>UMLD01029870.1_pt1 | contig 44866 bp, 38 predicted proteins | sample 1966491 | NCBI WGS metagenome assembly UMLD01 (sample SAMEA4836191, study PRJEB28245) | human gut metagenome | biome: gut microbiome; material: fecal sample | place: Denmark | collected 2008
GGTGTCCTGCACGATGATGATCCCCATTTTTCAGAGCTTTTGAAGTTCTGAAAAATGCCGCAGCGTGGCGAAAAGACTTTTTCGACACGCTGAGCGCCCGGCGGAATGGTCTTTCCGCCGGGCGCATATATTTGTTTCGGTGATGCTATGAAACGAATCCTGCCCCTGCTGGTACTGTGCCTGCTTCTGACGGGCTGCGTGGCGCTGCCGGTTACGGCTCCGGCGGAGCCTATGTATCTGGCACTGACCTTTGATGACGGGCCATCGCCCCAGTATACGCCCCGATTGCTGGATGGCCTGAAGCAGCGGGGCGTCCACGCCACCTTTTTCCTCATCGGTCAGCAGGTGCAGGACTATCCGGAACTGGTGCAGCGCATCCGGGCAGAGGGACACCAGATCGGCAACCACACCTATGACCATGCGCCGCTGGACCGCCTGTCCTGCGGTGAGGCCATGGCGGACCTGAGCCGCTGCGACGGCGTTTTGCAGGAGCTGGCAGGGGAGGGGACCTACTGGGTCCGGCCGCCCTACGGCTTCATCACCGAGGAGGAGCTGGCGGCATGGAGCACGCCCATGCTGTACTGGTCTGTGGATACCTGCGACTGGGAGTGTCGGGATGTGCAGAAGGTGTTCGCCGCCATCTGTCAGGCGAGGGACGGGGATGTGATCCTGCTGCACGACTGCTACGGAACCAGCGTGGAGGCGGCCTTGCAGGCCATTGACTGTTTGTCGGAGCAGGGGGTGGAATTCGTCACCGTGGAGGAGCTGTTTGCTCTCCGGGGGCAGACTGCCGAGGCCGGGCATCTGTACCGACGACCCGAGTGAGAAAAATGGGCAAAAGAAGGTCCCCGAAGCAATGCTTCGGGGACCTTCTTTCAAGCAATAGATCTTACAGACCGGCGGCGACCATGCAGTTCAGCACCAGCGTCAGGATAACGAAGATGGCACCCACCCACTTGGTGGCCTTAGCCAGCTTGGCATCCACGGAGCGGGCCTTGCTGCGGCTCATGTAGGAATCAGCGATGCCGCCGATGGCACCAGACAGACCCTGGCTCTTACCGGACTGGAACAGAACAATGAGGATCAGCACCAAAGCAGACAGCAGCTGCAGAATCGTAACAGCAATTTTCATAATCTTTCCCTCCAACAAAATAAAGCCCAAAGAGGCTATTCTTCAAAGTACAACCCATCATACCATATCGTCCACGGAATTTCAAGGGGAAACTCCCTTTTTGCCCGAAAAAATTCGGAAAAATCCATCGAACATCTGTTGCAAACGGAGAGAATATATGGTATACTATGAAAAACCTTATGTAAACAAAGGAGACGGCGCACATGGTACAGCTCACGAAGATGCAGCAGCGGATCTATGACTATATCGCCCAGACCATCCGGACGCAGGGCTATCCCCCCTCCGTGCGGGAAATTGGGGACGCCGTGGGGCTGAAATCCCCCTCCACCGTCCATTTTCACCTGAAGCACATGGAGGAGCTGGGGGTCATCGGCAAGGGGGCCGGCAAGGGCCGGGCGCTGACCCTGACGGAGCCGCTGCCGGAGGAGAACCAGATCCCCATTGTGGGGACGGTGGCCGCAGGTACCCCCATTCTGGCGGAGGAGTGCATCGAGGACTACCTGACCTTCGACGCCGGCGGCGACAGCAGCCAGTATTTTGCCCTCCGGGTTCGGGGGGAGTCCATGCTCAACGCCGGTATTCTGCCGGACGATCTGGTGGTGGTGCGCCAGCAGCAGACCGCTAACAACGGCGAGATCGTGGTGGCCCTGCTGGGGGACGAGGCCACGGTCAAGCGCTATTCCCGCCGCAACGGGCAGGTGTGGCTCCTGCCGGAGAATGAGGCGTACAGCCCCATTGACGGCCACGACGCACAAATTTTGGGGAAGGTGGCCGCCGTCATCCGGCGCTATTAAGGGGCTGGTGTGTCCCACAGATTTCGGATAAGCAAGAACCGGCCGCAGGGAGATTCTCCCTGCGGCCGGTTCTTGCTAAAAAGTTCATTTTCCGGAGGACTTAGCTTTTCATATTCAGCTGCCAATCCTGAAAATCGGCAAAGGGGTCAGAGACGGTGGGGTGGATGTCGTTTTTCACCGCCCCGTCCGGCAGCAGCACGGAGTTGGACTTGAAGCACACTGCCACCAACGGCGCCTGCTCCTTCAGATAGCTGCACAGCTCATGGGCCGCCGTCTGGCGTCCCTCGCCCTCCGATGCCGTTCGGAAGGCCGTCAGCAGGGTCTCCAGCTGTGTGTCCCGCACGCCGCCGTAGTTCAGGGCCCCGCCCGGAGACAGCAGCGGCGACAGATCCCAATCCGCCGTCAGCTTGCACTCCCCGTAGTAGAGGTCGAAATCTCCGGCCTTCAGCGCCGCCAGATAGTCCTCATAGGGCAGGGTCTTTACGTCGATCTTCACGTCGTATTGGGAGAGGTCCGACGCCAGCTTCCGGGCCATGGACACCTTGAAGCTGTTCTCCTCGTTCACCAGCATGGTGACGGAGACGGACTTTTCGCCGGAGGTATAGCCCGCCGTCTCCATAGCGGAGCGGTAGCTGTCCGGGGAATAGGTCTCCTCCAGATCCTTGGGGTAGACCACCGCCGAGGGGGACAGGGGGAACTGGGCCGTCTGCCCATGCCCCAGCAGGAAGGCACTGACGCCGCCGGCCCGGTCCATGCCAAGACTCAGGGCTGCCCGCAGCTTGGGGTCGTTGAAGGGCGCACGGGTGACATTGAAGCCGATATACTGCATCGTCGAGGTGGGGATGTCCGTATAGCTGCCGCTGCCGTAGACGTTGGAGGTGTTGGTGCCGGTCAGGTCGCATACCAGCATCTGGATGTCGTGGGTATAGAAGGCGTAGGCCATGGAGTCGGTGTTCTTGCAGGCGGTCAGCTCGATGCGCTCCAGCGGCATGGTCTTATCCTGCCACCAGTCCGTTCGCCGGGCCAGATACACCCCGCTCTCGTCCTTGGCATAGCGGTAGGGGCCGCTGCCCACCGGCACCGTGTCCTCCTGAGTGCCGCCTTTGATGATAGGAATATCCAGCCGGGCGGCGAATTGCGGGTCGTTGCGGGTGAGGTAGATGCGGAGGGTGCTCTCCCCCAGATAGGACACGGAGTCCATCTCCGCCAGCCGCTGGCCGTACCGCACGGACTCCTTGGCCCGCCGCAGGGCAGCCACCACGTCCCACGCCGTCAGGGCCGAGCCGTCGGAGAAGGTGACGCCGGAGCGCACGGTGACGGTCAGGGCGTAGCTTTCGGCGTCGTAGGAGGCGCTCTCCGCCAGACAAGGCTGGGGCAAAAAGTCGGTACCCAGCGTGTACAGACTCTCATACAGCAGCGCACCCAGTGTCTGCTGGGCGCCGTCGGCGCAGGTGATGGGGTCCCATGTCTCCCCCTGCAGATAGGGCAGACCGAAGGAGGTGAGACGGGTATCCTGCTTGGTGCTGTCGCTCTGCTGATAGTATTGGGAGAGGGTGTCGTAGGTCTCCTCCGGCTCCTCGCCCCAGTCGCAGCCGGACAGCGGCATAAGACACGCCGCCGCCAGCAAAAGGGATAGTAAACGCTTTTTCATGGCAGTCTCCTGTTCAGATCAGGGCGATGAGTGCCGCCTGCGCTCCCCGGCGGTCCCCCATCTTCCGATGGGACCACCAGCGCTCCGGGTGGCAGCCGGTGCAGTCGGGGCATACGTCGATGCGCTGTACCCCTGCCTGCCGCAGCCACAGGGCATTGATGCCCTTCAGGTCTATGTGCCACTTTTCGCCCCGGCGCACCATGTACGGCTCCGCCGCCGCACCCAGCGCCCGGCGCATGGCCTCCGGCACGTCATCGTCCGTCTCAAAACAGCAGGCCCCGATGGACGGTCCCGTGGCGGCCAGCAGATCCCCCGGCTCCGTGCCGAAGGTCTCCTGCATCCGCCGCACCGTCTTGGCGGCCAGACCGCTGGCCACCCCACGCCACCCGGCGTGGACGGCTCCGATGGCCTCCTGCACCGGGTCGTACAGCAGAATAGTGCCGCAGTCGGCGGAGAACACCACCAGCGGGATGTGCTTCTCCCGGCAGATCATGGCGTCTACGCTGGTGTAGTCCCGCTGCCGGAACAGTCCCTTGCCGCAGTCCGCCTCCGTCACCAGACGGATGTTGTCCTCGTGGACCTGCTTGCTGAGCACCGCCCGCTGATGGGACAGACCCAGCACGCCGCACAGGCGGCGGAAGTTCTCCTGCACATTGGCCAGATCGTCGCCCCGGCCCACGCCCAGATTCAGGCTGTCCCACGGGGCGGGACTGACGCCGCCGGTGCGGGTGGAAAAGCCGTGGCGGATGCTGCCGCACAGCAGATCGCTCTGCAGCACGGTGATGCCGTTTTCCGTATGGTCATGAAATGCCATGGCAGTCCTCCTGTCCGGGGATTTTTACGCATCCCGGCCGCAGCAGTTCTTGTACTTCTTACCGCTGCCGCAGGGGCAGGGTTCGTTGCGGCCAATCTTCTTCACCTTGCGGGGCTGCTTCTTCACGGTGCCGTCGCCGCCCACGCTCTCCGACGTGGTCTTGGCTACACGCTCCCGCTTGACCTCTTCGTTCTTCCGCAGCCGTACGGAGTACAGCCGCCGGACGGTTTCCTCCTGAATGGCGGAGATCATCTCCTCGAACATCTCCAGAGATTCCTTCTTATAGGCGATGATGGGATCCGTCTGAGCATAGGCCCGCAGACCGATGCCCTGCCGCAGATCGGTCATGGCATCGATGTGGTCCATCCAGTACTCGTCTACCACCCGCAGCAGCACCACACGCTCCACCTCACGCATGACAGGGGAGGTGAACTCCTGCTCCTTCTTTTCGTAGAAGTCGGCAGCGGCGGCGGTAAAGGCGTCGATGACCTCCTCCGCCGTCAGCTGAGGGATGCGCTCCGGCTCGAAGCGCACGGTGTACCTGGGGAAGTACAGGCCCTCCACCTGACGCAGCAGCTCCCGCATCCCGGCCTCGTCCATGTGGCTCTCGCCGCCGAAAGCGCTGCTGACCTGATGGCCGATGGCGGTGGACATCATGTTCATGATGATGCCCTTGACGTCCATGCCCTCCAGCACCTGCTTGCGCTGGTCGTAGATGATCTCACGCTGCTTGTTCATCACGTCGTCGTACTCCAGCACCGACTTACGGGACTGGAAGTTCCGGGACTCCACCGTGGTCTGAGCCTGCTCAATGGCACGGGTCAGCATCTTGTTCTCGATGGGGGTGTCCTCGTCGAGGTTCATCCGCTCCATGATGCTGTTGATGCGCTCGCCGCCGAACAGACGCATGAGGTCGTCCTCCAGCGAGATATAGAACCGGGTCTCGCCGGGGTCGCCCTGACGACCGGCACGGCCACGCAGCTGGTTGTCGATCCGGCGGGAGTCGTGGCGCTCGGTACCCACGATGAACAGGCCGCCGGCCTGACGCACCTGCTCCGCCTCTCCGGCGATCTCCTCCTTGTGCTGCTGCAGCTTCTGGGCAAACAGGCGGCGGGCATCCAGAATCTCCTGGTTGTCCGTCTCGGCGTAGCCGGTGGCCTCAGCAATGAGCTCGTCCGACAGCCCCGCCTTCCGCAGGTCGCTGGTGGCCATGTACTCGGCGTTGCCGCCCAGCATGATATCCGTACCACGGCCGGCCATGTTGGTGGCCACGGTGACGGCGCCCAGCTTACCGGCCTGCGCCACGATCTCCGCCTCACGCTCGTGGTTCTTGGCGTTCAATACGTTGTGCTTGATGCCTGCCTTGGTGAGCATCCGGCTTAAAAGCTCGTTCTTCTCGATGGATACCGTACCCACCAGCACCGGCTGGCCCTTGGCGTGGCACTCCTCCACCTGACGGATGACCGCCCGGAACTTACCCTGCTCCGTCTTATACACGGAGTCCTGATCGTCGATACGGGCGATGGGACGGTTGGTGGGGATCTCCACAATGTCCAGCTTGTAGATGGTGGCAAATTCTTCCTCCTCTGTCAGGGCCGTACCGGTCATACCGGACAGCTTCTGATACAGGCGGAAGTAGTTCTGGAAGGTGATGGTGGCCAGCGTCTTGCTCTCCCGCTGCACGGAGACGTGCTCCTTGGCCTCGATGGCCTGATGCAGACCCTCGGAGTACCGACGGCCGAACATCAGACGGCCGGTGAACTCGTCCACGATGATGATCTCGCCGTCCTTGATGACGTAGTCCACGTCCCGCTTCATGACGCCGTGGGCCTTGGTGGCCTGATTGATGTGGTGGGCGATGGTGCTGTTCTCCGGGTCGGAGAGGTTCTCCAGATTGAAAAACTCCTCGGCCTTGGCGATACCACGGGCGGTGAGGGTGGCCGTCTTGGCCTTCTCATCCACCACATAGTCGGCGTCGATATCCTCGGCTTCCTCCTCTTTGGAGTCTACCTCCGCCACCACGTATTTCTTCATCCGGGCCACCAGCGACTCCGCCATGTCATACAGCTGCGTGGACTTGTCCCCCATGCCGGAGATGATGAGGGGCGTCCGGGCCTCATCGATGAGGATGGAGTCCACCTCGTCCACGATGGCGAAGTTATGGCCCCGCTGCACCTGCTCGTTCTTATAGATGGCCATGTTGTCCCGCAGGTAGTCAAAGCCCATCTCGTTGTTGGTGCCGTAGGTGATGTCGGCGTTGTAGGCGGCCTGCCGCTCCTCCTTGCTGAGGTCGTGGACGATCAGGCCCACCGACAGCCCCAGAAAGCGGTGGACCTTGCCCATCCACTCGCTGTCTCGCTTGGCCAGATAGTCGTTGACGGTGACGATGTGAACGCCACGGCCCGTCAGTGCATTGAGGTAGGAGGGCAGCGTGGCCACCAGCGTCTTACCTTCACCGGTCTTCATCTCAGCGATGCGGCCCTGATGCAGCACGATGCCGCCGATGAGCTGCACCCGATAGGGGCGCAGACCCAGCACACGGTCCGCCGCCTCCCGCACGGTGGCAAAGGCCTCCGGCAGCAGGTCATCCAGCGTCTCGCCGTTGGCCAGACGCTCCTTGAATTCCGGGGTCTTGGCCTGAAGCTGGGCATCGGTGAGGGCCTTGTACTCGTCGGCCAGCGCCTCGATCTTGTCAGCGATGGGGTAGATGCTTTTCAGCTCCCGCTGACTGTACGTTCCGAAAATTTTCGTAATGAGTCCCATATGTATCGTGTCCTTTCTGTTTCCAAAAGGAAAGTATGCGTATTGCTCCCGTTTCTCTTCCGCCGGGCGGGAGAGCCTTCCGGCATCGCTGCGGCGAATAGAAACAAGAATACATCCTGTATCATACCACAAATTCCTGTCAGATGCAAAGGAAAAACGGCAACAAGAGCAATTTCACTAAAATAAAATGGCGACGATCGGCACTCTTTACGAAAAAACACACTGGGCGGCGAATTTGCTTGCAAAAAGCGGAAATCGTGATACGATGAAGCTGAAAGGGGAGGAGTCCGATGCACAGGTAGAAATATAAATGAAGGCACAGAAAAACACAAAATGGGTTCTTGCAATTTAGATAATAAACAGGACATTTTATGAAAAGGCTGTGATCCTTTATATTTCTTTTGGCGATGTTGTTCACCATGACTACCGTGGCCGGAGCCACCGAAGAGAGTATTTATACTCTGGCAAGACGTACTATCACGGTCAAGGAGACGATTCAAGATAATGGTGTAGTGGTATCTACCTATGAACATATGGATGCCTTCACACAGGCGGCAAGACGACAGTATCCGAATCTCTCTGACTATGAGCCCGCACAGTTTCTCATGGATTACATGGGCATGGATAGTGAAGGGATTCCGGAAGAGGAGGCATTGAAGCTTCTGACCTATGACAATTTGTCTCTTACATCCACATATCTGAAAGTCAATGAGGAAGGTATCGTAGAAATGACAGCGGAAGAAATGGAGCGGCAAATACAGATAGCCATTTTGCTACCTATCTATGCTATGGCGTTGTAACATCAACGGATGCAGTTATGCAACCAAGCTACGCCCATAAGACCCTTGGAGCCAGTAATATTTCTGTGTCGATAGATTCCAAGGGAGGTGTAAGTTTCTCTGTTGGCTTGGGTAGTAAGATTACCACATATTTGGCACGCCCAGTAACACTTGAGTAACAGGAGTATCAATGTTGGAGGAAAATTTATGAAGCCAGAGTGTCCCATAGACTGGAAAACAGCATTTACCGCCGCATTGCTCGGCTTTTTAGGAGCGTATCTGATCGGCGGCTACCTGAATATGCCGGACGCCGGGGCCATTGTGGCCATCGCCTATGTGGGCGGGCGCATCCTCTGGTATCTGAAACGGCTGGAGGCCCGTCAGGAGCCGAAGGACACCGTTGCGGATGCTCCCGCCGATACCGCAGCTGCCGATACGACGCCGGAGGGCAGTGGCACCGAAGGATAACGGATATCCCCGGACGGCGGCGGGGCGAGGGAGCGTATCCCGGCGGACATAGGCAGCAGCCCATGCCCGCTATTGCACATCGCAAAAAAGTCATCGCCTGAATGTCCGATTCAGGCGATTATTTTGTCATTTTTTGGAAACTGCGGAAAAAAGCCTTGCAACACGGAAACAAGTGATATAATATATTATCAGATATAGTGTATATAATATTTGCAATCTATGCAAATAATAGGGATGACAAGAGGAGAAGTACCGTGAGAACCAGAGATCAAGAGGAATTTCAGCGCAAAAAAATCATGCTGATGGAGAAGTGCTACGACTGCTACGCCGAAAACGGTCTGGCCTCCGTGGGCATCCGGAAGCTGGCGGAGTCCTGTGGGTGCAGCTCCGCCGTGCTGTATATCTATTTTAGAGATTTGGACGATCTCATTGTCCAGTCCACCGCCTACTGCATGAAGAAGGTGGAGGACGACTTCATGGCCAAGGCCCCCACCGATCCGCAGGATCTGATGCGCTTCATCGACGAGATACCCTACTGGACGGCCCGGCAGCACGGCAAGAAGTACCGCCTGATGTATCAGGTCTACACCCACCCCAAGTATATCCGCTACGGCAAGCAGTTCTTCGAGGGGGTCAACCGCCGCTACACCGAATACGCCAAATCGCTGGAGCCCAAGCTGGGCATCCCCTATACCACCATCACCCCGCTGATCTTCATCCTGATCCAGACCTGCGTCCACTACGCCATGTTCGAGGATGAATGCTATCTGCAGTCCCAGCTGGAGGCGCTGAAGCAGGCCATTCGGCTGTTTATGACCCAGTACCGCACGGAGGGCGCAAGGCCCGACGTCAAGGCGGAAAGCTGACGGTTCCGCCGCAGCGGCCGCAGAAAAAACCAAATAAGACAGAAGCACCCCCCTCGGCTATGGCCGAGGGGGGTTCGTTTGTTATCTCTGCATTTGGCCGCTTACCGCTTGCGGGCCGTAGGCGCATCAGGTCACAGTGCGATTGATGCGCTTGACCTCGAAGGAGGTCTGGGACAGGGTTTGCCGGGAGCGGTCCCCGATCTCCAGGGTGACGGAGAAAATGTCGGTGGAGGCATCGTAGCGCAGGGTAAAGGACTTCACCTTCAGCCCCTTGGGGTAGGAGGCCGAGCCCAGCAGGTGACGATCGCCCAGCGCCAGCTGGCCGTCTTCACCGATCTGAAAGGCATCGCCCTTACCCTCTACGCTGCCCACGTTTTGGATGAAGATCTGCGTCAGGCCGCCGTTTTCATCCTGCGTCACGGTGCCGCAGAAGCGCAGCTTGTCGCTGATGACGCTGGTGAGGGTGGAGCAAAGCTCCTGCGCCTCCGATAGCCGCATGGATTCCGTATAGGTCTTGCCGGCAAAGCGGATGCCCACTACCAGCAGCGCCGTCAGCAGCAGCACGATCAGCACCGTACACAGCATCTCGGTCAGGGTGATGCCCCGCCGGTCACGGAGTTTTCTCATGGCGTATCCTCCGACACATAGTAGCGGTAGCCGTTCTCCTGATAGACCTCCACCGAGGTGCTGCCGGTCTGGCCGCTGCGGCCGGAGAGGCGCAGCTGGGCGTTGCCCTCGGACTGGGCATCGCTGTACCGGAAGGAGACGTCGGTGTCCCGGATCTTGGCGTTGATCTTGGCGGCTGCCACGGCGGAGCCCGTCAGAAAGACGAACACCAGCACGATGATCAGCAGGGACACCAGAGTCTCCACCAGAGTTTCGCCCTTCTGGTTCTTCAGCTTTTTCATCCGGTGACCCCCTTTTCAATGAGCGGTGTGTCCCAAGAGATGGTGGTGGTGGTAACGGTGGTCTGTCCCGTCTCGGTGTTGCCGCCGGTGACGGTGGTGACCTGCTGCTTCCGCTCGCCGCTGAGGGTGAGGGTCATAAGGCAGTTGCCCTGACTGCTGTCCGCCAGAGAAAGGGTCACGGTGATGTCGTAGGCGGGTGTCATGGTGAACTCCGCCTGTACGGCGTCCAGACCGCTGGCAGCATCCGGGGTGAGGGTGATGACGTCGGTATAGGCGATGCCACGGCCCACGGCCTCGATGCCCCGCTCCAGCCAGGCCTTCATGGCCCCCTGGGGGGTCTGAGTTACCTCCGTCCGCTCGATATAGCTGCCGGTGGCAGTGGGGCGGCGGGTGACCTTCTGCTCATAGCCGGAGGAGAGGATATCGTCCCGCAACAGCTCCGCAGCGGAGCTGACGGTGAGATAGGTCTGCTGGCTCTGGCGGTCGTTGGAGATGTGCCGGGCGGCGGTAGTGGCCGCCGTAAGGATCACTACGCTGACCATGCTGGCTACCAGCAGCAGGAGGAGGGCCATCAGAATGGTGACGCCCTTCCGGTCTGTACACTTTTTCATTCCAATGGCCTCCTTTCTGCAAAACGGTTATCGGCTCCAGCGCCAGCGGAGCAGACCGGGCTCCTCCGTATCCTGATAGATGGGTTCAAAGGTGGTATCCTGGAACAGGGGCAGGTCGGGACTGGGGGTCCAGCCCACAACGGGCCGGAGCGCCGAGGCAAGCTCCTCCTCCGTGGGGAGGAAGCCGGCGGCGGGCTGGCCGAAGGGAACGGCCTTCTCCAGCCGCAGGCGGCCCACCACGAAGGTGGCGGTGATCTGCGTATCCTCCGCCGTCAGGGGATAGGGGATATCCAGCGTATAGGGCCGGCCGGTGCGGGTGTCGGTGAGGGTCACCTGCAGGGTGACTGTCTCCTGCTGCCGTCCGTGGATGGTGATGGGGCGATAGCTGAAGTCGCCGTCCTGCTGGGCGGCCACCACGTCGCCTACGGTGACCCGGTAGTCCTCATCGGCGGTGGAGAGCATATCGTGGGAAGTGCCGGTGCTATCCAGAACGGTAAGGGCCGTTACGGTGAAGTACCGGAAGTCCGCCGCCTTGCCACGGCTGTACAGGTACAGACCCTCGTGATCGGGGACATCGCCCTCGGCGGGGCCGAGAGGGGTATCCCAGTCGGTGGCGTCCCGATTCAGGATGCCCTGACGATACACGGCGTCTCCATCGCCCACATGGGCGATGCCCAGCACGCCCTGCATATGGATGGTGGCGGTGAGGCGCAACTCACTGGTGAAGGTGCGCTGACCCACGGTGACACCGGCCTGCACCAGCAGAGTCTCCTCGCCCTCGCCCTTACCGGTGACGGTGACCTGCTGATCCCGACTCACCGGGGACAGCGTGACCACCCGGTCAGAGCCGCTGACCACGTCCCATTTGACGCCGGTGAGCACTTGGGCGGTGCCGTCCCGTGCGGTGAGGGTGAGGGTAGTGCTCTCGCCTACATACTGCTCTACGGAGAGTTGATCCACGGAGATGGAGAGCTTGGCGGTGACGTCCACTGCCAGACGGGCGGTGTAATCCCCCAGTGTGGCGATGATCTCGGTGGAGCCGATGGCCTGTCCCACGATGCGGACCTTGTAGTGGCCCGTGCCGTCCGGCTGAAGCTCGGCAGTGACGATGCCGTCCTTGGTATAGGACAGGGTGGGGAGCTCCGTGCCGGGATCCGTGCCCTCAAACCGCAGATCCAGCGTCACGGCGGATTCACCGCCGGCGGCATCGTAGTCGGTGATCATGTCCAGCATCAGCAAGCCCTTGCTCCAGTAGAGGCCAGATGACGGCCACCAGCCGTAGTGTAGACGGGCCCGGCCAAAGACGTTATCCTGCACCGGCACGGTGGGGAAGGGGAAGTCCTGACCCTGCAGGGCCTCGTCACTGCCGGGGAAGCTGTATTTGCCGTGGACCTCGGCGCCGTTTTCCTCGGTAGTGACCCACGCAAAGCTGTTGCCCAGAGCGGCGGCGAAGCTATCGTAGCGTTGGGTCGTGCCGCTGCTGTTGTTCTGGGTGACGATGCTGGCACCGGTGCGCTGGGACATCTGCTCATAGGTCAGGCCCGTCAGGCCCTTGATGCTATACGTGTTGGAACCACGGTTCCAGCCGTAATTACGGAGGTAGCTGAGATCGCCGTTGAGCATTTTTCCCCGTGCCGCTTCTGTACGCAGCAGCCCGCTAAGGGAGTTGTTTCTGGGATTACCCTTGCCGTAGTATTTGGGCAGATTGTCGAAAGAAATGCTGTTCTTGCTGCTGTTGAGGTAGTAGCAGTTATTGATATAGAGCTTTGCATTGGTGCTGGCACCGGCTCGGTCGGCAATACTGCCCATAAGGGAGATGCCGGTGATGGTACCCTCCATGTCCGGGAACTCCATGTAGGTGTAGCAGTTATTGAAAGTGGGCTGACCATCCGAACTGTCGGAGCGATTGACAAAGTTGGTGAAGCTGGCGGAGAAGCCGCTGCCGCCCATACCGCCGATATAGACATAGGTATCGGGGCCGGAGACACCGTCGGAATTCATCTTGACCCGGACGGCAGAGCTGCCGTCGGCAAAGACATTGTTGCTGCTGCCCACGGGGACACGCTCCTTCAGGGTCTCCTCCCCAATGGTGATGGTACCGCCGGTGTAGCAGTCCGTTACCGCAAAGCGCACACCGCCGGCCAGACCGCCTACACGCACATAGTTGCCGTAGCGGGCGGCGTTCATGTAGCCGTTGGTATCGACGTGGGTGCAGTTGATCTGCAGATCCACCACGGCGGAACACTTGTTGAGGTTGACGCTGGAGACACCCACCAGCCCGCCGATGGCGGCCTCACCCAGATGCTGCTTGTTGCGGCTGTTGTCGGCCACAGTGTAGCCGGCGATGGCGCAGTTGGTGATGCTGCCGCTGCCCATGCTGCTGTTGTAGTCATAGGCGATGCCCACCAGCCCGCCCAAGGCGTAGGAGGTGGAATACTGGCGCACCGTCCGGGTGCCGCTGGAGGGCGTGGGATCGGTATTGCGCTGGATGACGGCGCCGTTGTCACTATAAAGGACGATGTTCGCGATCTCTGCGCCGGCGGTGGTGCCGAAGAGGCCCACGTTGTAGCAGTAGGAGTCGATGTTCACGTTCTTGATGTAGTAGCTCTGGCCGTCGTACTTGCTGCCGAACCAGTTGTACAGCACCATACGGTAGTCGGTGCTGCTGCCGCTGTCGTAGACAGAGCCGGCGATGGGATGGAAGCTGTAATTCAGGGAGGCATCCGTGGGATCCGCCAGGCTCTGGCCGTTGAGGTCATGGCTCTGTTTCCACGTGCGGATGGGACGGGTGCCGCCGGTGGAGTCGCCGGCGATGGCATCCTCCTTGCTCTGGTAGCCCCAGGTGACACGGCTATATTGCAGATAGGGGTAGTACTTGTACATACTCCCGCTGTCCGTCACGTCACGGGTGGAGCTGCCCTGATTGCCGTAGTAGCTCCAGTTGATGTATTGCAGTTGCTCCACGGACCGCACCTGATAGGGCAGGGCATCCGTGCCGGGCTCTACGCCGGTGGTGCCGCCGGTAGTACCGGTGCTGACGGCGGTGACGGCATAGGACTCTGCGAAGAAGGGACTGACGGTGTAGGTGAACCACACATCCCCCTGAGACAGGAACCAGTGGCCGTTGCCGGTGGTGCCGCTGAGGAGCCGCAGACCGGTGTCGGAGGTCTGATAGGTGACGAAGCTGAACGGAGGCATCTGCTTCTCCAGCTCCGCCGCCGCCTCGGTGTTGCGGCCGTCCAGAGCGATGCGCTGGGTCTCCAGCAGGGGCTCCGTCTCGCCCTTGGACCAGTAGTAGCCGTAGCCGTAGGCGGTGATCTTGCCGCCGTCGTCGTGGGCGGTGCAGAGGCTGCTGCCGTCCTTGCGGACGCCGTTTTCAAAGCCGATGTATGAGAAGTGATAGCCGGGGTTACTGCCGCCCTCCTCGTGCTCCCAGTACACCATGCCCAGCGTACCCAGATCGGCGGGGGTCACCCAGTCGCCGTAGTGGACGGGGCTGCCGTGGCCGGTGAGACTGGCGGGATAGGGATAGGCCTGCCCGTCGGTGTTCAGGGTTTTGCTGTGGTGATAGGTGTGGCTGGCATCGGCGGAAGAGAAGCCGGTGAGGGTCAGGGCCTTCAGTCCCTGCTCATTGACGGCCCGTGCGCCGGACTGGTCGCTGTAATCATACAGATGGACCTGTCCCACGAAGCGATAGGTACCGCCGCTGAGATAGCAGCAGCCGGAGGTGCTGCCGGTGGCCGGGGCAAAGCCGTAGGTATCGGCACCGGGGGAGGTAAGGGCCGTGGCGCAGTAGCTGCTGCGGATCGAGCCGATGTTCTCCCCGGCGAAGCCGCTGAGTGCCACGCCGCCGCCACGGATCTGGAGTACCTCCACGTTGGCCATGGCGTAGCTCTGGCTCACCAGACCGCTGTTGCCGCCGGTGAAGCCGCCCATCAGCAGACGGGCATAGTTGCTGCTGGCGGTGAGGGAGGGAGTACTGACGCTGCCGGAGCGGATGGTCCCGACGTTATAGCCCACGAAGCCGCCCATATACAGGACGCTGCCCTGATAGGCGTGGGCTGTGACGGAGTAGCCCGCCGCAGCGCAGTTGTAGACGGTGCCGTCATTGCGGCCTGCCAGAGCGCCGACATAGGCGGTACGCAGGCGCAGGATGCCCCGAAGCGTCACGGAGTAGTCCTGCTCCCCGGTGGTGAGCACCACATTCCGCAGACTACCCTGATTCAGGCCGAAGAGTCCGGCGTAGTCGCCGCCGTTGGGACTCTGGAGCGGCACAGCGGCGATGGGATAGGTGCCGCCGTCATAGATGTGGGTAAAGGGGACGACGGCACTGCTGCCGATGGGCTGCTGGCTGGTGACGACGGTATCGTTGCGGCCATAGGCTGCCCAGTCATAGCCGGAATAATCGATGCTGCGCTCCTGCTGGAAGGTGGTGTCCTTGGCCAGCAGGGGGCTGTACTGCTCATAGTACAGACTCAGGTTATTCAGCTGCCGGGCCGTGCGGATGCCGATCTCGCTGGGGGCCTCCGGGGCCTCGGAGCCCTCCGATACCCAGCAGGTGAAATGGGGATTGAAGTAGTAGGTGGTGTCCTCCACCTGCACCCGGCGGTAGAAGTCCGTGGATACCTCGGTGGTGTTCACCAGTGTCCGGGGCAGGGGCAGCAGGTAGTAGCCCCCGCCCATGTCGATGGCGTTGGCACGGTACAGGGTAGAGGTGACCTCCCGGCCCCCCAGCGAATAGCGCACCGTCAGATCCTGCTCCGGCAGCGTGCTGTACACCATGCCGTAGCCGTCGCCCACCACCGTGCCGGTGGTTTTGACGGTGGATTTGTTGGCGCCACGGAAGCCGTAGCTGCCGTCGGAATAGACCTCGTAGTACACCAGTGTACCGGCCTCGAACTGAGCCTGCCAGTCGCCGTAGTGGGTCAGCCCTGTCAGGCGGGGATAGGAGTAAGCGCCCAGACCCATGCCGTCCACCAGATTGTAGGCCACGGTGTCGCTGCCGCCGGTCTCAGCGGTGAAGGCGTCGTTGAGGTACTTTTCGATGGCGTCGGCCCGGCTGCGGCCGCTCCACTGCTCATAGTCGGCAAAGACCGTGCCGTCCATGTCGTGGTCGCCGTGGGACATATAGTAGGTGCTGGTGATATCGGGCTTGCCGGTGGTGACATCCGCAGGCTTGGCGGTGGAGTAGGTGAGCTTTTCACTGCCGTTCAGCCGGGCGCTGGCGCTGTAACAGGTGTCGATGACGTCGCCGTAGGACAACTCACCGCCCACCAGACCCGCCATGACGTCGGCCTCCTGAAAGCCGGCGGTGTAGCAGTCCCGCAGGGTGATGTCCGCCGTGCCGATGCAGCTGCCGATGAGGCCGCCGGTGGTGCCGGAGGCGTAGAGGTAGCAGTCAGCGTAGGAATGTTCCACATAGACGGTGCGGGCGCCGCTGATATAGCCCACCAGACCGCCGGCGTAGCGGCCGCCCTCCAGCACGGAGGAGGCGAAGCTGTTGCGGACGGTGAGATCATAGTCGCAACGACCCACCAAACCACCGGCGGTGGCGTCGCTGATCCAGATATCCTGCTCACTTTTGCTGCTGAGCTTGTCACGGGTGGGGCTCAGGTAGACCTGACAGCCCTCAATGGTGGTGCCGCCCCGGAGGGAGCCAGCCAGACCGCCGGCATTGCCGCCGGCGCTGATCTGGGCTCCGCACAGACGGATGTTTCGCAAGGTACCCCGGAAGCTCTCGAACAGGCCGCCGTCACCGTCGGTATCCACCGGCAGCTCATAGACCACAGGGTGATAGGACTGGGTGCCTACGGCGACGGTGCTGTCGTAATAGGCGAGGTTCTCGTTATAGATGGGGGTGAACCTCCGGCCCGGATAGCAGCTGTCCCAGCCGTCGTCCATGCCGGTGTTGACGAACTGGATATCCTGCTCCTGCAGCGCCCGTGTGATGGCGGTGGGCAGACCGGAGCCCTCGTCCAGATTTTGCAGATGCCGGGCATAGGTGACCACGGCAGTGGTGCCGCCGTCCCGCACCTCGGCAAAGAGACTGTTGGTGGTGAGCTTGCCGGTGACGGAGTCCACCAGACGGCTGTCGCTCTCTACCTCCACCTTCAATGTCAGGTCGGAGCCGGGGGTCAGCTGCCGGAAGCGGCGCTGCTGGGAGAAGCGCTTGCCCTCCGTCAGGTCGTCCAGCACCATGGTGACGGTATAGGTGCGGTAGGAGACGTTGACTTCGGAGCCGGTGAGCTCCATCCGGCCGGTGGAGTGGCCCTGTGCATCCGTTACCGTCACATAGAAGTGCAGGGGGTCACGGGGCGTGTCACAGGTGACCTTCAGCAGCAGACGCTCCTTGTTGATGATCTCCATCTTGGGGGTCAGCTTGCCGGTGTCCTCGCTCTGGACGCTGTCGCCGCCGTAGTAGCCCACGGTAGCCCCCTCCTGCACCCGGCGATCCCGTGAGCGCAGGGGGTTGAAGGCGTCGAAGCTGTACTGCATGGGCTTTTCGCTGTAAAACACGGCGTAAACACTGCCGCTGCCGGGATCATACTCGATGACCCAGTTGGCGTCCCACAGCTCCGCCTCCACCTGCTCACGGGGCAGGATGCTCCCGGCGGCGGAGGTGTCGGTGCTTTTGGCGGCGGAGGTGACGTAGTACAGAGTACTGGTGGTGTACTTATCCTGCTCGGCGTCCCAGGGGATGTTGTTCAGGGCCGTGGCCCGGTCCTTTCCGTACTCGTCGCTGCGGCCGCTGGCCTGCAGCTGAGAGAGGCGGTTCTGGGCCGCCAGATAGATGGTCTCCGCCTTGGAATCCAGCTCCGTCTGGCGGATATTGCGCTGGTGGCGGCTGATGGGGATCATGGCCAGCGCCAGCAGGATGATGAGGATGGCCAGCGCCAGCAGCACCTCCGTCAGCGTGAAGCCCCGTCTATTCCGTTGTAGTTTTCTCTCAGTCATAGAAAAAGCTCCCCGCCCCACGGCGTTCTCAGGGCATGATCTCGAAGTAGGTGATGACCAGCGTGGTCTCCACAGTGCCGCTGTTGCGGCCCTCGGTATAGGTGTTCATATTCATGTCGGAGATCTGGCTGATGTTCTCGCTGGAGCACAGCCGATCCACGATCTGCCGGGCCTGCGCATAGGTGGAGGTCCGGAAGGTCATGACGATGGGCCGCAGCATGATATAGTCCTGCTGCACGGTACCCGCAGAGCAGTCCAGCGAATAGTCCAGCGTGTCACTCATGATCTCGTGGAGCTCGATCATCAGCTTGCCGCTGTTGTCGTACTGGGGGATGGTGCGCTTCTCACCCGCCGCCTTGATCTCTTCGATGGCCTTCTGCATCTTCTGCATCTGGGCCATTTTCCCCTGATTGGCGTCCAGCTCCGTCTGCTCGGCCTCCATGTTCAGCCGATAGCTGGAGATCTGATCGTTGATGGGGATGAGGATCAGCTTACAGTAGCCCGCCACCAGCACCACCACGATCAGCACCAGCAGCAGGGTCTTTTCCCGTCTTGTCAATTCCCGGTTCATTTGCCTGCCTCCTCTGCGCTGCGTAGGGTGATGCGGACGGTGAAGTCCAGAATGGTGGAGACGTTGCCGTCCTCCGTGGAGGCCAGATTCAGCTCCACATTGCTGACGATGGGGGACTGCTGGATCACGTCAAACATCCGGGAGATCTGATCCAGACTCATGCCGGACATGGACACCACCATCTTGTTGCCGGACACTTGCAGGGAGACCAGCCGTCCACGGGACAGCATCTCCTGCTCCAGCAGATCCAGCGCCTTCTGGCGGTCCACCAGAGTGCCGTTGTCCTCGCTGCCGTCGGTGGCCCACTCCATGGAGTAGGTGCGGTATTCCATCAGCAGACGGTCGTAGCCCTTCAGCAGCTCCTGCATCTGGGTATACTCCGTGTGAACGGAGGCGTAGGCGGCCTGCGCCGCATCCAGCCGGCGATACTGGTCGATGACGCCGAACTTGGCCACGCAGCCCGCCAGAATGACGATGGCCAGACAGCCCACCAGCAGGGTCAGACGGGGATTGCCCTTCTGTTCCCGCATATTCAGATTGATGCCCTGCTTATGGGGGCATTTGAGGGTCTTGCGACCGGCCTCCGAAGGCCCCTTTTTCATCTTTTCTGCCATTATCGCAGGCCCCCCTTGATGCCAAGATCCACGCCGCCGATGGCCCGCAGGTACATCCACGGCTCCTCGGTGGACATCCGCTGGCCCAGCAGCTCGGCGGAGGTGTGCAGCGTCATGCCGGTGGTATCGGCGATGGTGTCGTACAGCGGCTGAATGGCGCTGCCGCCGCCGCACAGGCACAGCTGCGTCAGCTCCCGCTCCCGGTTGTTGTAGTTGAAGAAGTTCACGGCCTTCACCACCTCCACGGCGATGCGGCCATACAACTCACGGGCCTGCTCCGACTCCAGCACATGGTTGTAGTTCTGGCGCACATACTCGTGAGCCACGTGGACGTCCACGCTGCACTGATCGGCCACCAGATGCTCCAGATCGGACATCCCCACCTCGATCTCCCGGCGGCTGGCGAAGTGGCCGCCCCGGTAGATATACAGGAAGGTGGCGCTGTGGCCCAGATTTACCACGCACAGGTCACGGCCCTCCTGCCGGGTGCGGCGGTAGTAGGCCTGCAGCACGGCGCTGTACGCGCACTCGCTGGGGGTCAGCACCCGCAGGCGGAAGCCCGCCCGGCGCAGCATGGCCCGATAGCTCTCCACGGTGCTCTTCAGGGTGGCGCAGGCCAGCAGATTCATCTCCGTGGGCTGGCCGGACTCGTCCCGCAGCACCTCCCGCATGGAATAGTCGAAGAAGTACTTGTTCTTCTCCTCCGTCAGATAGTCCCGGAACTCATAGGGCAGGTTATACAGCAGCTGCTGCTCCGTCATGGCGGGCATCACCAGCTCACGGGTGAACACCTCCGTGGAGGGCAGCACCAGCGCCGCATGGGTCAGGGGGATGCCGTTACTTTTGGCCGTCTGGCGCAGGAAATCCGCCATGGCGTCCATGGACAAAATCCTCGAACCGGAGACCATGTTGTCCGGCAGCTCCGCCGTGACGGCCTTTTTCAGGTCCGCACCGGCGAAATATACCAGCTTGACGCTGCTCTCGCCGATGTCAAAGCCAACGATCTTTTCCAAAATGCTCGTCCTCACTTTCAAGAATTACAGCAGCCCCAGATACCAGTCGATGATCTGTTGGCCGCACAGCGCCGTCAGCCAAGCGCCAAGGGCGATGCTGGGGCCCCACGGGATGGCCTCGCCGCCGTCCCGTTTTTTTTGCAGGAGTCCCCACACGATGCCGATGACGCAGGCTGCCACCAGACACAGAAGGTTCCGCTTCCAGCCCAGAAACAGCCCCGTCAGGAACAGGAGCTTGATGTCGCCGCCGCCCATGGCCTCACGGCCCAGCAGCTTCTCCATCCCCAGCACCAGAAGCAGTACGCCCCCTGCCACCGCCAGACCGCCGATGGCGCCGTCCAGCGCCCGCCGGAGCGGCTGGGGGTCGAAGAAAAGAGTGGTGATAAATAGCACAACGCCGACCGCTATAAAACGGTCGGGGATGATGTACCCCTCCAAATCCGCAAAGGAGCAGACCAGCAGGATGCCGGCCACACACCAGCCTTCAAGGGCTTGGAGCGAAATATCATAATGCAGCAGCAGCGTCACGAACACTGCTGCCGAGATCACCTCGGCCATAACGTGACGCCGGGAGAGCTTGGCCCCGCAGTAGCGGCAGCGCCCGTGGGCAGACAGATAGCTGACCACCGGGATCAGGTCCCGCACCGCCAGCACGTGGCCGCAGGTGTCGCAGTGGGACCGGCCACGCAGCACGCTCTCCCCATGGACGATACGCCAGGCTGCACAGTTCAGAAAGCTGCCCATGCACGCACCCAGCAGGGCGGCCAGCAGGCAGCAGTAAACAGTTAGGAAGGGATCGGCATACAGCATGGGGAAGGCTCTCCTTTAGATGGGACTGCTCTCACGGAGCGGGGAGGGACGCCAACCCACGGCCATCCCCGCCCGATGAGAGACGGGTCGCCCCGCACCGGCCCGGCCGGGCCGGTGCGGGAGCTGTGCGTGTGAATGTGACAAATGGATGTCAGTGGATGTCGGGCGTACCCAGCGTCCAGGTGAAGGTCTTTGCACCATTCTCGTCGGTCAGCTTGGTAGCTTTGTAGGTGATGATGCCGGTACCAGCATCGTAAGTCAGCTTGTCGTCACCATAGTTCAGGACGATAGCAGTGCCATTATCAGGTCCCTTCAGGAAGGCGTCCTTGTCGGTGGGAGCCTTGGTGTTCTCGGTCAGCATAGCGGTCTGCCACTCGGCATAGGTAGCACGGACATTGGCCACGTCAGCGGCCTCCTTGGACTTGGTCAGGGCGCCGTTGAACACGGGGATGGCGATGGCCACCAGCACAGCGATGATGGCGACGACGATCAGCATCTCCATCAGAGTGAAGCCCTTCTTGCTCTGCAGTTTCTTCAACATAGTTCTACATCTCCTATTATTTTTTTGCGGTTTTTATCTTGATCCGTACAGGGTTGTTATACGGATAGGATATGAATTTGGGTGCGGCGGCCTTACATTCCGCCGTAGAGGGTGAACAGCGGCAGATACACCGCCAGCAGCAGCACCACCACGATCACCGCCAGAGCGATGGTGATGATGGGCTCCAGCACCGACAGCAGGCGGGCGGTGGTGACCTCCACCTCGTTGTCAAAGTATTCACCGATGACGTCCAGCGTCTCCTCCAGCGAGCCGGACTGCTCGCCTACGCCCACCATCTCCGTCAGCATTTTGGGGAAGTACTCGATCTGGCCCATGCTCTCGGAAATGGTGCGGCCACGCTCCACCTTCTGCTTCACCTCCTGCACGGCCAGTGCGAAGGTGTAGTTGCTGATCACGTTTCCGGTCACATCCAAGGCCTTGGGGACCGGCAGGCCGGCCGTCAGCATGGTGGCCATGCTGTGGGCGAACTGTGCGGCGGCGTTGAGGCTGTGGAGCCGGTGGAGGGGGGCCTTGGTGAGGCTCCATGCGGCGATAGCCCTCCGGCCCCGGATGGAGCGGCGGGCCACCATATAGGCGATGCCCAGCCCGGCGGCGATCAGCAGAAGCAGCCACCACCAGCCTATGAAGAAGTCACTGATGGCCAGCAGCACACGGGTGATGCCCGGCAGCTGGGTGCCCATCTCGGCAAAGACATCGTTGAAGGCCGGGACGGCCACGGCGATGATGATAATAAACACGACGATGGCCACCACAATGACCATGGCGGGGTAGGTCAGGGTGCTGACCACCTTGGCCTTGGTCTTGGCGGATTTATCATAGTACCGGTGCAGCCGCTGGAAGCACTCCTCCAGCGTGCCGGACTGTTCTCCGGCCCGGACCGTCTCGATGAAGGTCTTGGGGAGGTACGGGGCGTTGTTTTCAAAGCTCTGGGCCATGGAGTAGCCTGCGCCCACCTCCTCGGCCACCTTCTCCAGCATCTGGCGAATGTGGCGGTTCCTGGTCTGGGCCGCCACCATCTCCACACAGTGCTGAATGGACATCCCTGCGGAGAGGATGATGGCGAACTGGGAGCAGATCAGGGCCAGCTCCTTTTCCTTGATCTTCAGGCCGATGGGGCGGTTGAAGATGTTTTCCTTCTTCTCCTGTACCTCCTCCAGCCGGGTGATAACGGCTACGGTCTCCCGCAGGCGGCTGGCGGCCTCGAACTCGTCATAGGCCCGGATGACGCCGGATACAGCCGTTCCGTCCTTGGTCTGGCCCTTGTAACGGTATGTGGTCATGGCGTGTCTCCGCTCCTTCCGTGCCGGGTTTTACGCAATTACTCGTCTACTGTGGTGTTGATGATGCGGGCGGCCTCCTCGGCGGAGGTGACACCCTCCAGCACCAGCCGGCGGCAGCTCTCCCTCATGGAGCGGAAGCCGTTTTTGCGGGCCTCCTCCGTCAGCTGCTCCTCGTTGGCGCCCTCACTGATGAGCCGCCGCAGGCGGCCGTTGAGCATCAGGATCTCGAAGGCGGCCCGGCGACCGGTATAGCCGGAGTGATGGCACTCCGGACAGCCCTCGCCCTTATAGAAGGTGACGTGGCTGTCCTCCGGCATCCCCAGCAGGGCCAGCTCCTCGGCAGAGGGCTGATAGCCCTTCTTGCAGTGGGGGCAGACCTTCCGCAGCAGACGCTGGCTCACCACGCCCCGCAGGGCGCTGGCCACCAGCCACGGCTCCACGCCCACGTCCTTGAGCCGGTATACGGCGGACACGGCGTCGTTGGTGTGCAGAGTGGAGAACACCAGATGACCGGTGATGGCGGCCCGCATGGCGATGGAGGCCGTCTCGCCGTCCCGGATCTCACCCACGGAGATGATGTCCGGGTCCTGACGCAGGATGGCTCGCAGGCCGCTGGCGAAGGTCATGCCGGTCTTTTCGTTGATCTGGCACTGGCTGACGCCGGGGATGTGGTACTCCACCGGGTCCTCCAGCGTGACGATGTTGATCTCCTCACGGGACAGATCCCGGATCATGTTGCACATGGTGGTGGACTTACCGGAGCCCGTGGGACCCACCAGCAGAATGACGCCGCTGGTGTTTCGCAGCAGAGCGTTGTAGTTGTCAAGATCCTGCCCCTCCAGTCCCAGCTGGGATTTGCTGAGGGCCTGAGCGGACTTGTCCAGCAGACGCAGCACCATCTTCTCGCCATACACCGTGGGCATGGAGGAGATACGCAGATCCAGACTGTGGCCCCGCACCGACTGGATGGCGTGGCCGTCCTGCGGGATCTTATGCTCGGCAATATTCATACCGCCCATGATTTTCAGGCGGGAGATCACGGTATTCTGCAGATCGGCAGGCACCGTCAGGATGCGGCGGAGCAGACCGTCGATACGCATCCGCACCACCATCTCGCCCTCCTGCGGCTCCAGATGGATGTCGCTGGCCCGCTCGGTATAGGCCCGCTCGATGAGGGCGTTGACGAAGCGGATGGTGGGGGCGGACTCCTGCGGGTCCGCCGTGTCCTGCGCCATCTGGGCGGGGATGACATCGCTGCTGCTGCCGGCCTCTCGCTTCATCTCCTCGATGACCCGTGCCGTACCCTCGTTGCCGTACAGGCGGCTGATGGCCTGCTCCACGGCCTTGCGGGTGGCGATCATGGGGATGATGCGCTTGCGGGAGGCAGTCTTTACCTCGTCCTGAGCCACGAAGTCCAGAGGATCGCTCATGGCCAGATACAGGCTGTTGCGTACCAGCTTCACCGGCACCACGCAGTATTTCTTGGCGATGTTCCGGGGGACATACTGGGCCAGCTCCACGGGGATGGAAATGGCCGTCAGGTCCACAAAGTCCACGCCCAGCTGCACTCGCAGAGCGTCGATGAGCTGCGCCTCCGTGATGAAGCCGTTCTGGATCAATGCGTCGCCCAGCCGCTGCTTGGTCTCCTTCTGGAGTGCCAGAGCACGCTCCAGCTGCTGCCCTGTGATGGTCCCGGACGCCACCAGCAGATCGCCCAAGCGCATATAGGCCATTTCACTCACCTCCCGGTCGAAGATTCCCCCGTCTATGGACAGGGGAAAACCGCACAGTGCCTACCGGCATACTTGCCAGGGATCGGATCCTGTACGTTTGTAGGCATAATATACCTCAAACTATTCTTGAAGTCAACCGATTTTTCGTGATTTATTGAAAAATCTCCACAAATTCTCCATAAAAACGACATATTGGTCCGATATGAGAAAAGTATGAGAAAAATGTTGAAAACTGGTACTTTTTGACTGACCGAATGACAGAAATGACAAAAAGGAGCCAGTATTTTCCCAAAGGAAAAGAGGGCGGCCCACAGGCCGTCCTCTTGGAGGTGAACAGTATTTCAATTAGCGAGATTTTAACGGGTCGGCAGATGCGGCTCCAGCCAGTGCCAGATGTCCTCATAGACCGTCTGGCGCATGGGGCCTTCGTTGAGGATCTCGTGTCTCAGACCGGGATACAGCTTCACAGTCACATCCGACAGGCCCGCCTTGCGGAAGGCGGCGGCGGTGCGGCGGACGCCCTTGCCCATATCGCCCACCGGGTCCCGGTCGCCGGAGATCAGCAGCACCGGCAGGCTGCTGTCCATGCGGGTCAGGTTCTTGGGGTTCTGGTTGAAGGCAATGCCATGGAGCATCTGGCGGAACAGCCCCACCGTGGCATCGGCGCCGCAGAGGGGGTCGGCTATGTAGCGATCCACGTTCTCAGAGTCCGCCGACAACCAGTCATAGCCGGTGCGGTTGGGGGCAAAGGCCTTGTTGTAGCCGCCGAAGGCCAGATCATTCACCAGCTTGCTGGCAGAGGAGGGTCCCTGTGCGGCGCAGACCACCTCCGCCACGGCACGGCCTCCGGCCAGCTTGGCCTGAGGCTGCCAGCCGGTACCCATGATAATGGCGGCCCGCAGGGTGCCGGGATAGCGGATCAGGTAGCTGCGGGCCAGAAAGGAGCCCATGCTGTGGCCCATGAGGCACAGCGGCACACCGGGAAACTCCCGACGCAACTGTTCATGGAGCAGCTGGATGTCCGCCACCACCGTCTCCCAGGGGGTGCCGTCGCCAAAGTAGACGGGGGTGCCGCCCTCCGGCAGAGAGCCGCCGTGGCCCAGATGGTCGTGGCCCACCACGGCGATCCCCTGCTCATTGAGGTAGCGGGCAAAGCCGTCGTAGCGGCCGATATGCTCGGCTACACCGTGGGAAATTTGCAGCACGGCACGAGGCGTTTCCACCGGCAGCCACTGCATGGCGTGGAGCCGGGTCTTGCCGTCGCTGGAGAGAAAGGTGAACTCGGTGAGATTTGTCATGGAAATTTCATCCTTCCTATGGTAAAATAAGAATCATTCTGTTGGCAGTATACCACAAACTCACCAAAAAGAAAAGAGGAGACGGCTATGGCATCGTATATTCTGGCACTGGATCAGGGGACTACCAGCTCCCGTGCCATCGTATTTGACCGGGCGGGGCAGATCGCCGCCAAGGCCCAGTATCCCTTTCCCCAGATCTATCCGCAGGCAGGCTGGGTGGAGCACGACCCCATGACCATCTGGGACACGGAGCGTCTGGCGGCGGCGGAGGCCATCCGGGGGCTGCCGGAGGGCAGCATCGCCGGCATCGGCGTCACCAACCAGCGGGAGACTACCATCGTTTGGGACAAGGCCACCGGCCAGCCGGTGTACAACGCCATCGTCTGGCAGTGCCGCCGGACGGCGGAGCTGTGCGAGGAACTGAAACGGCAGGGACTGGAGGAGCGCATCGTCTCCACCACGGGACTGCTCATCGACGCCTATTTCTCCGGTACCAAGATCCGCTGGATCCTGGATAATGTTCCCGGCGCCCGGCAGCGGGCGGAACGGGGGGAGCTGCTGTTCGGCACGGTGGAGACGTGGCTCATCTGGAAGCTGACGGGGCAGCACGTCACCGACTATTCCAACGCCTCCCGCACCATGCTCTTTGATATCCACCGGCTGTGCTGGGATGAGGAGCTGTGCCGTCTGCTGCGGATCCCCGCCTGTATGCTGCCCCGGCCGGTGGAGAACAGCGCCGTTTACGGCACGGTGCAGCCGGGGATTCCCGGCTTGGAGACGCTGGCAGGTGTGCCGGTGTGCGCTGCTGCCGGCGATCAGCAGGCAGCTCTCTTCGGGCAGGCCTGCTTCCATCCCGGTGAGGCCAAGAATACCTACGGCACCGGCTGCTTTACCCTGATGAACGTGGGGGCGGAGCCGGTCCGCAGCCGGGCGGGACTGGTAAGCTCCGTGGCATGGAGCGTAGGGGGCAGGACCACCTATGCACTGGAGGGCAGCGTCTTTAACGGCGGCAGCACCATCCAGTGGCTGCGGGACGAGCTGCGGCTGGTGGACTCCGCCCCGGAGTGCGACCGGCTGGCGGAATCCGTGGAAAGCTCCGGCGGCGTGGTGGTGGTTCCGGCCTTCACCGGGATGGGGGCGCCCTATTGGGATATGTACGCCCGTGGGGCCATTCTGGGCATCACCCGTGGCACGGGCCGGGCCCATATCGCCCGTGCGGTGCTGGAGTGCATCGCCTATCAGGTGACGGATCTGATGCTGGCCATGCGGCAGGATGCCGGGTGCGACATCACGGCCCTGCGGGCCGACGGCGGTGCCAGCGTGTCGGACATCCTTATGCAGATGCAGGCAGACCTGCTGCGGATCCCGGTGGATCGCCCCGCCATGGTGGAGACCACCGCCTTCGGCGCAGCATCGCTGGCGGGATTGGCCTGCGGCCTGTGGCGGGATACGGAGGAGCTGGCGGCCCTGCGGCGCAGCCAGCGGGTGTTCCTGCCCCAGCGGCCCCAGGCAGACTGCGACGATGAGTACCGCCTGTGGAAAAAGGCCGTCAGCCGGGCCTGTCATTGGGCGGAGTGACAGAGGGGCATGGACGAATACACATATATGGATACATAAGCCCATAACAAAGGAGGCCGGACAGAGTCCGGCCTCCTTTGTTATGAGAATCTGAAGGCTCACTGCGCCGTCAGCTGAGCTCGGACTGGCCGGTATACAGCTGATAGTACTTGCCCTTCTGGGCCAGCAGTGTCTCGTGGTTGCCCCGCTCGATGATCTGCCCCTGCTCCAGCACCAGAATGGCCTGTGCGTTGCGAACGGTGGACAGGCGGTGGGCAATGACGAACACCGTGCGGCCCTCCATCAGGGAATCCATGCCCTGCTCGATGAGCTTCTCCGTGCGGGTATCGATGGAGGAGGTGGCCTCGTCCAGAATCAGCACCGGAGGATCGGACACGGCGGCCCGTGCAATGGCCAGCAGCTGGCGCTCCCCCTGACTGAGACTGCCGCCGTCACCGGTGATGACGGTGTCGTAACCCTGAGGCAGGTGGCGGATGAAGGTGTCGGCGTTAGCCAGCTTGGCGGCGGCCCGGACCTGTTCATCCGTGGCGTCCAGCTTGCCGTAGCGGATGTTGTCGGCAATGGTGCCGGTGAAGAGGTGGGTATCCTGCAGGACGATGCCCAGCGACTTCCGCAGAGAGTTCTTGCGGATCTCCCGGACGTCGATGCCGTCGTAGGTGATGGTTCCCTGCTGGATGTCGTAGAAGCGGTTGATGAGGTTGGTGATGGTGGTCTTTCCGGCGCCGGTGGAGCCCACGAAGGCGATCTTTTGGCCGGGCTCGGCAAAGAGGGAGATATCGTGCAGCACCACCTTATCCGGATCGTAGCCGAAGGTGACGTGGTCGAAGCGCACGTCGCCCCGCAGCTCCGTCAGGGAGCCGTCGGGCTTCTTCCATGCCCAGTGGCCGGTGCGCTGAGGCACCTCGGTGAGGGTGTCGCCGTTTTTCTCCACCCGGACGATGGTGGTCTGGCCCTCGTCCTCCTCCGGCTGGGCCTCCATGACGGCGAAGATACGCTCGGCACCGGCCATGGCGGCCAGAATGGTGTTCACCTGCTGGCTGATCTGGCTCACCGGCTGGGACACCTGCTTGACGTACAGAAGATAGGCCCCCAGAGAGCCGATGTCGAACACACCGCCCATGGCCAGCAGTCCGCCTATGCAGCAGGTGACGGCGTAGTTGATGCGGGAGAGGTTGGCGGTGGCGGGCATCATGGACCCGGCGTAGGTCTGGGCCATGGTGGCCGCCGTCTGATAGGCATCATTGCGGGCGGAGAACTGGTCGATGGCCTGCTGCTCATGGTGGAACACCTTGATGACCTTCTGGCCCTCGATCATCTCCTCGATGTAGCCGTTGAGGTCGCCCAGAGCGGCCTGCTGCCGCTGGAAGCTGACCCGGCTGCGGCCGCCGATGGTCTTTACCACCAGAAGCATCAGACCGAGGAAGGCGAAGGTGATCAGAGTCAGCGCCCAGTTCAGATACAGCAGCATCCCGATGGTGCACAGGAACGTCAGGGAGTTGGACAGCACATTGGCGAAGCTGTTGTTGATCATTTCGGACACCGTGTCGATGTCGTTGGTGAAGCGGCTCATGAGGTCGCCGGACTGGTGGGTGTCGAAGTAGCGCAGGGGGAGCCCCTGCAGCTTATCGAACAGATCCTGACGCAGGGCGGCCACCGTGCGCTGGGACACCCGCACCATGATGCGGGAGTACACATAGGAGCACAGAGCCGACAGTACGAACACCAGTCCCATCAGCACCAGCAGCTTCAGCAGACCGGCGAAGTCGCCGGGGAGGATGTAGTCGTTGATGGCGGGCTTGAGGAAGTAGCTGCTGGCCACGGAACCTACGGAACTGAGCAGCAGGCAGATGGCCACCAGTACCAGCAGCCCCTTATAGCGGCCCACATAGTGCAGCAGCTTCTTCACCGTACCTCGCAGGTCCTGGGGCCGCTGATAGCCGTGGCTGCGGGGGCCGTGGCCGGGTCCGCCGGGACGGCGGGGCGGCATGGAATTTTTCTGTTCAGCCATCGATGCTCACTCCTTCCTGCTGAGACTGATAGACTTCCCGATAGATCTGATTGGACGCCATCAGCTGTTCATGGGTCCCCATACCGGAGATCTTGCCGTCGTCCAGCACTAAGATCACGTCGGCGTCCATAACGGAGGAGATGCGCTGGGCGATGATAAGCTTGGTGGAGCCGGGCAGCGCCTCCTTCAGCGCCGCACGGATCTTGGCATCGGTAGCGGTGTCCACGGCGGAGGTGGAGTCGTCCAGGATCAGCACCTTGGGCTTGCGGAGAATGGCCCGTGCGATGCACAGGCGCTGCTTCTGACCGCCGGAGACATTGGTGCCGCCCTGCTCGATGCGGGTGTCGTAGCCGTCGGGCATCCGGGAGATGAACTCGTCGGCGCAGGCCATGCGGCAGGCGGCCTCCATCTCCTGGCCGGTGGCGTTCTCGTCGCCCCAGCGGAGGTTATCCCGGATGGTGCCGGAGAACAGAGTGTTCTTCTGCAGCACCATGGCGCAGCCCTCCCGCAGCGTCTCCATGGTGTAGTCCTTGACGTTGTGACCGCCTACATAGACGGCCCCCTCCGTGGCCTCATACAGCCGGGGGATCAGGCTCACCAGTGTCCTCTTGGCGCTGCCGGTGCCGCCCAGAATGCCCACGGTCATACCGCTGGCAATGGAGAAGTCGATATCCGTCAGGTTCCACTCGGCGCTGTCGGGATGGTATTTGAAGTAAACGTGGTCAAAGCGGATGGAACCGTCGGAGAGGGTGAGTTCCCTCTTGGTGCCGTCGCCGGTGATCTCCTTCACGGCATCGTCGTCGGTGATCTCCGGCTGCTCCTCCAGCACCTCCACAATGCGCTTGCCGCAGGCGATGGAGCGGGTCAGCACCATCATCACCATGGCCACCATCATCAGGGCCATGAGAATTTCGGAGGCGTAGGTGAAGAAGGCCAGCAAGTCACCGGAGAGCATCTGACCACCGGCCACATAGTGACCGCCCAGCCACATGATGGATACGATGGTGCCGCCCATAATGAGGTTCACCATGGGGATGAAGGTCACCACGAAGCCGAAGGCCCGCTCCGCCGTCTGGCGGAGCGTCTCGCTGCGCTGGAAGAATTTCTCCTTCTCCCGGTCCTCCCGGACGAAGGACTTCACCACACGGATAGCGTTCAGATCCTCCTGCACCACCAGATTCAGTCCGTCGGTGGCCTTTTGCAGGGAGGTGAAGAAGGGCCCCACATACCGCAGTATGATGAACACCATCAGTGCCAGCAGCGGCAGGATCACCAGAAAGATCTGGCTCAGCTGCAGGCTGATGCGAAGGGCCATCACCAGAGCGGTGATGAGCATCACCGGAGCCCTTACCAGCATCCGCATCCCCATCATCAGGGTCATCTGCACCGACGAGACGTCGTTGGTGAGCCGGGTGATGAGGGAGGCGGTGGAAAAGTGCTCGATGTTGGAAAAGGAGAAGCGCTGTACCTGCCGGTACTCTGCGTCACGGACGTTGGCACCGAAGCCCATGCCGGCCTTGGCGGCCAGCGCCGCTGCGCCCACACCCAGCGCCAGACAGATCAGGGCCATCAGCACCATCTTCAGGCCCATGGTAAGGATGTAGCTGCGGTCTCCGGCGCCGCCGTTGCCGCCGATGCCGTAGTCCACGATGTTGCTCATGGCCTTGGGCAGCATCAGCTCCAGCACCGCTTCGCCTGCCGAGCAGAGGATGCCCAGCAGGATGTAGACCCGATACCCCTTGGTATACGGGGCAAGCTTGCGTATCATAGTTCGGTTTCCTCCATTTGCGTTGCGAGATTTTGCGCCACCCGTTCCAGATAGCGGTGCAGGGTGGCCAGTTCCTCCGGGGAGAAGCCCTGTTCCATCTGGCGGTTGGTCTTCTGTGCGATGCGGATAAAGTCGCTGCGGAAGCGGCGGCCCTCCTCCGTCAGCCGGAGAACACGGCACCGGGCGTCCTGCTGGCAGGCATCTCTGGTGAGAAGGCCCTTCTCCTCCAGACGGCCCACGATGCCGTTGATGGTGGAAGGCTTCACGGCCATATACTGCTCCAGCTGCCGCTGGGTGACCGGCTCCGGCTGGCGGTGCAGGTACATCAGCGCCCGGCACTGGACCGGAGTGACGCCGTACTGCCGCAGCGAGCGGTCCATGACCATCCGCATCCGGTGCTCGCACTGGCCCAGCAGCCGTCCCAGATGATCGCTCTGACAGGTACTGCTCAAGGTAAATCGCTCCTCTCTGAATCGTTAGCTGGCTAAATGTTAGCGTGCTAAATATTACCACGGAATGGAAGCATCGTCAAGAACAAATGGAGCGGCACCGTGTAAACGATTTGTGAACGGAGAGGTCAGACGGCGGAGCGGCGACGTAGAAGTTTTTTCCAGCTCAGCAGGTCGATGTCGTGATATTGAAGCAGCAGACGGACGGTGAAAAAGCTGTCGACGGTCAGCAGCAGCCACGCTGCCAGCGTCAGCCAAGGCGGTACGGCGTTGAGCCATGGCCGCAGCAGGGGGTGGATATAGCGGGCGGTCACGGCCGCCAGCGGCCCCCAGATCAGGGCAAAGGGCAGGCACACCCGGCGGTTCAGGTCCATTTTGGTGGAGGAGTAGTCCCAGAACATGACTCCCAGCAGCCTGTCGCAGCAGAAGTGGACGGCGTACTCCACGGCGGTGGCGGTAAGCCCGCCATAGAGGGCCAAGTGCCAGAAGGTGTCCGTCATATCCGGCGGCAGAGCCAGCACCGCCAGCATGGCAAGGCCGTACACCGGACATACCGGCAGCAGCAGATACCCCTTGCGGACGGTGTGGCGGGAACGGGTGACAAGGGCATAGACCTTCTCCAGCAGATAGCCAAGAAAGCCGTAGGTCAGAAAGCTCCAGAGGTACATGGGCAGCGTCTCCTTTCTGGAGACAGTGTGTCCCGGAGGAGAGTGGGTATCCCCACTTGCCAAAGCCATTTTTTTCTGCTATGCTGATACCGTCGATAAGCAAGGGTCAATGCGCCTGATATCGATGGTACTATCGAATGTGTGAGAGGGGGAGCGGCCATGGATCAGCAGTGGGAACAGCTGCGGCAGCGGTGTCTGGCCTGCCGGGCGTGCAGTCTGGCACAGGAGCGGACGCAGGTGGTGTTCGGCGTGGGCGATCCGGCGGCGGAGGTGCTGCTGGTGGGAGAGGCCCCCGGCGCCAACGAGGACAAGCAGGGGGAGCCCTTTGTGGGCCGGGCCGGGAAGCTGCTGGACGATATGCTGCAAATGATCGGCCTGTCCCGTGAGCGCATCTATATCACCAACAGCGTCAAGTGCCGCCCGCCTCAGAACCGGGATCCGCTGAACACCGAGAAGGAGGCGTGCAGCGGCTATCTGCGGCGGCAGATGGAGCTGATGCAGCCGAAAATTCTGGTGTGTCTGGGGCGCATCAGCGCCATGGAGCTTATCAAGGCCGATTTCCGCATCACGCAGGAGCACGGTCAGTTCTTCCGGCAGGAGGGCATAGAAAAGATGGCCATGTACCACCCGGCGGCCCTGCTGCGGGACCCCGGCAAGAAGCCGGAGACTTTCGAGGATCTCAAGCGCTTACAGGCCAAAATTCGTGAGATCTGCGTCCGGACAAAGCTGGATTTTTAACGGCGCACTGGGCCATACTACTTTCATTATTATTTTGTGGGAGGAACACCATTATGTATAAGAATATTGAAAAGCAGAAGGTTCTGCGTATGGCGGAGCAGGTAGACTATCAGGACGGCCAGATCGTCAGCCGCACACTGGTGCAGAACAGCAAGCTCAGCATGACACTCTTTGCCTTTGAAAAGGACGAGGAGATCAGCACCCATGCTGCCGGCGGCGACGCCATGGTGACGGTGTTGGAGGGTACCGGCCGCTTCACCGTGGGCGGCGAGGTCTTTCTGGTGTCTCAGGGCGAGACGCTGATCATGCCCAAGGATATCCCCCATGCGGTGTACGGGCAGGAGCGGTTCAAGATGCTGTTGACGGTGTCGTTCTAAAAATCTGGTGCAAAATCCATTGGATTTTGCACCAAAGACCCCAGCCCGCTGCGTGCATCATTTCTGCGTCAGACCGCAGAAATTCCATACTTGCGGTCTGAGAGGTATTTTGACTGACGCACCGGTCGTCAGCCAAAATGGATCAGACCTTTTCGCCGCCTGCGGGCGGCGAACTCTGCGAGGCTTTTGACGGGCCCAACGGTCTGCATGGCCTTTCCGGAGTGGTCAGAAGCTTTTTGCTGACTTTCCATCCCGTGTGCTGCGGCACACGGGATGCTTTTTCGCAAAAAAGCAGGAAAAACCGCAAAATAGGGGGTTGCAACTGCCGCATCCCTGCGTTAGAATGAAACTTACGACCATGAAGGAGGGTGCAGAATGCAAGGTGAAGGATTGAAAAAATTACAGAGCGGACAGCCCATCTCCACACGGGAGCAGCTGCTGCTGATCGCTCAGCTGAGCTGGCCGGCCATTCTGGCCCAGATCTCCTCCGTGGTGATGCAGTATATTGACACGGCCATGGTGGGCCAGCTGGGCTCCAATGCCTCCGCCGCTATCGGTGTGGTGGCGACCACCTCGTGGCTCTTCGGCGATCTGTGCATTGCGCTGACCATCGGCTTTAACGTGGCGGTGGCGCAGGCGCTGGGAGCCAGACAGTCGGAGAAAGCCCGCGGCATCATGAAGCTGGCCTTTCTGGTGTGCATGGCCTTCAGCCTTGTGATGATGGCCATAGCGCTGGGCATCACCGGGAATCTGCCTCGCTGGCTGCGGGCAGACCCCGCCATCTGGCAGGATGCCAGCGCCTACTTTCTGGTATTTGTTCTGTCGCTGCCCTTCATGCAGATGAATAACCTCTGCGGCGGACTGTTGCGTTCGGCGGGCAATATGAAAACCCCCGGCATCTGCATGGTGGTGATGTGCCTGCTGGACGTGGTGTTCAACGCCTTCCTCATCTTCCCCGGCGGAACGCTGCGGGTGCTGGGGGTGACGCTGCCGGGCTTCGGTCTGAGGGTTCTGGGTGCCTCCATGGGAACGGCGCTGTCGCAGGTGGTCATTGCGGTGGTGCTGACCTATATCCTGCTGGTGCGGTCGCCGGAGCTGCACCTGCGGCGGGGCGAAAAGGCACGGTTTACGGCGGCACAGCTGAAGCGCTGCCTGTCTATCTCGGCTCCCGTCATGGGGGAGCGCACCATTCTTTCCACCGCCCGGATGGTGACTACCGCCATCGTGGCCCCGCTGGGCATCATCGCCACGGCGGCCAACTCCTTCGCCATAACGGCGGAGAGTCTTTGCTATATGTCCGCCTTTGGCGTGCAGGCGGCGGCCTCCACGCTGGTGGGCCAGAGCGTAGGCGCCGGGCGGAAGGATCTGACCTATCGGCTGGGCTGGCTGACGGTTGCGCTGGGCATGGGCTTGATGGTGATCACGGGGACGCTGCTGTATGTGCTGGCCCCGGCCATGATCGGCATGATGGCGGTGGACGAGGCCGTCATTGAGCTGGGCGTGCGGGTGCTGCGGATCGAGGCATTCGCGGAGCCGCTGTTCGGGGCCTCCATCGTGGCCAGCGGCGTGTTTCAGGGAACCGGCAGCACGTTGGTGCCTATGCTGCTGAATTTCGGCACCATGTGGGGCATCCGTGTGCCGCTGTCGGCCATTCTGGCGGCCAAGTGGGGCCTTGTGGGTGTTTGGGTGGCCATGGCCCTGCAGCTGGGTGTGTGCGGTATCTGCTTCCTGATCCGTCTGGCCGGCAAGCGCTGGCTGCCCAAGGAAACGCTGCAATAAGAAAAATACACGGCACAGGGCCGGAGCGGTATCCCGCTCCGGCCCTGTGCCGTGTATGGAAAAAGATGGGGATCAATAGGAGCCCAGGTCGGCGGACTTATCGCCCACGGGATCGGTACCGAACCGATAGTCGTTGCCGGGCAGAACAGCGTTGAGGATCACGCCCGCCAGGGCGGCGATGGCCAGACCCGTCAGGGTGATGCTGGCGCTGCCCACGGTGAAGGTGATGCCGCCGGTAGCGCTGAAGCCCAGTCCGCAGACGAAGATGACGGCGGCGATGATGAGGTTGCGGGACTTGGTGAGATCCACCCGGTTCTCCACCACGTTCCGCACGCCCACGGCGGAGATCATGCCGTACAGGATGAAGCTGACGCCGCCTACGATGGCGGTGGGGATGGAGTTGACCAGCGCATCGAACTTGGGGGAGAAGGAGAGAATGATGGCGTAGACGGCTGCCAGACGCACGACACGGGGATCGTAGACCTTGGACAGAGCCAGCACGCCGGTGTTCTCACCGTAGGTGGTGTTGGCGGGGCCGCCGAAGACGCCGGCCAGAGCGGTGGCCAGACCGTCGCCCAGCAGGGTCCGGTGCAGGCCGGGGTCGGCGATGAAGTTCTTGCCGGTGGTGGAGGAGATGGCGGAGATATCACCGATGTGCTCCATCATGGCGGCAATGGCGATGGGGGCCATCACCAGAATGGCGGTGAGGTCAAACTTCGCCAGCACAAACTGCTGCAGACCGACGAAGCTGGCACTCTTCACAGCGGAGAAGTTGATGAGGGGCTGCATGACGCCGTTGGCATCCGGCAGCTGGGCGCCGCAGAGGGTAGCCACCAGCGCCACCAGATAGCTGCCTACCACACCCAGCAGGATGGGGATGATCTTCACCATGCCCTTGCCCCAGATGTTGGCCACGATGATGATGCCGATGGCCACCAGCGCCAGCCACCAGCAGGTGCTGGCATTGCTGACGGCAGTCCCCGCCAGATTCAGACCGATGAGGATGATCATGGGGCCGGTGACGATGGGGGGGAAGAACCGCATGACCTTCTGTGCGCCCACCAGCTTGAACAGCAGCGCCAGCACCAGATACAGCAGGCCCGCCACCACGATGCCGCCCATGGCATAGGCCAGCTTGTCACTGTCGGACATGGTGGCGTACCTTCCGGCGTTGAGGGTCGCCATGGCCTGGAAGCCGCCCAGATACGCAAAGGACGAGCCCAGGAAGGCGGGGACCTTCAGCTTGGTGCAGACGTGGAACAGCAGCGTGCCGAGACCGGCAAACAGCAGCGTGGTCTGGATGGACAGGGGCAGACCGTAGCCCTGCACCAGAATGGGGACCAGCACCGTAGCGCCGAACATGGCAAACAGGTGCTGCAGGCCCAGCAGGAGCATCCGGGGGACGCCCAGCTCACGGGCGTCGTAGATGGCGTCGTGTCCGAGTTTTTTGTTCATGTGATAGTTCCTCTCTTTCGTTTGTGGATTCTATGAAAATAATTGCTGACTGGCTCAGGCGCATAAAGCGCAAAAAAATGACCGGTAAAAATACCGGTCAAAAAGAAGAAACAGAAACAGAGGGAGTGAAAAATCTGGCGAGCAGCGTGCGGACCTTCATTTTCATCACTCCCTTCGAATTGTCCTGCTTATTATACGGGCCTCCAGCAGGAATTGCAATGCACTGTTGTTCCAAGAAATGCCGACCCGCCCGCCTTCTATTTGGCGGAGTTATCCAAAGCCCGGCGGATAGGTGGCGTCAGCATCGCCGTTACCAGAATTTTCAAGGCGTCACCGGGAAGAAAGGGCAGCATCCCCGCCCACAAAATGGCAGAGAGGTCCATACCCTTGCCCATATAGCCGTTGAGGATCATCGCCATGTACGGCAGCCCCACGGCATACAGCACCGCCAGTCCCACCAGAGCCGCCAGCGCAATGCGCCAGAAGGAGCAGGTGCTGCGGGCCAGACGACCGATGACCCATGCGGCGGGGATCAATCCCAGCAGAAAGCCGAAGGTGGGGTGCAGCACATAGGAAAAGCCGCCGCCAGCGGTGAAAATAGGCAGCCCCAGCAGTCCCAGCAGCACATAGATCAGCTGTGAAAGCGCCCCGCAGCCGCTGCCCAGCAGACAGCCCGCCATGGCGGTGAAGAAGAATTGCAGGGTGATGGCAGAGGGACCCAAGGGGATTTTCAGAAATGCTCCCACCGCCGTCAGGGCGGCAAACAGAGCGGTGCGGACAAGCTTTCGAGTGGTCATGGCGGTACTCTCGGTATTCAAATAAAGATAACGGCATTATACAGGAATCCGGCGGCGGATGCAAGAGGGGAGGTTTACAAATCCCGCCGGTCGTGGTAAAGTGTTGCGGAAAGTGAGGTGCGGCTATGGAACGGCGTGTATATCGCTATGAGACGGTGGGCTCCACCAATACAGAGCTGACGGAGCTGATCCGGCAGGGTGCGGCGGAGGGTACGGTGGTGCTGGCCAGGCAGCAGACGGCGGGCCGGGGCCGCATGGGCCGCAGCTTCCAGTCCCCGGCGGGGCTGGGGCTGTACGGATCGGTGCTGCTGCGGAGCAGCCCGGAGGACGCCCCTCGCATTCCGGCGCTGGCGGCCACGGCAGTGCGCCGTGCCATCCGCCGCAGCTGCGGCCTGTCCTGCGGCATCAAGTGGCCTAACGATCTGGTGCTGTCGGGCCGGAAGGTCTGCGGGATTCTGGCGGAGGCTCTGCCGGGACCGGAGGGCAGCCTGTGGGTCGTCGTGGGCATCGGCATCAACGTCTGCCAGCGGCGGGAGGATTTCCTGCCGGAGCTGCGGGAGACGGCGGCATCGCTGTCCATGATCGCCGGGGCGGAGATGGACCGGACAGCACTGGAGACGGCCCTTCTGGAGGAACTGGAGTCTCTGCGTCAGGAGCTGCCGCAGGAGACGGCGGAGCGGCGGCAGGAGTACAGCGCCGCCTGCCTGAATCTGGGCCGCCGGGTCCGGGTGCTGCGGCCCGACGGAGAGCGGTCAGCATTGGCGGTGTCCCTGACGCCGGACTACGGCCTTGCGGTGCGCTATGACGACGGCACGGAGGAGGTCCTCCGCAGCGGCGAGGTATCGGTGCGGGGCCTGTACGGATATACGGATAAGGAGTGAGTGTATGAAGGAGCTTTGGAGCCTGTTTCTGACCTTCGCCAAGGTGGGGGTCATGACCTTCGGCGGCGGCTATGCCATGCTGCCCATTTTGCAGCGTGAGGTGGTGGAGAACAAGGGCTGGGCCACCGATGAGGAGCTGACGGACTATTTCGCCATCGGCCAGTGTACCCCCGGCGTCATCGCCGTGAACACCGCCACCTTCATCGGCCAGAAGAGGGCCGGCATCGCCGGCGGCATCGTGGCCACGCTGGGGGTGGTGTTCCCGTCCCTGCTCATCATCGTGGCGCTGGCGGGAGTCATCACCAGCTTTTCCCACCTGACATGGGTGCAGCACGCCTTCGCCGGGATCCGGGTGTGCGTGTGCGTGCTGATCTTCAATGCGGTGCTGAAGCTGTGGAAAAGCGCCGTGAAGGATGTATGGGGTCTGCTGATCTTTCTGGCAGTACTGGCGGCGTCCCTGCTGACCAGCCTCTCCCCGGTGTGGTATGTGCTGGCCGCCGGTGTGGCCGGCGTGCTGATCCAGAATCTGAAGGGGGCGAAGAAATGACCTGTCTGCTGCTGTTTTACGAGTTCTTCAAGACGGGCCTGTTCGCCGTGGGCGGCGGTCTTGCCACCTTGCCCTTCCTCTATGATATGGCCGCTCGCCACCCGGAGTGGTTCACCGTGTCCCAGCTGGCGGATATGCTGGCGGTGTCGGAATCCACACCGGGGCCATTGGGCGTCAACATGGCCACCTATGTGGGCTACCTCACCGCCGGGATCCCCGGTGCCGTGGCGGCTACCATGGGACTGGTAGCGCCCTCGGTGATCGTGATCCTCATTGTGGCGGCCTTCCTCAAGCGCTTCCGGGAGAGCCGTCTGGTGAACAACGTGTTCTACGGTCTGCGCCCGGCCTCCGCCGCTATGGTGGCGGCGGCGGGCCTGTCCGTGGTGGGACTGGCCCTGCTTTACAGCGGCCAGACGGGCCTTGCGGCGGTGAACTGGAAGGCCGTGGCGCTGGCGGCGGTGCTGCTGGTGCTGACCCGCTGGTGCAAGCCCACTAAGGGCCTGCACCCCATCGTGTTCATTCTGGCCTCCGCCATCATAGGCGTGGTGTTCTCCTTCTGAAAAACGAATACAAATCGCAATATTCGCATCGAAGATTACGATACGTTGTCACATTCTACGTAAAAATCGCCCCTCCGGCGGAACGGACCGGAGAAACGATGAAGAAAAAGGTATCCCGACGGCTTTTGCCGTCGGGATACCCTGAGTCTGCCTCCAAAGTGAGAGCCTTTCGCCAACGGGGCGGAAGGGTGTGTGCGGGAAACCCGGAAGGGTGTCCTGCACGATGATGATCCCCATTTTTCAGAACTTCTTGAAGCTCTGAAAAATGCCTCTGCGTGGCGAAAAGACTTTTCGCCACGCAAAAAGGGTATCCCGGCGGCTTTTGCCGCCGGGATACCCTTTTTCGGCGAAATTCCCGTAAAGCATAATTCCATTACAGTGCGCCTGTCGCACCCATATACAGCAGAGCGGCAGCCTCCCTGGCCCAGTAGCCTGGGCCAAGCATCCAGATGCTGGCGCAGCCCAGAGAGTAGGGGGTAAGCCCGTCCTTCTCCGCCCATACACCGGCCCGCAGCTGGTGGAAATTATCGGAGGCGATGGCCACCTCCGTAGGCAGACCCTCCCGCCGGATGACCTCAGCGGAAAAGGCCAGATTCTCCTCCGTGGAGATGGAGGCGTCCTCCAGATAGATGCGGCCGGGGGCGATGCCCATGGACACCAGTGTGTCCCGGATACACCGGGCCTCGGTGGTGGGCTCCTGATTGTTCTGTCCGCCGGAGGCCACGCACACCGCCTCCTCATGGATGGAGAGATAGTCATAGGCGGCCTGAATACGGTCCCGGAGCATCCGACTGGGAGTGCCGTCGGACCGCACCTGACAGCCCAGTACAATGACTGTGACCGGCTGTGTGCCATCGGGATGGTGGGCCGCCCGGATGCCCATCAGGGTCAGGATAGTCCCCAGCGCCAGCAGCCCGGCCACCAGCACCACGCACACCGTGCGCCGCAGCCACCGGGGTAGCCGCCGGAAAAGACCGGGGAACACCAGCCACACCGCCGCCAGCAGCAGCCCCGCCGCCGGGTACAGCATCCCGATGTGAAGCACCCCTATGGACAGGGGTAGCAGAAAATACACCACCCCCAGCACGCACAGGGCTGCCGCCCCATAGCGAAGAACCGGATGCCTCATGTCAGTTCTCTGCGATGTGGTTGGCGATGCGCTGCATGATGAGATCCAGCGCCACCAGATTGTGTCCGCCCTCCAGCACCACAATGTCGGCGTACTTTCGGGTGGGCTCCACAAACTGCTCGTGCATGGGCTTCACCGTGGCCAGATACTGCTCCACCACCGACTGCATGGAGCGTCCCCGCTCCTCCACATCCCGCAGCGCCCGCCGCAGGATACGCACGTCGGCGTCGGTCTCCACGAAAATTTTGATGTCCAGCAGATCCCGCAGCGCCTTGTTCTGGAAGATGAGGATGCCCTCCACGATGACCACCTTGGTGGGCTTTATTTCGATGGTCCTGTCGGTGCGGTTGTGGATGGTGTAGTCGTAGACGGGGCAGTGGATGGTCTCCCCGGCCTTCAGCCGCTTCAGATCCTCCACCATCAGCTCCGTGTCGAAGGCGTCGGGGTGGTCGTAGTTCTGCTTGCACCGCTCCTCGAAGGGACAGTCCTGCCGCTTGTAGTAGTTGTCGTGATGCACCACGCTGATGTCCGGTCCGAACGCTGGGCCAGATGCTCGGTAAGGGTGGTCTTGCCGGAGCCGGTGCCTCCGGCGATGCCGATGAAAATGGTGTTCATACTCGTCGTCCCCCTGCTGGTTTTATCCTTTCCATTATAGGAAACCTGCGTCGGAAAAGCAAGCGCTCCCCGGCGAAAGTTGTAAAAAAAGCTTGAACTTCCAGCAATTACAGTTGACGGAGGGCGGCAAAACAGGTATTATAACAAATATAAGTTTACTACTGTGTTATCGCCCCTACGGCGTTTTTAATTGGAGGAGATCCCATGAGCCTGTTGAAATGCCCTAAGTGCGGAGAAATGTTCTCCGATAGCTATAAGACCTGTCCCTTCTGCGAGGAGGACGAAGCCTTTGCCAACGGCGGCAAAAAGCCGGTGAATCCCGGCCGCCGGGTCCATCGCCAGAAGAGCCCCAGCATCCTCGGCCCCACGCTGGTGCTGGTGCTGGTGCTGGTGGCGGGGGTGCTGCTCTATACCCTCATCGGCAGCGGAAAGCCCGGCGACGACCAGCCCGATCCCCCCAAGAACCCCACGGAGGACGTGGATCCCAACACCCCCACCGTCACCCTGTCTCTGGACCAGACGGCTCTGGAGCTGACAGCCGGCGGCACCGGGAAGCTGACAGCCACCGGCGCTGAGGGCATCACATGGACCTCCAGCAATGCCGATGTTGCCGCCGTGGGCGAGGACGGCACCGTCACCGCTGTCGCCGCCGGTACGGCCACCATCTCCGCCTCCGCCGAGGGTGCCGACCCCGTCACCTGCACCGTTACCGTGAAGGAGGCCCCCAAGAAAAATCTGGTGCTGCGCTCCATCTATAGTAGCGAGGGAACTGCCCAGACGGAGTTTGCAATGAGCGTGGGCGACCCAGCTGTTCCTTTGACTGTGGACGGCACAGATTCCACCGTGAAGTGGAGCACCGAAAACAGCGGTGTTGTCACCGTTAACAGCGCCGGTGAAGTGACGGCTGTGGCATCTGGTAAGACTACGGTGACTGCCGAAGTGGATGGTCAGACGCTGACGATAACTGTCATTGTGTGGTAACTAAATCCCCAAGAGCCGCCTCCCACAGGAGGCGGTTCTTTTTTGCGCCCCCGCAGGTCTCACAGAGTTTGCCGCCCACAGGAGGCGGCTCTTTTCGCATCTTCCACAGCCCCGTCTCCCGCCCGCAGTGAAAAATCCCTTGGATTTTTCACTGCGGCTTTACTTCCCCGGCAAAACCCGCTACAATAGGAAAAAACGAGAGGAGGCGGGTCTATGGAGACCTTACAGGTGGCGCTGGGACGGCGCAGCTATCCCATTTACATCGGCGGCGGTCTGCTGGAGCGGGCGGAGGAGCTGCTGCGCCCGCTGGGTGTGGGCCGCTGGGCCATCGTCTGCGACGATACGGTGGCAGCCCTGTACGGCGCTCCGCTGGCCCGCCGCACCGGCTGGCCGCTGGTGACCTTCCCGGCGGGGGAGGGCTCCAAGTCGCTGGAGGAGTACGACCGCCTGTGCCGCCGGCTGGTGCAGCTGGGCCTGACCCGCAGCGACGGCATCGTGGCCCTGGGCGGCGGCGTTACCGGCGATCTGGCGGGCTTTGCGGCGGCTACGCTGCTGCGTGGCGTGGCGCTGGTGCAGGCCCCCACCACCCTGCTGGCGCAGGTGGACAGCGCCGTAGGCGGCAAAACGGGGCTGGACCTGCCGGAGGGGAAAAACCTGCTGGGCTGCTTCTACCAGCCCCGCATGGTGCTGGCGGATACGGCGTGCCTTGTCACTCTGCCCCGGCGTCAGCTGGCCTGCGGCATGGCCGAGGTCATCAAATACGGCTGCATCGCTGATGAGGAGCTGCTGACCCGGCTGGAGCAGCAGGAGCCGGACTGGCCCCGGATCATCCGCCGGTGCCTTGCCTGCAAGGCGGCGCTGGTGGCGCAGGATGAGCGGGACGAAGGCCCCCGTCGACTGCTGAACTTCGGCCACACCTTCGGCCACGCCATGGAGGCACTGGGCGGCGGCCGCTATACCCACGGCGAGTGCGTGGCGGCTGGTATGATGGAGATGCTCCGCTGGCAGACGGCCCACGGCAGCGACCAGACGGCCATGCTGGCCCGGCTGGGGACGCTGCTGGAGCGCTATGACCTGCCCCGGCGGCTGGACTTGCCGGAGACGGCGTGGCGGCAGTACCTGCTGCGGGACAAAAAACGCAGCGGCGGCGAGATGACCATTGCGGTGCTGGAGCGCCCCGGCCACGGCGTGCTGTGGTCGGTGACGCCGGAGGAGCTGCTGGAGGAAACCCGATGGATGTGAAGCTGTATCCCGCCCCGCTGGCAGGGTTGGTAGCGGCCCCGCCTTCCAAGAGCCGCTGGCACCGGGAGCTGATCTGTCAGGCGGCGGCTGGCCGTTTTCCGCCGGTTTCCCCCAACGCCCCGGAGGATATCCGGGCCACGGCGGCGGGCTTGCGGGTCTTATACGGTGGCGGGGAGGAGGTTCCCTGCGGAGCCAGCGGCAGTACCCTGCGCTTCCTGCTGCCGTTAGCTATGACGCTGGGCCGTGAGGTGACGTTCACCGGTACGCCCCGGCTGCTGGAGCGGGTGATGCCGGGCCTGTGGGGCGTGACGCCCTGTCCCGGCGGACTGCGGGTCACGGGCCGCCTTACCGGCGGTGTGTACCACCTGCCGGGGGGCGACACCTCCCAGCTCATTAGCGGGATGCTCATGGCCCTGCCCCTGTGCCGGGAGGACTCCCGGCTGGAGGCGCCGGGGCCGGTGTCCCGGCCCTATGTGGACTTAACGGTGTGGGTGCTGGAGCGCTACGGTGTCGTGCTGCACCGGGCGCAGGGCGGCTGGCGCATTCCCGGCGGCCAGCGCTTTGCGCCTCTGCCCATAGAACTGGAGGGGGACTGGTCGGCGGCGGCCTATTGGCTGGTGCTGGCGGCGCTGGGGCAAGGCATCACGGTAACGGGTCTGCGGCAGGACTCCTGGCAGGGGGACCGCAGGGCGTTGACGCTATGCCGGGAGCTTCCCCAACAGGTATCCCTCCGGGAGAACCCGGACCTGCTGCCGCCGCTGGCCTTGCTGGCGGCATTGCGGCCTGACAAGGAAACGAACTTTACAGATGCTGCCCGCCTGCGGCATAAGGAGAGCGACCGCTTGGCGGCCACGGCGGCCCTGCTGACGGCCTTGGGCGGCCGGGTACAGGAGACAACGGATGGAATTGTCATCCGTGGCGTGGCGTGTCTTCAGGGCGGCGAGGTGCAGAGCGCCGGAGATCATCGACTGGCTATGCTGGCGGCCTGCGCCGCCCCCTTCTGCCGGGAGCCGGTGGTGCTGCGGGGAGCGGACTGCACCGCCAAATCCTACCCGGCCTTCTGGCGGGACTATGCCCAACTGGGTGGAAAGGTGGAACACTTGACATGATGGATTATACCATATTCGGGGAGTCCCACGGTCCCGCCGTGGGAGTGCTGCTGCGGGATGTGCCGCCGGGCCTGCCGGTGGATGAGGAGTTCATCTGCCGTCAGCTGCTGCGCCGTGCGCCCCAAGACCCTCTCTCCACCGCCCGGCATGAACCGGATCAGGTGGAGGTGCTCAGCGGGGTCTATCAGGGCGTGACCACCGGAATGCCGGTGTGCCTGCTGCTGCGGAACCGGGACGTTCGCTCGGCGGATTACGATGCCCTGCGCCACACGCCCCGGCCCAGCCACGCCGACTACACCGCTTGGGTGCAGAGCGGCGGGCGCAACGATCCCCGTGGCGGCGGGGCCTTTTCCGGACGGCTGACGGCCCCTCTGGTGGCGGCGGGTGCTCTGGCAAAAGGCTGGCTGAATCTACAAGATATTGAAGTAAATGCACAAGTTATTGACGAAAATGCCCTGCGCCAGCGGGCGGAGGAGGCCCGACAGGAGGGGGACTCCGTGGGCGGTCAGGTGCGCTGCATCGTCACGGGCCTGCCCGCCGGCTGGGGCGGCCCGGACTGGCGGG
>UMLD01029827.1_pt1 | contig 43275 bp, 42 predicted proteins | sample 1966491 | NCBI WGS metagenome assembly UMLD01 (sample SAMEA4836191, study PRJEB28245) | human gut metagenome | biome: gut microbiome; material: fecal sample | place: Denmark | collected 2008
TATTCAAAAGTTTCAAGCAGTTTTATAGCTTTCTTTTCGCCCTTTATTTGCTTACCCTTGACATCAAAACTACGCACTCCACGTGGCTCGAGTTGATGGAATTGATGTCTTTGGCTAATTTTAGAGCCCGACGTATGCGGAAACATATCTATCAATTTTTTACTGTTTTTTGAGAAAACGAGGTATGAGGGAACATATCGAAGTAATAATCACCAATAATACGCATTAAAAACTAATCACTGTTGTATTTAAACTATTCGAAAAGGATTTAAATATTAAGGGAAGACTCTATAGATCTTTTCAAATAATTAACGAGTTCAATTATCTCAGTCTCCATTCCTTCCCACTTGTCATCATAATCTCCCAAATAAGCCTTTTTTGCTTTTTCAAGTAAAGTAGCATGCTCTTTGGCTAATTTAGGTATCGCCCATTCAGCAGCCTGATCTTTTGAGCAAATTCTACCGGAAGAGGATGTCAGCCACATTCTGGCTAAAGTTAAAATCACATTGTGTTCGTCACCTTCAATGCTAGCTATCAACCCGGGTAAGGATTCTTTAATCGCCCTTCGAATATCTGTCATTGGTACAGGCTCAATCACTTCTGTTGCCTCTGGTCCGAAAAGGTTAATACTATTTTCTCTTAATTGAGATAAAAGAATTGCTAAATCGGGATCATAAGTTGGCTCAGGAATTGCTCCCTTATCAAACTGCTCCCTTAGCCACTCACCATACATAAATTCATGTTTAGGAGGAAATTCCCAAGGGACAACATCCTTTTGATTTATGACCGTAACTTTAAGTGGTCTAATAGCATTTATGTTTCTATATAAGGCAAAGAGGATAATTTTTCTGTCACTGATTGAATAATATTGTCTATCATACGAACACGCCCTTTATTTTATTTTGCATCTAATTTTCTAATCTCAGTTATCATTGGGCAAACTATTGCAATGCAAATAATTAAAATACCTGATAGTAAAAACCAATGATTTACATCGATTCTATCAGCAAAGAATCCAGAAAGAATTAACCCAATTGGCATAACAAGAGACATGATACTTCCAGTTAAAGAAAATACACGTCCTAAATATTCAGGCTTAATTTTCTCCTGAAAAAGAGCTGTTTGCACACCGCTGTAAAACGGAACCGAAAGCCCCATTATTGCACAGCAGACTACAAATATGAAAAATCCACTTTGAGGAAGTAATCCTGAAATGGTTAAGCTTATCCCCATCATAAAAATTGATGCCGTTATTAATAAGATTCGCTTTTGGTAATTCCCAAATAACCCTAATAATAGACCCCCTATCAACATACCAGAGGCATAAGCAATCTCCGTAATAGAAATATGCATCGGTGTACCATTAAAATATTCCATAGTGATTAAAGGATATAATGCATTTATGGGCATATAAACAAACATATATAATGTTCCAACGAGTAATAAAGCAAATAATCCTTTATTTTGCCGTAGTACAGCCATTCCTTCTTTCATTTCTCTTATGAAATTTGGTTTCAAACTTTGCACTTGATCACCTAGCTTAGGAATACGTACAATTGCTACCGTAATAGATGCAATCACAGCACCCAATACATCGATGGCAATAATAGCATTTAGTTCCCAAACGGAGTATAAAAGTGCTGCAACCGCCGGACTAACAATATAGCTTATAGACTGCAAAGACTGACTATAGCCTGCACATTTCGTAAGCTGTTCTTCTGGTACTAAAAGTGGAGTAACCGCATTGAGAGCCGGGGTATGAAAAGCTGTTCCAATGCTACGGATGAACAATACTACCATAACCATCCAGATAGGTAACTCCATATACAATGCAACAATAGCTAGCACGGCCCCAGCTGCTGCGATAATTAAATCAGCACCAATCATTATCTTCTTCCTATCATGACGATCCACTAATACACCAATGGCTGGTCCAAAGACCGCATAGGGTAAAAAACCTACAAGTGAAGCCATAGACAAGACCATCGCAGATCCTGTTTTTTCTGTAAGGTAAAAAATAATCGCCATTTGCAGGATGGCACTAGTGATTAATGATACTGCCTGCCCTGCCCATATTGTATAAAACTTAAGTTTCCAATTGTTGTATTTTTCCATTTATATTATCTCCTAAATTCTTATTTATATCAGCGTATATTTTAACACAACAAGTCGTTTTAAGCAACTTTTAAATTAAAAAGTTTGTACCGGAGCAAGTTCTGCTACAAGTACCATGACATGTGTTGAAGCAACTGTTCATACAACGGTTGTTACATCCTGCGCATGACATTGCATTTGCAGTTTCTGACAAGATAGGACTTGACAGGAGAGCTGCACCAGCCAAAATAGGCAGAGCACCTTTAGCGGCTCTCTTAAAGAACTCACGACGAGACTGAAGTTCTTCATTCTTACCATTTTTCTTCATAAAATAAAAAATTTAAATTAAACAATATGCCTTTCGGCATTATTTGACAATCTCAATAAAATCAGTAGGAATATACGCAGTAGCGACAAGGCACAATCCCGAGATCTCAACAACAATTCTTTGTTGTCCTGCTATTCTGGCAACTTTTCCAACCACTCCCTTGAAGTCACCAGCTATTACTCGTACTTTATCTCCACTTTTATAGTGACACTGTTCCGCTGTAACAATGCGTACATGCTCACTATCAGTACTTGTTGCTTTGATAAAATTTATCATTGCATTGTATGGTATAATAAGCGGAGGATTTTTACCGTTTGCCTCTGGAGGAAGCGTCTTATCCAAATAATATTTTATAAAAGAGATTGGGGCATCAACTGTCTTTTTCACAAAACTGTCTGATTGTTCCCTTGTGGCGTATATAAAAAGAAAGTTGGGAAGAAGAGGCTGTTGTATTCGCTTCTTCTTCCCAGCAATCACTTTTAGTACATAGTGCATCGGCACGTATGTCTTAATATCATTCTTCTTTGCTTTCTCTACGGCTGCATTTACCCTGTTATAAGTAGCACGAAGAACAAACCAGTTGTAACCTTCCTGCTGGACATATTCCGAGGACACCCCTGTTTGTGAGCTTTGGGCTTCGGGGGAGACATTGGAGGCAAATCCAATGTGAGGAGGTGAATCGCAACCTCGTTTGGTATGCGCATTAAGCAATGCGTTCATATCGGCTTATATGTCGTTGCTCGTTAATAGCAATATAGACATAAAAAGAGCGTGGAAACGTCTGTTGTCTATTCCACAGTCTGAGGCTCTAGCAATTGCCTATCATAGTTGAACAGACAACGTCAGAGCCCACGCCGATATGAATAATCATTTCCATTAGGAGACCATAATAAACAATTGTTGTGCCCGAAAAGGTACAATCCGTGCTTACAGGTCTCCGCAGGAGCGATATTATCACACCCGGGACATCTACCGTTGGCTTTGCTCAAGACTATGATAACTGTTAATTTGCTAGATTACAGACTGTCTTAAACAGAGCGTTAGTAAACGCCTTCATTATGTCTGGACTATCTTTCCCACCCAATGCCCGCTTTGTACCGCTTTGTCATTATGACTCCGCCATACTCAGCACGGCGTAGGCTGCCTTGTATGCCATCACGAAAGAACACGTCTAACCTCAATGGCTATAAACATGGCGATAATAGTCCGCTGCAAAAGTACAAAGAAAATCTCAATACAACCTCATTTTGTTATGGAAAAGTATGTATAAACCTTAAATTTAACCATAATTAACTAAATTCTTGCTCAAATCTCGTATATTTTGTGTAAGGAAATGGCCTCTTATTGGCGTAAAAAGCAAAAGACAGATGCGAATGTCACATCTGTCATTATTGTTGTCGCACATGTCTTTCTTGAAAGAAAGCCTATGGCTGGTTTATTTCAGAATGATTTTCTCCTTTGCTGGATGACATAAGGAGAATGTACTTTTGCCGTCTTTGTTTGTATAGCAGAAGTCGCATGAATTTATAATATCCATGCCAATCACCACATCATAGTCTGAATTGTCGTTAAGCAGAGCCTGAACATTCAACTCTGCTGTTCCTGTTGGAAGGATAACATGAACAAGGTAAGTCCAGGATTCGACATCACCTCCTGCACTCGAAATAAGAGCCTTGTTCTTCGGTTGTAACCCTAAAGCATTTACAACTTCCTGTGAAATCAATGTATTGGTCGCTCCTGTGTCCCACAATACATTTTCAACTTGGCAATGAACAGGAACAGCCACGTTTGCCGACAAATCTACGGCTGGACAGATAATGACGTTTGTAAGAATAGCCTCTGGCTGGGATTCGTATTCTTTTGTATATACAGCCATTCCTACCTCAACTCAATTTTTCCCGTATATGAAGTTTGTTGAGGAACAGGCTCGTCAGTGATAAGGCGAACCAAACGGACATAACCTGTCCGTGCAGCTCTATTTCCGTTAATGACGGGAGCCTGAACTGCGGTTGCAAAATCTATTGTCTTGTTCTTTATAACTTTCATATACCTACAATTTAAAAAATGTCCCGCTGGGTACGCTGTTCTTATGGGAAGCGAGCGGGATTTGTCAATGCAAAGGTAGGCATTCAATTCCAAAAAACCAAACAATTGGAAGAAAAACTAATCTAACTACCCTAAATTTAACATTTTATCAGGAAAACTACTAAACAATGAATACGTCTTTCAAACGCTATTCTATTGCCGCCGAATTATTAACCTGCATTGTCTTTCAGCATTATATGCCGACTGAGATACAACCGAGGTACAAGACATCCATTTTCGCCCTATGTAGAAGCCACAAACAAGGCTCTCTCACCCCTCCTTTTCTTTTTCGATTGTCTCACTCTTTATGGCTGATGAAAGTGGGACTTTTCATCAAAAATGCGCTCTTTGGATAGCAACCAGCCAAAATTGCCCAAAATATTTTCATAAATAATCTTAAAATTGCTTTTTGCCCCTGTCATAGTTTTTTCTCTTTGCCGAGTGCCTTGAACTATAGATTTTCCCCTGTTCAAAATTTGTACCGTTTTGAATTTGTTGTTTTCAAGAGAGTACTGTGGCTCAGCGTGTTAGGATATATAAAAAGGCTTCCACATGAAATGCTTGATGCCTATAGAATCAGAAGTAGTGAAGTACGCCCTAGTTTGGAAAAATCTCGGATATGTAAAGGTTGCATTGGATGAGATAGAATGGTTAGAGGCTGACGGAGGATATACTATCCTCCATCTGACCGGTTGTCGAGACATCACAGTTTCCTTTAATATGGCTCAAGTGAGGAAAACTCTTCCACAGAACGACTTCATTCAGATACACCGCTCATATATAGTCAATCTTAAGCATGTAAACGGTAAGATTGGCAACTGTCTAAAAATTGGAGACAGACTGTTTGCCATTGGCAGAAAGTACCGAGATATTGTCATGTCCCGTTTCATCATTATAGGTGTAAGACGGAATTAATGGACAATTTTCTCAGATTTAGGATGAATGTATTTGATACAGAAATGAATAATTTATACTGTTTGTAAGCAATTTCGGTCGTTCGTAAAACAGATTGTTTGCGGTTGCCATCCTCCTTTTATATTTGCCCTGCAGGTTCATAAGAACACAACGGCGTATTCCGAAAAGCCGAATAGTAAATAGAGTAGGAATAATAAATACAGTAAAAATGGCAATTAATAATACTCAAAGAAATCAAATTCAAACGTTGGTAACAAATCCACCTGCTAATTTTAATAATCTTATATTACTTACAACTGCAGGGCCATGTGCTGATTGGGTAGGTGGTGTGATAGAATATGCCACAAGACAAAAGATTAGTAATCTAAGTAATGTTTTTGCAAGTAATATTGGTTATCTAAACCGTGGTAAACTAATCCCTGATTTCCAAACATTTCAAAACCATGTTCAAAATGGCGATATTCTTTATGTTGTTGATAAAGAAACAGGAAATACTACGCACTATATGTTGAAGTGTAATATTCAATTTAATGGAACAACTTACTCTTGCCTGGGAGTGAATGGTGGCTACTTCCTCAATTCCGTGCCATATCACGGTGTCATAGCATCAATAATTAATGGACAAAGTTTTGGTGATGATGGTTCTTTTATCTATGACATACAAAATAATCAAGGAAGGCATCATTTGTTTTGTATTGATTATGATTTACGGTAAAAAGTTTAAAAGGCTACAATAGTACAGATTATACAACTACCGAAATATGATTATACGGAATCCATTTCATAAATATCTTTATGGGATATTTAATAATATAAAACATTTAATAAGGATATAGATTATGCTTGAACTAAATATAATACAGTGGATGAATATTTGCATAAACGGATTAGGTTTACGCTCATGTAGTAAAAGCGAGATAGACCTTTCAACCTTAGGAAAAGCGTCATATTCTATGGATATGAATTGCAAGTACGAAATCACGATGTTGCCACCAAGTAATTGGGTTGACTTATTAAAGGGCACATTGACAATGATAAAATCATTTGGTGATTCCTCCGATAGAAAATTAGTAATAATAGACGGGAGTAGAGGTGATTCTTTTGAATATAACGGTTGTTTCCCTAAATGCTCCTCTAACGCTGGCATAAGAAACATAATAGCATCTACTGAAATATCGGGAAAAAGTATTGACGATTTGGCTCAATGGGTAATAAAAAATATTACCAATGTGCCACAATCATGAGGCGAGATGGAAAATAGTGAGAAGAATATTCGGACAAGGACAAAGATACCATAGTTTTACGGGGTGAACCTGCAACTAGTTTTAGTATTAACAAATCAAATCAGAAAAAGTTATGGCTATTGACACAACTCCGTCGCAAGTTGCGACCAATGCGCTACAAGCGTTACCTTTCAGCAATATTATCGGAGGTCCGCTCAATGCCTGTATCGAAGCTCAGGCTATGGCTGCAAAGACCTCATGGAATTTCATTCAAGAGGTAGGTCTGAACACGGATCCTGAAACAGGAGAGAAGAAGACTGTCAATGTTTCTTTTCAGTTTATCAAGGACGGTCGTGTGGCGCAACTCAATGTGCCGCTGCTCACCATCATCCCGATTCCCTATATTGCAATCCATACGATTGACATCGCTTTCAAAGCGAATATCAACGCGTCTTCATCTTCATCCAAGGTAGAGAATGAAAGTTCTACGGTTGAAGCAGGTGCAGCGGGACATGCAACCTTAAATGCAGGAATTTTCAAAGTTTCTACAGACTTCCATGCCAATTATTCAAGCAAAAAGGACTCTACGGCGACACAAGACTCCAAATACAGTGTCGAATACACGATGGATGTTGCCGTGAAAGCCGGACAGGATAGTATGCCTGCCGGTCTGGCAAAGGTTCTTGAATTGTTGGGCAACAGTCTGGATGTCTGCGATCCAACAGGCACACTTGATGTCAATTTCCTTGAGTTCAAGGGTAAGCCGGGCGAACACGCAAAACTTATCGCAACTTACAAGAACAGCGAGGGCGTATTTGATCCTAACAAGATTCAGATTCCATCTCTTCAGGGTACGGTGGACGGTGATTGTAAAATCTTCGAACTCCCGATCGAGGAAGACAAGACTACTTCCTATATCGTAGGCATTTCTGGTACGGACAAGAAAGTCATCGTCAAGACGATAGACACTTATACTGACCAGAAAAACCGCGAGCTGGCACGTCTTGAGCGCGAGCGTCAGGATCGTGAACGCCTTGAAAAGATGAAAGCAGAAATCGAGGCGAAGCGCGCTGAGAATGACAAGGAGCGTGATGAGTGGAACAAGAAAGCGTGGGAAACCGCAGGTCAGGAAACTGCCGAAATGGAGAAAGAGGACGAGGTTAAAAAACAGCAGTAAGAAGGCAATGCCGGTTGATTGCTGAAAGAGAACCGTTAAAAGAAAGTTTATGGCTCAGTTAAGCAAGATTTTGAGTTCGATTCTCAGGGATATGGTAGCGGCACAGCACGAGTCAAATATGTATGCCCTCAAGCTGTCTGCCGCATACCGTAACCAGAATCAGGCTGTGTCCCTGAATCCACCAGCGGTGAGTCTGGGAGAGATAGAGTTGATGCTGCATTGCGGCTTTACGGGCGAATCCGTTACAAGTAAAATGTACGAGATCGACCAAACGATGGTGTTGCGCGCTATTCATGAACTGTCTTCGGAGATTTCCGAATCAATGGTGACATGTATCCTTTCTTCCATAATCCGCCATACGGAAGAGCACAAAGAGGGTGAAGGTCCGATAGCAAGGCTGAACAGGGAGAAAACGCTGCGCCGGAATTTCATTGCGTTTCTGGGTCGTAAACTTTACGGTTATCTGAAAGGTCATCGGGCAGAGTTTATCAATATAGACGGAAGCATAGACATAGAAAGGCTTCAGGAAGCGATACTATTTGTTGCCGATGACAAAATTCTCTCGCACTCCGAAATGGAAGAGGTATTTGCCAATGATACATCCGAACAGCAGGAAAAGACTGTCAGGGAGGAACTCCGTACTCATGTGGGAATCATGTTACCGCGTATATTGAGGGATGTTCAGATAGGTAAGCCGGTCGATTATGCCTCTTTTGATGTGGTCGTGTCCTCTGGGGAACTGGCGAAACTGCCTGATGGGTGCATACAGACCTTCACATTGAGAATCTCTCCACATGACATTCCAACTGAACCGGAAGCCGAATAGTTTAACAATCAGCTACTTTGAACAGATGAAAAATGACAGGAATGAAAGAGTGAGCAGCCAGGTCATGGAACTGAAAGACCTGATAGCCGGGCCGTTAGTGGCAACGATAGATGCCGATTCGCTCTCAGCTCAACGCTATTTGGACTATTTGTGTAAGATAGCGTTTGAAACCTGCAATCCGGCGACGGGAAAGGCGGAGGGTCTGCGTATGCTGACTTTTAACTATAAAAGCCATGACCTGACAGGCTTCCGTACACAATCCGTCAGCATACCTTTACTGACCCTTGTACCTTTGCCCTTGTTGCAAGTTCAGGAGGCCGATTTCGACTTCGACATTCAGGTACTCGACGCTTCCAGCAGGCAGCAGCGAGACTCCTTCTCTTTTGAAACGGGCAATAGCGAAGGTGCGCAGGACGCACCTGTTTGGAACGATACTCGCCTGAGGGTAGCTTTGGCTGCATCTTCCGGAAGAAAAGCAAACTTGTCGGAAAACCGTCAGAGCAACCTAAGTGCGAATATGAAAGTTCATGTCAAGATGCGTCAGGCGGATATACCGGGCGGACTGTCTGTTTTGCTGAACAAAGCGGTCAACAACATGGCTTCCGAGGTGTCGGTTAACCCTGAAAGCGAGAATGAATCACAGAAATAATCATAAAGACAGATAAAATGACCATATTACAGAAAACAGCCTCCGGACATAATTCACCGGATAGTATGCCCGGAATAAGAGTCAGCGGCATGAAATGTCCTGTTTGCGAGGGGTTCATTCCCATTGGAGTCCATCAGTTATTGTTTGATGGCGACATATCATGTCCGCATTGCGGGCTCTCTCTTACAATCAATAGGATGCAGTCAAAACAAGCTTTGGATGCCTTGCGAAAAGTAGAAGAGGCAGTCGGCAATCTGCGAAAAACGGAAAATTTCAAACGATAATAAACGAAAATATGAAAGCCAAAGTATTCTTATTATACATTTTATGCAGTCTCATATTTTGCCAGATGTTGATTGGCTGTATGGGAAATAATACGAAACAAAATACTAAATCACACTCTACTACCGTAACAAACAATAGCATTCTGACAACTGAAAAATCAGAGGAGCAGAAGACCGAAGAACAGTTTTATGCTTTTGTTCATGAACTCTCTATTGGAAACGAATCATCTGGGACATTAGTATGCTACGATTTTTGTAATGGGAATCAAGCATTGAGCTTTATTCTCACACTCATCAGTACTAATGAGGCACGCACAGCATTCGGCAATAAGGAGGAATACGATTCGGAGTGGCTGGAACTCAAATACACGGAGGATAATGTAGGTGGAGGATTTGCTAGACTTATGCTCAAATTCAAAAAACGTGAAGATGTACCCTCATATACCGTGATATTTGCGTCAGCTAACAGGTAACAAATAACGGGGTATATGAGGCTTGTCGGTCATACCTATGCCGGCTTTTCGTGGGCATATTCCCACAATCAGTCCATTTTCTCCTGTACCATACTCTTCTTTTACGCTGTTTGCACTTGTTTTGCCTGCCACTTTTGATGAGCAATGACAACCTCCTGCCTCTCCTTTTCAAGTAGGGCTTCTGTTTCGGGAGTGTAGCCAAGGAACTCGATGCAGCCACCATTGTAGCCTGTGAGTTTACAACGGATGCCGGCTTTCTCCAATTTATCCATTCGCTTTTGTGCGGTCTTGGCACTTGAATAAGATAATGGCCAGAAGTATTTGTCGCCACTATGTCCGTAGGAGTCTTCGCCAAGTACCATCTTGCCTTGCAATCGCTGGCTATTGTGGAAACTGAAGTATGCACCGCCCAATGCCTGGCGTATTGCCTTGTGTGCAACACCTTCGGGGTGCTTGAACACATCGGGTTTCTTGCCCTTGCAATCCAATTTCGGAAGTTCTACCTTGTATGGCTTCTTATAGGTGCCGACTCCTAACGTAAGGTAGAAGTTGGTGCAGAAGTAGTCGGTCATCGGATCGCTGTCATCAAAGTTGTATGACATCACAAAGTCGCAGACATTCTTCATAACCTCCTTGGCTCTGTCGGTCAGGGTATCATCATTGTCAATGTGGTAGTGATTCACATCGTGGTGGAACACTACGCCCTTATCCTTCTTGAATGCCTCGAAGTCGGCTTTGACAAGGCAGATATGTATAGAGTTATAGTGGTGCCTTGATACGGAGAACTTATACTTGGGATAGGTCTCCTTTATCCAGTTACGCACCAGCTCCACAATCTCAGGAGTGTGCTGTCCTTGATAGTTGCGACCTTTCCAACGATATTCGTTATACACGAAGTCGGTATACTCCTTTGCCGATGCTCCTGCGTAGTCGTTCTCATAACCTGAAGCATTTGCCGATATGGTGGTATCGTTCTTCCAAATCTCGTGGAGCCGTTCAAACTCCACATTGATCTGTTGCATCACTTCTGTGCTACCGCCTTTGTCGGGGTGATTCTCCAATGCCAATCGGCGATACTCCTTCTTGAGTTCCGCCAATGAATGTATATTCTTAAAGTAAGCCATAGTAGTAGATGTTAGTAGGTTAATACCATTGTGAAATACTCCATACACTCGGACTCAATGCCGAGGCCACTGCAAGAGAGTTCAATGTCACTCTCTTGCAGGTCGTTTACCTTTTGCAGCTCTCTGAGGTGGCGTATCTCGTCATTCAGATACTCCTTTGCAGTCGCTTCATCGCAGTTACACGAGCCACATATTCTTTCGATGATTTCATTCTCAGCCATAGTAGTAAATATTAAGATTGTGATTTGAAATATAGTTCTCGTTGGGTATCGTAGTATTGACTATTCCACCAATCGTTACAGGCATCTACAAAGGATTGTGAGCCATCTTCCGATGAAAAGTCTGCTTCACGCAAGCCTGTTATGCTTTCTAATGTTATAAAGTCAAGGTCTTTCCACCAGTCTTGCATTTTGTCGATATATTCTTCTTTGGTGCACAGGTCGGCATTATCCTCGCATTGGTCGCACCATCGTCCACAATAATCATCTTCAGCATCACTTAGATACTCGTCAGTATTAGCGTTCACCCACGCCTTTACTTCTACCTGTGCCGAGCCACATTCTACACAGACAAGAATCTCCGAATTCTCTTTCTCTTGCCTTGTAGCCTTGCCGTCATAGAGTGCCACAGCACGATTGACAAGCAGTTCTCGGTTGTTATCCGAGAGTTCGGCATAGAATCGTTCTGCCGCTCCGAGGATAGATTTGCTTGCAAGGGAGTTCCACTTCTCCCAGAAGTGCTTATAAGCACCTCCGAAGGTAATCTTGCACTCTTCCTCGCTCCAAGCATTCCACATATAGTAGTGGAAACTCGATACTGCATTTACAGGGTCTAATCTCATAGTCGTAATCATTAAGCGTTATTATCTCTGTTCTCTTCCAACTGTTGCCATACAGCATCATATATCTCGTATAGCCAGTCGATATTCTTTGCTCCAAGTTCAAAGGGTGTGGAACAAGTCACTTCATCATTGCAAATCTTGTCGTGGGCAATTACAGTCATGCTATTGTCCGTTACCTTGACTCCCATTACTTTGCACTCATATGGGTCTCCGTCCCAATTGAACCATATTACCCAAACAGGATCATCCTGCTCTTCGGGGAAGGTTATCTCTGTCAGCCCATGCGAGTAGAGCAACTGCCTTATGGCATCTATGATGTCCTTGCGGAGCGTCTCTATTCTGTCGGAGAAGTCCATCTTCAGACTCTTCGGCTTTTGCTTCTTCTCCAACTCCGTGTAGGATAGAATCTGCATATCGGGGTGAACATCGAACTCCCAATCCACCTCGTCATCATCGAGTGTCGTGTGGATATTACCACCCAATACCAGCCCGCAATCCCTTGTTACCATTGTGCGTGCTTCGTTGCGGTCATCTGCCGCTACGGTGTAAGTCCCCTCGAAGAGGTATCTTACCTTTACTTCAATCTTCTTCATACATTGATATTTTTATGGTTAATACTGATTAGTTTGCCGGAACGATACTTACCTGCTTTCCAAAGAAGGAGTCGCAGACACCATAGACATGCTTGATGGAGCAGTCATACTCGGAGCGTTCATTGTCAAGTCGCAGGCGGAAGCCATAGCCGTCCTTGCGTGCCTTATCTAATCGGATTCTGACATCGCTCTTGAGTTCCATCTCTATCAGACTGCCACCACCATACATCGAGCTGAACAGCCCGCAGGTGTTACCTTTGGGGATAATGACCTCCTTGATTTTGAAGTCGGCATCGTAGAGGTCACGGAGGTTTACAAGCCCTATGTAGGTAAGCAGGTTGGCTCCGCAACAGGAGTTCTCCAACTCCTGGCAAAAGTCCTCGTAAGACACCTGCTCCTTGCCGTCACGATACTTCTTGTTCGGAAATCTTCCATATACGGTGTAGCCTTTCTCCGTCAATGCCTTCTTTACCTTTGCAGGGTTGAGGCGAAGGGTATCTATCATATCCCCGAAGTAACTCTCCTTGTAGCGGAAGCCACCTTGCGACTCCAACCAACAGGAGTTGATGCAGTCGTAGTTGGATAGCATCTCCACCCGTACAGGAATATCTCTGGTGTTCTTGATAAGGTCGTTTACTGTTGAGGAGTCGTCACGCTCGCGTATCTCGTCCCTTATCTCATCATCGTGTTCCTCGAAGAAGGCTTCTACTTCGTCCTCCTCAAAGTCGTGGAAGTCGATGCAGTGGCTCTTCAGCCCCTTGATAATCTCTTGTGTTGCCTGCTCCTCGGCATCCTCATACCAATCCTCGACCTTTGACCACAGATCCTCGCAACCTTGTTTTTCAAGGCACTGTTGCAGCAGGTCGCGGTTCTCGTTGAGGCTTTCCCGATAGTCGACCCACACGAGGGTGTAGTTCTCGTCCATTATGCTTTCGATGAACTCCATTGTGAGTGTTTTCCTTGCTTCGTTCATTTGTCATTACCTGTGTACGGCAGGATTCGTTTTCCCGTACATATGTCTATAAATGCGAAGAGCGACTCTGTGGCCGCTCTTCGGTTACTCTTTACCGTTGAATATCTCTTCGTATCTCTCTTTCTCCATCTCCGTTTCACCTTTGAAACAGAAATGTGCCGTATATCGGTATCCCGTTCGTGGATTGCCGCCGAACTTCTGGATTGCCATATCTATCTCCCAATCCACCTCACCTATGCCGAGCGATATGCGGTCATAGTGCAGCAGGTGATGAGCCAATCGCAGTGCAGAGTCACTCTTTCTTTCGTGCCTCAGATGGTCGAAGGCTCGTATCGCTATCTCTCTGTTGGATACCTTGATTGTCGTTTCCATATTCTTTGATGGTTAGTTGAATACTCTCTCATCATTCTCTTTATCCTTTGCTGCAAGCACACAGAACGGCATATCCAGTATGCGATGCGAGAAGCATATATCGGAATTGTAGTCCGTGCGTTGCCACAGCGTGAACCTCTCATCGGCAAACGACCACCGGAAATATCCCGACAGTGAGCCGAATAGAGGGTTTACATTCCTTGCTATGAGATACCTGTTCACATCCATAATATGCTTTGCAATGAGTATGATGTTGAGTATCTCCACAAATGCCAACTGCGAGTATGGGTCAATCGGCATTACCGGTCCTTTGAAACTGATTTCCATATATCCTTTATTTTTAGTTGTAGTTATCATCGAATATCTCATACTGAAGAGGAAGCATATCGCAGAAGTTACCCGATATGCCTGTATATACCAAAGCATCATCGGCGATGTCGGCAAGTTCCTCTTCGGTCTCCTGTATGGTGTTACCGTATATATCCTGGTAGTGCGACACCATCATATGCGGATCATCGGTTGTGATGTCATATCCAAAGTGTTCGCTCCAAGTGACGAAATACTCCCTTTCGTTCTCGTCGAGCCTTTCCATGGCATCGCGTATCTCGAAGAAGTTGGGACATATCCACTCTCGGTTTATCAGCCTGTCGGGTATGTTCTCCCATCTGGCATATCTATATTCAGGTTCCTCTTCTTCGGGAAAGAGGTCGGAGCAGGCACAGAGAAATTCTCCCATATCGCTATAGTCGGACATCTGCACCCAATAGTCCTTGTACTCTTTCCCGTCCAGGATGTGCTGTGTGGTTACGGCAACTTCGGCATTGTTCAAATCCATATTTTCCATAGACTTTCTGTTTAACTTGTTACTCGCTGGCTTCCCCAGCTGATATGTATCTTACCCTCGCTATCCGTAGAGCGTATCAGCAGACTGTCGATGACCGATATGGTGATGTCGAACTCCTCGAAGATTTCCGACTGCTCCTTCACTTCGCCTGTCTTGATAAACTCGTTGAGACGTTCTTTTGTGAGTACCAATGCCATCAGGTTCTGCTCAACGGAGTCCTCGTAGGTGACATAATGCACATCCTTCATCTCCTTGGAGTCGAGGCGTATGAAGCGGAAGTAGAACTGCTCCATCTTGGGTATGTTCCATTGCAGCGACTCCAGTATCACATCGTTGCAGGTAGGTATGTTTACCGAACTGCTCAGGCTCTGCTGCGTGCATATCAGTATGCCGTTGATGGTGGAATCGAACTCCGTCACGATGCTCTGACGTTTCTTGAACGCCACATCTCCCTTCACGACATATATCGGTCTGTCGGGAAAGCGTTCACGGATATAGCTCTCATAGAGGTCAAAGGCGGCAAGTGTGGTACAGCCAATGGCTACCTTGCCCGATATCTTGCGTATCAATGATTCTATGTATCGTGTCTTGCTCGGATAGTCATCGCCGTAGTATCCCGATATGAGGTGTGGTACGGAGCAAGCCTTGATAAGCAGCTTTATCTGTCGCATAAGCCTCAGTCCTGCATCCTTCTTCGTATCACCCGTGCTGTTGTAGTATAGTTCACAGATACGGCAGAACTCCTCGATGATGACACGATAGACCTCGTGTTCTCCCTCTGATGGTCTTACGGTGTGTGTCCGTATCTTGTACTTCTCGCCTGCAAAGTCTCGGAACTTACGGGTGATGATGGTCTTGCCTATGAGGTCGAAGAGTTCCTCCTTGTTATATACATCCTGATTCTGCTTCTCTATGCCGAATACCGTTGCCTTACCCGGACAATGGCAGGCACGGAACAGCACATGACCTCTGAACGCAGGGAATGGCTCTCCGCAGTGGAGGTTTCGTTCGCACTCTATCTCCTTATCCCGATTCTCGTGGTAGATGCTATCGCACCAGCAGGTCATATTGACCGAGTTGTTATAGAGCAACTCAAACTGGCTGTATAGCTCTGCGATATTGTTACGGGTAGTTGTTCCCGTATCGAGAATCTTGTATTTGAGTCTGCGGAACACTGCTAAGATATGCTTTGTGCGTTGCGATGATGGGTTGGTAATCTCGTCCGACTCATCGAATACAAGGCATAGTTTCCTTGACGATAGTTTCACAAACCGCATAAGGTCGCGTTTGAGCTTGCCTACCATAGAGGTGGATAGCAGCATGAAGATACCTCTCGGCACATCTTCGAGATCCTTGTATGTGCGTATCACTCTGTATCGCTCCTTGTTGATAGCGAGGAACGGAGTCCAGGTCATATTGGTGGCAATGGCAGGGGCAAGTATCACCACATTGCGTACCTTGCCATATTTGAGCAGATATTTGGCTCTGTGATATACCGCTGCGGTCTTGCCTGAGCCTTGCTGCCAGTTAAGCAGAGCATATCGCTTCTGAAGCACATGGTTCAAGTCGTGTTTCTGCAACTGCGTGAACTCGCATACCTCGCCATTCTTGTTTACGAAGGTGGCATTGTCAAGATACTCGGCAAGGACATCGTCCGTTTCCATATCCGAGAACGGTTGGTTCTGTATGTCGTAGAGCCAACGCTTACGGCGGATAAGCCTCTTGGCAATGCGTATCTGTCGCAGATTCTCTTCTGTTGCTATCTCCGGCATAGGTAGTACGGTACTATCCAATATGAGGTCATTGATGCTTGCCGCCTTATGCTCCACCTTGTCGAGTAGTCGTGGTGCATACTGCTTGAGCTTGAAGCCGTAGGAGGTCTTTACCAATGCCACCTCCTTGCGTGGCACGACATTCTGCGAGGTGATATACTTGCGTATGGTGGCCAGCACTTTGGCAGTGGTCAGCTTCTTGCGTTCCCACTCCTTCATCTGCTCGTTGGTGGCATTCTCAGGAGGCTTCTGGTTACGGAACTTGGTAACAAGTGCCACTGCCTTGTCGATATGCTTGTTGAGTTTCTCGTGAGCCTTCAACTCATACATATACTTGGCGAGCTTGTACTCGAAGTGTTCCAACTCCTCCTTGTCTATGCGGTTGGTCTCTCGCATAAGGTCAAGACGCAGGCGGTGCTTCATCTCACGGGCTTTCTTCACACGCTCCTTGAGTTCTGCCATAGAGACAAACTCCTCGGCATTGTAGGGATTCATCTCTATATGCTGTGAGCGACGCAGGAATACCATTATCTTGGTGTTGAAGTTATCTACACCCACCGATGTAAAGACTTGTGGTGATAGTCTTGTCTGTCCGATGAAGGAGAAGTCCTCGTTTACTCTTCCTACACGGCTCTTCTCCCAAAACTCATTCTGCATAAAGGAGGCAGGAACGATGATCATCAGGAAGCCTGCGGGATTGAGCAGATGATAGGCTTTGTCGATGTAATACTCCTGTGAGAGTCGGAAGTCGAACTTCAGATTGAACGGAGGATTACCGATGATGGCATCGAAGCGTTGCTCTGAGTGGTACTGCTGTATGTCGCATTTGTCGATATGTGCATCGGGATAGAGATACCTTGCCACTGCCACGGCCTTGCTGTCTATGTCAAAGCCGTAGGCGTTGTGTTGGTTTGGCAGATGGTTGAGTAGGCTAAGTATATGGCGCCTTTTCATATTTCTATGAGAGGTTTCCTTATACTCGCCTCCGAACCGAACGTACATGTTTCCACGTATTCGGCTCTCCACTAACATATCAGTCATAGCAATCATAGTTTGTTTGAGTGAATTTTATTATGACAGGATTGGCATAAAGCAATAGTTTTCCTTTTGCGGGCTATCATACGCTTTTCCCAATCTTTTTTCCCTTTCAAGTCTTTTAACTTACGAACATGGTGCATATCCAATTCGCCAGTTGCTCCACATAGTTCACATTTCTGAGCCTTTAACCTATCAATAAGGTTTGTTTTACCTAATGTGAAACCAATGTTGGGGAAGTTGTCATACTTTGATTCCTTACTTGGTTTTAATTGCTTGAAACCCTTGTTGTATAATGAATAATACTTTCTTTTGCCTTTGCTGTTCTCATATGAAACTGTGAAAATTCCGTTCCTTTGGTATCTGCTACAAATTTTCGCTACAGAGGTGCGGTATTTTCCTGCAAAGGTTTTGTACATGCTATATTCCATAATGTACTTGAAAGCATGTAGGGAAGAACTATTTTTTGCAAGGGAATAGAAGTTGTAAAGACCTATTATTTCGGCATTGTAGCGTGATAATATTTCAAGGTCATCATTGTTAATAAGCATAGCTCTACTTTTAGGCTTCCATTGTTCCATTTTTTTGCCTTTAACAAATTTAAGAGCATCATAATGTTGCAGTTTCTGCCTAATTAAGTTTTGAGGTATTCTTAAATTGACCATTTTGTTTACTGACCTTCTTGGAAAACCTCCTTCCATTCTTCTTATGTGATTGGTCTTGGCTACCGTGATGTCATAACCGAGAAATTTGGCATTATTCTCTGTATGGGTTATCAGAGTTTTTTCATCTGATAATTCGAGTACAAGATTGTCGTGAAGATAGTTTTTGATTTTCTCTTTGATTTCTTCAGCGTCTTTCTTGCTGCCTATTATTCCGATTAAGAAGTCATCAGCATAACGAACATATTTCAGTCGTTTGTAGTTTTCGTCCATCTCATCTCCAAAATGAAATTTAATCTTCTGTTTGTCGATTTCCTTGATTTGATTAATAATTTTCTTCCTTTCTTCTTCATCAACAATAGTTTTCAACTTACTCACAGCACGCCATCTTCGTGTTCCAAGTCTTGAGCTTTCTGGATTATGTTTGCGTCTTTCCCCTTTATCAAAGTTTACGATTAGCGTTTTCATAAACTTATCGAGCTTGTCAAGATAGATATTAGCCAATATTGGGCTTATAATACCTCCTTGAGGTGTTCCACTATAAGTTTTATGAAATGTCCAATCTTCGATATATCCAGCATTGGCGAATTTTCGTATTAACCTTAGAAAGCGTTCATCGGCAATACGCTCAGAAAGGATATTCATCAAAGTTTCGTGGTTGATGTTATCAAAGAAGCCTTTTATATCTCCTTCAATGAACCATTTTGCTCCTATGAATGATTTCTGAATTTGAGCGAGTGCAGTGTGGCAGCTACGATTGGGACGAAAGCCATGTGAGGTATGTTCAAAACTACCTTCATATACAGCTTCCAATACCATTCTTACTACTTCTTGCACCAACTTATCATCAAATGCAGGTACACCTAAAGGGCGCATTTTCCCATTTTTCTTGGGTATATACACTCTTCTTGATGGTTGGGGTTGATAGCTCTCATCTTTCAATGATTCTATCAATTTCGCAATACGAGTAAGGCTCATTCCATCAATGGTTTGATTGTCTGAGCCAGGTGTCATGTTACCTTCTTTTGCATAAATGCGTTGATAGGCAACATAATACATTTCCTCGTTAAACAGAATCCTATACAGCCTTTCGTACTTGTACGAAGTGTCTTTGCTGTGTTCTGTCAGACTGTTTAATACTTTTTCTGGACTTCTCATAATGTCTCGCACATTTTCCTTTAATTGTATTAAAAATGTTAGCTGCCGCTCTTCGCCATGTACAAGGCTTTCCCTTGTTCGGACTACTATAGCGGCTCCGTTGCCTTGTCGAATATTCATAGGTCTATAACCTAATAGCCTTTTAGGGGCATTTCGATTTAGGCAATCCACGTTTAGCGATACAATAACTATTAGCATGATAGATTGTCGGATATGACTTCCATCCTTTTATGCATATTGCATATGTGTTCACGATATGTTCTTGCTCCAATTGTACTTCTTCACCAATGGAGTATCGTGAAATGACGAGTTCAGTTACCTTACGTCATCGGTTGAGCTGTACTCACTCGGACTATCATTCAATCAATTCGGATTTTATCCTCATATCTATCGTTTCATCTTGCCATTCAGTCGCAGTTTGGTAACTAACTGACTTATGACTTTACCGACATGCTACACTCCCTGTCTGGTTTCCCTTTCAGATAAGTCGGCTGATGATAGGTTTTACAAAGAACGCTTACCTAATCTCTTGCTAAAGAGATATTTATTATATCGCCACTACGTGCGCACAGAAGTTACCCATACCGCAACACATATCGAGAATCATCTCCGATGATGTGGGAGAGAGTACATCTACCATATCCCGACATACCTCGTGCGGTGTGAAGAATTGTCCCATCTCGAACTCCTTCTTTGCCTCGGCATACTCGTGATAGCTGGCAAAATCCGACTGCTTGAGGTTGTGCAGTCCTCCAATACCCGTATAGCAGTTGTATATACTCTCCGCAGGAATCATATCCTTACCGGAGTTGATGGCAAAGAGAATCTTCTCGTTGATCTCTGCACGCTTGCCTTGCGGTATCTGTTGTGGTATGATGGCATACATGGCTGTAATGATTGAAGTGGATAAAAACGAAAGACACTCCGCAAGCATAGCCTACGGAGCGTCATACATATCGTGTGGTCATCAATTCTCGTCTCTTAGTTTGATTTCATTCAGTCGCAGTCGCTTGAAACAACTCTCTGCCGTTGCACTGTCCTTGAACTTGACATCGATACGACCATTGGCATAGAACTTTATGTTCAGAGCATTGCTGGTGGTCAAGTCATACCATCGGGAAATATCTACATTACGGGTGTCAAGCCCCATAATCATCTCGATACTGCCGCAGATTACATCATCTGCACCAAAGGCAATACCTTCGCAGAACTGACTCACCTTGCGGTCAGACTCGTATTCGAAATCATATTCCTTGTAATACTGATAGTGAATCGAATCCCAAGTGACAATATCGGGGAAGATGATTCTATCCTTCTTCAGTTCGGGCTTCACCTTACTCCAGCAAGAAGGTCTGACCGTATTGAGGAAGCGTTTGATAAGTTCATCCTCGGCAGTATCTCGGAAACTCTTGCCTCCGAGATGTTCGATGACCACATCTACATAGGTGTTATATACAGGTCGGAAGTCTATCGGCAGAGTCTTCTCATCAATCTTCGGAGCTTCAACAGAGACGCTGTACGTGTTGTTGAAATAGCCGATGATGCGGTTGATGAAATTCCTGATAGCACTATGACGGCTATCCACCAATTCATTAATGTTCTTGAAAGGAGTAAACTCGTGATGGGTATAATCCTTCTCATCGTTATTGTAGCGATAATGGAGGTCATAGCTGCTTGTGGTAATTTTACCGTTCGGCTCATGCTTGAGTTTGATTTTACCCTCATACTTCTCGGCTTCTCTTTTGAAAATGTTGTACCACCAGGCAATCTGGTCGAGCGTCTTGTAAAGCTCGTCCTGCTGATTCTGGCAATAGATACGGTCTTGCTCCGTAATCTTCTCTTCGTTTCTCACTTGTACCTTCAAGATACCTGATAGCAGGTCGGTATGACCTGTTGATGTTGCTGATGTTGTCTGCATAATGATTAGTGTTAAAGGTTAGTATTTTCTTATTCCGGTTTAATGCGATAGAATGTAGAGATATGCTTCTCGCTATCCTTAACTATCTTGACCTGTTCAGGTCGGTATGACAACCTACGCTCTACGGCTTCGGCATCTACCTTGTTCCATTCGTCAAGTGTGAGGAACTCGAACTGACGCTTGTAGCACCATAGAACGAACAAGGTAGGGTCGGAACAGGTGAATATCGTTCCGTTGTGGTCCTTCACATACTCCTGCAATTCATCCTCATCACGGAATGCAATCTGCATAGAGTCGTACAGATTACCCTCTTTACGCTTACGCAAAGTGATTTTCTTCCAGTCCTTGGTTGTGAAATCTCCGTATAAGGGATCTGGCTCGGAATAAGCCCATAGAGGAACTTTAGCCTTGAATCTGACTGTTCCGTTTGCTGTTGCACCACAGTGTCCCCATTCCTTGAAGTCAGCTTCAGCCCAGCCTACAAACTTGAACTTATCGGCATCAGCGTGATAGAACGGGCCACCGCTGACATCCACTTTGATAGCAGTGTCGCTTTCCCATACAAAAGGAATAAACGGGTCGAGGCAGACATAGAATTTGTCCTCATGTTTTTTCTCTATCAAACCATGAGGATGATACTCTCCACCTTTCTGCGTATAGACAACTCTATCTCCAATCTTTGGAGTATGCTTTGAACGAGTGCTTTCAATTACCTCTACAAGAGAATTGACCATATCGACATCTTCCTGCGTCAATCCGTGATCACTGTCATATGAAACATTCAGAGGTAGGAGTGTTTCAAGTGTGTACCTTTTAGCTTTTGACATAACATTATATATTTCTTGTTAGTCCGGCTATTCGGGGCCGGAGTTCCCAAACTACAGGCTCTAAAAGGTCGTGTTCTCGTCAGGCAAGGTTGTGTGGAAAAATACCGCAAGCCCCACGGGGCGAGGATGATTTTTCCACGACACCCGCAGGGCTTGACCTTGCTTGGACGAAAAGAACACGAGTTACCTTTGCCTGTGGTTTGGTGAACTCGGCTACGAAATAATGATATATTTTTTCTTAATAATCTTTACTTTTTGAATTATCGTGATATTTATTAATAAAAAAGATTTTATATGGCAAGATGTCAATGTAAATCACGATTAAAACCTGTAAGTGTTCGAGATTATACTCGTTTTCGCAGAGGCATATGGGAATATGTTAGGACGCATTGCAGGAAACTTCCAAGGAGAAGTTGATTGTGGCATTTGTCAACGAGGTGCTCATAAATCGTTGAATAGAAAAAGGGGCGGTTCTAATTAACCGCCTTCTCTACTATAGATATGATAGTTTTTACTAGTACGCACTAATAATTGGAGAAAAAATCGTATCTTTGCACTTATAAAAGAGTTATTTGAAAAGCATGAGGAATATAGTGTAATAAAACAAGTTAGCAATTTCTTATCCATTGCCCATTCTCATGCAAGTTCTTCTTAATGGTTTGATACTCAAAGAATCTTAATCAAACTACATCAAATATAGAAAAAAAGAAAGACTGCACATCTTTTTTGTGCATAGATAACGGAACTTTGTATCGAAAAACAAAAAGATAGGAAATGAAAAGTAAGAATCAGAAAATATTGGAGATGTCTCGGAGGCAAGATGTTCAGCCGGATGAACTTGCTGAATATATATATATTCTAAGATAAATTTTACATTACCGCATAATATATGGATAGGGATAAACAATGGCTACGCAGAGTTCTATAACTCTTTATCAAACTATGATTCGTTTTATGAAAATGATGCTTTCAGATATGTACTCGATTATTTGTCTGATGAGAAATTGTTATTTCCAGTAGATAGACTGAGAATAATCCATGAGTATATATTTGACTATCTTGTGCAAGAAAAATTTATATTGTAATGGTGATTTTCTAATGGTGCATAATAAGTTTTTAATGAATATAAAATAAAGAAAGAATAATAGTATGGAACCGATAAATGAAATTTTCTTTGGAGAACATGGATTGACATCTACTTCTGCTACACATCTGGCTAATATAGCCCAGGAGACAATCGTAAGTCATGAGGAGAAATTGAAGAATCTGAATTTTGTAACAACTAGAGTTGATATAGTGGGATCGCCTACGCACTCGGAGAAAATGGTGAATATTGGTTATGATGAGACTTTTCTCGGGCAAATCAGAAGTGTCTTGGAAGAGATAGCCGAGATGAATGCTTTCTGTGCATGGGTAAGGGAAGCTGTCAAGGCAAAAGACAAGGAATTGAAGGCTATTGATGAAATGGATATTGATGTCTGGTGCGAAGAAAATGGTTTTGAATTAGCTAAAGAACCGATGCGTCCGCGCAGGATATACGAGAATGATATTATCGCAAAGATGAATGTCAAAGAACGTAATGAGTACTATCAATTGGAAGCTATTGCAGCAACAATAGGTAAATGTATTCATAATGAGGGACCTTTGGCGGGTGCGAGAAAAGAACTTCAGAATAAGATAGTGAAACCTTTCAGTACGGAAGGTAGCGGGCAAGAGATGCTTATTTATTCTCACACACCGTCGGTAGAGCCACAAAAAGTGGAAGATATGTTTTTTGAACTTCAGAAGTGGCATCGGAGTAATGAACAACAATTGAATAAGATAAAGTTTGATATAAAGAAACGATTAGAAGAGGAGAATCTGGCAAATAATCAGAAATACAATACTGAAGTCAAGGATGCACATCAAAAAATATCTGCTCAGATATCCGCCTTTAATAAGTGGCAAATAGAGGAACGTACAAGATTGTCGAGGTTGAAAATTATCATACCTAATAGTTTACAAGGCACATATGATAAGCTCTCCCGATTAGAGGAATAGTATAAAAGGTAGTTGAAGCTTAAATCTCAATGGATTTTAATTCAACTTTTAAAGAAATAAGGAAGGCAGTTTAATCTTAACCTCAAATATTCGAAGCAGCGAAAAAGGCGGACAGCCTCTGGAGAAATAGTGTTTGTCCGGTCTTTGTCCTTGTTGAAGTCTTGGTTTTTGTCTTGGCGCTTGGTATGCGCCGATATGCCGTCCTTATCTCTTACTTTTTTGTACTATATAAATATAACAATATGAATTACGAAAAATAAATCGTATTTTTATGGCAGAAAAAGGATTATATAAAGAATATCAATATGAATAGAGAGAGTTTCGTGAAAGATAGTAGCGTTAATGATTTTATACAGTGGTTATCGACTAAACTTGATGCTGGTTTTATACATTCTTATACAGATCGAAGAACAAAAAAGGTTTGGGATTGTATTTCTGTATATAATGCGTATGAGAAGTATCAGTGGGGTGGAGAAGACTTTTCAGGGAACGCAAAGATACTGGATAAGTTATCTTTTGACTTGAAGAATAGTATTGAAAATAAAGATACGGCTATGTGCAGCACTGCATGTTTGGGAATTTTAAAGTGGGGCGGTGCGCTACGTGGTAATAAGGAGAAAATAGAAGGGAACGAATCGTTGGTACAATATCTAAAGGATGCCAAGGAAAAGCTGACAACCGGAAACATAGATAGCTGGGATTTTTATAAGGAAGTATATATGAATTCCGGTTTTACGAAGATTTATTCTCTGTATATAGATGATTTTATCATATATGATAGCCGGGTAGGAGCTGCATTGGGCTTCTTGGTTAGGTGTTATTGTGAAGAAAAGAAGCTTGATAAGGTTCCTGAATTACTGAGATTTGCTTATGGAAACGGTAAGGGAGATACTAATAGGAATCCAAGTAGTGGAAATTATAAATTTCCTTTATTGAGAAATGCAGGCTACTATGATAATCATATAGAAAATAATTTAAAAGCCAATTGGTTGTTGAAAGCGCTGCTGTCGTACCCTTCTAAATTTAAAAACATACCTAAAAATCAGCAGCTAAGAGCTTTGGAAACGGCGCTGTTTATGATTGGTTATGAAGTTCCGGGTAAACCAGAAAAATAAATAATGACATGGTAGGTGCTATTTTAGGGGATATTGTAGGTTCTGTTTACGAGTTTAGTAATATAAAAACGAAAGACTTTCCTTTATTCTGTCAGTCGTCATCTTACACAGATGATTCTATTATGACAATTGCTGTTGCTGATTGGTTGCTTCATAAAGGTGATTTGGCAAAAGTGATGCAATATTATGGAAAGAAATACCCTTGCCCTATGGGAGGATATGGCAGCTCTTTTGTCCAGTGGTTAAATGAAGAATATCCTAAACCTTATAATAGCTGGGGAAATGGTTCGGCAATGCGTGTCAGTCCTGTTGGTTGGTATTTTAATTCTTTAGAGGAAACTTTGGCTGTGGCACAGGAAACAGCTATAATCACTCATAATCATCCGGAAGGAGTAAAAGGTGCTCAAGCAACAGCTGCAGCTATATTTTTATCACGTCATGAAAAATCTAAAGAGTATATAAGAGAGTTTATCGAAACTACTTTTGGTTATGATTTGCATCGTACGTGTGATGAAATTCGTCCTACATATTGTTTTGATGCAAGCTGTCAGGGAACAGTACCGGAAGCAATCATTGCTTTTTTGGAAAGTAACAGTTTTGAGGATGCCATAAGATTAGCGATTTCTTTGGGAGGAGATAGTGATACACTTGCCTGCATTACAGGAGGAATGGCTGAATCTTTCTATAGATATCAAATGCCTTATGATTTGATAAAGAAAGTGGAAACAATATTGAAGCCGGATTTGTGGAAAGTGGTGAGGGAATTCAGAAAAGAGCGGCATGAATATTTTGTACATCCACGTTGGCGTGATTGTAGTGCGGTCAATATTATTCGTTGACTAATAATAACTTTTATATTATATATTCCGGTGATATCTTTAGGGAATGAAAGGTCGGTACAAACGGCTATCGGTCAATGTAGCATATAAATATTGACCGGTATTCATTTGTTTTATAAAAATAGTTTTATTTTAGATAGAGAGGTGTTTAACGACTTACTTAATTGAGGCAGTGATGTCGTGGAGGGTTATTTCCCGTACAGTTTGTCAATTAAATCCTGTCGTCCTATCCGGCGCAGTTCGTTGATGATATTTCTCCGTTCTTCCGGTTTGTACCAAAAAAAGAATTGGCGCTGTGCCAGCTTCTCACGCTGTGTCTTGGCGCTGAATACGGGTTCCAGCGTATAAGGGTGGAACCCTGTATACCATGCTTCGGTAGCAACGGTCATGGGGGTAGGAGTAAAGTCCTGTACTTGTTCCAAATGGAAATCCAGCCGTTTGGTGATAACGGCAAGTTCCGCCATATCTTCTTCTTTGCAACCGGGGTGGCTGGAGATGAAGTAGGGAATGAGCTGCTGGCGCAGACCTTCTTCATGATTGATCCGGTCGAATATCTTCTTGAATTCTCCGAATTGGCTGAACGGCGGTTTGCGCATAATGTTGAGCACACGTTCCGAGGTATGCTCCGGGGCGACTTTGAGCCGACCACTTACGTGGCGTGCTATGAGTTCACGAGTATATTCCTGCGTATTTTTGTTGGTTCCGGCATCTTTGCTCTGATGTAATAACAGGTCATAGCGTACACCGCTGCCAATGAACGATTTCTTGATGCCGGGCAAGCTGTCTACCGCATGATAAATATCGAGCAGCGGACCATGATCTGTGTTCAGATTAGGGCATACTTTAGGGTGAATACATGAAGGACGCTTACACTTCTTGCATATGTTTTCGTCATTCCCTCGCATCTTATACATATTGGCAGAAGGACCTCCCAAGTCGCTAAGGTATCCTTTAAAGTCCGGCAGTCCCATGACGGCTTTTACTTCTTTCAGGATGCTTTCCTTGCTGCGGCTGACGATGAACTTTCCTTGATGTGCCGAGATGGTGCAGAAAGCACAACCGCCAAAGCATCCCCGATGAATATTGACGGAGAACTTAATCATGTCGTATGCCGGTATGCGTTTTCCTTTGTATTTGGGGTGTGGAAGGCGTGTATAGGGCAGGTCGAAAGAACGGTCGAGTTCCGCTTCCGTTAAAGGAGGGTAAGGCGGATTTACGACAACGGTTTGTTTGCCTATGGTTTGTAATATGCGCGAAGCGGCATATTTATTGCTCTCTTCTTCGATATGGCGGAAGTTTGCAGCCTGTTTTTTCTTATCTTTCAAACATTCTTCGTGCGGGAAAAGGATGATGTCTCCTTCCTGCGGAATAACCTCTTTGGTGAGATAAGCCAGTTGAGGTATATCGAAAATAGACTGTTGCTGATTTAATCTTTTCACAAGTTCCACAATGGGCTTTTCACCCATACCGTATGTCAATGCGTCAGCACCGCTGTCTACAAGGATACTTGGGCGTACGCGGTCTTGCCAGTAGTCGTAATGCGTCAGCCGGCGCATACTGGCCTCAATGCCGCCTAATATAACGGGAACATCGGGATATAGCTTTTTCAGTATTTGGGTATAGACTATCGAAGGATATTCGGGGCGCATATCCGGACGTGCATCAGGAGTATAGGCATCATCACTGCGCAGACGTTTGTTGGCAGTGTATTTATTGACCATGCTGTCCATGCATCCTGCACTGACACCAAAGAAAAGACGGGGACGTCCCAGTTTCTTGAAATCCCGCAAATCATCGCGCCAGTTAGGTTGGGGAACAATTGCCACACGCAGTCCTTCCGCTTCGAGTATGCGTCCTATAACGGCTGCTCCGAACGACGGATGATCCACATAGGCGTCACCGCTAAACAAGATTACATCAAGTTCATCCCATCCACGTAGTTCTACTTCTTTCTTGGTTGTAGGCAACCAGTCTGTCAGTCTATATTCTTTCATGGGTACAAAGATACGCAAAATTGTACCGTCATCTGCTCGCCGTCATAAATTTCGCGAAAACCGATCTTTTGTTCGGCAAGATATTCCTTCAAATCGCTGAAGGCAGCTGAGTCATCCATTATGATTTCCAGCTTTTCGCCTTTTCCGGCTTCGCACATGGCCTTTATGGCGGGGATAAGAGGGCTGTAAAGTTTTTGCCCGCGTGTATCAATCGTTTTCATTTATCCTCTTCCTCTTCTACTGTTTCTTGCTGGGGAAGCCATTGCAGATAGAGCTTGATAAGCTGTTGCAATCCGAAAGCTTTCATGTTGTTGTGATAGATGACATCGATGCAGAGATCGAGCAGGTCTTTGCTGTCTTCCTCTTGCGAGGCGATGAGGGAACGGATATTCAGTTTGAGTTTGTCGAGTACGGTTTCGTCCACGATACCGTTACTGTCGATGAGATGGCGGAATAGCCCGTATTTCTCAATGGTGACAAGATTCTCTTCTGATATTTCCAGGCTACGGGTTCCGCTGGGATTAGCTTGTATAGTGTACATGGCGTTCTTTTTTTAATGTTTAGTGATTTAATGTTTTCTGTAAAAGCAAAGATAAGTTTTTCATTACAGATAATGCATATTTTCATTGATTATTTATTAAGTTTATGTTTTATCTGAATAAAAAAGAGTGGAAAGCGATAAGCCTCCCACTCTTTAATTGATGTTTCTGCAAAGATTTACAGCGGAATATATTCTACGAATGCTTCCATCGCTTCGTAAGATGCAAGTCCCAAACTGTCGTACAGTGCGGCTGTACCGCGGTTACGGTCTTCGCTGCGTTGCCAGAACAGGCGTTCATCATTACCGAGGAAAGGTGCGCTCTCCATTTGGCTTTGGTGCTTCAGGATGGAGTTACGTTTGGCACGCAATTCTTCCGGACTGATAGGTACTGCCATTTCAATGTTTTCAATTTCCCATTCTGCCCATGCACCGCGATACATCCATATACGGCAATCTTTCAGCCATTTGGCGCTTTCTTCCTTTTCCAGATCGATAGCGGCAAATACAGCGTCCGTACAAACGCGGTGTGTTCCATGCGGGTCGGCAAGGTCACCGGCAACGAAGATTTGGTGAGGCTTCACCTCGCGCAGCAGGTTGCGTACGATTTCCACGTCGGCTTCACTGATGGGGTTCTTCTGAATCTTACCGGTTTCATAGAACGGCAAGTCGAGGAAGTGGCAGTGATCCAGCGGAATATTGTTATAGGTGCAGGCGGTGCGTGCTTCACCACGACGGATCAGACCTTTGATAGTCAGGATGTCACGAGTATCCATGTCACCGTCTTTCTTATCCTTCAGGTAGTTACGGATTTCCGTATATTTTTCGTTGATAATCTGGTCTTCGCTGTTGTTGAAGATCTGATTGAAGCCGTTGATGAAATGCAGGAAGCGGATTACTTCTTCATCGCCTACGGCAATGTTACCGGAGGTTTCGTATGCCACATGCACGTCATGTTTCTGCTCTACCAAGCGGCGGATGGTGCCACCCATGGATATAACGTCATCATCCGGATGCGGAGAAAACACAATGATGCGCTTGGGATATGGCTTCGCGCGTTCGGGACGATAGGTGTCGTCTGCATTCGGTTTTCCACCCGGCCAGCCGGTGATGGTGTGCTGCAGATCGTTGAAAATCTTGATATTTACATTATATGCCGAACCGTAAAGGGCAAGCAATTCGCTTAAGCCGTTTTCGTTGTAGTCTTTGTTGGTCAACTTCAAAATCGGTTTTCCGGTCAGTTGACACAGCCAGACGATGGCGCTGCGAATCAGCTTGTCGTTCCATTCGCAGGAAGTCACCAGCCAAGGACGCTGGATACGTGTCAGGTTGGCGGCAGCAGAAAGATCGATAGCGATGTGGGCATTGTTGTGCGTCTGCAGGTAGGATGCAGGAATTGTATCCGTCACATTGCCTTCCACACATTCTTTCACCATTTTGGCTTTTTCTTCCCCCCATGCCAGCAGATATACTTTCTTGGCAGAAAGGATAGTAGCTACACCCATTGTTATGGAGCTTACCGGAGTGCTTTCGATGCTGCCGAACATTTTGGAAGCTTCGTTGCGTGAGTCGTTGTCCAGCAAGATTAAGCGGGTGGGGGAGTTCAGGCGCGACCCTGGTTCGTTGAAACCGATGTTTCCCACACGTCCGATGCCCAATACAGCCACATCAATTCCGCCGAAACTTTCAATGCGTTGCTCGTACAAGCGGCAATATTCGAATATGGTATCTTTGGCGATGGTCCCGTTGGGGCTGAATACGTTCTGCATATCGATGTCTACGTGGTCGAGCAGCATTTCTTTCAATGCATTAAGATTGCTGTTGACTGCATCCGATGCCAGTGGGTAATATTCATAAAGGTTGAACACTACTACATTACGGAAGCTCAGCCCTTCTTCTTTGTGCATGCGCACGAGGGCTGAATAGACATTGCGCGGAGAGTTACCGCCTGCTAATGCAAGTATGCAGAAGCGTCCGGCTTTCTGCTTGTCACGAATCACCTGTGCAATGTCCAAAGCAATCTGGTTAGCTCCTTCTTCGGGAGATTCGTAAATGTCTGTCGGAATTTTCTCGAGACGTGTCAGTACCGACCGTTCGAAAGCGTTCTCAGGTCTATAATACCTGGGGGATACTCTGTTGAGAGTAATTTGAGAACTAAGATTGGTTTTCATACAATAATTTGGTTATTAATAAATGATTAAAGCTGTTCGCTCGTTCAAAACTTAACAAAAATACGAAAAACAAAGTTCATTCGCATCCTTTTGAGGTAATTTTTATGATAAAGTATCGGTTTCAGGCACTAATTTACCCATTGCCCATACCGCTCTAATCTTCAAATCTTCGTCCATAACGATAATGTCGGCATCCTTCCCCTTTTGGAGTGATCCCTTGCGGTCATAGACATTCATGATGCGCGCAGGAGTTTCGGAAACCATACGTACGGCATCTGCCAAAGGTATATCGGCTTTCTGTACCATTGTACGTATCAGCCGGTCCATAGTTGCTACGCTACCGGCAAGGGCAGAGTGGTCGGCCAGTTTGCACACGCCGTCTTCAATGATGACGCGAGGATCAAAGGCCTCTTTGTTGTCACTTGCAGCGCATGCCAGGGCGTCGGTTATGGCACACATCCGTTCTACGCCTTTTATCTTGTAGACAAGACGCAGGATTGTAGGCGGTACATGGATGCCGTCGGCTACTACTTCAACGGTCATGTCATCCATCAGGTAGATACTTTCTACTGTTCCTTCGTATTTGTATTCACGACGTTTATGGAATCCGGGCATCGCATTATAGAAGTGGGTGGCGTGTGTATATCCGGCTTCGTATGCGGTACGGATGTCTTCAAATTCGGCTTGGGTGTGGGCCACTGAGGCCAAAATTCCTTTCCCGGTGATGTACTTGCCGAATTGCATGGCTCCGGGCAATTCGGGAGCGGCATCCCAGCGTTTGATGCAGTGCCAGTTTTCTACAATAGGGATATATTCATTGGGATCCGGATTTTTGATGTTTTCGGGCATTTGTCCGCCTGCCATTGCCATATTGAGATAATGACCCTCAAGGTGCAGACCCAATATCGGGCTGTCTTTTTCCGCCATCATCCTTGTGCAAGTCTCCGCCGCTTGTTCAATCATCGGTACGGTAGATGAGGACAGGGTGGGGAATATGCTGGTGGTTCCATATTTCATGTGGGTTTGGACGGCACCGCGGAAAGCATCTTCTGTACATTCCATAAAATCGCGTCCTCCGCCGCCATGCGCATGGATCTCTACGCCTCCGGGCAATACATGCATTCCTTTCACATCAATCAGTTGTGCTCCGATAACGGCGAGATCACAATTGGTTACTTCTAGAATTTTTCCGTCCCTGATAAGTACGGAACCGTCCTTGAGCCATCCTTGCGGGGTCAAGATACGTGCGTTGATGAGTTGAGTCAACATAGGATTTAGGGGTTAGTGTTAATAAATTAATCGTATCGGTCGTCAGACTTCGTTTCGACGGACAAAAATAGCTACTTTTTAGGTAAGATGCACTCCATACATTTAGGTATTTTTATTAAATACTCTAAAAATAGCTGCGCAATGTTTAAAGAGATTTCCATTTAATATCTTTTAATCAGGATTATAAAGCATGAAAACTTTAATTTCGTTATTTTGTTTTACTAACTAATAAACTTATAAAACGATTGAGTATGAAAACGTGGAAAATAGAAGCAGCCATTATCGCTGCCGGTATGATCTTGTTAGGAGTGACAATCAAATGCGGTATCAATGATTTTATAGACAAAGAACGTATTGTCAGCGTGAAAGGTCTGGCTGAAATGGAAGTCCCTGCCGATAAGGTGATATGGCCTTTGATGTATAAGGATATCGGGAATGATCCTTCTTTGCTTTATGCCAATATGGAGCAGAAAAATAAAGCTATTGTGAAATTTCTGGAGAGTAACGGCATTGCGAAAGAAGAAATCAGTATAGCTCCTCCGGAAGTGATAGATATGCAGGCCGAACGCTATGGCAATCGTGATATCGTTTATCGGTATAATGCGACATCCGTAATTACGGTTACTTCGAAGAATGTAGAGAAGGTGCGGCAACTGATGTCGGAGCAGGCTGAATTGCTGAAGCAGGGGATAGCCATTAGCGGAGGCGATTACCGGTATAACGTAGTATATGAATTCACAGGTCTGAATGATGTGAAGCCGCAAATGATAGAAGAAGCCACAAAGAATGCTCGTGCCGCTGCCGAGAAGTTTGCAAAAGACTCGGATAGCAGTCTGGGCAAGATACGGAATGCTTCGCAGGGGCAGTTTTCCATATCGGACAGAGATGCCAATACACCTTATATTAAAAGCATACGCGTAGTGACTACTGTGAATTATTATCTGAAACGATAGTGAAAGAGTCCGCGTCTTTCCATGCGGGAAATTTTTTTCTGAATGTTTGCAATGCGGTGAGTTCAAGTGCGGCGGTGGCTGTCCCTTCTCTATTATCGGGCACATGGGCCAGCAGCTCACCTTTATGGGAGTAGATTACGCTACCGCCGTTATATGGAATTTGATTGTTATCTATACCGATGCGGTTGACGCCACAGACGTAACAGATGTTTTCCAGTGCGCGTGCCTGCAAGAGTATGTCCCAGACTTTCCGCCGGGAGACGGGCCAGTTGGCAACGTAAATCAATAGGTCGTATTCGTTGTCTACATTCCGGCTCCACACAGGGAAGCGTAGGTCGTAACACACAAGCAATAATATGTTCCAGCCCCGGTATGAGATTACGGCACGTTGAGAGCCTGCCGTAAAATGTTCTGTCTCATGCCCCATGCGGAACAGGTGACGTTTGTCGTAGAAATAACTTTCCCCTTCGGGAGTGAGGAAGAAAGCGCGGTTGTAGTATGCCGGATGTTTGTAGGATAATTCATTATCCTCGGATGCAACGGGAATTTCATCGCAGGAAATGTAGCTTCCGGCAAGGGCTATCTGACATTCCGCGGCCCATTGGCGCAAAGTAGCGATTGTCTTGTCTGTTACCGGCTCTGCCAGCCTGTCGGTATTCATGCTGAATCCGGTAGAGAATGTTTCCGGTAAAACAACAATCTCCGTCGCTCCACGAAGTGTTTCCAGTTGTTCGCGGAGACGACGGAGGTTGTCTTGTTTATTTTCCCAAGCAATATCCGTTTGCAGGATACTGACACGTAGTCGGTTCATTCTGATAGGAGGCCGTTGCCGGTCGCTTTTTAAATTGTTCCGATTGAAAAGTTCTCAGGGTTCTTTCCTTGAAAATCCTTAAAATAGAGTTTTATCTCATGCATGTCCTTTTCAATATCTCCCGTAGGCATTATTGCCTTGGTGGAAGTAATGGTTTTGGTAGGATAGTCTATACCGATCAGCATGATAGGTACTTGTGCTTTCAGTGCTATGAAGTAAAATCCCTTTTTCCAGTTAGGATTGGCCTTGCGCGTTCCTTCCGGGGTAATAGCCAAATGAAACTGTTTGCTTCCGGCAAATTTACGTGCCATTTGGTCCACTAAAGAGCTTTTTCGGCTTCGGTCTACCGGTATGCCGCCAACGGCTTTGAATATTAGTCCCAAAGGAAAGAAAAACCACTCTTTCTTCATCATAAAGCTGGTCTTTCGCCCAATGGCTCCATAAAACAGTTTACCGATAAACAAATCCCAGTTGGAAGTATGTGGTGCTGCACAGATGACGCATTTGTCATAGTTGGGCACTGTTACATTCGTTTTCCACCCTAACAGGCGATAGTAGATAAAACTATATAGTCCTTTCTTCATTCTGTGTTATTTCAGGTTACCGATAGCTTCAATGATTTCGTCTACTTTTGCGTTAAAATCAGAACGGAATTTCTTGTAGTAACCTTTTACATTCCCCGGCTCGGTATGGCTAATGCGGCTGATGAATTCATCTTGCATTTTCAAGATTTCAGCCATTAGTTCATCGGCTTTCTTTTTGTCTGTTCCGGGTACATACAGGCTGTTCATAAGACATTCGGCAAACAATTCGCCGGCGATATAGTTGACATTCTTTTTCAATACTTTTCTACTTGCCATAATCTTTACTTTTTATGTGAATAAATTGAATTATTTTCGGTAAAGATAGTGTTTTTCTCAATGAATGGAGAGGAAAAACGGGATTTTATGTGTTTTTAATGTGAAACAGTTCGTAGAATAATTCTACATTTGTGGAGAATTTCCACAGCATACATGTGGAATATAGGTGTAGTATAGGTAGCCTGTATGTATGTTTATGGTTGATAACTAAACTATTATATAATAAGAATAATACCCTGTCAGGCTTTGGCACTGCGTTTGCGTTGAATAAAGAAACAGGGTTAAATTTAATAAACAAACAAGCATGAGACTATTTTTTACGAAAAAAGAATTGAAGCTGAGAAAGAAAAGGGTAATAATGATGATAGCCTGTATGGCGGTGTTGCTTGCCGGTTATCTGATATTGACTTGGCCGAAGAAAGTACAACCGGAAGCGCCCACCGTAATTGTGGAGCCTGCCGAAGTGGGTGATGTGGAGATTTTTGGTGAATATGTAGGACGCATTCGTGCACAACAGTTTGTAGAGGTTCGTGCGCGTGTGGAAGGTTATCTGGAAAGTATGCTTTTCGCCGAAGGTAAGTATGTAACTAAAAATCAAGTATTGTTTGTCATTAATCAGGATCAATATCGGGCAAAGGCGGATAAAGCTCGTGCACAATTAAAGAAAGATGAGGCACAGGCGTTGAAAGCCAAGCGCGATTTGGAACGTATTCGTCCTTTGTATGCACAGAATGCCGCCAGCCAGTTGGACTTGGACAATGCACAGGCTGCCTATGAAACAGCCGAGGCTTCCGTCTCCATGAGCCAGGCGGATTTGGATCAGGCAGAGCTGGAACTGGGGTATACCATTGTACGTTCTCCTTTGTCGGGTCATATCAGTGAAAGAAATGTGGACTTGGGAACGTTGGTAGGTCCGGGAGGCAAATCACTGCTCGCCACTGTGGTGAAGAGTGATACGGTATTGGTGGATTTCAGTATGACCGCATTGGATTATCTTAAAAGCAAGGAACGTAACATCGAGATAGGCCGTCAGGACTCTACCCGTTCCTGGCAACCCAACATTACGATTACTTTAGCAGATAATACTGTCTATCCTTATAAAGGCTATGTGGATTTTGCCGAACCGCAGGTCGATCCGCAGACCGGTACATTCTCTGTTCGTGCAGAGATGCCCAATCCCAACAGGGTATTGTTGCCGGGACAATTTACAAAAGTGAAGCTGTTGCTGGATGTGCGCGAAGGGGCTGTGGCTGTTCCTCAGAAAGCGGTAACCATTGAAAAGGGAGGTGCTTATATATATGTAATGCGCCGCGACTCTACGGTGGAGAAGCGTTTCATTGAGTTAGGACCTGAGTTTGGTAACAATATGGTTGTCGAACGCGGACTGGTGGCAGGCGAGCAAGTGGTGACGGAAGGTTTCCATAAACTCACTCCGGGTATGAAAGTACGTGCGCAGGCTGCTGCTCCTAAGAAGGAAGAAGAGCCGGCAGATTCTTTGAACAAGAAAATCGCTTCCGAGAATAGTGTAAAGGATAACAACCTCTCAAAGTAATGACAGTATGAAAGTAAGTTTTTTTATAGACCGCCCGGTATTCTCGGCGGTGATATCGATTGTGATTGTAATTGTCGGTATCATCGGTCTGACCATGCTTCCGGTGGATCAATATCCGCAGATAACGCCGCCCGTTGTAAAAATCAGTGCATCCTATCCGGGAGCAAGCGCACTGACCGTATCGCAAGCGGTGGCAACCCCTATCGAACAAGAGATAAACGGTACTCCGGGTATGTTGTACATGGAGTCCAACAGTTCTAATTCCGGAGGCTTTTCGGCAACGGTGACTTTTGATGTGTCTGCCGATCCCGATTTGGCTGCCGTAGAAATTCAGAATCGTGTGAAACTGGCGGAAAGCCGTTTGCCGGCCGAAGTTATCCAAAATGGTATTTCGGTAGAGAAGCAAGCCCCCAGTCAGTTGATGACTATCTGTTTGACTTCCAGCGACCCGAAGTTCGATGAAATCTATTTGAGTAACTTTGCCACAATCAATGTGCTCGACCTTTTGCGCCGTATTCCCGGTGTGGGACGTGTATCCAATATCGGTAGCCGTTACTATGCCATGCAGATATGGGCTATGCCGGACAAGCTGGCAAACTTCGGTTTGACGGTACAGGACTTGCAGAACGCATTGAAAGACCAAAATCGCGAATCGGCAGCCGGCGGTTTAGGACAGCAGCCGGTACAGGGTTTGGACATAACCATTCCCATTACGACGCAAGGCCGTTTGAGCTCGGCGAAACAGTTTGAGGACATTGTGGTTCGTGCCAATGCCAACGGATCTATCATTCGTCTCCGCGATGTGGCGCGCGTATCGCTCGAAGCCTCTTCATATAGCACAGAGAGTGGTATCAACGGTGAGAATGCGGCTGTTCTTGGCATCTATATGCTTCCGGGTGCCAATGCTATGGAAGTGGCGGACAATGTGAAGAAAGCAATGGAGGAAATAAGTGCAAACTTCCCCGAAGGAATGAGTTACGAGATACCGTTTGATATGACTACTTATATTTCGGAGTCTATTCATGAGGTATATAAAACGTTGTTCGAAGCATTGATACTTGTTGTACTGGTAGTGTTCCTCTCTCTACAAAGCTGGCGTGCGACTTTGATTCCTGTCGTTGCAGTACCTATATCCTTGATCGGTACTTTCGGGTTCATGCTTATTTTCGGTTTCTCGTTGAATATATTGACCTTATTGGGATTAATTCTCGCTATCGGTATTGTGGTGGACGATGCCATTGTGGTGGTAGAGAATGTGGAACATTTGATGGAGACGGAAAAGCTCTCGCCCTATGAGGCAACCAAGAAGGCCATGAACGGTTTGGCAAGTGCTTTGATTGCAACTTCGTTGGTGCTTTGTGCCGTATTCGTTCCGGTAAGTTTCTTGAGTGGTATTACCGGACAATTATACCGCCAGTTCACTATCACCATCGCTGTGTCTGTGTTGCTTTCTACGGTTGTGGCTTTAACTCTTAGCCCTGTGATGTGTTCGCTAATACTGAAGCCTAATAGCGGAGCGAAAAAGAATATTGTGTTCCGTAAAATAAATGAGTGGCTGAGCATCAGCAATCATAAATATATCGGTGTTATCAGTCGCGTTATCAAGCATCCAAGACGTCTGATGAGTGCATTTGGAATGGTGCTGATTGCTATCTTCATCATCCATCGCCTGATTCCTACCAGTTTCTTGCCTGTCGAAGATCAGGGATACTTTAAGGTGGAACTGGAGTTACCGGAAGGCGCCACACTGGAGCGTACCCGTATAGTGACCGATCGCGCGGTGAAGTATTTGGAGCAAAATCCGTATGTGGCTTATGTGCAGAATGTAACGGGAAGCAGTCCGCGTGTGGGAAGTAATCAGGCACGCAGCGAACTGACCGTCATTTTAAAGCCTTGGGAAGACCGCAAAAATACCACCATTGATAAGATTATGGCAAGGGTAGAGAGAGACCTGAAGGAATATCCCGAATGTAAAGTCTATCTTTCCACTCCACCTGTGATTCCGGGGTTGGGAGCCTCCGGAGGTTTTGAAATGCAGCTTGAAGCACGTGGTGAGGCGACTTTCGAAAATCTGGTACAAGCGGCAGACACCTTGATGTATTATGCCCAGAAGCATAAAGAGCTGGCAGGACTTTCTTCTTCCTTGCAGTCCGAAATCCCGCAACTCTATTTTGATGTGGATCGTGACAAGGTGAAGATGCTGGGCGTACCGTTGGCAGACGTGTTCTCCACGATGAAAGCTTATACGGGTTCTGTGTATGTAAACGATTTTAATATGTTCAACCGTATATATAAGGTGTATATTCAGGCGGAGGCTCCGTATCGTGAGCATAAAGAGAACATCAATCTGTTCTTCGTGAAAGCTGCCAATGGAGCAATGGTTCCGCTGACCTCATTGGGCAATGCATCCTACACCACAGGGCCGGGTAGTATCAAGCGTTTCAATATGTTTACTACCGCCGTTATCCGCGGTTCGGCTGCACAGGGATACAGTTCCGGTCAGGCTATGGAGATCATGGAACAGATAGCACGCGATCATTTGCCGGACAACATAGGTCTTGAATGGAGTGGACTTTCCTATCAGGAAAAGAAAGCCGGCGGGCAGACCGGATTGGTCCTGACATTGGTGTTCCTCTTCGTTTTCCTCTTCTTGGCTGCGCAATATGAAAGCTGGACAGTGCCTATCGCAGTATTGCTTTCCTTGCCGGTAGCTGCTTTGGGAGCTTATTTAGGGGTTGCTGTTTGTGGCTTGGAAAATGATATTTATTTCCAAATCGGTTTGGTAATGCTTGTGGGGCTTGCGGCAAAGAATGCTATCCTTATCGTAGAGTTTGCCAAAGTACAGGTAGATAATGGGGGAGACTTGGTACAGTCGGCCATTCATGCCGCTCAACTTCGTTTCCGTCCTATATTGATGACCTCGCTTGCCTTTGTTTTGGGTATGCTTCCTATGGTACTTGCAAGCGGACCGGGGTCTGCAAGCCGTCAGGCAATCGGTACGGGGGTGTTCTTTGGAATGATCTTTGCCATTGTATTTGGTATTGTACTTGTGCCGTTCTTCTTTGTACTGATTTATAAAGCGAAAGCCAAAGTGCAACACAAAATCAAAAAAGACTGATGATAATATTGCAAACGAATTTTGATTACGTACTTATGAAAAGAAAGAATATATATATACTTCTGTTACTCATTCCGGTGCTTTTTGCATCGTGCAAAGTGGGTAAGAGTTATGTTCGTCCGGAAATGGTGTTACCCGATAGTTTGGCTCAACAACAGGACAGCGCCAGCATTGCCGACGAGCAATGGCAGGCGGTTTATACCGACAACACTTTGCGCAGTTTGATAGATCGTGCATTGGAATATAACAAAGATATGCTTATCGCTGCTGCCCGTGTCAAGGAAATGGCAGCGCAGAAACGCATCAGTGTAGCCAACTTGCTGCCCCAATTGAATGGGAGAGTGGAGGCGGAACGTGAAGTGGAGAATCATGGCGGTCATAGTCGTGACGTAGGTAATACTTATGAGGCAAAAGCTCTTTTGTCATGGGAACTTGACCTTTGGGGAAATTTGCGTTGGAAGAAAGCCGCTGCCGTTGCCGAGTACTTGCAAAGTGTGGAAGCACAGCGTGCCCTACGCATGACAATCGTTTCCGAAGTGGCTCAGGCATATTATGAATTGGTTGCGCTCGATACGGAACTGGAGATTGTGCGTCAGACACAAAAAGCACGTGAGGAAGGAGTGCGTCTCGCTCGAATACGTTTTGAGGGTGGGCTTACCTCGGAGACCTCTTATCAACAGGCACAGGTGGAGTTGGCCCGCACTGCTACGCTGGTTCCGGATTTGGAACGCAAAATATCTATCAAGGAAAATGACATCGCTTTTCTTGCCGGTGAGTTTCCCACCCGTATCGAACGCAGCCGCTTCTTGCAGGAACTGGATGTACCGGAGTCTTTGCCGGTAGGGTTACCTTCCGGTTTGCTGGAACGTCGTCCCGATATTCGTGCTGCGGAACAGCAGCTTATAGCGGAGCATGCTCGTGTAAAAGTGGCTTATACCAATATGTTTCCCCGGCTCTCATTAACCGGTCAGTTTGGATTGGAGAGTGATGTCCTGTCCAACTTTCTTCAGTCGCCTTATTCTTTGTTGAATGGTGCGGTACTGACTCCTCTTTTCAACTGGGGCAAGAACCGGGCTGCTTTGAAAGCGCAGAAAGCTTCGTTTGAAGCCGAAGTGCATAGTTATGAAAAGGCAGTGTTGAATGCTTTCAAAGAAGCCAAGAATGCGATTGTGGACTTCAACAAGATAAAGGAGGTATATCAGTTGCGCCTTAAATTGGAGCGTTCTGCCAAAACGTATGTGGAACTGGCACAGTTGCAGTATATCAACGGTGTTATCAATTACATGGATGTTCTCGATGCCCAGCGTGGTTATTTTGATGCGCAAATTGGGGTCAGCAATGCCATTCGCGACGAACTGATAGCGGTGGTGAATGTATATAAAGCCTTGGGGGGCGGCTGGCAGGTAGAGAAATAAGGCTGTTTGTGGTGATAGTTAAGAGTACTCCTGACATTTGTTAAGAGTACTCTTTTTTAGTAGGTATAGCCTTGATGTACAGATGCAAGGCTATGGTGGCGACTTTATTAGACTAAGAAAAATATCATAGGCATGACGACACTTCGGTATATATTGCGAATAGATTCTTCCTGTCAACTTTTTCAATGTTTTTATCTATCTCCAATAATTTGTCTATATCGTTAGCATTAACTCCGGGCTTAATACAAATTTCCCTATTCTTTATTTCTATGATATCTTCAAATAAAGACAAATGGTTCCTGAAATATGAATACAGATTTTTGACGGTGGTACCGGCAGTTCCCCATATATCGGTAATAGTCAGGGTAGTACCGAAATACGTATTCAGTAACTGTAATATTTGAGGTCGGTTAGCAATATTGATTGCTTTCAGCCTTGGATATTTCTGACGCAGATAGTTGATGTCGTCTACAGCTCTTTTGATGGAATCTGGAGTACTATCGTACATAGGATATATACAAAAAGCAAATTCGTTAAATGTCAGTTTTTTTACTTCCAAGTTTTTGAGCACTTCCAAACAGGCTCTGTATGGGAAGAGCGTGCGAGCTATTTTATTATCCTCTAATGAGTTTGAATATCTCAACATCTGCTTCCTAAACAAATCTTGGGGTTTGATATGACCACTAAGATAATATTCGCCCAAAGGAGTAAGACTATAATTTTTCCCTGACTTTTCAATCAATCCTAACCGGTAGGTATGGCTGATATTGTTATTGTCTATTTTAATATCGGATATTGAGAGACATTTGGAATTCTTATCTTTATAAATTTTTATAGTCGGGTCAACCAAACTTGAGAAGAAACGTTCTGCAGCATAATCACCTATTGTTTTGAAGATACGCGCATGTCCTGTTTTTCGTTCGCCGGCGCCAAAAGTGGTTGGCCTGCGAATATTATCAGGATTCGCATTAACAGTAGCGATTTGTACATATAATTCGTCGGAGAATTGTTTGATGTCGATTCCTTCTATCTGAATTATGATAGGAACATCGTCATCTGTGCAGTCAGAGCCGATCCTGCCTGTCCTGACATATTCATTATTGAGCCTGTTAATCCAATCTTCAAGTCTGTTATCCTGGCTTCTGAGTGCTTGAATGATATTATAGACAATCTCAAACTCTTCAGAGTTTAAGATTTCTTCCGCAACAGAAGACTCCGGAATGAGAATCGGAATGATAAAATAGGCTGTTTTATCAACACCATTTTGGGTTCTTAATGCTCTACCGCATGCTTGAACAATATCAACCAAAGATTTTTTTCTATCAATGAAATATACACTGTCAATAATGGGAACATCTACACCTTCGGTGAGGCACTTGGCATTTGATATGACAGAATATTCGGTGTTTTTGAATTTGTTAAGTATTTGAGCACGAGAGCCGGAATCTAGTTGGCAATTGATGTTATCTATAAAAAGATTATCTTCGGTGATGTGTTCATTGAACTCACGAATCACATCTGAAAGTGAAATATCATTACTGTTTTCAGCAACGAAATCCTTGGCTTTTCTAATAGAGGAGTGGAAAGATATTGTTTTTTTAATGGGGAACTCACCCATTGCTTTTGCCAGCAATATCTTTGAATATAGAATTTCAGCAGTTGTTGTCTTCTCATTGTTATCCAAGTCCCCGACAGAAATGTGTTTATTCTCAGCAATGTAATTATATACTTCGCTTTCCTTTACACCGGCAACAACAATTTTGTAATCAGAAATTGTTTTATCTTTAATCGCGGCTCCAAAATTATATTGTGAGAACAACGGACCATATACATTTTCGTCATCCATAGAGAAAATAACTTTTCCATTTTCCTCAAGATGCCGTTTCAACAATGGACGGACCATCCGTTCTGTTGCAGTCATAAACAACCGTTTCTTTGAACAAATGAATTGGTCCTCCAGTGCCAATGAGAAATTGGAACGCAAACCTGCTGTTCGATGCGCTTCATCACAGATAATCAAGTCAAAAGTGTCTTTTGCAGTTTTCTGTGCTTCGGAAATCTTATCTGCAGATTGATAGGTGGAAAAGATATACCTGACCTTACCCTTTGTGTGGTCTAAGAACTTGGCAATCTCGTTGATGTTTGTAGTTACGGGTACACCCAACTGAGATACACTGATGTCAGCTTCATCATCGTCTATGTTCGATGAAACAGTATTGTCACTGCAAACGCACAAGTAAGTGAATGGAATTTTAGCTTGGTCAGCCCACGCCTCAAGTGTCTGTTTCACAAGAGAAATGCTTGGTGCCAGGAATAGAACAGTTTCAGCTTTCATTGCTTCAACAATCCATAATGAGGTTAGAGTTTTTCCTGTGCCGCAGGCTGCAATACTTGAGTTCAACTTATAAATGCAACTTTTTGGGTGCG
>UMLD01020679.1_pt1 | contig 42768 bp, 46 predicted proteins | sample 1966491 | NCBI WGS metagenome assembly UMLD01 (sample SAMEA4836191, study PRJEB28245) | human gut metagenome | biome: gut microbiome; material: fecal sample | place: Denmark | collected 2008
TTTTTTTAAGAAGAAATCCAGTGTTTATGCGGGTTTGAGGCAAGGTGCTATTTATAGCACCTTAAGAGAAAGTAGAGGATAATATGTCAGAAATCAAAGCAGGAGTTATTGTGAAAACGAGGTTTTGCGAAGCGGGTTCCAGTGTGTTTGGGGAATACATAGAATACATAGACCGAGAAGATGCAAAACGAAATGAAATGTTAAGTGAATATAATCTTTACAATGACTACATGGATAATCCGGAAAAGACAACAGGCATTTTTACAAAGGACAAAATGAAGTTATCTGACCAGGATAAAAAGGATTTGAAAAATACGTTTAGAATAGCACAAGACAATGGTTCCCTGATGTGGCAGACGGTTATATCGTTTGATAACCGTTGGTTAGAAGAGCATGGATTATATGATTCGAAAACAAATATCTTAGATGAACGGAAAATAAAAGAGATTGCCACAGGTGCAATCAATCGAATGCTAAAGAATGAGAGTTTGGAAAATGCAACATGGAGTGCTGCCATCCATTACAATACGGATAACATCCATGTTCATGTTGCCACAGTAGAACCGGCACCTTGCAGACAAAAGAAGATGTATCAGGTTTATGATGAAAAAATCGTAAATGGGAACAAGGTAAAGGTTCCGGTGAGAACTCCATCCGGAGAACTATACAAAAGAGAAGAATATATTGGACGGTTCAAAGGAAAGAGTATTGAAGCCTGTAAACGATTTGTTGTAAATGAGATTATGCAGCAGCGGGAACAGAATATTGAAATCAACCAGTTTATCAGAGAGACAATAGTAAATCAGAAAAAGGAACATATCCTATCTGTAGATGCAGATCTAAAGGATATGTTTCTTGATATATACAAGTGTCTGCCTAGAAGTGGTAATCGGGGACTATGGAATTATAATAATAATGCTATGTATGACATTCGCCCAATGCTGGATAAACTATCACAGGCATATATTGATAAATACTATCGGGATGATTATTTAAAATTCATTGCAGAGCTGGAACGAACCGCAAAGGATTATAAAACTGCATATGGAAAATCCGGACGAGATTATAAGGACGGAAAAATCAAAGATTTGTATTCAAGACTTGGTAATCAGATTCTAAAGGAAATGAAAGAATATGATATTAAGACCGGTGGTGCGGAGTACGTTCCGGAAGATGTTGAAAAGATTATGGACAGATTCTTTGAAGCGGAAGTGGATGCAGCGGATAATACTTTTCCGGATGCAGACGAAGTAATCGAGGAACCGGAAATAGATGATTTAGATTTTGACGTTTCGGATGCAATTTTTAAGTGGAGTGAAAATTTCAAAAAAGCAAAGGTTCTGATATATGGAAAAGACAAGGATGTTCAGAAAGGTATTGAATTACTGGAACTTGAAATAATGCAAAAAAACATCCTGGCATATTATGAACTTGGTAACATATATCAGCATGGTATCGGTGTAAAGATAGATAATGAAAAAGCACACTATTATTATGAGAGAGCCTTAAAAGGTTTTGAAAGTGTGATAGAGCATCCGGAAGAACAGACAAATTTCATAATCAACTATTCCTTATATCGAGCAGGAAAGCATTACCTGTATGGACTAGGAACAGAAAAGAATGAAGAGAAAGCATTTGAATATTTAGATGAATCAGCTAATACAGGTAATGTGTTTGCAGCGTATATTGTTGGAAATATGTATTGGGATGGAAATAGTGTAGTAGAAAAGGACAAGAAAATTGCAGTTGACTATTACAAACTGGCAGCCGGAAATCCATATGCACACTACAAGCTGGGATATGCATACGAAAATGGAATAGAAGTTGAAAAGGATATGGACAGGGCAAATAAGGAATATAAGGCAGCATACGATAAATTCTTTTCAATGGAATTTAAGTCACCGGATGCGAACATTGAATACAGACTTGGTAAGATGAATATGGAAGGAAAAGGAGTGAGTGTTGATTTAAACACAGCCGAAGAATATTTCGAATTATCATCTAAGAATGGAAACCCCAACGCACAATATCAGTATGCAAAAATCCTTTTGCAAAAGGGAGATATAGAGAACGCAGATAAGGCAGTGGAGATTTTAAAAGAAGCTGCAGAAAATGAAAGTGTAATGGCACAGTACCAGCTTGGCAAAATCTATCTGAAAGATGAACGATTAAAGAATGAAAGTCTTGCCATAAAATATCTGACCATGGCAGCCGAACAAAATAATTCTTATGCACAGTACCAGCTTGGCAAGATTTATTCTGATAAGACTTCCTCATACTACGATATTGGAAAAGCCATAGAAAATTTTGAAAAGGCTTCAGACCAGGACAATTCCTATGCGCAATATCAGCTTGGAAAAATCTATGCCGGAAAGAATACCGAATATCATAATGCAGAAAAGGCAATCCATTATTTTGAATTGGCTGCACAGGATGAAAACAAAGCTGCATTGTACCAGCTTGGAAAAATCTATGCTGATAAGACAGAAAAAGTGTATGACCCGAAGAAAGCAGTAATGTATTTGGAACCAATAGCAAAAGAGGGAAATGTGTATGCTCAATATAAACTTGGAAAATTATTCATAGAAAAGGAGAGTCCTATTTACAATCCGGAGAAAGCCATTGAGTATTACAAGATGGCAAGTGAGCAGGGGAATGATTTTGCGGATGTGGCACTTGGCTTTATCTATTATCGTGGCAATGGTGTTAAGGAAGATAAAGTAATTGCACTGGACTATTTTAAGAAAGCAGCAGATGCAGGAAATGATACCGGAAAGAAAATGGTATCGAAGATAGAGGAAAAAATCTTGAAGCCATATCAGAAGAAAGGAAAGCATCTGCCAATGCTATTCCGGAATAAAGCAGCTTATGATGTTGAAAGGGCATTAAGGAAATTGGAGAGAGCATTGGATGATACGCTGCAGAAAGAGCAAATCATCCGGAAGCATGAGAGATTTCTTGAGCAGGAGCGTAGGGAGAAAGAGAGGGACGAAAAGGAAAACAGTCTGGAAGAGAAAGATAATTAGGTCTGAAAAAGGGTGTCAAAAATGGGTGCTTTTTAGACAAAGAATCCAGTATTTATGCGGGTTTGAGGTTAGGTGCTATTTATAGCACCTTGCCAGAAATGATATAGAAACATATCAATGTCATAATAAAAAGAATCCCTAGTAGCAGCTACTACCGGGGATTCTCTTATGTACCACTTGGATATGCTTTCTTTTGCAATTGCCATGATAGCATATATAGTAGTTAAAATCAATCATACTAATTTTGCAAAAAGCGAAAAAACCACATTGGTGACATATCAAAAATGGGTTGTTTTTTGAGAAGAAATCCAGTATTTATGCGGGTTTAGGGCAAGGTGCTATTTATAGCACCTAAACGAAAAAAGTATGATATAATATAAATGTTGTCGATACCCAATCTGACACAGAGAGGGGGTGTCAGCTTGAAAGAATTACTTATAACCTTTATTATTTCTGTTATGGCAGGAATAGCCAGCTACTATATCTGCAAATGGTTAGACAGAAATGACCATGACAACTAGCCAAAAGAAAACCCCGGAGGTGACATCTCCGGGGTTTTCGCATTTGTGTCAGCTTGACACTTATAACCTTTTAGCTACCGCCATTATAGCATATGCGGTAGTCAAAATCAAGTATGCCACATTTTATAAAAAAGTAATCAGGAAGCATGAAAAAACACATGGATGGTATGTCAAAAAATGGGTTGTTTTTTGAAAAGAAATCCAGTGTTTATGCGGGTTTGATGCTAGGTGCTATTTATAGCACCTTGTTAGAAAATGATATAAAAATATACCATATGGGAAGGAGAATGCCCCAGGATAGATAAACTACCTGGGGCTGCGTTTGGATGAATATGCAATACAAATTGCATAAGCATATTTACTATATCATAAATGCTGTAAAGTGTCATGCAAAAAATGGGTGTTTTTTTGAGGAGAAATCCAGCATTTATGCGGGTTTAGGGCAAGGTGCTATTTATAGCACCTAAGGGACAACTTACCTCAAAAAAGAAAATGTTATGTACTTATATTTTTTAAGTTGTTGACAGTATACCGCTAGTATGGTATATTATAGGTGTAGTAAATAATAGCATAAAGAAAGGACAAGAGCTTATGAAAGTAATTGCATTTATTAACAACAAAGGCGGTGTAGGAAAAACCGCAAGCGTAACAACAATCGGTCATATGATGGCTACAGTACATGGAAAGAAAGTCTTACTGGTAGACTTAGACCCACAGGGTAACACTTCCGGAAGATATTCCCAGACAAACTTCATAGATATATTTACAGCTATCATGGAGCGCAGACCTATTGAAACAGAATTATCAATCGAAGATGTTTTGCTGAATCCGGATATGGATATTCATAAATCAATCAAACATACAGATTATGAAGGATTAGATATTATCCCATCCCACCTTACATTAGCAGAAGTAGAGGAAAGACTGAAAGCAGACATAACAACTCCGCAGCAGTTCAAGTTAAAGAAAGCATTGAAACAGGTAGCAGATGAATATGATTATTGCCTGATAGATTGCAGTCCATCTATTTCAATTTTGAACATCAATGGATTAACTGCAGCAGATGAAGTATATATTCCGCTTAGATGTGATGGAGATAGCTGTATTGGACTTGCAATTACAAGAAACCTTGTAGAGACAGTATCAGAATATAATCCATTACTTCATATCGGTGGTACATTCCTTACACAGTATAATAACCGTAAGAACGTATCAAGAGAAGTATACGGATTACTGGAACAGATATTACCAAGATACGAGATTCCATTGCTGCCAATTTGCATAGGAACCACAAAGTATCTGGAAGAGAATACCTTTGAACAAAGACCATTACTGGAAGTTGATTCCGGAAAAAATAAGTGTTCTGTTACATTGGCATACATGAAACTGACAGAATATATTATTTCCCCAAACAAGAAAAAATTCATTGAAAAGTATCAGAGGGAACTTAAAGAAATCGAAAGAATGCGCCAGGAAGAAGAAAAGGAGATTTAATCATGGGAAAATTTAAACTGGATAAAATAACAGGAGTTGGAGAAGGACTTCTTAATGAGCAGAGCAAGAACGTAGCAGTACAGAAAAGGACAGAATATATCCCGATAAGCAAAATCCATCCAAACCCAAGAAACGGATTATCATTGAATAATATTCCGGAATTGGCAAGTCAGATAAAAGCTGCAGGATTGGAGCAGCCATTAGTTGTATATCAGATGGATGATGGAGATTATATGCTTCTTACCGGACACAGACGTTTTAAGGCTATCAATTACCTTATCGAATCCGGAGATTGGGATGCAGATAAACCAGTAGAATGTAAAGTCAAAGATTTAGATGCAATGGATTTACCGCTGGACTTTGAAGATAAGGAAATGCTTTCTATCTTAACAACCAATCAGAACAGAAAGTATGAACATGAAGATATTGCCTTTGAAATCCGGGAATGGAAAAATCTGATTGCTAAATTAAGAGCAAAAGGTGTAACCATCATGGTTGTAGGCAATGATGAAAATGGTAATGATATTACTAGAAACATTGCCGGAGTAAAGACCAGGGATTTAGTAGCGGAGCAGCTTGGAATATCCAGCGCACAGGTAGCAAAGTATGATAAGGTTGAAAACAGAGGTTCAGATGAATTAAAAGCAGCCTTAAAAGAGAACAGAATTAACGTATCAAATGCAGCACAGGTTGCCAATATGCAAAAGCCGGTACAGGCGAAGTTCATTACAGAAATACTTGAAAAGAAAGGTACAGATGAACAGATAACCAGTGACGATATTGCAGTAGAGGAAAAGAAACAGTCCTCAAAAAAGAAAAATGAGAGGGAAGAAAAAGCAATATATGTTATATCCACCAATGTATTCAACAAGGATATGAGAGATATATCAAAGCTGATTGACGAGGGTGGAAAGCATCTTACAGACAGTCAGTATGCAGCATATTGTAGATATATAAAAGGATTGAAAAAGTTATTCTCATAAGCAATCTATTCCCGGATGCAGCACTTGGCATCCGGGAGCCAATCATAAGAGCAGGAGAACGGAAATGAAGAAAACATCTATTAAAGTGACGGAAAGACTAGCAGAACTGGAAGAAGCTATCAGTGAAGTAACTGGAATCCCAAAGACCATATTAATAAAAAGGGCAGTAGAACAGTGGAATAAAAACGGTCGGAAGTTTGACCCGGATGTATTGGTAACATCCCATAAAGACCCAAGATTTATTAATAAGCCGGTGAAACAGTCTATCAGCATGACGGAAGAACTGTATGCAGAATTAAAGGAAATTTCAAAAGAAATAGGTGTCGGAGTTACATTTATTCTCCTGCAGGCTATCATGGATTACAGCATTGCAATGTCAAGCGTTCTTCCCCAAGAAAAACTGGACGAGATAATGGAGAAGTAACATGACAGAAATAGATATGCTGATGCGTTTATTTGATACGATAAATGACATTTATTATAAAAGCGTAGTTCCACCAACATATATCAGATTTAGCTTCGCAAAGAAGCGGATAAACTGGTCACTAAAGAAATTGGCAAATGGAACATTATATATAAGCATCAACTGGCAGATGGCAGCATTACCGGAAAAAGAGTTATACATGGAAATGATTCATCAAATGGCACATTTATACAATCAGGCAAAGGACATAGAAGATACTAGCATGAATAATGTATACCACAATGGTTCTTTTCGAAAAGCCGTTGAAATGTGCGGTGGCAAGGCAAGAATCGTAGATAGCCACAAGGGATATAGAGTAACGAATCTAAGTAAAAAAACCATGAAAACGCTGCAGAAATACTTTAATTATCAGAAGTATATTGAATTGATAAATAAGCGTGGTGAAGAGGTCTTTGTAGGAAGTTTTGCAAGGTTCCGGTGTCCACAGTGCGGAAGAGTAATCGAAGCACAGAGATTGGCAGATAACATCATATGTGGCTATTGCCATAGAAACTTTATAAAGATTGATTAAGCGAACAGGAAAGGAGAAAAAATAGTATGGGAGAACAGACACTCTTAAATCATCTGCTTTGTTGGGGATACGAACCAGAGGATTATCTGGACATACTGGACAATATCGAAACAGCACAGGAAGAAAAGAAGTATCTTGAAGAACACCCAGAGGAAGCCGATGAAGAAGCACAGTATCTTGATGACGATATAGCAGAGTGGGAAGAAAAACTGAGAGACATAAGAGAGGACTGGAAGCCGGAGCAGGAACCGGATATGGATGAAGAAATCGAGCTCATAAGGAAGTGGGTAAAGAATAGAGATAAATTGAAAAAATAGCGTAGCAAAAAGAAAAAGATGCAGAATATCTTTCAACAAATAAGTCTAGAAGATTTAATGAAGGGAGATAACAAATAGGATGAATGAAATGGTAAAAAAAATGCTTAAGGATTCTGAAAAAGAGTATGAAAGAATTATTAATGCTTCCAATGCCTTAAAAAAAGGCGAAATATCAGGTGATGATTTTAACCAAATAAATGACGAAGCGTTGAGCAATGTTGATAATATAATAAGCGAATATAAGCACAAATAAAACATATACCATATGCAGGGAAGAATTGTACCTTGGAGAATTTCTTCCACCATTGTAGGAAAAATGTGCTATACTAGGGCAAAGACAATGAATGAATTGAATGAGTGATAGATTCAAACAGAAAGAAAAGGAGTGATTTATATGAAAAAGAGTATTGTAATTGCGATCGTTGGAGTATTAGTTGTAGCTGGTGTAGGAAGTGCAGTTTACTTCCAGGCAACCAAGAAACCAAAGGTTGGAAGTGCAGTAGCATCTACAGAGCAGGAAGTAGCAGTTCCATCCGCAGATGATATGGAAGCACAGGTAAAAGAGGTTGTAGCTGCAAAGGAAGCAGAGCTGGAAGCACAGAAAGCAGCAGAAGAGGAAGCTGCAAGAGTGGCAGCTGAACAGGCAGCAAAAGAAGAAGCAGAAAAGGCTGCCAAGGAGAAAGAACAGGTAGCAAATAATAATACTGGCAATGGAAATACAACTGCAAAATCCAATAAATCCGGTAGCACCGGAACTAAGGACAATGGTTCTACTTCCAGTAATGGAAGCAGCAGTGCATCCACATCCAGCAATGCATCTTCGGGAGAAGAAGACCCGGAAGGTTTCAATGAGGATAATCTTCCAAATTTACAACCGGGAGATGTATTACACTTCGGAGAACATACAGGAGAGTACGTTATTCCAGGCGGTGGGACAGCATACACATATGACCCAATAAGTGATGATGAACTTAATGAGCATCTTAATTAAAGGAAAATCTAAGAAGCCAAGCATTTTAAAATGCTTGGCTTCTTTTTGGGGAAAAATATGTTTACCATTCTTAAAAATATCAGTATGTGCGAATTTGTTTGATTGTCAAAACACGGGATATACACAGATACTTTTTATTGGGGGAACAAAAAGTATCTTTTACATTTCCGCATTCTTCTTAGATTAAAGAACAATAACGGTAGTAATGTAAATGATTGGCGGTGGTGGTGACACTTCTTTTTTCAGGGTAAACTGGATGTGCATATTAAAGAAGGTATAAAGTGCTTTAAATACTACTGATAAAATTAAAAGAATAATTTGCATATGAACCACTCCTTCCTAAAAAAGATATTTTTTAGAAAGGCAAACATATCTTTTTACTATGTTATCGTTTTTGGGGAAAAAATGCAAGAGGAATACTACACAAAAATAATATTAAAATTTCTACCTAGAAAATCTACAAATTTTTAACACTTTTTTATCAATAGGGTTTATACTATTATGCTGCACTTTTTAGACAAGAAATTTTTATTAAAGCTGCAGATAAAAAAGGGCAACAAAAAGGAGCGTTTTATATTCGCTCCTTTGTTAAAATTATAAAGTTAAGGCACTTGAAAAAAAGTATTTGACAAATTTTACAATAATTCGTATACTTTAATCAAGTCGTTGGTAGATTTGCTGCAAACACTTCTATCAACTAGAGACATATATTTCACACACAAATATATATCACTTATGCTGATTTTATCAATAAACACAAGGTTCGTCAAGTGTTTCAGGGCAAAAAGTTTTACATTTATTTTCAAATTGTATAATTGTAAAATGGATATAAATATTAGAGATGGAATGTATGTTGTGTGTATACGTTCTATCTCTTTTTTTGTGGTACAAGATATAGAAAAATGGCAGTTATAAAATCTTTAGAAAGGGGGTAAGCCGGATGGAAAAGATTTCAGTAGAAGTATTGGAAAAGATGATGAAAAAACGTCTTACAAAGCGTGAAGTAGACTTTGTATTGTATGTAGGACGGTTCCAGAACGAATATGGCATGGCACATGGCATCTATTACCGTGACTTGTGCAAAGAAGTAGGCTTATCATTTCAGGGGTTTTATGACTGCATGAGAGCATTGCAGCGTAAAGGCATTATAGAGTTTCAGAAACGGACGTACTTCGATTATGACATTGAAATACTGGATAATTCCTTTGCAGGAAATGAGAACTACGGAAGAGGTTATGTTTCACTGCATAACAAAATGGTTCGTTCTGCAGAGTTTAAGAAGCTGAAAGCTCCGGCAAAGCTGATGGCATTGTACCTGATGCGTGAATGGCAGATTAACAAGAAAAAAAGCCGGAAGCCATCTTATCAGATGTTGGTGGAAACATTTAATCAAAAATTCAAAGAATTGCTTGGTTTATCCCATAGAGCAGCAAGACGATACTTGGGAAGCCTGGAACCGTTCCTTAGTATCTACATGGAAGATAATAGAAAGTATTTCTTTACATTTAAGGCAGAAATGGTAGATACTGCAGAAGTTCAAACTGGAGAGAATGACGAGTTGAGGGAGCATGAAATCAATATTGCCATGCGCCGGAACCGGATCAAGGAAGAGACAGAGGAACGCATCCGGGAAATGCATACAATACTGCAGCAGCACAACAAAGAGATAAAGAAAGACAAGGGATTCTCTTTGAGCCGGATTGTAAAGGATAGCTTGGAATATCTCAACGAGGGCATTAAAAACCGGTACAAATGGAAGCGGTATTTAAGTCCCGGTATCGTACATAAACTTGTAATCGAAACATTATAGAATGAAAAATAGCTTGGGAGCAGTTCCAGGCTATTTGTAGTCGCATAAATTACTGGAAAATTGAAGAAGAGAGCAAAAACAGCACCGCAAAAAAGAAAAAGTAGTTCCTGCAGCACTGGCAGGAGCTTTTTTTATGCACATAGCGAAAAAAGTATTCAAGTTTCTGTACCATTTCAAAAAAAGATATTCAAGTTTTATCCGGACAGAATAAAAAATATTCAAATTTTTTTACAATAGAAAAGCCTATATATTCAAAAATCATGCAGCCATGAAATCGTGAAAAAGCCTGTAAAATCAATGCTTTTCGCTTATTTAAAAATATAAATAAATCATTTCTAAACTAAATTCTTTCTCTTTTATAACCATATCTTGTTTGGAAAATCAGATACCAGCCAAACCTAAAAACCTATAATAGCCATGCTCTAACGAGCATCATGTTCTGATGTAAAAAACTTTCCATTACCAAAATGTGGTAAGAATTGCAAGCAATTCTCTTTATCCATGCCACCCAGAAAAATATGTCCATTCAGGCTAAAAAATACATCAAAAAAGAAAAAAAACTGCATTTTATACTTTTACATTTATTTTCGACTTGTATAATTTTATAAAGGATGTTATTATCTGAAATGAAATTATGAAAAATATATTAACTTTTCAGATAGGGGGTTGCATTGAGATATGATACCAAATATAATCCTTAGAGCAGAGCAGAGCAGAGCAGAGCAGAGCAGAGCAGAGCAGAGAGTAACTAGCTGCTTTTTTTGTGTTATAAAATTATATAAAGTTCGTGGAGACCCTTTACCGTCAGGATATGGATAATTTTTCCATTCCTGGCGTTTTTTTGCGCCCAAAATGAGGATGAAAAAATAAGTAGAGAGGAAACATGAGCAATGAGTAAAAAAGGAATTGCATTGTTCCTTGCCTTTTTGATGTTATTTTCCATCTTCACACCTCAAATGACTACTTACGCAGCTACAACAGAAAATATTGAGGAAGTGACAACTTCGGAAGATACGAATGAAAATGACCTGGAACAAAGCACAGAAGAACCTGAAAATACAGGGCAAAACACGGAAATAACTTCTACCGAAAGTGTAGAAGAGAGTACCGAGCAAAGTACCGAGCAAAGCACCGAAGCAGAGCCGGATGCACAGGCTGCACCAACAGGCGCACCAGTCACATTATCAGATGATGGTATGTCAGATGTGGTACTGGAAACGTTCACCAGAGCCATAGAAGGTGATGTACAGTATTATGGTGGGGTGAAATATAAAAATACTACGGTTGCACACTTTACTATTGACGGTAAACCAGCCTTTTGTATGCAGCATGGAGTGACCGCACCGACTACTGGAACGTCATATAGCAGTAGTGTTTATGAAGATGAAAATGTAAGAAGAATCTTATATTATGGCTGGCAGGGACAGTCACAATGGAGTGGATTTGATGGAAATGAAAACAAAGGAATTGTTATTACATCCCTTGCTTTAAGTCATTACTTTTATAATTCCCCAGCAAATGTAGATAACAGTTATTACATTGGTATGGGATTAAAGGATTTCATTGACTATTGTAATGCAAACAGTATTCCGGATTCTCGCATATCATTTTCTACGGATTCTGTAAAAGCATACCGGAGTGGAGATATGCAAAGGACAGATGATATAACCATCAATGGATGGTCTGGAAATAATCTTTCCTTTACGCTGCAGGATGGGGTAAAAGCAGTCACCAATGATGGGGGAATCTATACCGGAAACGTCACTTTAAATGGTGGAACAACCTTTCACTTGGAAGCTCCCCTTACCGTAAATGTGGACTGGTCAACCGGAACAGTTGGTGGTTCAGTGAAAAAATTTAATGCTTTGATATGGAGAACAGGTGGTTCTTATCAGACCGCAGGAGGTTGGGAATCGGTAACTGACCCTCTAGGAGAAACAAGCCTTGCGGTAGACTGGCTGGATGTAGGAAATCTGCAAATCAATAAGTATAACGGACTTGGCGAATTGGTAGATGGTGCAAAATTCTGGGTTCAGGCATTAAATGATGGAAATACCTATGACCAGATAGTAACCGTAACCAATGGTTCCCTGTTACTGGAAAATATTCTTTCCGGAGATTATAAGGTGACAGAAGTTCAGACACCAAACAGCGTAAGCGGAACTGGCTACCTCTTAGACCCAAATAATGAATATACGGTCACTGTTGAGCCGGGAGCCACTAAAACACTGAATGTTGTGAACTATGAACCAAGTGGACAGATAACACTTACCAAGAGAGACAGTGAAACCGGAACTGCACAGGGTTCCGCAACGCTGCAGGGCGCAGTATATCAGTTATCCGCATCCACTAATATTGTCCGGGCAAATGGTGAAATCGTATATACGGCAGGACAGGTAATCGGAAACGCTGCCACGGATGCAAACGGACAGATTGTATGGAATGGCTTATATCCGGGTGGTTCGTATGCTATCAAAGAAATACAGCCGAGTGATGGATATAACCTTGATACTTCCACCTATATTGTGGAGTTGAACTTCAAAGATTCCAGTACAGCCGTAGTAACCGCAAGCCGGGTATCTTATGAAAAGGTAATCCGGTCTGACATAGAGTTATCGAAGTTTGGAACGGATTCTGTAGATACCGAGAATACGAAGAAGATTCCATTAAAGGGAGTTATCTTCTCCATCCAGTCACTTACTACAAATCAGAAGTGGTATATGGTCACAAATGAAAACGGATATATAGATTCTGTTACCGATAAGATTTATTCGAAAGTAAATACTACGAATGGAACCGTAAAGGTGGATGCATCCAGTGTTGTTACAAGAAACAGCAGAGGAATGTTTCCAAGAGACACATATCTTATCACAGAGTTAAATACTCCGGCGGGATATATGCCAATCCAGCCAATGACCGTAGTATTAGATAAGCAGTCCTATAAATATCAATGGATATTAGAGGATAAGGACATTATATCAGCATTAAGGGTAGAAAAAACGGATGCAGAAACCGGACAAGTCATCCCGATCGCAAATACATCATTCCATCTGTATGATGCACAGGGAAAACAAATCAAGATGGTTGCAAGCCGTTATCCTACCACACAGTATATAGATGAATTTGCAACAGATGAATCCGGAACATTTACACTTCCGGAGAAGCTGCAGATAGGTACTTACTACCTGGAAGAAGTAAATGCACCGGATGGCTACTTAAAAGGTCAGAGGATGAAGTTTGATATAACAAGTGGTCACGATTGGAGCCAACCTTTTACGATACAGTACGCAAATACACCCGCAAAAGGAAAAATCAAGATAGTAAAGACCGATTCTGAAACAGCAGAACCAGTAGAGGGCGCAGTATATGAGATATACGCTGACGGAGATATAAAGACCGGAGATAATACCATCCGGAATACGTCAGGTGAATTAATAGATACGGTAACAACGGATGATACCGGAACCGCATTATCACAGGAGCTTTACCTTGGAAACTATACCGTAAAAGAGAAAGAAACACCAGATGGCTACAAGCTCGATACGGAAGAACACAAGGTATCAGTAGAATATGCGGATGCAGTTACACCAGTTGTTATTGAAACACTGGAAGTAGAAGATGAGCCAAATAACATTTTCATTCAGAAAATAGACAGTGAAACGGAAAAGACATTGCCGGGAGCCACGCTGCAGCTTATAGATGCAGATGGAAATATTATTGATGAATGGACTACAACAGATGAAGAAAGCCACAAAATCAGCCACATAAGTAAGCCGGGAACGTACATCTTACATGAAGAGAAAGCACCGGACGGTTATCTAAAGGCTGATGATATAGAAATCAACTATGAGGGTGGCATCATAAAAACTCCATTCGTGATGAAGGACGTACCAATACAGGCAGAAATCGAAAAAATAGATGCCAAGACAGAGAAGAGTTTACCGGGAGCCACGCTGCAGCTTATAGATGCAGATAAAAAGGTAGTGGATGAATGGACTACAGACGGAAAGCCACATTCACTGTATGCGATAGCAAAAGGAACGTATACGCTGCATGAAAAGGAAGTACCGGATGGCTATGTATGTGCAGAAGATATGGAAATCGAAATCAAAGAAACTGCAGATACACAAAGGTTTGTAATGAAGGATGACCCGATACAGGCAGAAATCGAAAAAATAGACTATGACAATGGAGATATCTTACCGGGAGCCACGCTGCAGCTTATAGATAAAGATGAAAATATCGTGGATGAATGGACTACAGACGGAAAGCCACATTCACTGTATGCGATAGCAAAAGGAACGTATACGCTGCATGAGAAAGAAGTACCGAATGGTTATGTTCGGGCAAAGGATATGGAAATCGAAATCATAGAGACTGCAGATATGCAACAGTTCGTGATGAAGGATAAAAGGATTGGTGGAATTGTAACATCCATGACTAAGCCGACACCGGAAAAGGAAACACCAGGAACGATAAACACGAAGATGCACCTTAAGACCGGAGATACAAATAACGTTCTATTATGGCTTTTGATTTTTGCAGGATCAGGAGCAGTGATAGCAGTATTAATTTTAAGCCGGAAAAAAGGGAAGAGAAGCAGAATAGGTATTTTTCTTTTGATGTTTGTTATGCTGGCAGCTTCCACGCCAAACAAAGTTTACGCTGCGGAGCCGGAGGTTACAAAAGAGCATGAATATACCTCAAAGAATAAAGAGGAAGAGTATACCGGCTTTAAGGACACAATCGAAGAGGACGGAAGAAAATACAATCTTTCCGGTATTACCTACGACATTGAAAAAACAACACCGGAAAAAGAAAAAAAGGTGCTTACCAAAGAGGTTGATTCTGACCTGATACCGGTATCAGAAGAATATACACCGGAGCAGACCATTACAGAAGATAATGTTACCTACACGTTAAACGATTGTACGGTACTGGATGATTCCGAAGAAGTAAAAAATTATACGTCTTATATAGATTACCTGGATGAAGCAGCTATTCCGGACAGCAAAGTAATTACAGTTACCGGAGAGAATGGAGAAAAGCTGCAGCTACAAGGAAAAGTAGCCAAGAAAGAGGTTATTTCAAACGGAGAATGGCTGAATACGCAGATAACTATAACTTTTGACCACTACGATTCCGGGGAATATGTATGGCAGGGAGAAACCATTTATAACAGCAGCAATCCATTGGAAGGACATTATGCAGAGCTATTACAGTCTGTAGGAGCAGACAGCAATACGCACCGGATTACTTCTACACAGTGGTCAGGTGATGCTTACGAAGTGGATGGAGTGACTTACCGGGATGCAATAGCAAACGTGCAATACTTTGTACCATATACCAGAGCAACATACGCAGCTTCACAGGAATATGTAAAATATCGTGCCACTTATGCTGCAGAAACAGAAGTAGATAGCAAAACCAATTTTACCTACGATTTAAAGGCTACCGCTACCTACGAACTGGATAAATCTCTTACCGTGAAACAAATTGTGATAATGGCAGGAGTAGGACTATTGATAATCGTTGTCTTAATTGTGCTGATTCTTTATGTGGTGTCCAGGAGAAAAAAAGATAAGGAACCTCAAAAAAGAAGAGAGGTAAAGGTTAGTTACTGTATCAGAAAAGGAAGCGGAAAAGCGGTAGAAAAGAAGTGGAAAAAGGAGATAAAAAATGCACCGGATAAGTAAGCATAAAGCAAAGAAACTCTTCTTAAGAGACTATGTAATAAAGCCTGATGATGTAGAAATTCCGGAAGAGGAAGAAGTAGATGCTATCCAGTTAGAGGACATAGAGTTACCGACCGAGAGAGAAAAGTTATCATCATTTAACGATATTCCTGTAAGCAGAGAATACCTCAAAAAAGAAAAAGATTGTAAAGGCAAGCTGACAGGCTATATAGCCGCAGATTACAGAAAAAATGACATACTGGCAAGGACAACGTTAGTTATCGGACATAAAAAACCAAGTGGAAAGTATGTTGCTGTATATGCCAAGAGAAAGTATCTCTTCTTTCTGTATCTGATTCCGATATTTTACCTACTGATTCCGGCAATAATAATAGCTGCAGCATTAATCTTTTTTTCCGGAAAAAGCCGGAAACTGCCGGACGTACCAAAAGAAGATTTACCGGCAATCGAAGAGGAAGTAACAGAATATGATAATGAACCAATTCCATTCATGCCAGCTGACGGAGAGGACGATTTAATAGATTTTTTTGGAGAAGTCAGCGACAACGTAGAACTAAACGTTTATGCCGGAGAATATACCGTTACAGATACCGAAGGAGCTATTCCATTAACAAATTATGCCGGAACTGGATTATATGAAAAATACAGCTTTTATGATGAATCCGGCAATCTGGTATATGAAACGGACTTATTACCGCCTGGAACAGAAAAAGACTTTAATCCGGCAGGATATGTAAGCAAAGGCAAAACAAATTTAAAGTTAATCGTTACCTTTTATGGCTTAGAAGATAGACAGTTATTAGATAACGTAATGTGTGATTTTAATATAACCGTAAATTACAAATAGAGAGGAAAAACCAATGAAAAAATCAGTTTTTAAAGCAGCAGTGCTTTCACTTTTGATAATGACAATGGCATCTACAACCGTATTTGGTAAAGAGTTAGTAGATTCTACTCCATCCAGTTCGACCGATTTATCAGCCGGAGAGGATGTTACCCAGGATAAAAAGACCGAGTATGAAAATTCCGGTACTATCACGACTACAACTTATGAAGTAGACAATGATGTAAGCGTATATGCGACTGCATCCAGCCGGGCAGTTATCAGTATACCAAGAACAATCATCATGGGTAGAGTAGATGATACTTCTTCCTATGTTGGAGAATACATTGTCAGCGTAGAGGGTGATATTGCCGGAAGTCAGAAAATTGTTATACGTCCGGAAGTAACTACAGAAATGGAAGAAACCGGTGGTAAAGCATCCAAAGTAACCGTTGCAACAACTCTTAATGATGTAGAGGAACTTAAGATAAGTGCCAATGACCTTTTAAATGGAAATATCGTAACCGCAAAAGGAAAAATAACAGCAGATGGTATTACTGCCGGAAGATGGAAATGTGGTCTGGTATTTCATACAAGAATCGAGAATGAATAAGAGGTATTTCGAATGAAAAAAATACTATGCCGCTTTTTGGCTATGAGCATATGCTTTATGTTCGTATTTCAGGGTATGGTATATGCTGCAGATGTTCCGGAAGAAACAACAGAGCAACCGCAGACAGAAGAGACAACAGACACGGAAATTAAAGAGGATATTCCGGAAAGCAGCATCGAAGAGAGTACCGAGACTGAAACCGAAGATAATACAGAGGTTGTAGACACAGAAAGCACAGAAAGCACAGAAACCGAAGATACGGAAGAAAGCGAAGAGACAGAGAGGGAAGAAATTGCTATATGCGCAGACCCTTACGAAATTGCAACCTATTCTTCTGGCACGATATATCCAAATGGTACGAATGGTCATTTTTTCTTGTATGTGCAAAATGGTTCAGTATGGGGAAAGTATCAGGTAGATGTTTCTATAGGAAGCAGATGCCCGAACGGTATCAACTATTATCTTTCCTACAATATGTATTTGATAGAAGGAACAGACGTAGGTGTTACTTTGAATCCACAGGATTTATCCGGTGGAACAACAGATTTTTACCATACGAAGCATGATAATGCTACGTCAGAAATTGGAGCAAGAGAGTATCATTTACCATTTACTGTTAAGTTGAATAAGCCTGGGTATCACATTGAATCTGCAGATACATCTGGAGCATATCAATCATATTTTGACAGTTATACAGATACAACCTGCAGCTTCATTGTAGATACCAATGGATGCGGAATTACAAATTGGACTGCAGATGGTCAGATTCACAACGACACTATCGCAGTAAAGTACGTCCAGAACTCATATACCATTAATTATAACGGCAATGGAGCAACAGGCGGAAATATGGCAGCTCAAACCATGCTTTATGATACAACTACTGCATTAAGCAGCAATGGATTTACAAAGAATTGTACCGCAACCTTTAATGGTAACGGCGGTACAGCAGAAAAAGGTTCGGTTACTGCAGCTTGTCCATTTATAGGTTGGCTTGATTACAACGACATTACCGTAAACGATACTACTTACCATTGGTGGACGTTTGATGCACCATATTATGCAAATACCTATTCTGATATAGGCAGAGCATATGGATATAACAAAATAGGTCTTGCTTACCATTATGATACTTACAATGTGAAAGGTAATGAAACAAGGCAATCCAGTCCGGTATTTAATATCGGATATTATATGACCTATGGAGGTCAGGACTTGAAAAATGCGTTTGGTTCCAACAAACAGGCTTATATATCACACTGGAATGCAAATGGTTATGCAGAGGGAAGAAAAGGGGCAAGCAGCGTAGATACTTCCTCAAAAGATACTTACCCAAACAATGCAAGTGTAGCAAATCTGACAACGAGCCGGGATGCACAACTTTGGTTATATGCCAAGTGGGGTAATGCCACCGTAACATTTCCAAGTGCAGCAAGGGCAGGATATACCCTTTTAGGATGGAGTGCATCATCAAATGCCACAAGTCCTACTTATGTTGTCGGACAGACAATAAATATTTCTTCCAACAATACATTTTATGCAGTATGGAAGAAATCCAATGCACCGACAATTACACGCTTGACCAACGTTCAGGACGGACAGGATGCATTTTGGACATATGTTTACGTTCAGGATAATGGGGATGGTATTGACAGAGTACAGTTTCCTATTTGGACTGCAGCAAATGGACAGGATGACCTTATAAAGAATTGGAAAACAGATAGTACCGCAAAAGGAGAAAAAGGCACATGGACGGTAAACGGAGCCGTATATAACTACCGATACCATACTTACACTTCCAGCCACAATAACGAACATGGAGAGTATTACACACACGCATATGCCTTTGATAAATATGGTGGGTACAGCAATGTTTCAGGAAACTTCAAGTTCACCTATGAAATAACCATAAATCACTACCAGCAGAATGTATCTGGAAGTGGTTACACATTGGTAGCAACAGACAAAATAACAGGAAATTATGATTCGATTGTTTCACCAACAGTCAATACATATACAGGCTTTACATCCCCGGCAACGGAAAATGTAACCGTTCCGGTAGGTGGAACAACAGTTTCTTACTATTATTCGAGAAATCAGTATACCGTAACGATAGATTCAGATAGCGGTATAGCTGCTGCATCCGGCGCAGGCACATATTACTATGGTGCGCCAGTTACAGTTGCAATAAACGTAAAGGATGGTTACAAGCTGGAAACAGTAAGTGCATCAAACGCAGACATTAGCAATCCATACAGCTTTAATATGCCGGCAGAGAACGTAACCATTACTACAACATCATCTTTATTACCGGTAACCGTGAATATACCACGACAGTTGATTATGGGGCAGAACAGTGATTTTGTAATCAGCGCAGACAATAAAGGGGGTGAAGTGATTGTAGAAGTACCGGATAAAATAGAGTTCACGCAGAGCAACAAAAGCCAAACCATAGAAGGAAACATATCCTTATCTGCAAATAAGATAACTGCAGATAATCCGAAGATTTACGGAAAGATTACCACAAACGGCTTTACTGCAGGAACGTGGAAAGCAGCTTTTTCAATCAGAATCAGTTTTAAAATCTGATGAAAAAGAACTAAGACCTCAAAAAAGAAAAATACAAACGAAAAGGAGAATTAATCATGGAAAATTTAATGAATGGCTTATATACCTATGTAACAGACTTCCAGCCTTTTGTGTATATCCTGATTGCAATTGCATTACTGATTGTTGGTGTTATGTTCATTGTTCCATCTGAAAAAACAAAAGAAATGGCAAAGGGAGCTATTCCATGGATAGTAATTGGAGCCGGAATTGTTATGCTGGCATCCCAGTTTGCAACGGAAATGGTTGCCAAGTTTACTTTTACAGCTTAATTTTCACAAAGAAATCCAGCATTTATGCGGGTTTAGGGCAAGGTGCTATTTATAGCACCTTGCACAGAAAAGAGGTAGTAGATGATAAAAAACAGGATAAAAAAAGAGTGGAAAGACCTAAAGGATATTTTTAAAAGTGACAAGAAAATCCTGAAAGTAAACCGAATTATTTCAAATGGAATTGTAAAGGCAGCATTGCTATTTCTGATAGATATATTTCTATTTTTACTCTTCAATTACATCATTAATGTATTTTGCAATGTTGGAAAAATGTTTCAGGATATGGATAATATGGCATCCTACATGGGATTGAATAATATTTTGTTTTCGGTCAGAAATTTTGCAAGTTCCGGACTGATAAAAACCTTGTATGGATTCTTTCTGATAGCAGTTATCATACTGGATATATTCTTATCTTACGATATTAAGACAGCATTTTCAGAAGAAGCCATTAACAAGCAGCAAAAAGGAGATGCGAAATTTGCCACAATAGAAGATATTAGGAAACAGTATAAGGAAATAGACGAATGTGGAACAGTAGACGAAAGTAGACCTGGATTTCTTATTTCAAGAGATTACGAAGGTAGACCTGGATTTCTTATTTCAAGATATGAAAACAAATTATATATAGATACTAACACAACGAATAACCTGCTGATTGGTATAACACGTTCTGGTAAAGGTGAATTGTATGTTTTTCCTTCAATAGAGATATATTCTAGGGCAAAAATAAAACCATCAATGATTATTAATGATATGAAGGGAGAACTATATAAATCCAATCAGAAAACAAGATTGCTGCAGAGCAGAGGATATTTAGTATATTTTATCAATCTGCAGAACCCGGAAGAAGGGGATGGATATAATCCTTTGGAATCCATCATAAATGCATGGGAGAGTGGAAACCCGACATTTGCGGAGGAACTTACACTATCGTTTGCATGGCAGATATTTGACCCGGATTCTGCAACAGGAAATGAAAAGTATTTTGCAGAGACTGGTGCTGCAGTGACCGAAGCATTAATTTTGGCACATGTGGAAGATGCATTAAGGCTGGATGAAGAAGAAAACGAGAAAAGAAAAGCTGCATTTGAACGGAAAGTTGAAAACTTTAAACGTTTGGATGAAGAAATGCAAAATGAAGTCAGGAAGCAGTACAAATTATATTTATCAGATGTCACACTTGATAATAATGTGACTGCAATTCCGGATGATGCAGTGTTTGAAAAAACGCATGAAAACAGAAAGAAAATCAATATGTATTCCATTGTTAATACATACATGGAATTGGTAAATATTCCAGTATTGGATATGGAAGGCAGACCAACCGGAAAAACCTATTTGGATTTGTTTTTTACAGAAAGACCACAGGGAGACAGAGCCAAGATGCAATATATGTCAACTGGTGTGGCAAGTGGTAAAACAAAGGGAAATATTCTTTCTACCATGAATGCAAAACTCAATATTTATACAATGGAATCCATTGCAAAACTTACAGCAGAAAGTTCTTTTAAGTTAGAGGATATAGGATTTGGTGATAAACCAATAGCCGTATTTCTTGGCATCCCATATGGTGATACATCAAAACACCAGATTGCACTAACCTTTATCCGGCAATCAGCTCTTATCAATTCAAATCTTTGTTGGGATGGAGGAAAATGTAAACGTCCAGTTAAATATATAGAGGACGAAATTGGAAACATGCCAAAAATTGATAAGTTAGTCAATATGGTTACGGCATCTGCAGGATGTGATATTACCTATGACTTCTACATTCAGTCCTATTCACAATTTGATGATATTTATGGTCAGGGAGCAGCAAAAACAATCCGTTCCAACTGCGGAAATCTTGTATATATAAGAACGGATGACCTTGATACATTGGAGGATATATCTAAAAAAGTTGGTAGACGAACCATTGTAACGACACAGCGTAATGGTAGTAAGTTCTCCTTAAAGAAGATGTTTATGGAAAATACAGAGGAACAGAGATTACTCACTACAGAACAGTTAAAAGCCTTAAAAGATGGGGAAACAGTTGTTTTACGAACCATGAAAACAAAAGACAATAATGGGGATGATGTAGAAAGGGATGCAATTTTTAATTCCATTGAATCAGGAAAAAGAATGAAGTTCAGATATGAATATTTGGAAGATTACCTTCCGACACCTACAACTATTTCATTAAGAGAAGTTAATGATGCATCCAGAGCTGGAATTGGATTGAAAACAAGAATATGGGATTATAACAAGTCCTTTGAATTTATTAAGCGTGACCGTTCCAATGATATGCAATCATTAAGAATCGAAGATATGCACGATTTCCAGCAGGAAGCAATACTGCAGGTTTTAAATGAAATCATGGACGAAAAGCAGAAAAAAGAAAATGAACCGTTACAAAAAATGAAACTAAGAAAGGTAGAAAATATCATTCAGACAAAGCAGAATACGGAGAATTTTACAAAGGCAGTGCAAAACTCATTATTATCCTTGATTGATTTCTACCTAAAGATGAAAGAGAGTACAGACTATGATGAAATGGAAAGAGAAGAAGAAAAGTAAAAGAATTACATTTTTCTTTTTGATGTTTCTTTACCCCTTGCTGCATAACACAATGACTGTATTTGCGGATATAGACGAAGAAACGTGTCAGAACATCTTATTGAACTATAAGAAATATTTTGTCCAAAATGACCTGATACATAATGGCTTTAGGTATCTACAGTGGGGGATTATTAAAGGTTTAAAATGGGTAGCTGATAGCTGTCAAACCTTATATAGTAATACGCTTGGTCTTATGGACTTTACAAGCTACAGTGGATTTACTGATTTTACACCTACTTTGAAAGGTATTTTCACTGCAATTATGGCGGTATCTATTATGATGCTTGGAATTATCCTGATTGTAAATCATAAGAAAAAGCCGGATGTGTTAGTAGGGGTGCTGCTTGCAGCACTTACCATATCTGCCCTGGGTGAACTTATGATAACAGCAAATGAGGGAGTTCAGTCGTTTTGTAATGAAATGGTAGGTTCTTCTATGGCAGACAGTGTAGTAAATGATAATCTGTTTGATTTGAGGTATATAGACAGTACCTATGGAATTGCTACTTTTTCAGATGATGCAGAAACCCTGGCAACGTATCATGCGCCACTGGAAGATTTTTATATGGATGCAATCGACATTAACGAAGTCATAAACTATGATGACCCGTACATATCGAGTGATGCATCCACTTTATTAAAAAAGTCTTATCAGAGATTACCGGACGGCACCATGGTAGATAAAGGTGTATATAACGGCTGGGGATGGAATAGTGGAGATGATGATGATTTATTCAATGATTTTTACTACAGATACAAAATCAATGCATTCCCGATTTGTGTTTCGCTGATAGCAATTATTATTGTGTTCCTGGTTGTATCGTATAAGTCAGTCCGGTTGTCCTTTGAACTGGCAATAAAGAAGGTAATCACAATCCTTTATTCTGCAGATATTACAGGTTCACAGAAAACCTTAAAGCTACTGGGTTCGATTAAAAATACTTACATCATATTTATGGTAAATGCAATCACTTTAAAGTTATTCATTATTTTTCAAAGCTATTTAAGTGAGAAGTTTTCAAATAATGTATTTTCCTATTGTATTATCCTATTATTTACTTCATTAGCAGTTATAGATGGACCGAATATCGTTCAGGAGCTTACCGGAGAAGATGCAGGATTACAGTCAAGCGCATCCAGAATCTTAGCAATATACAATGCCGGAAGAGGTCGTGTAAGAGGTACCGGTTCTGCTATAAGTGGTGGTGTAAGAAGTGCAGTAGGCTATCACCGCTATAAATCTATGAAAAATGCGCTTAGTGGAGATAAAAAGAATGTAAAGGATGCTGCAACAAAGAATATAGGTGGAAGTCTTGGGGATGGACAGGCTGAAAATCAGAAGATGAAAGAGGATATGCAAAATTCTCCTGAAATGCAGAAAGAAGAAAGCGGACTACGGCAGGGCATGGGAGAGACAGAAAACGAACCTCAAAAAGAAAATGGAGAGCAGCTTTCTTCTGCAAGTGAAGCAAATGAAGAAATGAAAGAAGCTATGAGTGGTGGTACTGGAACGATAGACGGTACCGGAACGCAGGAACAGTACATTGGTGGAGAAACACCGGAAGGTGGAAATGGTGATATTCCAGCTAATCCTGAAATATCAGAAGCACAACCAGCAGCACCAAATTTAGAGACTGGAAGTATTACGGAAGAAAGAATACAGGGTGCCGGAAATGGTGATATAGCAGAAACTATGAACGGAAATGGTGATATTCCAACAACCCCAGTAACCCCGGCAACCTTTACTGGAAAAGTAAAACCGGAGATAGAACCAGTAAAACCGGATATTAGAGAAACATCCCCATCCACACCAGCAACACCAAAGAATAAACCAAAGAACCCTACCGCAAAAAGAAAAAGAAAAGCTCCTGCAGCACAGAGCAAACCGAAAAATCCGGTTGAACTGGAACAGCAGGAGCAGCTAAATAAAGAAGAAAGGTTGAAGTAAGGTGAGAACATGGAAGAATACACAATTATAGAGAGTGATAAAAAACAAGCACACGTTTCCTTATGGTTGTATGCATTTGACCTCTTTTTCATTTTAGTATGGGCTGTAGTTGCATACGGACTGCGGAACATGGTAGCAATAAAATTAAGAATCCCATACGGCATTTTTACAATGGCTTGTGCAATAATGCTTACTTTTCAGTCAAAGTACAACCATAAAAGACATATGTTCCAGACAATTCTTATTTATCTGCAGAAAGATATTTCTGCATACCATCCAATTAAGTAAGGAGATAAAAGGATATGAATATTATATACGTTTACCTGGCAGGAATTATTATATGCTTCATTGGATTTATCGCAATGATAATAGTAAGTATAACCTCAAAAAAGAAAAAGCCGAAGTCCAGCAGCACTTCTAAAACAATCTTGGATATATTACCAAAGATGTGCTATGAGGAAAAGTATGATTGTTTTGTAAAAGAGGATGGAAGCTGCACAGATATACTACAGGTTGAGACAAAAGACCTGTTAAATGCGTCTGAATCAACAACCATGTATGACAAGCTACGGTGGAGAAGATTATATATCAAATATCCATCTGACCTTAAGATTATTGCAATGAATTTTCCATCTAACACAGAAAAGCAGCAAGAGTATATGAGACACAAGATAAATACCACAAAGAATAAGGTATATAAAAAATGGCTGCAGAAAAAAATCAACGAATTGGTATGGCTGGAAACCCACAGAATGAATAGAGAGTTTTTCCTGATGTTTTGGGGCGAAAATACAGATAAGTTGATGCAGAACAGACAGACCATCATAGATTCGTTGGGTGTCGGAAAAAATGGACTTATTCAAAGAATCAGCGAAGAAAAGCGCACATTAATATTCTATAAACTGAATAATAAGGCATCCTATGTTATACCGAAGAATATCAAACAGGGGGAAGATTAGCATATGGAAATGATTACAGAAGAAACCTTAAAAGAGGAAAAAGAGCAAAGGTGTTTAGAGTTCATAAAGAAAATACAGCCTTTGGGTGGAATTTCTTTTAAGGATGAATCGACCGTTAAGACCGGAGATACCTACGAAACTTGCTTACATATTATGAATTATCCAAGCAGCGTAAATGATTTTTGGCTTACAAAAATAACAAATAACAGCAATACGATCGTGACGATAGATGTATCGAATACAGACGTAGACGAAGTTGTAAGAAATATCAATAAATCCATGAAGGAAGTTAATTCTCGGTATGGTTCTTCCACCAACTATACAGATGAAAAGGATGCAATTAAGGATTTCCAAGACTATGATAAACTTTTAACCGAAGTTAAAAGTATGAAAGAAGTAACAAAAATTATTGATACCAGAATGTTTCTAGCTGACCGTTCCTGGCTTGATTTAGATAACCGGGTAAAGAAAATGAAACAGCAGCTAGATAATGATACCTACCTTGCTTATGTAAATATGAATGAAACGAAACAGGATTACTGCAGCATATTTGAAAGCTATACAGAACAGCAAAAAGAAAAATTTGCAGTTTCCGGTTCTATTCTTTCTTCTGCATCATTGGCAGCCGGAAATCCGTTTCATTTTTCAAGCCTTGAAGACCCGAATGGTTCTTTCTATGGAACGACACCGACCATGGGACAAGTATTATGGGATATATTCCGGAAAACCAAAACAAGGCTGCATTATAATATGGCAGCTTTTGGAACAATGGGAGCTGGAAAATCAACCATTTTAAAGAAGATAGCAGAAGACCGAGTGATAAGAGGGGATTATGTCAGAACGTTTGATGTTTCTGGAGAAAATATTTTGTTGTGTAAAATATTAGGTGGAACCGTCATAAAAATGGATGGAACCAACGATACTGCCCTGAATCCACTGGAAATATTAAAATCCGGTTTCAATGATAATGAAAGCTATACAAGGCACATTTCCAAGCTAAAGACAATGTATTTATCTTTAAAGCCAACTGCAGAGTCAACGGAATTATCGAAACTTTCTGCAGTTTTGGATGAAATATATCAAAAGTTTGATTTAAAGCCTGGGTCTGTAAGAGGTATCACCGGAAGAGCTGCAGAAGAATATCCGATATTCTCAGACGTACATGAATATATAGCAGAAGAAATAAATGAAATGTCTCAAAGAGAGTATTCAGAAATAGAGTTAGATTTGGCAAAGCGTCAAGCACTATTATTGTCAAATATAGATATGGTTATATGTAACCTGATAAATATTTATGGAAACATTTTTAACCGGCATTCATCTATAACAAATCTTTCGGATGAGCAGTACATTATATTTGATATATCAAAACTGAAAGATATGGAATCTAATATATTTGATGCACAGCTTTATAACTTATTATCCTTATGCTGGGATAATGTTGTAACAAATGGAACAATCATGCTTAAAAAGGTAAGAGAAGGAGAGATTGCACCGGAGGATGTAATACATACGGTAATCGAGATAGATGAAGCACACCGAATCATTAATACAAACAAAACGAACAATCTGGACTTGATTACAACCTATATGCGTGAAGGTAGAAAGTATTACGGTTCAATTATCCTGGCATCACAAAGCGTCCGAGACTTTTCACCAGAGGGAGATAGCGGAGAGGCTTTAAATAAACTGAAAACCGTCTTTGAATTGACACAATATAAAATGATATTCCATCAGGATGCTAATGCATTACCATTGCTGGAAAATATTTTTGATAGCGTACTTACACCGTCACAGATAAACCGTATTCCGCAGCTTGAAATGGGTAATTGCATTATGTCCATATCGTCTGATGTAAACCTTGAATTTAGCGTATATATCACGGATGAAGAGAACTACTTATTTGATGGCGGTAAATAAGCACAGGTGAATACATGAAGAAAAAACTAATTAAATTATGCATACCGGCAATCCTACTGGCAGCGTTGCTATTATTTTCTCTTTTTGCGGGCATCTTAGCTTCTTTCCAGACACAAAAAGGCTTAATGGCAAAGAAATATAATGACCAGCAGAACGCATCCCAGATGGATAGCGTTACAGGGTTAGCGTTATCTGCAGAGGTAGAGCAGTATAGAGAAAGAGTAGCGCAGGAAGCAGAAATAAACGGTATTCCGGATTATGTAGATTTGCTATTGGCTATTATGATGCAAGAATCCGGTGGAAAGGTAGAAGATGTATTTCAATGCTCCGAATCAATGGGAAAAGCACCAAATAGCATATCTACAGAAGAATCCATTGTGCAGGGAGTATACGTCTTTGCAAAGTTACTGAATAAAGCAGGAGTGGAATCCCCACAGGATATAGACCATATAAAGCTGGCATTACAGGCATATAACTTTGGTTCCGGATTTATCAAGTATGCAATGGATATGTCCGGTGGATGGTCACAGGAAGCTACAGATGCATGGGCAAGGGATATGAGCCTTGGAAAAAAGCGAAGTGGTGACAAGGCGAAAAACCTTGGGGAATGGAATTATGGTGATCAGTTTTATACGGCACACGTTTTAAGATATTACAGTCCGGCAGCAATAGCAGAATCAGGAGTTGTAAATTATGCAAAAACATTACTTGGCTGTCCTTATAAATGGGGGGCATCCGGACCGAATGAGTTCGACTGTTCAGGATTTGTTTGGTATGTATTCAAACAGACCGGAACATATACCGGAGTGAGAACGACAGCATTAGGCTTTAAAAACCTTGCAGTTCCGGTTGATGGCGGGGATGCACAGCCTGGAGATTTAGTCTTTTTTACAAGGATAAATGGAGAAACAAAGAATACCTACCACATAGGAATCTATCTTGGCAATGGACTTATGATTCATGCTCCAAAGCCGGGGGATGTTGTAAAAATATCAGAAGTCACAGCCGGGGCAAACGTGGTAGTAAGTTACGGCAGATTATCAGATTAAAGGAGAAATATATGGCAGAAGAAAATAACAACAATAAGAGCAACGATAACAGTAGGTATACGAAAGCTGCATTGATTTGTATATTATTTGCAGTCATTTTCATAATTTTTACGTTTGCCAAACTGAATGGAGAAAAGAAAAACCTTAAAAAAGAAAAAGAGATACAGACGGAGATTGCTGCAGCACAGGAAGAATCCAAAAACTATACAGATGCAGCACCGGACACAGAAACCGAAAATGAAGATTCCATAACAGATGCAGAATATCAGAAGCTAGTGGAACAGGCAACGGAGTTTATACCGGATGAAAACGAGCAGGAATATCCAATGTATCAGGATGGATTCGAACTCCGCAATTTTAACGAGGAATTATTGCCCTACGTCAATAATGATAAGGATGGAATGATTGCAGATATGCAAAAAACATTGTATGAAAATGGCTACTATGATTACCAGTATGCCGATTTTGATGGAACCGTAGAAGTTGATTACAATAAAAATACTATTTCCTTTGATTTTACAGTACAAGCAAATCAACCAGTAAGCGTTACAGAGGTCTATCTTAGAAGTTCTAACACTTGGCTTACAAGAATATGGTAAATGCCTATGCAAATAGATTGGATAGCAGTAAAGGATATGTTGCCGCCGGAGCCAATAAAACCAGTAGAAAACCTTGCCAAGATAATTAATGGTTTGGAAGAGGGAGAACTGGAAGAGTATTTGGTAACAATAGAGGGAGCCGTAAAAGCGACCACACTGTATTATATCGGTAATGGTGAGTGGTGGGATGCAATTACACAAAACTTTTATCCGGTGGTGGCATGGAACAGATTACCAGAAGCATATAAAGGGTGAAAAAACACCGCAAAGAAAAAATGTTAAATTAGGTTCATGCGGATTATATCCGTTTGGCATATCACGACTGTCACAATGAAAGTCATGCTATTACTTCCCGGCTTGGTGCCGGGAAGAGAAAGGACATGTGTGATAATTAATTGATTATCGTACAAGAAATTTATGAATAAAATTAGAATAGAAGTAATGAGTAAGAAAGAGATAGCCATTTATAAAATAATTAGGGATAATTTTGATTTGGCAGTTGATTTCGCAAGAGAACATTTAGGATATTATATTTCAAATGATAAAGCAAAAAAATGCCTTAAAACATATTTTTTATCACAATACTGGACATATCCCTACAGCACTGTAAATAACATTCCATTTATGCTGTTCTTTTTTGAGCCTATGATTAACCCAGATGGATTATTGATAAAGAAAGGAAGCAGTTTAGAACGCACTATCCGGAAAACAAGTGATTTAAAAATGGAACATATAAGTGGACTGGATTACAATAGATTATTACCAAATAGCCGTGACGGTATGCCGCTTTCTATAATACTTTGGAATCATCAACTCGACAAAACCGAAAGTAGTGGGTTAAAAGAATCCATTTGTATAGAAATCAGTAAAGATGTAAGTCAAAATTATAAAAGACCGGAATGGAAAACACTTATTAATAAAAAAATAGAAATTCCTAATGATGGATTTATTAAGTTTATAAATGCCAAAACAGTATATAGAGACAAAGAATTACAGAACTTTGCCCATAAACTGATGCCACCGATTTGGAAGGTTTTGGTTCACCAGCTCATCTGAAGGATTCATTGGTGAAAAAACACCGCAAAGAAAAAATGTTAAATTAGGTTCATGCGGATTATATCCGTTTGGCATATCACGACTGTCACAATGAAAGTCATGCTATTACTTCCCGGCTTGGTGCCGGGAAGGGAAAGGAGTTTTGAAATGGACATTAAGAAATTCCAGGAAGGATTGCTGGCACTAAAAAATAAAAAACAGCAAAAAGGAAAATATAATAAGCACATCCTGACAATCCTTCTTGTGGTTATACTTGGACACGCTTTATTCTTTACATCAAATGTTTGGTTTGGAAACAAGGGTGAGCTGCTACCAGCAACTAAGATAAATTCAGTTAAGAGCTGGAATGATAGAAAGGTGCAGCTATTATCATGGAAATATTCAGAAAAGCAACGTATGATGGAATTACAATTTACCATAGACAATCAATCTTATGACGGAGTAAATACCTACAAGTTTAAGGCACTTGATAGAAATAAAGGTTATTTGAAAACAGATACAGTTATAGAACAGGATGATTTATTTGTTGTAAGAATCAATGAGGTTCCTACATCATGGACGCAGATAGCTTTCTGGATTACCATGCCGGATAATACGAATGATACTTGTAAATTCATTACAAATGAAAAAGCGGTAGATGCAGTTTCTAAAATCGAGGACAAAGATTACAATGGATATATGATAGAACGTATCGACAATCAGATAGCATTTTATCAGGGAAAGATAGATGCTTTGAATGATGATATAAATAGTCAGAATGTACTGATAGAGAACTGCAAAAAAGATATAGAAAGCTACCAGGACAGATTAATGTATCAGACCAACCAGGAACAACAGGAAACCAATAAACTTATCAATGATGCACAGAACACGATTAAAACCGCAAATGGTGATATTGACACGGACAATGCATCTATTGAGGAATACAACGAAAGAATTACGTTATTAGAAGAACAAAAAGCACAGTATAAGGAGAATTAGGATGGGTAGAGCAACGAAAAAACAAATTGAATATGCAACAACAATTGCCAATGCATTACATAAGAATCTTCCGGAAGAACAGGACTTTGATTCTATGAACCAGTTTATCCAGGATAACAGACAGAGTTACTATAATTACATGAATAAGCTGACCATTGATACGATTAAAAGTGATGTATCTATTTTATCTATGGCACAGGAGCTTGGATTTACTGTAAAACGTGTTGGAAAGTATTATACCTTAAAAGAACATGATTCAATTCGAATCGACCCGGCAAAGAACCATTTCTACAGAAATTCATTAGGTGGGGAAACCGGAAGGGCATCTTATAATGGTTCTGTTATTGATTTTGTAATGCATTTTACGAACCAGACACAGGCAAGTGTTATTAATGAACTGAAAGAGCGTGTAAAGGGCAATATAAGAGAAATTCCTGCAGCACAGAAAACACAGAATGTAGAGAAAGGAGAACCGGGAAAGTTAGAACTCCCGGAATCCTCTTACAATATGCGCCGGGTATATGCGTATCTCATCAAATCCAGAGGTTTAGACCCGGATATAGTACAGGAGTTTGTAGACAGAAAAATGTTATATCAGGATAACCGGGGAAATTGTGTTTTTGTCAGCAGGGATGAAAACAATACTCCGGTATATGCTTGTAAGCGTGGAACCAATACAGAGAAGCGTTTTGTAGCGGATGTAGAAAATTGTGATTATGAGCATGGATTTTATATCAACAACAATGCAGATAAGATGGTTGTAACAGAATCCGTTATAGATGCTATGTCTGTTATGCAAGTGTTACAGGCAAAAGGACTGGATTACCACGATTACAATTATCTTCCACTGGCAGGAGCAGCTAAATACGGATGCATTATCAATCAGTTGGAAGCGCATCCAGCCACAGATGTTTATCTTGCCCTGGATAATGATGAAGCCGGTATTGGTGATACTGCACTGGCAGTACAGCTTATTAAAGAGCATTTCTTAGATGGGGTAGAAATCCATGATAGCTGCAGACCAGTATATACAAAGGACTGGAACGAGGAAATACAGTATGCATGGAAGCATCAGATAGGGTGTGACAAACTTAATTTCTTCCATGATGATAAAGATAATGCCATGGCAAAAGATAATGCACCTCAAAAAGAAAAATCGAAAGATATTTCTTCAACATATGAGCATGATATGGAAAATGATTTAGAGGTATAGGGGGAAAGATAAATGATATTTGTAGGAAGCCTGGATAAAGGATATTTTGCGGAAGAAGTTTGTAACAAATTTAACTTGTCATTCGATTATGTGCAGGAAGCTGCACATATATCGGAACAGGTGAACGAGATTCTTTCTTATCAGAAGCAGGATTATACAATTTTTGATGTAGAGCAGTACATTGATGAAGCAGAGGATGTGGTAGATGGCATTATTAAGATATGCAATGCGAATAACTCCAAACCTATTATATTTGCTGCAGGGTACATGAACAATTCAAATATAATCGTATCTGCAGCAAATAAGGGCATTACATATTTTGTCACTGCAGTTATGCTTTCTGATATGAAAGACCAGTTAGAGAAGTGTTTAAATGGCTATTATGATGCAAATGGAATCAGTGAAGTGGAAGAACTGCAGAAGATAGCTGCAGAAGAACAGGAAGCAAGAGAAGCTGCATCCGGAGATAGTAAGACCATTGCTATTGCCGGAGCTTGCCGGAGAATCGGAACAACCACAATGGCAGTACAGGTTATACGATATATTCAGATGCAGGGAAAAACAGCTTGTTATATTCAGATGAACGATAGCAGCTATATAAATGATATGAAGGATTGGTATACGGTTACAGAAGATAAGGAACTAGGACTTGTCACATTCCAAGGAGTAGACCATTACTATGACCTCAATAAAATCCGGAACGTGATCGAGAAACACTATGACTATTATGTATACGATTATGGAACCTATTTTGATGGCAATTTTAACAAGGTATCGTTCCTGGAGAGAGACATACAGATTTTTGTGGTAGGTTCAGAGCCGGGAGAAATGACAGATACAAGAAAGATACTGGAATCATCCTTTTACAATACATCAAATTATGTATTCAATTTTACCGCAGAAGCAGATAGAAAAGACCTCAAAGAAATGATGGAAGAAAAAGCGGAGCAGACCTATTTCATTGAAAATATCCCGGATAAATATGTATATGTTCCAAACGAATGTTATGAAAAAATGATACCTATTGTGCCGGCACAGGAAGAGACTGCAGCACCGAAGAAAAAAGGATTGTTCAGGAGAAAAAAATAGATGGCGGGAAAGTATAAGAAAGGTCTTGTAAATGAGGTAAAAGCAGATATAGCGTATGAGAAAGAGCAGGAGAAGCTAAAGGAGAAATACAACCTTGATGAAGATGTAGTGGTTGTAGAAAAGAGCAATGCCTATAAGTTTACGGTAACGGTATTAATTAATGTAATAAAAACACTGGCAACCATTATCATTCTGATTTTAGCTGCTATTGGATTGATTACATTAATTTATCCAACTACAAGAGAAGCCGTTCTGCAGGTCTTATATTCCATAAAAGACCAGGCAGTAATGTATTTAAGATAGAAGGTGAAATATGCTGATACAGTTAGACAATATTTTGCAAGTGAGCAAGTATCATATCATCTTTGATGCTAGAATCCCCTTTTTAGGGGATGAAGCATTTAAGATTGATTATACAGGGGTAGATGTAGAAATTGAGGGAGAGATACTTTCTAACGCTGCAGAAAGGCAGCTTATGTATTGCATGGATAAGGATTTTGGGGAAGCATTGTTCGACCCGGAACAGGTGAAAAATGCATTTGGAACAGGAAAACAATATGAGATTACTATGTATGATAAGGAGAATTAACACATGACAGTATTTGTAAAACCAGAGGACGGAGACAGTTTAAGAAACGATAACGTAGTTGTAGGATATTATAAAAATTATGCCATAGTAAGAAACGAGTATAACCAGTATTTCTATCTTTACGGAAAGCCAAATGAAGTAGAGCTTGGAACGGTTATTGAAAACAAATATCTTAAGCCTATTGATGACTTGATGCTTATGGAGCAGAAGGAAATCAAGAGTATGTTTGAAAGATAGAAGGTGACAGTATATGAAACGATACAGCAAAAAAGATAGGGAAGAATGGGTTGAGAAGAATAAACAGATGGAACAGGAAATGGCTGACAGAATTAAAAGCATAGGTGAATCGTTTATTAATGACCCGGCAGCAATAGCAGAAGCACTTGCCTTTGGAAGTCAGTTTTACCGCTATTCCGAAAGAAATGTAACACTTATCTATTCCCAAAAGAGGGATGCACAGTACGTCCAGTCATTCCCGGCATGGAAGAAGATGGGATATTCTGTTAAACGTGGTGAAACTGGACTTAAAATATGGGTTCCAGTAAAAGTTACGCTGCTGAATATTAATGGCAACAACGTGCCGTTATCTGATGCCACGAAGGAACAGAAAGAAGCATACCGCAAAGGAGATATAGAAGGAAAGGTAATCTCACGTTTCAAAATTGGCACCGTATTTGATATAGGACAGACCACATTCCCACCGGAAGATTATCCGAAACTTTTTTCAGTTGGTTATCCGTCAGAACTGCATGAGGATTTATGCAAGGGTGTAGCTGATTTTGCAAAGGATGTAATCCATTGTGATGTAAAGTATGAAGATTTATCTTCCGCAACCTTAAGAGGTTTTTATTCCAGGGATTTGAACCAGATAGTAATTAATTCAAGCCTTAAGGGAACACAGAAGCTATCTACCCTATGCCATGAGTTAGGACACGCTTTACGGCATAATACAGTAAGCAAGTTATCTACACATGGAAAAGAACTGGAAGCGGATGCAGTGTCAGTTATGATAGAATCCGGTCTTGGATTGGAATTGACAGATGCAAGAAAAGACCATCTTGCAGACCATTATAGGGACTTTAAAGCTGAAATCAAACAAGAGCTTGGAAAAGACTTTACAGATGAAGCTATGATTCAAAAGATAGATGATATGCTATCATCCGTTTATTCTACATACAATGATATTGTAGAGGATTTGAATAAAAGCATTGAGAAGTATGTTCCGCAGGAAAGGTTACTGGAATATCAGAAAAATAATGAAGTGTCCCATGAGCAGCTTCCGAAGAAAGATATAGATGTTGCGCCGGAAATGGATATGGACTACGATTTAGAAATGTAGTGGATATAACGAAAGAGGTACCAGCATTGCTGCTGGCACCTCTTTCTGTAAGTAAATAATAACATTTTTAAAAGTTGTCTATATTATAGCATTCTCTTTTTCTTTTTTCAAGTATTTTATTGGACAATAAAAGAGGTCTAGTTTTTTATCCTAGACCTCAAAAAGAGTTGCGCTTACCTTTTTGATGTGCTATTATAATTGTAATTTGTTTAATTATCAAAGCATGGGAGCAGTACCTAAATCATTCGGGGGAATGGTGGTACTGTTCTCATTTTTTTGTAAAATTATGTCACAATTTAATTGGACAATTCTTGTGTATTGTGGTACCGGATTTCTTCTGGTTAATTTGAAGATACACATGGTTGTGTATAAAATTTGGAGCAAGGAAGAAAAAATTAAGAGGGTATCTTTGAGGGACATATTAAACACTCCTTTCCGTCACATAAAATAAAGGTAAGTGAAAACTTCTTTTACATAGTGTATAAAGTTTTAGGGCATAAAGCAATGATAAATAGCAACAAAATTTATTGGAAATTGGTGCAAAAATCACACGGAAATATGTAGAAAAATCGTACATATTATTTGTCTATTTGTGCTGAAAATGCGTATATTTGTCGGTTGTGTTCTGTATTTATTAATCACGATTTCTAGTGTTGGATTTTGACCAGGTAATACGCTGCAGCCTGGAACGGTGTCCCGGCTGCAGAAAAAATCCCTAGCTGCATTTCATGCAGCCTTATCATTGTTTTCCTGCGACCAGTACCCCCGGTAGTACGTCCTGGGGGACGTACCTTGATTCGAAGCTGCATACTGCAGCTTTTCTTTTTTCTATTCCCGGCTTTGGATTCTTGCAGCCTTTTTCTGGCCACAAAGAATCTCAAAGCCTTTATTTTGGCGCACGATAGATTATTTTTTCCGGAAATTTGGAAAAAGTGTCCGTCACTGATCCTGCGGTAGTGACGGACACATAAATTCCCTGCAGCTTCTTGTTGTGTTTCGATTTATCCATTCCCAGTTAAAATCCCTTTTTCTTATGACTTGTAAAAAGTATACATTTTACAATGGAAGAATCTACAAGCTATACATAGTTGTAAAATGTATCTTTTTATATATTGAAACTTGCAAATATATATGCTATACTTTTTGCAAGTAATAGTAATGTGAGGTAATAAGAATCATGCCGGGAAGATATTATGGATATAATCGGGTATCGAGTAAAGAGCAGCATCTTGATAGAGGAACAAAGAAGATAAAAGATTTTTGTGCAGCAAACAATTATCCGCTAACTAAAATCTTTGAAGATAAGGTTTCAGGGCGCAACTTTAACCGTGTGCGATACATCTATATGAAAGAAGATGTTTTGCGACCGGGAGATACTCTTATTATTCCGGAATATGACAGGCTCGGACGTGCCGAAGAAACTAAAAAAGAGTTGGAATACTTTAAGGAGCATCACATCCGGGTAATATTTTTAGATATTCCGACTACACAAATGGACATAAATGCTTTTCCGGATGAAATGTCACGCTTGATGTTGTCATATGTCAATGATACTTTGATTGCCCTATTTGATTTACTGGCAAGGACGGAGCTGGAACGTAAATCGAAGCGGCAGCGTGAGGGAATTGAAATGATGAAAGAACGTGGGGAATGGAGTAAATACGGCAGACCACGGAAAATGAGTAAGGAAGATTTTGCAAAGGCTTACCAGCAAGTAGAGAGGGGGGAGTTAAAAACGTCACAGTTAATGAAGCAGCTTGGATTGAATGAAGATACCTATTATCGTTATGTGAGAGAATATAGAAAAGGTGAGATTGAGTAAATATGACATTGAATAAAAAGAAGGAAATAATAAAAGGATTACTACTTATAGCAGTTTTGATTTTTTTTATATGGGGATTAATATTAACCATTAATGAGGACTTTATTTATGCTGATGGAACCGTTCATGTTAAAGAAGCTTCTCAATATATAACTGCTGATAGAACCGTTCATTTTGATAAAGCATCAAAATATGTAACACTTGATAATCAATTTACCATGTTACCTAGTTCATTCGAATCTATGTATATAGACGATTTTAAAGATGGCACAAAAGTAACTTGTAGATTTGTAAAACTACCGTTTGACAACTATATGCTTACTGGTGTATATGAACAACGAGAAACAGAATAATATTATATTTTAAAGGAGATAAAACAATGGTTCCCAATAATGATATGATAAGGATGCTGACAGAAACAGAAAAAGTTTATCAAGGTGAAGAAGATTTGCTATTTCCTCTTATTACTACAGATACAAAAGATAGATTATATAAATCAAATAATTGGAAGAAAATGCATCATATCCCACTGAAAGCGACATCTATAAATGGTTATAAAATCGTTAAATTGAAACAGGAATATTGTTCTTCCAGGAGTAGAAAGAAACAGAAGAAGTTTATCAGGAAACATTTCTTTACACCAAATTGGGAAGATATATTAAAGGAGATAAAACAATGAAGAGAAAACCGATAGAATCATTTGACAATTTAAGGAATGGGGATTTAATTATTAGTCCTATTGATAATGAAGTAACACAATACCTTGAGGGGAAAGATGGGAATAAATATCTTGCAAACAAAAATTCTATGTACCCTTTATACCAATTTAATGAAAAAGACTTCTATTTTTATGAGGGTACAAAAGAGATAGGGGAGGTTGATACTACATGGTAGATAAAGCAATTATTATTGTATGGGGAATTGTTATGATTCTTTATGTGTTTGTGAGTGGTTTAAGAGCAATTTTAATTCACCGTAACATTATAAAAGCAGATAAAAAACGTTATATATTGGAGTTTGTAGGAATTATCCTTATATGTATAGCTTCTTTCGTAACTTACAACATGATAAAAAGGATGTGATGATATGTTTAATTTGATTTTAAATGATATTGGCGGATGGCTTGGCATTGTGCTTTTCTTACTGCTGCAGTGTGGTGTTCACTTCTGCTTTGCAGTTTCTTCTAGGGAGAAATGTTTGCCGGTGATGAGGTACGTTCTTCAGGCAATAGCACTCATTATAATTTTATTTTACTTTATCTTTTATCTAAACAATGGATTAGTATTCTGCATCTTCTCTATTGTACCATTTTTGTGGATGAAACATGGTGAGAGAAAGAAAGGTAATTTAGCGTTATTATATTTATGTGCTGTAGTGGTTTCCATTTTGCTATTATTTTTGCTTAATCATATGCAAATATTAGAATCGTTTATTGTAACGCTTATTTTAGGCGGGATAACTGCTTGTATTGATTCTTTGGTAACTATACTTATGTGGAGGATAAAGTTATGAAAAACTATATGATATTTCTTTGGATAGCATCTATAGCAATTGCAATTATTAGCGGAATTGTAGTATATCGTTCTATAAAAAATGATAAGCATATGAACTTAGCTTATTTTATGGTATTGTTATCCGGTTTCGTGATTATAATAACGTCTTACTGCCATTGGGCTACAAATCAATATACTTACGGAATGAATTATCAGGATATTAAAACTACGCCTGCCAGTTCTCAAATGTTATCATACAAAACTTTTCAAGATGCAGATATATATGATGATTTTAAATTCACTGGGAAAACAAAAAATTTATCTATTCCGGAATTTGTTGATTCTATGATTCATTTTAAAAAGTATTTTTCCAATAATTGTGAATTAGTTAAGAATACGGAATCTTTTGAAGTGTTAGCAGATGATTTAACAGTTATAGATGGAAGTTATCTTTCCTATGAGGGTAATACATCTTTATATTATAGAGTAGGTTCCTGTAAATTAAAGCCTGGACAAAAATACATTTTAAAATATGATAAATCAATTCTCGTACATGAAATGGGTTATGATTATTATGATTATTGCAAGTTATATGAAGCTAAATAATTTTGAAACGGAAAGGAGCTTTATATGGCGGTTATAAAATTGTTAGCATTTTTAGGGTTAGTTGCTTATATGTGCTATTTTTTCCGAAGAGTAAGTTTGTTCCTGGCAAAGGATGTTCCAGCTGCATCCATCTACTTCTCTTCTGCAGCTTTTCTCTTTTTGTTAGTTATATTTTTGCTATTGTTTGGATGCTTCCAAGCTGCACTGATAGCTTTTTGTAATAGTATGATTTTTATGGGATTTTACATAGGAAGATGTAAATTAAAATAAATATCTTTTAGGTTAATTAGATGAAGCAGATTTTACGGATTTCTTTACACCAAATTAGAATTTAGCTGATTTAGCAGAAAGGGAATAATATGGATAGAAGTAATATAAGAGTAAGTATGCCAATATACGAGTATGAACAACTTGAAAGTAAAGCGGACGGTTTTGATTGTTTAATCCGAATGTTGGAAAGAGCAAACCAAGACGGAAAGGCTGTAATGACAGACGAATTAAGGACTAAAATCGAAGAAATCTTTTGTTAGCAAATCAGGATTTACTGGAGGTGAAGATAAAGGTATTTGCAAATTAAACTGAAATATCATTTAGGTTAATAAGACGAAGCAGATTTTACGGATAAGTAAAGTCTGTTTTTTCTTTTTTGATGGTATAGTTTTTGCCCTGGCTTTTATCTCATTTTCTTCCGGAAGAATTTCTTCTTTTTTTATGTGCTGGAACTTTACTGGATGCATCTGCAGCATCCTTTTTTGGGGTGGCAAGGTTCGCCTTTGAAAGTGTTTTTGAGATTGTATAAGTGAGGTAATTGAAATGGTCTTGTGAAGCGTTATTTGCCCTATTCAAGCCATTTTTTCTTTTTTGAGGAAGAACTGTAGCATTCGTGATATGCGTTGTCTTATAAGCACTTCTGACGGTTTCTAGGGTATGATTAAATACATATTTTTTCGTGTTATTTCCGGTATTATTTTTTGCATAAAAATAAGCAGCATTTTCTATCATTTTCCCATTATCCAAGGGATTATTTTTTGTGTTATTCGTTCCAGGAGTTTCCGCAGCATGATTTCCGGTAGTATGAGTTTTAAGTGGTTCTGTAGCATGGATTCTAAGAGTTTATGCTGCAGCGGTTTTAAAGGTTCTTGTAGTATAAGATTTAAGAGTTTTGTTAGTAAGAATTTCAAAAGTTTCTGCAGCATGATTTCTTTTAGCATGATTTTTAAGAGTTTCTGCAGCATATGTTTTAAGAATTTTTTTAACATGATTTTTCGTATGTTTTGAAGGATTTTTTGTGAGATTTTTTCGATAAAGATATTTATTATGGCACTAATCCTCGACCCAATTTTCTTCCCGGCATTGGCTACCAGCTCTAAGCAAAAAATCGTTTCTCCTGTTCGTCGAACCAATTTTTCACCAAGAGCTGCTACGCATAAGCCAGTTGAAAATCGGGTACCCCTCGGGTGCGGTGCGGTGGCAGCGGAAAAGGCTGTACGTTACACTATCACTACCACTACTACTGTAAGATAATTGATTCGGTACACGCACATGATCCATCCGGAATGTGTGTGTACCTTATTTCTTTATTAGGTAAACGTGTTTTGGTTAATAAAACAAAAATGGGTTGCAGCAAAGAAGAAGCAGCCACTATTACCCTGCACTACTGCACCACCCCATCACTCCACCGGTACACGACCAGCATACCATGTAATCATACCGGCAATTCACAAGGTGCTATAAATAGCACCTTGCCTTAAACCCGCATAAATGCTGGATTTTTGTCTGAAAAAAGACCATAAAAAAGAACGGAAAGGAGACTTGAAAAAAACATTGAAAAGCATTAAAAAGTGTCTTGAAAAAAGACCTCAAAAAAGAAAAATTAGGCTGGCTATTTCTGCTATATTTCTTGCAAATATACCTATATAGCGGTATAATAAGGATGTAAGATAATAACATTTTTTGAAAGTGAGGGATACGATATGATTATAGGAACATTAGAAAACGGTACAACTTGTGTTTATGATTTACCGGATGAAATTAAAACAGCAGAACAATTCCAAAGCCTTATATATGGCTACAATAATGGAAGAATGGCAGAAAGCCAGCGGGAAGAACTTTTTAACCAACCGAAGCTATTAGGTCTGAATGGTCCAATGTGGAACGGCTGGGGAACTCTTAAAAGCTCCGGAAAAGTGGTTGCCATTATCCGCTATGAAAAGACCGGATATGATATTTGAGAAAGTAAACGGTTTGCAGTGCATCCGGAACGGCTGCACTGCTACCACTACTATTTTAGAAAGGAAATAGAAATATGACAGTAAAGGAATTATATAGTATACTTGATAAAGAAAGTACAAGAGATTGGGCAATTAAAATTTAGTGGAGGGATATAGGATGGATTTAGGAACATTTAGAGAAATTACAAAAAATTTAAGCGATGACACGATATTATATATGTCATTAGCGGAAGTAGTAAAAGGTGATGTAATCGAACGTGATGAAATTGAAGCCGATGTGGAAAATATCGAAGTCGATGAAGATGATAAGGGCAGACCGTTCTTATGGCTTCTGGATTCTAAATGATAGAAAAATAATACACACATCCGAGTTTCAAAAACCGCTTGAATGGTTTGGAGAACACACCATTGAAGAAGCCGTTGAAATCTTAAGCACTGAAACAAATATTATATAGAAAGGAAAAGGTGAATATGATGAAAAGTTATAAGGATTTTGAAAAGGAATTTATTGGAGATAGTGATATTGCTACTCTTATTATGTTAGGTTATGACAGTAAAGAGAAAGACGGATTGTTATTAAAAAAATTGAATTTTGGCGAGGATGGAAACTATCGGGCATACATTGTAGAGGGACAGGCTGAAATTGGAAGCCATTATGAATTAGTGGCAGAATTTACAGATTGGCTGAGAATCTATGATGATTCTTCCTTAGTAAAAGAGTTTCATGCTGATGTAATTAAAGTATTTCGTGCCAAGGAATTTGGTTGTATCATCCAGCTTTTAAAAGAAGAAAGAGAGGATGTTTTATGAAAGTTAATTTTACGGATGGAATCGAAATTGTGATTGATGATGAGAAACTTATCAGTTGGCAACAGTCGAGTGATAAAAGATTTATTATGTTGGCTGTAACAGAAGAAAGTGGTCACGCAAATTATGAAATCGACTTACAGGAAAAGGTGATAAAAAGGGATAGCAAATAGAACAAGACCAAAGCAGATAGTCATAAAGATATAAGAGGAAGAATTTCTGGAATTAAAGGAAAGCCGGATGCAGCGGATGCATCCGGTTTTTATTTTTAGTGTACTGGAAGTGGAAAATGAAAACGCTGCAGCCTGGAACGGT
>UMLD01048369.1_pt1 | contig 41817 bp, 34 predicted proteins | sample 1966491 | NCBI WGS metagenome assembly UMLD01 (sample SAMEA4836191, study PRJEB28245) | human gut metagenome | biome: gut microbiome; material: fecal sample | place: Denmark | collected 2008
ATCCATCTGCTAAGATCCAACGGGACATACCGGTTCCGGAACAAAACGCCGGAAAAGATTACGGAAATGGTATGTAAGGATATCGGTATAAATGTCAGAAACCTTGCAAAGACTGGACTGGTGTTAAATAAGATGTTTTTCCAGGAACGGCCATATTATGAAGTTATTATGGCTGCATACACAAAAGTGTACAGGAAAAATAAAAAGCCGTACATTGCCCAGATGAACGGGGATGCCCTGGAAGTAATCGAAAAAGGGAAGACGATCCCGGGATTTCACATTAAGCAGGGTGAACGGATCCTTGAATCGTCTTACAGCGAGAATACGGATGATATGGTAAACCGGGTGTATGTATATAATTCTTCAAATAAGAAGATCGGGATCCTTACCAACACACGCTGGGCGAACATGTATGGAATATTCCAGAGCGCGATCACTGTGGATTCCGGTAATGGCAAGCAGGAAGCAATGAACGAGCTGAAAGGAATCAGTAAAAATGCAAGCCTGACATCAACAGGGGATTACCGGTGTGTTTCCGGTCTTGGGGTGATCATAGAAGATTCCAGGACAGGACTGAAAGGGAGATTTTGGATTGAGAGTGATTCCCATGAATGGAAAAATGGATCCTATACGATGAAGCTTGATCTGGAATTTAAGAATATCATGGACACACAGGAAGAGGATGAAGAACAGACATCCTCAAGCTTGTCTGGTTTATCAGAGAGTTCTGCTTTGGAAGATGTTCTGAACCAGGCAAGATCCTGGATCGGGATTGGAGAAAATCCGCCTGGAAGCAATCATAACGAGATTACGGTTTTGTATGGAATGGATGCTGCCTGGTGCTGCATGTTTATCTGGGCCTGTTTCAATAAGAGTGGACATGCAGATCTGTTCATGGGAGGAGCAAAAGAAGCTTATTGTTTTAATGTCCGGGATTACTACCAGGCTCGCGGAAAATGGGGCAGTACCCCGAAAAAAGGAGCTTTAGTAATTTATGGTGGTCAGGGACATATTGGAATTGTTGAAAGTGTCAATAGTGCTGGTGGATACACAAGCATTGAAGGCAACTATGGCGATGATGTGAAAAGAAGAGATTCCCATCAGAATGTCCTTGGATTCTGTTACATAGATTATCCGGTTACAAGATCGGCCGAAGGAAGCGATGAGGTGATAAGCGGAACAACCGTAGCGGTTCCGGGATCTGTAGCACAGACAGGGATCATAAAAGACTACACAAACTATTCCTATTTCTTTGGAAGATGGAACAGTGGCAGCACCCAGAAGATAATCGCAGATCTGTGGGGAAATAATGGAAAGCAAGGGAAGAATGGTATTGCAACCATCAATGGCTATTACCTGATAGCTCTCCGTCCGGTGTTTGGTTCCGCAGGTGATGTTGTAAGCGTGGTTCTGGAAGACGGAGCACGCTTCAATGCGATCATAGCAGATGAAAAAGGTGATGATGCCGGAAACCAATGGGGCCATGTGTATTCCGGTGCTGTGTCGATCGTGGAGTTTGAAAGCCTGGGAAATTCCGAGACAAATAATGGAGCGCAGCTTAATATCGGGCAATGGGCCGGAAAGAAAGTGACGGCGATCATTAACGGAGGGAGGTACAGCGGACTATGACTCCTTATGAAGAGTTAATTGAGCAGATGAGAAAGGCGGGACGTTTTTACAACCCTCAGGTGCCGGAACTTGGCATAATGGGCCATGACGGGAGAGTAAAAATAGGATCGGGAATAATAAATAAAAGTGACTATTCAGTAAGCAGCAACCTGGCTGTTAAAGATGGTATTAATCATCTGGAAGAAGGGGATAAAGTCTTATTGATGAAGATGAATGATACTGAGGAATTTGTACTGATTGCAAAGGTGGTGGACCCGGTATGATGTTTCCATTTGCAGATACGGAATCCGATGATATTACAGAAGAGGAATACGTTCCGAAAGAATATGGAATTGATTTCAAAACAGGACAGCTGTCCGGGAAGATTGTGGAGGGCGTGGATGCCCTGATGGTATGGTGCTGGATCGCATTACATACGCCAAGGTACAGATATTATATCTATTCAGATGAATATGGACAGGAGTTTGAGGACCTGATCGGAAAACAGTATTCTGAAGGATATACGAATTCAGAGCTGGAAAGAATGACGGAGGAGTGTTTATGTGTAAATCCATATATAGAAGGGATCACAGATTTTGAATGTGTGAAAAAAGATGAAAAGATCATGCTGTCATTCAAACTTATAACAACACTGGGAGAACAGGAGGCGGAGATCTATGTTTGAGGATATGACATTTGAAAATATCATGGAAGCCATGATGAAGGAGATGCCGGACGATATCGATACATCAGAGGGAAGTCTTCTGTATAATGCCTGTGCAAAACAGGCGGTCCAGCTGGAAGAGACATATATGTTTATGTCCGGGATAGAAAAGAATATGTTTGCAGATACGGCGGATCTGGAACACCTTATCCGGATTGGAAATGACATCGGATGTTTCATAAATGAAGCTACCTATGCAGAATTTGAAGCACAGTTCAATTGTGCAGTTCCGGCCGGCAGCAGGTGGAATTGCGATGAGTACAACTATACAGTGTTCAATGTGATTGATGAAAACAAGCATATATACAGGCTCGGATGTGATACATCTGGAAGCGGCCCGAATACCCTTTTATCTGATCTGGACCCGATAACTTTTGTGGAAGGGTTTGAGTGGGGAAAGATACTGAAATGCAGGCTGCAGGGAAAAGACCAGGAGGATACCGAACTGTATCGGTCAAGAGTGCTGAACAGCTACAATTATCGAGGTTTTGCCGGGAACAGGGAGTATTACAAAGGTAGGATCAATGAAATGCCTGGTGTAAAGGCCTGTAAGTTGGAAAGAGTTTCAAAACCAGATGATCAGATCAAGGTAATGATTGCAGGAGATTCTTTCCGGACTCCTGATGAGGACGTTGTGAAAGAGGTGCAGAATACCGTTGATCCGGTGGTGACAAGCGGAGAAGGCGATGGAATTGCTCCAATCGGACACAGGGTAAAAGTGGTTGGTGCAGAGGAAGAGACCGTAAATATCAATACAGAAATTACATTTGAATTCGGATACGCCTATGAAGACATTAAGGAATATATCAATCAGGCCGTTGAAGAGTATTTCCTTGAAGTAAGGGAAAAATGGGAGAAGAATGATAATCTGGTTGTAAGGATTCTGCAGGTTGAGAGAGCAATCGTGGATGTGACAGGGGTAGAGGATGTTGCAGGAACAACCCTGAACGGAGCAGCCAAAAACTATACAGTTGGGAAAAACAAGCTTCCTGTGAAGGGGGAACTGACATGCACGTCAAAGTAAACTATCCGGATGCCGTGATGCAGATCAGGGAAATCAAGTGTTCTGTTAAAGCTGGGGATATTATTGGAGAAAAACTGGAGAATCATATCCAGGAACTGGATGATAATATCACGGTAAAAGAATCCAGGAAAAGTGGAATTGAAAGAAGAGAGCGGATATTAAATACCCAGCCTTCAAGTAGCAGTGATTTGGAAACACGAAAAATTGCCGTGATTGCAAGATGGTGTATCTCGACTATGTATACGGAAAGGATTCTTCAGAAAAGACTGCAGAGTATGCTTGGGGATGGATACAACCTGGAAGTGAACATACAGCAGAAAACAGTATCCGTTACTTTGCAGTTAAAACATTATAAGAACAGAAAAATAATCTGGGAAATGCTGGAAGGAATCGTACCGCTGGACCAGATTATAGACGTTATCATTATTTATAATACATACCGTGCATACAAGCCTTTTACCTATAAAGAACTTAAGGTAAAAACATACGATCAGCTTCGAACGGAGGTAATACAGTGAAGAAAACAAAGAATTACGCAATGCCTTATCCGGAACAGGATGATTATTTCAATGTTGAAGATTTTCAGGATATGATGGTTTCCGTTGACGATCTCATGAAGAAATTATCAGATTCAGGAGCTCAGATAAGTAGCGATGCTGAACATTTATATAATCAGACAAAAGCCCAGATGGACAATATCCAGAAAAGAATGAACGCTTTTACCGCATTAAAAGAAGGTTCAACAACCGGAGATGCAGAGCTGACAGATATACGTGTTGCCTATGATGGAAAAGAATATGGAAACGCCGGAGAAGCGGTAAGGGAACAGGCTTCGGATATACATAAAGCTCTCTTTGGTGCAGGTGCTTCCATCTGGTCAAAGGCGAAATCAGAATCCACGAAATATGTTGCGGAAACAAAAGGAATTTGTATTTTAAATGAACGCTTTACGGCAGCAGGTGTGGTAACAAAAATAAGCAGAGGAACCTTTGCCGAGAATGAAAGTACATTAAATTTGGACAGAGAATGTTCGGCTTATATTGTAGAATTCGAAAAAAATCCAGGAACCGTATACATGCCCAGTGCTGAGACCATAAAAATAGTAAGCACAACGAAAATAATATTTGAAGCAAACGGCAACGCACGCTGCTGGATCCCCGTAGAAAAAGGCCAGTACCTTGCCGTAGACAGCACCGCCACTGCATACACAAGCGAAAGCAACCATGTGCCCTACATGCTCTACGATCAGGCGAACAAAACCCTGGAATGCCGGGGTTTTGGCTCTGCCGGAAGCATAGAACCCGTAGCTCCATATTCCCTCGCCCTGGAATATAAACTCGAATATGATATGGACGACACAGGTTTGGTGAAGCAGATTGATGCAAATAGAGAGGCTGCTGCTTCGCTAAAAGAAGAAAAAATCAACAAGCCATCAACCACAGATAATAATAAAATACCAAGAGCAAAGGACGGAGAGATTGAATGGGTAGAAGTAGGGCAGCCAACAGACGAGCAAGCAAATAGCGCTGTATCAAATTGGCTGAATGAACATCCAGAAGCAACTACAACTGTGCAAGATGAAAGTATAACAGAGGTAAAACTTACAAAAGAATTAAAATTATTGCTGGTTAATGGCTATATAAATGCAAAATATACAGGACTTAGTGAGAAAAACGATGGAGAGCGAAATAAAATTGCGATAGAAAAAGCGATAGAATATGCAATATCAAATAAAGTGAGTGTATTCATCCCTTCTGGAGTGTATACAGTTGATGGAGGTATTTCATTAAAAAGTTTGTACGCATTAAGAATTTTTGGCAACGGTTTAGCAAATTCTGAAAATAATAGTACAATAATTAAAAATGACACATATACATCATTATTTGTGATAGATGGGTGCAATAGTTGTAGTATATGCAACTTAAGAATCCGGTCAGCAAATGCACCTGCGATAGAGTTGTGCAATAGTAGGTCACATAAAAATACATTTAAAAATATTGATATTGATAATGTGCAGACGGACGGCATTAAGATAGCATCACCAACCGGATATACATATTTTGAAAATGTTGTTATTTCACTAAATAACAAAAGTGCAGTTGCAATAGATATAGACGGTACAGGTGTATCGGAAAATGATGTGAAACCGAATTATATTTATTTCAAAAAGTGTGCAATAGATTCTATAAGTACGGGCGACATCCCATCATGCAATGGAATCAATTTAAAAAACTGTTATTATATATTTTTTGATAGTTGTGATTTTGCCCATTTACAAAATGCAGTATGTCTTTTAGAAAATTCCAGTTATATAAATTTCAATGCGAGTGTATTCTTTCAGTGTGAGAATGCTTTTAACCGCATGAAAAAGAATGTTACATATGATTATGGTATAATATCAAATTGTATTTTTAAGTGTTTGAATTATGCTTTTTTTATCCAAAGTGATAGTGAATATGACCAGTTATATAGATATTGGACAGTAAGCTGTACATACGTAAACACGGGGATAGGTATGTTCAATAATAGTTATAATGATATATTTGAAATAAGTTGTTGTATGTTTGAGCCAAAAAATCCCGATTTACATGGAAAGACTAACAGACGAAATTGTTTATCATTAAATAGGTACTATGTTAAATTTGAATCGTTAGAAACAAAAGACTTCAGCATATCCATAGAAAATGAGTGTGTAAAGTCTTTTGGGGCATTAAGTATAAATAGCAAAATTGTAGTTAACAGTGTGTCTGTTAGTGGAAATAAAGCAATCGTATCATTAACTAATACGGTAAACAGCAAACAAGCAACATATGTCACACTTATTTAACTTAAAACGTATATAGATAGCTACCGATACCACCTAGATAGTATCAGTAGTATTGAACGAAGATTATTCATGTGCATCCAGCCACTCAGCCAGAGCCTTGCGTATAACCCAAGATGCAGTACGCTCTTCACGTTCACAGTATGAGATGAGTCGATTAAGCTGTTCTGGTTCAAAGCTGATCGACATCTTCTTGTACTTATCCTCTTCAGATTTTTTCGGATGAGCCATGATATCACCTCCTAGATACCAATATACCAAATGCGAGCGAGTGGTAGCAAGAAGCAGTGATAGAATGCTGAAAAATGCGAGAAATACGTGTAACAGACTATTTCGCGACCGTCTTTGGGGTACAACTGGCGTAAATATCTTAAATAGAGATAGATACGATCAAGATGCGATTCACCCATACTTAATTGATGGTAAAAAGGCACTTGCGAGAGCATGGATTAGTGGTTTGAAAAATATTCACCCGATAATTGATTAACGCGGATAATGTTAGAATTTACATTTGTAATAATTCACGTATCAATGTATAATTTTATACAAAATGAAAGGATGTGCTATTTTGAAATGTAATAAACCGAAGAAAGACAAAAAACATTATATATTAATTGTTATATGTTTTCTTTTAATATTGGGCCCATTTTTAGTACGAGGTTGGATTTTATTGCCGGTTCTTAATTTAGGTGGAGTGGAAAAATTAAATCCTAACATTAATGAATCAGATATGTTAAGTTATTGGGGTACTGCTTTGAACTGTATTGGTACTTCGTTATTGGCGTATGTAACAATACGACAGTCAGACAGAGCAAATGAAATTAATGACAGATTGTTGAAATTACAAGAAAGAGAAAATAAAGAAGCATACGTAAATCTGGAGCAAAATAATATCGGTTTTAATGAAGAGAACAAATATAGATATGTTGAATTAAAATTCAATAATATCACGAATGTTCCAATCAATAATATTGAAATTCAAGGATGTGATAAAAGAATAATCAAGTTTAAGAACTATAATATAAATTCAAAAGGGTATTCGGTATTTATATCTGAATATGAGAATATTTGTGATGATATGAATTATAATCCGGTTACAAATGGTTATAGACTATATTTAAGAAATTATGGAGAGTCTTTTCGTATTCTTTCGTTTAAAGTTATAGTGACAAGTTTGTATGGAATATCCACAGTACAGTGTTTCAATATTTCAATGATGAAATCTCGTACAATTGAATGTAGATGTACATTGGAACCTTATATATGAAATTAAAGGACTTAGAGAGCTGAAAAGCTCTCTTTTTTGAAAGAAGACTATGAAAATTAGAGCAGAGCCGAAAAGGCTCTTATTTTTGTACTTATTAGAATTGCGCCGACGCAACACCGGAGAAAGGAAAAAACAATGAAAGAAAATTACATTAAAGCATTATTTACAGCAATCTTTGCACTGATTAGCTCCATTTTGGGAGTTTTGACAGTGCCAGTCCTCCTGATGGTGGCCTGCAACGTCCTTGACTATGCCACCGGCCTTATGGCATCCACATACAGATCTGAGGACATCAACTCATATAAAAGTATCCGTGGAATTATGAAAAAGGTGTGTATGTGGCTTTTAGTAATCGTGGGAGCGATCATTGACCAGCTTCTTTTATATGCGTCCCAGACTGCAGGTATCACATTACCATTTACATTCCTGGTAGCCTGTATTGTTGCAATCTGGATCATCTGCAACGAGATCATCAGTATCCTGGAAAATATCAAAGACATGGGAGTGACAATCCCGGCATTCCTGATTCCACTTGTAACACATGTAAAATCTCAGGTGGAAGATAAAGTAAATATCGATACAGAAAAAGAGGATTCAGAGGGCGAGTGATCGTCCTCTTTTCTTATCAGTAAAGGAGAAACAACATGCTAAATATTATGGGAAAATCCCAGGCAAGCATTGAACAGATGAGAACCTATATTAAGAAGGTTAATCCGCAGGTACCGGATTCTGTCATAAAGATGATTCACTTATACATCACTGAGGGAACAGCAGAAAATGTTCGTGGAGATATTGCTTTTGCTCAGTCTTGCCTGGAAACCGGGAACTTTACATTTGGTGGGTCAGGAGTAATGCTTGCCCAGAATAATTTTTGTGGTCTGGGCGTAACTAAAACGGGCATGAAAGGCAACAGCTTCAAGACACAAGCGGAAGGTATCCGGGCACAGATCCAGCATCTGCAGGCTTATGCCTCTACAGACAAGCTGCAGAATCGTTGTGTAGATCCGCGTTACACATATGTCAACAGGGGCTGTGCGGAATGTGTCGAGCATCTCGGCACGCATGAAAACCCGAAGGGCCAGGGCTGGGCATCCGGACAGAACTACGGCCAGAAGATCATTAACATTCTGAACAGCATATTATCAATTAAGACAGAGAAGGAGAATGATATTATGAATATCAATACAAGTTTTATCAGCAATAACAACAGCTATGTAGGTCAGACACCGGTGTATATTGTTATTCACAACACAGATAACTATGCAAAGGGAGCAAATGCAAAAGCACACGCAAAGGCCCAGCATGATGGAAATTTTAAAGGCTATTCCGCGCATGTATTCGTTGATGATACAGAAGCATACCAGGCACTTCCGTATGATCGTGGCGCGTGGCATGTAGGAGTTAATTACGGCGGCCGTTTGTTCGGGACAGTCAACAACAGAAATGCGGTAGGAATCGAGATGTGCGTCCAGGAGGGCTACAATTACGAGAAAGCATTCCAGAATACAGTCCAGGTATGCAAACAGATCATGAAACAGCTGGGAATCCCGTCAGACAGAGTTGTACAGCATTATGATGTATGCGCCAAGAACTGCCCGTCAGCAATCCGGGCCAAGGGTGACTGGAATCGTTTCAAGCAGATGATCGGAGCCAAGACCACCACGGCAACAGTAGATAAATACTACCGCACAAGAAAATCTTGGGCTGACAGTAAGAGCCAGATCGGAGCATATAAGAGTCTTGAAAATGCAAAGAAAGAATGGAAAGAAGACTACACCATCTACGACTGGAACGGAAAAGCTGTATATCCAGTGAAAAAGGCAAGCACAGTAGCACTGACGAAAGAAATTAAGGTTCAGCTTCCGGTTATTAAAAAAGGCAGCTCCGGAGCAGCAGTATCTTCCCTGCAGGCCGTGCTTGGTGTTGAAGTAGACGGTTCTTTCGGAAACGATACAGAAACATCTTTGAAAGTATTCCAGAAAAACGTTGCTATTACTGCAGATGGCTCATGCGGAACAGACACCTGGACAAAGGTGTTTGAGCACATGAAGGCCAACACAAAATAAGTATAAGAACAGGTAAGAATGAAGCGATAGCTAACAAATAGCTAACATCATGCGGAAAAAGCATGAAAATAAAGGAACAGCTGTTTCCGTACAGGAAGCTGCTGACGCTGGCAAATTCTGATTTCAGATAACGAAAAATAGTGAGAAAGGCTGTAAACCTTAGGGTCTATGGCCTTTTTCTTTTTGCTCTGCAATAGAAAAAAATATTCTAAAAAAGTGCGAAAACAGTAATAGCGAACACGTAGCTAACATTTTGGGGGAATTTATGAAATATTTTTTGGAGAAATTCATAAAATAAATCAAAGCGGCAGGGGAGATACTGAGAATATTTATGGAAGCGCTTGTGGATTATATTAAACCGGAATTGCTGATCACAGCGATCGCTTTGTATTTTATGGGGATCGCACTGAAGGAGGCTCAGGCTGTGAAGGACAAATATATTCCGCTGATACTGGGGTGTGCAGGGATCCTTATATGCGGAATTTATGTTTTTGCTACCTGTTCCTGTAAAAATGCACAGGATATTGCAATGGCAGTATTTACATCCACGACACAGGGAGTCCTGGTGGCGGGGCTTTCTACATATGTGAACCAGCTGATCAAACAGCTGGAAAAAGATGAATAATGGATTTTGTAAGGTAGTTTCAGATACTTGCAGTAGCTGCAGGAATTTATGCGCCAGAAGAAAGCCGTTCAGAACAGGATGCAGGTAATTTGCGGAAATGCCATAATTGAGAGTAGGAGAAAATATATCATAAAAAGGAAGGATACATCATGCATGAGCAGATGTATCCTTCCCTTTTGAATTGGTTATTTATGCATTTTTCAGTGCCTGATCCAGATCCTTGATAATATCATCTACATTTTCGATACCAATGGAAAGACGGATCATTCCGGGAGAAACTCCTGCTTCAACCAGCTGCTCGTCGTTCATCTGACGGTGGGTATGGCTGGCTGGGTGAAGGACCATAGTGATGGAAGCAGCAACATGAGTTGCGATGGTGGCAAGCTTCAGACTGTCCATAAAACGGACTGCTGCATCACGGCCACCGGTCAGTTCAAAGGAGATAACGCCGCAGGTACGACCATCCTTCATATATTTCTGAGCCAGTGCGTGATATTTATCCTCTGGAAGTCCTGCATAATTTACATGAGAAACCTTTTCGTGTGCGTTCAGGTATTCTGCGATCTTCTGGGCATTGGAGCAATGGCGTTCAACACGCAGTGGAAGCGTTTCCAGGCCGAGGTTCAGAAGGAAGCAGTTCATCGGAGACGGAATAGAGCCCAGATCACGCATCAGCTGGGAAGTAGCCTTAGTGATGTAAGCTTTTTTTCCAAACTGCTTTGTATAGACAACACCGTGATAGGATTCATCCGGCTCTGTCAGACCGTGATATTTATGGCCATAGGCATCCCAGTCGAAGTTACCGCTGTCGACAATGGCGCCGCCTACCTGAACGGCATGCCCGTCCATATATTTGGTGGTGGAGTGGGTAACGATATCTGCACCCCACTCGAAGGGACGGCAGTTTACCGGTGTGGCAAAGGTGTTATCCACAATAAGAGGCACGCCGTTCTGGTGTGCAACGTGTGCAAATTTCTCGATGTCCAGGACGACCAGAGCCGGATTGGCGATAGTTTCTGCAAAGAGAACCTTTGTGTTCGGTTTAAATGCGGCAGCAATCTCTTCTTCTGTTGCATCGGTATCAACAAAGGTGCAGTCAATGCCAAGCTTCTTGAAGGTGACGGCAAGAAGGTTGAAGGTTCCTCCGTAAATGGTAGAAGCGGCAACAACGTGATCGCCTGCCTCACAGATATTAAATACTGCGTAGAAGTTGGCTGCCTGTCCGGAAGAAGTCAGGATCGCAGCAACACCGCCTTCCAGATCTGCGATCTTTGCAGCTACGGCATCGTTGGTCGGGTTCTGGAGACGGGTGTAAAAATATCCGTCTGCCTTCAGATCAAATAATTGGCCCATTTCGTCAGTGGTGTCATATTTGTAAGTAGTGCTCTGATAGACAGGAAGTACACAGGGCTCGCCCTTGGATGGGGTATAGCCGGAGTGGATACATTTAGTCTCTAAATTATAGTCGCTCATAGGGATAAGTCCTTTCTGCTGTGTTTTTCGTATGAATTTAACCGAATCAGGGAAGCCTGCCTGCGTTTCAGGGATTTCTGAGAGAAGCTTTGATCCTTAAAGTTCGGTTAAATAAAGTATGAAAAATGCATTTGTGTATTTTAAATAAAACTACATATAAGTATAACTCTTTATGTGTTGAAATACAATAATATTCTACATAAACTCTACTAGGGTATAAGGGAAATGAAATATTGCGTTCTGGTGCACATAATAAAACGCTATATGATCAACGTTTATAATAAGCATAGTAAGTCATTTTATAGATGCGAAAATGTGAGTGAATGCCGAAAAAATACTGTAAAACAAACAAAATATGTGAATGAAGTAACAAATAGTGAAAACCGCATAAAAACAAAATGGAAATTTTGTACAAAAAAGATATCGCATTCACGTGCACAAAAATGGTAATAAATCCGCCGTGGCTGAATGGTCGTGGAAAAGCGGCATTGCCTGCGTTTCCATGTTTGGTTTTCCGGAAAAGATGGGTAAGCAGGCACCGGAAGCAAGAGAGCGGATTGAGAGAGAACTGCTGGGGAAATGATCGGGTGATCGCGGCAGATCAGAAAGAAAACTGCAATAAATGAGCAGCTGACAGTACGCAGAACGGTGAATAAGACTGATAAAATAATGAATGTGTGCAGAAACACGGTTTCCAGGATGAAAGTTTCATTGTGGAAACCGTGTTTTTTGATGTCTTTCTTTACAAAAAAAACTTTACATATATCAAACAACTGTCTTGTCACATGTAAAGGACTGTGGTATTATGTGTAAGATGTTTTGAAAAAAGTTACATGATAATAAAAAAAGCAGATCAGAAGCATCTGCATAATAAAGACTAGTACAGCGAAAATTAAGTTTCTGCTATATTGACGCAGCAGATGAAAAATCAGACAAGTCAATATGGCGGTTACTTAATATTCGCTGTACTAGAAAGCAAAAGCAGGAACTCAAAAAAGAAATCCTGCAGGAAAGGTGAAAGATAATGACAGTTGTAGAAGAAATCCAGAAATTAAAAAAAGAAAAAGATGCCATCATCCTTGCACACTACTACGTGCGTCCTGAAGTGCAGGATGTAGCTGACTATATAGGAGATTCCTTTTATCTCAGCAAGATCGCAGCCAGCGCGAAAGAGAAGACGATCGTGTTCTGTGGAGTAGGATTTATGGGAGAGAGCGCCAAGATCTTAAGTCCGGATAAAACTGTTCTGATGCCTGCCATGGATGCAGACTGTCCGATGGCTCATATGGCAACAGAAGAAGGCATCCGCAAGGTGCGAGAGGAATATGACGATGTGGCAGTTGTATGTTACATTAATTCCACAGCAGCATTGAAGGAGCTTTCTGATGTATGTGTTACTTCCGCAAATGCAGTAAAGATCGTAAAAGCGCTTCCGAACAAAAACATCTTTTTTATCCCGGACAGAAATCTTGCACATTTTATTGCAGAACAGGTTCCTGAGAAGAACTTTATTTATAACGAAGGTTTCTGTATTGTCCATGAATTTATGAATCCGGAAGAAGTAAAAGCAGCAAAAGAAGCGCACCCGGATGCACTGGTTCTGACACATCCGGAATGTCCTCAGACAGTTCTGAAACAGGCTGATTACATCGGAAGCACATCTGGAATCATCAAATATGCACAGGAAAGTGACAATAAAGAGTTTATCATCTGCACAGAATGTGGCGTTCAGTACAAGCTGGAAACTACATGCCCGGATAAAAAATTCTACTTCACAGAAACCGTACCGGTCTGCAAAAACATGAAAAAAGTATTTCTGGAAAAAGTTCTCCACGTTCTGAAAACCGGGGAGAATGAGGTTCATGTAACAGACGAGACACGTGAAAATGCGAAGAGGCCGCTGGAGCGGATGCTAGAACTGGCAAAATAAATAAAACACATTTGTATAAAAGGATTTGTCTGAGTTGGCTGAAAAGAGAAATCAAGACAGAGAGGCGAAAAGCAATGAGAATTAAAACAGACGTAGTGATCGTGGGAACAGGTGTTGCAGGTATATTCAGTGCCTTGAAGCTTCCGCGGGACAAAAAGATCGTGATCATCACAAAAGAGGATATGAGGAGTAGTGATTCTTTCCTGGCGCAGGGGGGAATCTGTGTGCTTCGTGATGAAAACGATTACGACAGCTATTTTGAAGACACCATGAAGGCAGGACATTACGAAAACAGAAAAGAGTCGGTAGACATTATGATCCGAGGCTCCAGAGATATCATTAATGATCTTGTCGGATATGGCGTGGATTTCAAGATGGATGGAGATGATTTTGCCTATACAAGAGAAGGTGCACATTCCAGACCGAGGATCCTTTATCATGAGGATATCACAGGAAAAGAAATTTCCGAAAAACTGCTCCAGCAGGTCCTGAAGCTTGAAAATGTAACAATTCTGGAATATACTACCATGCAGGATATTCTTGTGGAAAATGGCAAATGTACAGGTCTGAAGGCAGTTTCCGCAGAAGCGAACAGAGCACGTCTTGAAGCTATGGAAGCCGAAGAAGCGGTGAAGACCCAGGAAGAGATCCAGCCGGGCGGAGAGATCCCGGTAGAGATTTATGCACAGGATACGATCCTGGCCAGCGGCGGGATCGGAGGAAGATATGAGCATTCCACCAACTATCCGCATCTCACAGGGGATGCTCTTGATATTGCAAAAAAACACAATGTGCGTCTGGAACATCTGGATTATGTGCAGATCCATCCGACAACGCTGTATTCCAAGAGACCGGGCCGCAGATTCCTGATCTCAGAATCGGTTCGAGGAGAAGGTGCAGTACTTTATAACAGCAAAAAAGAGCGTTTTGTCAATGAACTTCTTCCAAGAGATGTAGTAACAAATGCGATCCGGGAAGAAATGAAAAAAGAAGGAACAGACCATGTATGGCTTTCCATGGAAAATATTGATAAAGATACGATCCTGAATCATTTTCCGAATATTTATCAGAGGTGTCTGGAAGAAGGCTATGATGTGACAAAAGAATGCATCCCTGTTGTTCCTGCTCAGCATTATTTCATGGGCGGTATCTGGGTGGATTCTGACAGCAAGACCAGCATGGACCAGCTTTATGCAGTGGGAGAAACCAGCTGCAACGGTGTACATGGCGCGAACAGACTGGCAAGTAATTCCCTGCTGGAGAGCCTTGTATTTGCAAAACGTGCAGCCAAAGCAATCTCAGCAGAAAAGAAAAGTGCTGCAGGTGCGGCATAAATGCAGTCGGAATATAAATATCCGTATTATGAAAGACAGGAGCAGCCTTGCTTTGGAGAACAGGGCTGCTGTGATAATTAAGAAAGAGCAGGTATTGTAAAATGAATAAGATCACAATGACACTTCAGGTAGATCACCTGATCCTGGAGGCTTTAAAGGAAGATATTTCAAGCGAAGACGTTACCACAAACTCTGTTATGAAAGAAGCAGTTCCGGGAGAGGTAGATCTGATCTGTAAAGAGGATGGAATCATTGCGGGACTGGAAATCTTCAGCCGTGTATTTACGCTTCTGGATGCTGACACAAAAGTGGAGCTGTTCTGCAAGGATGGCGATGAAGTAAAAAAAGGTCAGAAAATGGGAAAAGTTACAGGAGATATCCGGGTGCTTCTTTCCGGCGAGCGTGTGGCGCTGAATTATCTTCAGAGAATGAGCGGGATCGCAACCTATACACATTCGGTTGCGTCACTTCTTGAAGGAACAGGGATCACATTGCTGGATACCAGAAAAACGACGCCGAATATGCGTATTTTTGAGAAATATGCTGTTCGTGTAGGCGGCGGACAGAACCACAGATATAATCTTTCAGATGGAGTCCTTTTGAAAGACAATCACATCGGAGCAGCAGGAAGCGTTGCGAATGCTGTAAAAATGGCGCAGGAGTACGCTCCTTTTGTCCGCAAGATCGAAGTTGAGGTAGAAACTCTTGATCAGGTAAAAGAAGCTGTTGAGGCCGGCGCAGATATCATCATGCTTGATAACATGACTCCGGAGATGATGAAAGAGGCGGTGCAGCTGATCGATGGAAGAGCAAAAACTGAATGTTCCGGAAATGTTACAAAAGAAAACATTGCAAAGATCAGGGATGTTGGTGTAGACTATGTATCAAGTGGTGCATTAACGCATTCTGCACCGATCCTTGATATTTCGCTTAAGAATCTTCATCCGCTTTCCTGAAAAATGCAGGATTTTACAGAATACCGAGTGCTGCGACAGGAAATACCCCGAATATCAGAAAAGAAGCGTGAATTGCCGGAAGCAGAGGCATAGCAGGTGATGGCGGGCCGGGTTGGAGAGATCGCGAGAATGAAGGAGAGAGGTATCGGAATAAAAAGTACAGGCACAGCCAGGAAAGGGGAACTTAAATGACTGGTTCAGAACGCAGGACAGCGATCATGGATCAAATTAAAAACAGTGAACGGCCGGTCTCAGGAAGTGCTTTGGCCAGAACATTTCAGGTCAGCAGACAGGTGATCGTGCAGGATATTGCGCTGATACGCGCGGAGGGGAATGATGTGATCTCCACCAACAGAGGATATATTTTTACTGCTCCCCATACTGTGAGCCGGATATTCAAGGTGCATCATACAGATGCGGATCTGGAGAACGAGCTCTGCGGGATTGTGGATCTCGGCGGAAAAGTGATCAATGTAATGGTGAATCACAGAGTTTACGGGCATATCGAGGCAGAACTGAATATCAGCTCCAGGCGCCAGGTTGAGAATTTTATGGAGGATATCCGAAGCGGCAGGTCCAGTCCTCTGAAGAATATCACATCGGATTATCATTATCATAAAGTAGAAGCAGAATCCGAGGAAATCCTGGATATGATCCAGGATATGCTGAAACGACGAGGATTTCTGATCGAAGCAGAATAGCAGAAGTCAGATATAAAAAGAAAAGATATACAGAATGAGAAAATTCTGTTAATATGAAAATATAGTGATTACGAAAATAGGAGAAGGAATCCTGCATGGCAGGGTTCCTTCTTGCACCCTGCGGAAATGTGCACCTTGTGGAAATGTACAGACAGGGAAAACAGGATGCAGATATGAGGGTGAGAAAAAATACGGCTTGATATGCATGGAGGGGGAAATGGATTATCAGAGTATGTTTACATTTATGCTGGAGATGGCAGGAACTATTGCGTTTGCTGCTTCCGGAGCTATGGTGGGGGCGCAGAGAGGAATGGATATTTTCGGGGTCTGCGTTCTTGGAGTGGTGACTGCAGTGGGCGGAGGAGCTACCAGGGATATTATCCTGGGAATCGTGCCGCCGGGAATGTTTCAGGATCCGCTGTATACCATTGTGGCAACCGTGACGTCCTGTATTGTTTTTGCAGTGATGTACTGGAAGCAGGAGCTGCTGGAAGGCGGGAACCGGCTGGTCTATGATAAGGTGATGCTGGTGATGGATACGGTTGGCCTTGGTGTGTTTACTGTCATGGGGGTTGATAAGGGGATTTCCCAGGGGTATATGGAAAGAACATTTTTTCTTGTATTTCTTGGAACTGTCACAGGAGTTGGAGGCGGCCTTATCCGTGATATGATGGCAGGAGTACCGCCATATATTTTTGTGCGCCATATTTATGCCTGTGCGTCTATTGTAGGGGCCATTGCCTGTGTTTGGATATACAGGCTGTGGGGCGGAGTGCCGGCCATGGTGATCGGAACGGTAGTAGTGATCCTGATCCGGTACCTGGCGGCACATTATCGGTGGAATCTGCCGAGACTGAGAAGAGAATAAAAAAAGATATGAAAAGCTCCGGAACATTTAAGGAATAATGTTCCGGAGCTTTTTGGCTTTTATTTGGTTTATATTGCGTAGAAGATTTTATCTGTTCCTCTCATAAGAGAATCATGCGTCTGTATCCTGCAGAGCCAGGAAGCCTTCCTCCCCGGTACGGATCTTGACAACGTTTTCGATATCGTAAACGAAGACCTTACCATCACCGATCTGACCGGTATGAAGAACTTCTTTTGCAGTATCAATAACCTTCTGAACCGGTACAAGACTTACAACGATCTCAATTTTAACCTTCGGACGGAGGTTCATGTCAACCTCAACACCACGATAGTAGGTTGGAGCACCCTTCTGAACACCACAGCCCATAACGTTTGTGATAGTGATACCGGTTACGCCGATCTCGTTCATAGCCTGCATAAACTCATCCAGCTTGTTCTGACGTGTGATGATAACAACCTTTGTCAGTTTGTGTACGCCGTCTGCAGGAATTTCAGGAACAGATTCAGCAGGAGCAGAAGGAGCATGTTTTACAACAGGGGCTTTTACGGAAGTTCCCATTGGAGTCGGAGCCTTTGTCATGGTATCCTGTACAAAGAATCCGTCGTAAGCACTTGCGAGGCCATGCTCTTTCATATCCAGACCTGCGATCTCTTCCTCAGCGGAAACACGAAGACCGATGGTGTGTTTGATCACCTGGAAGATAATTGTCATAGTAACAGCAACCCATGCAATCGTGATAGCCATACCAATAAACTGAACACCGAAGCCATGGAAACCACCGCCTGTGAGAAGACCTTTCCACTCGGTACCTGCACCGTCGGAGAAAAGACCGACAGCAAGAGTTCCGAAAGCACCGTTAAGACCGTGAACGCCAACAGCACCAACCGGGTCATCAATTTTGAGAACTTTATCAACAAATTCAATACCAAATACTACAATGAATCCGGAGAGGATTCCGATGATAGCTGCAGATGTAGGAGATACGGTATCACAGCCTGCTGTGATGGCTACCAGTCCTGCAAGAGAACCGTTCAGGGACATGGAAACATCCGGTTTTTTGTAGCGGATCCATGTGATCAGCATAACTGTTACAGTAGCAACAGCAGCTGCAAGGTTTGTTGTTACGAAGATCTTTCCGGCGCTTACAATGGCATCGCCTTCCATGCTGACAGTAGATGCACCGTTGAAACCGAACCAGCAGAACCAGAGAATGAATACACCAAGTGCACCAACCGTAAGGTTATGTCCCGGGATCGCTCTGGATTTACCGGATTTGGAATATTTTCCGATACGAGGTCCGAGGATGATGGCACCGATCAGTGCAGCAACACCACCAACCATGTGAACGGCACAGGAACCTGCGAAATCATGAAATCCCATCTGGCTGATAAAGCCGCCGCCCCAGATCCAGTGACCGGATACCGGATATACAACGAGACTGATCAGTAAACTGTAGATACAGTAGGAGATGAATTTAGTACGCTCTGCCATGGCACCGGATACGATGGTAGCAGAAGTAGCACAGAATACAGTCTGGAAGATGAGAAATGCCCAGAAAGGAACTCCATCCGGAAGCATTGCGTTTCCGTAGTTTGCCTCTGAGGCGATTCCGCCAATCTTGCCGAAGAAACCGTTTCCTGCACCGAACATGATGCCAAATCCAACCAGCCAGAAGACCGGTGTACCGATACAGAAGTCCATCAGGTTTTTCATGATGATATTTCCTGCGTTTTTTGCTCTTGTGAATCCTGTTTCGACCATTGCAAATCCAGCCTGCATGAAGAAGACCAGTGCTGCACCGACGAGGACCCAAGTTGTGTTTACTGAAGAATACATAGTAACACTCCCTTTCCCAATTTTTTTCTTTCCTATTATGTATAGAAAGAATTTTTGTAATACCGGACAGAAAAAACAGATAGAATTTATCCAGTATCAGTATAACGAAAAAGCGCAGGAGAGAGGAAATTCTCTTCCGCGCCTTTACGAAATCAAAATTAGTATATGTAAAACAGGGGATATCTGTATCGTGTGATTAATGGATGAGGAAATCGATAATGAATTATGAAGTAGAGTTCATAAGGGATATCCCCTGTATTTACCGTATGAAATTGTTATCTGATATCCGTGATCAGATGGAGAATAACAGCTCGTCGTAGGTCGGATAAGGAAGTAACTCATCCGGGATCAGAGCCTCTGCCTCATCTGCAGATTTTCTTAAAGTTTCCATGTCTTCCAGAACAGTTTCCTGATAAGCCTTGGAGCATGCAAGTACATCGTCAGAAGAAGCAAGAGCTTTTGCTGTATCTGCTTTCAGAGTTTCCAGATCTTTTGCCATGGTATCTGCAAGTGTACTCAGTTTGGAGATCAGAGCAGCTTCACTTGCTACAGAAATATCAGCTACTACGGATTTCTTTGCAGCTGCAGTATCTGCAAGCTTTTCAACATATGTATATACAGAAGGAATTACCTGCTTCTGGATCATCTCAGCCAGAGTGTTGGACTCGATGTTGATGGTCTTGTAATAGTTTTCAAGCCAGATTTCGTAACGGGAGAAAAGCTCTTCCCTTGTAAAAATGCCATGCTTTGTAAACAGCGCAATGTTCTTCTCAGCAATGAAATGCGGAAGTGCATCCGGAGTTGTTTTCAGATTGTAGAGACCACGTTTCTCAGCTTCTTCAACCCATTCGTCTGTATATCCGTTTCCGTTAAAGATGATGCGTTTATGCTCTTCAATGGTCTTCTTAAGAAGTGCATGTACTGCGCTTTCCATTTCTTCTTCCGGAACATCCTTAAGAGCTGCGCTGAATTCTGCAAGAACCTCTGCAACAGCGGTATTCAGTACGATGTTCGGGTTTGCGACAGATGCTGCAGAACCAAGCATACGGAACTCAAATTTGTTTCCGGTAAATGCAAATGGTGAAGTACGGTTTCTGTCTGTGGTATCCTTTATGAAGTGCGGAAGTACCTTTGCTCCGATATCCATCTGTACCGCATGCTTATTGCTGAAGAAGGTATCGTTTTCAATAGATTTCAGTACGTCTGTCAGCTCATCTCCAAGGAAGATGGATACGATCGCAGGCGGTGCCTCGTTTGCTCCAAGACGATGATCGTTTCCGGCGCTTGCAACGGATACGCGGAGAAGATCAGCATAATCGTCAACGGCTTTGATGACAGCTACCAGGAATACCAGGAACTGTGTATTTTCTGCCGGTGTTTTTCCTGGATCAAGAAGGTTTACACCTGTGTCTGTGCTCATAGACCAGTTGTTGTGTTTACCGCTTCCGTTGATTCCCTCAAATGGTTTCTCGTGAAGGAGGCAGACCATGTTGTGCTTGTCGGCAACCTTCTTCATGATCTCCATGGTCAGCTGGTTGTGATCAACAGCAACATTTGTGGTATCAAATACAGGAGCCAGTTCGTGCTGTGCAGGAGCAACCTCGTTATGTTTTGTTTTTGCTGGAATGCCAAGCTTCCAAAGTTCTTCGTCAAGATCATGCATGTAAGCAGCAACGCGAGGCTTCAGGGCTCCGAAGTAATGATCTTCCATTTCCTGTCCTTTTGGTGCAGAAGCGCCCAGAAGAGTACGGCCGCAGAAGATCAGGTCTTTTCTCTTTTTGTAAAGATCCTTGTCAACCAGGAAATATTCCTGCTCAGGTCCTACGGTTGTGTCGATGTGACGGACTTCTTTGTTTCCAAGGATGTGAAGAATACGAACCGCTTCTTTGTTCAGAACATCCATGGAACGAAGAAGAGGAGTTTTCTTATCCAGTGCCTCTCCGCTGTAGGAACAGAATGCAGTAGGAATGTAAAGAGTTTTATCTTTAATGAATGCAGGTGAAGTAGGATCCCATGCTGTATATCCTCTTGCTTCAAAAGTAGCACGAAGTCCGCCTGACGGGAAGCTGGATGCATCCGGCTCACCTTTTACCAGCTCTTTACCGGAGAAATCCATGATCACCTGTCCGTCACCTGTAGGGGAGATGAAGCTGTCATGCTTCTCAGCAGTTACGTTTGTCATCGGCTGGAACCAGTGTGTGTAATGTGTCGCACCGTTTTCAGTAGCCCATTCTTTCATTGCAACTGCTACGGAATTTGCAACGTCCAGTTCCAGATGAGTTCCGTTTTCAATTGTTTTCTTTAATGCTTTGTACATGTCCTTTGGCAGTTTGCTTCGCATCACTTTGTCATTGAATACAAGGCTGCCATACATTTCAGGGATACTCTGTGCCATATAGGTACACTCCTTTCGATTTCACTCATTCATTATAATTTTTAATTATTTTATAAGGACCGCTACCGGAAGAACCGGGTATAAACGGACCGGAAAACAAAAAAAGCGCTTCAGATACTTGCCGTATCCAAAGCGCCTTTGCTTTATGTGTTGCAGTATACACCAAAATAAAATATTGTCAAGAGCTTTTTTGAAAAAATCTAAAAAATTGACCAGGGCGATCGGACTGTCGGAAAATAGGCAGGGTTGACAAATCTTGTCCTTTTATTATAATCTGATATCGTAGTTATACAGTCGAAAAGTCAGCAATCGCTATAAGTGATTGAGGCAAAAGAAGCTTTTTGACCAGTGACAAAGATGTACAATACGGAAAGAACAGATGGAGGGAAATATGTCAGGAGTAAAGGAAGAATGTGGCGTATTCGGGATTTATGATCTGGATGGAGGGAATATTGCACCATCTATTTATTATGGTCTTACCTCGCTGCAGCACAGGGGACAGGAGTCCTGCGGAATGGCCGTTTCAAGGACGGACGGAGAAAGAGGAAACGTACAGTTCCATAAAGATCTCGGACTGGTAAGCGAAGTTTTGCGAAAAGATGTTGTACATAATATGAATGGTGATATTGGAATCGGACATGTTCGTTATTCCACCACCGGAGAATCTGTCGCAGAGAATGCACAGCCGCTGGTACTTTCTTATATCAAGGGAAGTCTGGCACTTGCGCACAACGGAAATCTGGTTAATACAGAAGCTCTGAAATGGGAGTTGATTCAGACAGGCGCAATTTTCCATACAACTACCGACTCAGAGGTTATCGCGTTCCATATCGCAAGAGAACGTGTGCATTCTGCCACTGTAGAGGAAGCAGTACATAAAACCGTAGAGAAGATCCGCGGAGGATATGCTCTTGTGATCATGAGCCCCCGGAAGCTGATCGGTGCCCGTGATCCTTACGGACTGAAACCCCTCTGTCTTGGAAAAAGAGATAATGCCTATGTCCTTGCATCTGAAAGCTGCGCGCTGACATCTGTAGGAGCGGAATTTATCCGTGATATTGAACCGGGTGAGATCGTCACGATCACCAAGAACGGACTGAAATCCAGTAAACTGACTGAGAAGAAAAAGCATGCTCATTGTGTTTTTGAATATATTTATTTTGCAAGACTGGATAGCACCATGGATGGCGTGAAAATCTATGATGCAAGGATCCGTGGAGGAAAATCTCTTGCAAAATCCTATCCGGTAGAAGCGGACCTGGTGACCGGTGTACCGGAATCCGGACTTCCGGCAGCAAAAGGCTATTCTGAGGAATCCGGAATCCCGTTTGGCTTTGCGTTCTATAAAAACAGTTACATTGGAAGAACTTTTATCAAGCCTACACAGCAGGAGAGAGAGTCCAGTGTCCATCTGAAGCTGAGCGTTCTGGAATCCGTGGTGAAGGGGAAGAGAATCGTTCTGGTGGATGATTCCATTGTCCGCGGAACTACCATTGCCAATCTGATCCACATGCTGAAAGAAGCAGGAGCAAAAGAAGTCCATGTACGTATCAGCTCCCCGCCATTTTTACATCCCTGTTATTTTGGTACCGATGTGCCGTCCAATGACCAGCTCATCGCAGCACAGCACAGCACGGAAGAAATCCGTAAGATGATCGGTGCAGACTCCCTGGGTTATATGCAGATCGATTATCTGGAAGGCATGGCAGGTGGACTTCCGCTGTGTAAAGCATGTTTTGATGGCAATTATCCGATGGAAATACCGGCAGAAATCAAACAGGATTAATGAACTATGTGGAATTAATCTCACAGTAAAAAATAATGGATTGAAAAACGAAAATGTAAAAACTGCACAATAAATATATAAAAAACCCGGATTTTGTCATATAAAATCCGGGTTTTTATAGAAAGACTCTTAAAAACGATAAAAAACATCAACTTGACAAATCTGACAACATGAGACATAATGTGGAACAGCCAGATGAAAAAGGCCGCTGGTCTGGAATATACAGGAAAACAGCAAGGCCGAAAAAAGGCCGGTTTTTTGCCGAGATAAAAGAGAGGATGATATTTATGTCTAAAAAAATTAGATTGAATGCGACAGAGGATGTTAAAGAATTTGTTAAGGCTGCAAGTAAATGTGATTTTGATGTAGATATTTCATATAACAGAATTTTAATTGATGCAAAATCTATTCTTGGAATCCTCAGCATGGATCTGACCAGAGTTCTTACAGTAACCTGTCATGGCGAGGATCATGAGTTTGATCGTTTCCTTCAGAAATATGCAGTTGCCTGACAGACAGTGCAGAGACAGACAAGATATGAAAGACATAAAAAGAAAAGGCAGACGTGACTGCAGAGACAGGAGATCAGTTTGAAATCCTCAGCAGGCGTCTGTTTTTTCTTTGCATCCATTTCATAGGAAGAAATTCCGCAGACTATATGAAAAATCAGTTATTGACAAATAAAAAAAAATAGTTTATAGTAAACCATATTTTATATGAAAGATAACTGACAAAGGCGTCAGGAACGGATACCACAGGGGAATTCTCACCCCTTGGAATCTGTTCCGGACGCCTTTTTGTTGTGGGACACAAAATGGAGGAGGAAATCGAAGATGGCAGTAAAGTATGTTTTTGTAACAGGTGGAGTTGTTTCCGGTCTGGGAAAAGGAATTACCGCAGCGTCTCTTGGGCGCCTTCTGAAAGCCAGAGGGTATCAGGTGACCATGCAGAAATTTGATCCCTACATTAATATTGACCCGGGAACTATGAATCCCATTCAGCATGGAGAGGTTTTTGTAACGGATGACGGTACAGAGACTGACCTTGACCTTGGACATTATGAGCGTTTCATTGATGAAAGCCTTGACAAAAATTCCAATGTGACAACCGGTAAGATTTACTGGTCTGTTCTTCAGAAAGAGCGTCATGGTGATTTCGGCGGAGGTACCGTTCAGGTGATCCCGCATATTACCAATGAGATCAAGAGCCGTTTTTACAGAGCAAAATCCGCAGACGAAGACAGAATTGCGATCATCGAGGTTGGTGGTACAGTCGGTGATATTGAGAGCCAGCCGTTCCTGGAATCCATCCGTCAGTTCCAGCATGATGTGGGACATGACAATGCGATCCTTATCCATGTAACTCTGATCCCGTATCTCCGTGCTTCCGGAGAGATGAAGACCAAACCCACCCAGGCCAGTGTAAAAGAACTTCAGGGAATGGGAATCCAGCCGGATGTCCTGGTATGCAGAAGTGAGTATCCTCTTACTGAGGACATCCGTGGAAAGATTGCCCTGTTCTGTAATGTGCCTGTAAGCAATGTGCTTCAGAATCTGGATGTGGAATATTTATATGAAGCTCCTCTTGCAATGGAGAGAGAAAAGCTTGCAGACGTAGTACTGCAGAGCTTAAGACTGGAGAATCGCAAACCAGATCTTACAGACTGGGAAAATATGGTAGAAAATCTCCGCCACCCGGATAAAACAGTAAAGATCGCCATGGTTGGTAAATATACACAGCTTCATGATGCATACTTGAGTGTTGTGGAAGCACTGAAGCATGGCGGGATCTCTTGCCGCGCAAAGGTTGATATCACCTGGGTGGACTCCGAAGAACTCAATGAAAAAAATTTGGATCAGACTCTCCATTCTGTAGATGGAATCCTGGTTCCGGGAGGATTCGGAAACCGTGGTACAGAAGGAATGATCCTTGCGGCACAGTATGCAAGAGTTCATAAGATCCCATACCTTGGGATCTGCCTGGGAATGCAGATGGCTATTGTGGAATTTGCCCGCCATGTGCTTGGATATGAAGATGCCAACAGTATTGAGCTGGCACCGGAAACAACACATCCGGTCATTGCTCTGATGCCGGATCAGGAGGATGTGGAAGATCTTGGAGGAACTCTTCGTCTTGGAAGCTATCCGTGTGTGCTTGCAGAAGGCTCCAGATCCTATGAGCTTTTTGGAAAGAAAGAGATCCAGGAACGTCACAGACATCGTTATGAGGTAAACAACGCATTCCGTAAGGAACTGGACGAAAAGGGAATGTCCATTGTAGGAACATCCCCGGATGCTCACATTGTTGAGATGATCGAAATTGCCGGACATCCGTTCTTTGTGGGAACACAGGGACATCCGGAATTTAAATCCAGGCCAAACCATGCACATCCACTGTTCCGTGGATTTGTGCAGGCGGCAGTTGATAAAAAGACGGCAGAAGAAGCTGCAATGAAAGGATGAGAAAAATGAGAGAAGTAGCAAATCAGCAGCAGGGCCTCTACCGCCCTGAATTTGAACATGATAACTGCGGTATCGGAGCCGTTGTTAATATAAAAGGAAAGAAAACACATGATACAGTTGCCAATGCTCTTAAGATCGTAGAGAATCTTGAGCATCGTGCTGGTAAGGATGCAGAAGGAAAAACCGGTGATGGTGTCGGTATCCTTCTTCAGATCTCCCACAAATTTTTTAAGAAGGTCTGTAAAAAAGAAGGCTTTGATATCGGCGGAGAGAGAGAATACGGTGTAGCCCAGCTCTTTTTCCCACAGCAGGAGATCAAACGTGCCCAGGCAAAGAAGATGTTCGAGATCATCGTGGAAAAAGAGGGTCTGGAGCTTCTTGGATGGCGTACAGTACCGGTCTTCCCGGAGGTTCTTGGTCATAAAGCGAAAGAGTGCATGCCGTGCATTATGCAGGCATTTGTTAAAAAACCGGAGGATGTGGAAAAAGGTCTTGCCTTTGACCGTATGCTTTACATCGCACGTCGTGAATTTGAACAGAGTAATGATAATACTTACGTAGTTTCCATGAACAGCCGTACCATCGTATACAAAGGTATGTTCCTGGTAGGACAGCTCCGTACCTTCTTTGGCGATCTTCAGAGCCAGGATTACGAGTCTGCCATTGCAGTGGTACATTCCCGTTTCAGTACCAACACGAATCCAAGCTGGGAGAGAGCACATCCGAACCGTTTCATCGTACATAACGGTGAGATCAACACAATCCGCGGAAACGCCGATAAGATGCTTGCACGTGAGGAAAACATGGAGTCTCCGTATCTGAAGGATGAGCTTCACAAGGTCCTTCCTGTAGTTAACCGCAATGGTTCTGACTCTGCAATGCTTGACAATACCCTGGAATTCCTGGTTATGAGTGGAATGGATCTTCCACTTGCAGTGATGATCACGATTCCGGAGCCATGGGCAAACAACGATACGATTTCTCAGGAGAAGAGAGATTTTTATCAGTACTATGCGACTATGATGGAGCCATGGGACGGTCCTGCGTCCATTCTGTTCTCAGATGGTGATGTGATGGGAGCGGTTCTTGACAGAAACGGTCTTCGTCCATCCAGATACTATATCACATCGGATGGCTATATGATCCTTTCTTCCGAGGTTGGTGTTCTTCCTGTGGATGAGGAGAAGATCGTATTAAAAGAACGTCTTCATCCGGGAAAAATGCTTCTGGTTGATACCGTTCAGGGTCGTGTCATTGATGACAATGAGCTCAAAGAAAAATATGCGAAAAAACAGCCTTATGGTGAGTGGCTGGACAGCAATCTGGTACAGCTTCGTGATATCAAGATCCCGAATCAGAGAGTTGTCGAATACACTCCGGAGGAGAGAGCACGCCTTCAGAAAGCCTTCGGATATACTTATGAGCAGTACCGTACTTCGATCCGAAACATGGCATTAAACGGCGCAGAAAGCATCGGAGCCATGGGACATGATACTCCCCTTGCAGTATTTTCCAAGGAACATTATCCGCTGTTCGATTACTTCAAGCAGCTTTTTGCACAGGTAACAAACCCGCCGATCGATGCGATCCGTGAGGAGATCGTTACTTCTACAAGTGTATATGTAGGAAAAGACGGAAATCTTCTGATCCAGAAGCCGGAGAACTGTCAGGTGCTGAAGATCAACAATCCGATCCTGACCAACACCGATATGCTGAAGATCAAGAATATGAAAAAGGACGGCTTCAAGGTTGTAACACTTTCTACATTATATTATAAGAGCACAAAGCTTGAACGTGCCATTGACCGTCTGTTCGTAGAGGTAGACAAAGCCTTCCGTGAGGGAGCAAACATCCTGGTCCTTTCTGACCGCGGTGTGGATGAGAACCATATGCCGATCCCGTCCCTGCTGGCGGTTTCCGCAGTACATCAGCATCTTGTAAAAACAAAGAAGAGCACTTCCCTTGCCCTGATCCTGGAGTCCGGTGAGCCGAGAGAGGTACATCATTTCGCAACACTCCTCGGATATGGTGCAAGTGCAGTCAATCCGTATCTGGCACTGGATACGATCCATGAGCTGATCGATACACATATGCTGGATAAGGACTATTACGCAGCCGTTGATGATTACAATCATGCAGTGATCAGCGGTATCGTAAAGATCGCTTCCAAGATGGGTATTTCCACTATCCAGTCCTATCAGGGATCTCAGATCTTTGAGGCAATCGGAATTTCCCAGGATGTGATCGATCGTTACTTTACAGGAACCGTAAGTCGTGTAGGCGGAATCACATTGGAAGATATCGAGGATAATGTAGAAAAACTTCATTCTGAGGCATTTGATCCCCTTGGACTTGCCACAGATCTTACTCTGGACAGCGTAGGTGCCCATAAGATGAGAAGCCAGGGTGAGGAGCACAAATATAACCCGCGTACCATTCATCTTCTCCAGCAGTCCACAAAACAGGGCAGCTATGAGATGTTCAAGGAATATACAAAGCTGGTAGATGACGAGGGTCATGGAAACTTAAGAGGTCTTCTGGACTTTAAGTTTGCCAAGGAGCCTATTCCGATCGACCAGGTTGAGAGTGTTGAGGATATTGTAAAACGATTTAAGACAGGTGCCATGTCCTACGGTTCTATTTCACAGGAAGCACATGAGACACTGGCTATTGCCATGAACCATCTCCATGGAAAATCCAATACCGGTGAGGGTGGTGAAAGTGATGAGCGTCTGGATTCAGCAGGAACAGACAATGACCGCTGCTCTGCGATCAAACAGGTAGCCAGCGGACGTTTCGGCGTTACCAGCCGTTATCTGGTTTCCGCAAGAGAGATCCAGATCAAGATGGCACAGGGTGCAAAGCCGGGTGAGGGCGGACATCTTCCGGCAAAGAAGGTATATCCGTGGATCGCAAAAACCCGTCATTCCACGCCGGGAGTCAGCCTGATCTCTCCGCCGCCACATCATGATATCTATTCTATCGAGGATCTGGCAGAATTGATCTATGACCTGAAAAACGCCAATAAATATGCGGATATTTCCGTAAAGCTGGTTTCTGAGGCGGGTGTTGGTACGGTTGCAGCCGGTGTTGCAAAGGCCGGTGCACAGACTGTTCTGATCTCCGGATATGACGGAGGTACAGGAGCAGCGCCAAGAAGCTCTATCCATAATGCAGGACTTCCATGGGAGCTTGGACTTGCAGAAACACACCAGACGCTGATCATGAACGGACTTCGTAACCGTGTACGTATCGAGACAGACGGTAAGCTGATGAGTGGCCGTGACGTTGCCATTGCAGCACTTCTCGGTGCAGAGGAATTCGGTTTTGCAACAGCGCCACTTGTAACGATGGGCTGCGTGATGATGAGAGTCTGCAATCTGGACACCTGCCCGGTAGGTGTGGCTACACAGAACCCGGAGCTGCGTAAGAGATTCCGCGGAAAACCGGAGTATGTGGAGAACTTCATGCGCTTTATTGCACAGGAGCTGAGAGAGTACATGGCACGCCTTGGTGTTGCCACCATCGATGAGATGGTAGGTCGTACAGACCTTCTTACAGTTTCTGACAGTGTGCAGGAGCCGCATAAGGGTAAGGTTGACTTAAGTGCCATCCTGAATAACCCATATGCAGGAAAGGGCAAAGTAACCTTTGATCCGAAGGCTGTATACAATTTCAATCTTGAGAAAACTCTGGATGAAAAAGTTCTGGTCAAGAAATGTGCACCGGCGATCCAGAAGGGTGAGAAAGTTTCTGTTGATGTAAATGTTACCAATACAGACCGTGCATTTGGTACCATCCTCGGATCTGAGATCACAAGAAATCATAAGGATGGACTTCCGGAGGATACGGTAACTGTAAACTGTACAGGTGCAGGCGGACAGAGTTTCGGTGCCTTTATTCCGAAAGGACTGACATTGAAACTGACCGGTGACAGCAACGACTACTTCGGAAAAGGCCTTTCCGGTGGAAAGCTGATCGTTAAGGTTCCGGAGAAGGCCGGATACAAGGCTGAAGAGAACATCATCGTCGGAAACGTGGCACTCTATGGTGCGACCAGCGGAACTGCATTTATCAACGGCGTTGCCGGTGAGCGTTTTGCAGTACGTAACTCCGGTGCGGTTGCAGTTGTTGAGGGTGTTGGCGAGCATGGCTGCGAGTACATGACAGGCGGCCGTGTGGTAGTTCTTGGAAAAACAGGAAAGAACTTTGCAGCAGGTATGAGCGGCGGTATCGCTTATGTCCTTGATGTGGATAACGTTCTTTACAAGAACCTCAATAAAGCAATGATCTCCATTGAAAAAGTGGATAATAAATATGATAAAAAAGAGCTTCGTGATCTTATCGAGGCTCATGTGGAAGCAACAGGCTCTGAGATCGGTAAGAAGGTGCTGGCTGATTTTGATTCCTATCTGCCTCACTTCAAAAAACTCATTCCGGATGAGTACAAGAGAATGATCACATTAAGTGCAAAGCTGGAAGAAAAAGGTCTGACCAGCCAGCAGGCACAGATGGAAGCGTTCTATGAGAGCATCGGCGTGAAACATTAAGGAGGATGAGGAAATGGGAAAGCCAACTGGATTTTTAGATTATGAAAGAGAAACGGCAAAGGTTCTGCCGCCAAAGGAACGTATTCAGAATTTCAACGAATTTCGTATTCCATTAAATAAAGAAAAACAGAAACTTCAGGGAGCACGCTGCATGGCCTGCGGCGTCCCCTTCTGCCAGTCAGGTATGATGATCGGCGGAATGGCTTCCGGCTGCCCGCTGCACAACCTGGTTCCTGAGACAAATGATCTTGTGTACACAGGAAACTGGAAGCAGGCATTCCTTCGTTTAAACAAGACACACAGCTTTCCGGAGTTTACATCCAGAGTGTGTCCAGCACTTTGCGAAGCTGCATGTACCTGTAACCTGAACGGAGATCCGGTCAGCACAAAGGAGAATGAGAAAGCGATCATCGAGACAGCCTATGCAGAAGGATGGGTAAAACCGCAGATCCCGCCTGTCCGCACAGGAAAGACGATCGCAGTCATCGGAAGTGGTCCTTCCGGACTGGCAGCAGCACAGCAGCTGAACCGCCGTGGCCACAGCGTAACCGTATTTGAGAGAAACGACCGTATCGGAGGACTTCTCCGCTACGGCATTCCGAACATGAAGCTGGAGAAGAAGGTCATTGACCGCAGACTGAAGCTGATGGAAGAGGAAGGCGTGAAATTTGTTACCAATATCAATGTTGGTGTTGACATCACGGCAGAACAGCTTCTGAAGGATTATGACCGTGTCCTTCTCTGCTGTGGAGCTTCTCATCCGAGAGATATCAAGGTTCCGGGAAGAGACGCCAAGGGAATTTACTTTGCAGTGGATTTCCTGAAGCAGGTAACAAAAAGTCTTCTGGATACAGATTTTGCAAAATTCCCATATGAGCTTGCAAAGGGCAAAAATGTTCTGGTCATTGGCGGTGGTGATACTGGTAATGACTGTGTGGGAACATCCATCCGTCTGGGGGCGAAATCTGTAACACAGCTTGAGATGATGCCGCAGCCTCCTGCAGCAAGAACTCCTTCCAATCCATGGCCGGAGTGGCCGAAGGTCCTGAAAACCGATTACGGCCAGGAAGAGGCTATTGCAGTATTCGGCCATGATCCTCGGATCTATCAGACAACCGTTACTGAGTTTATCAAGGACAAAAAAGGAAATGTCTGCAAGGCCAAGATCGTAAAACTGAAAAGCGTAAAGGATGAAAAGACCGGAAGATTCAATATGGTACCGGTTGAGGGCAGTGAGGAAGTGATCCCTGCAGATGTGGTCCTTATTGCAGCCGGCTTCCTTGGCAGCGAGAAATATGTGACAGATGCCTTCCGTGTAGCGCTTACACCAAGAACTAATGTGGAAACAAAACCGGAGCAGTATGCAACAAGCGTAGATCGTGTGTTCACAGCAGGTGATATGCATCGTGGACAGTCCCTTGTCGTATGGGCGATCCATGAGGGACGTGAGGCTGCGAAAGCAGTGGACGAATCACTGATGAGCTATTCATATTTACAGTAAAATAACAGATACCAGGGGCAAAAGGTCAAAAAAACTGTTCGTGTTTCCGCGATAAAGCTTTTGAACTTTTGCCCCTTTTAAAAAATGGTTGACAAAGAATTGACCGATTGCTATAATTACGTCCATGAACAAGGGTGTTCTTCAGGAGCGGAAGCTCTCTGAAGTGCACCCTTTTTCTGATTTTGAGGGTAATTATTTTGTGTGATGAGGAAATAAAGGAGAGAATACTATGGGGAATTATACCAGAGAAGAGATTCTTGCAATGGCAGAGGAGGAAGACGTAGAGTTCATCCGCCTCCAGTTTACAGATATGTTTGGAACTCTGAAAAATATTGCGATCACAGCAAGAGAGCTTCCAAGAGCCCTGGATAACCAGTGCGTTGTATATGGCTCTCATATTGCGGGCATTGTGGGAGAGAAGGAGCCGGATCTGATCCTGTATCCGGACTATGATACCTTTTCAATTCTCCCATGGCGTCCTCAGCAGGGAAAGGTCGCAAGACTGATCTGTGATATGCGCCGTGCAGATGGGTCTGAGCATGAGATGAGCTCCAGATATATTCTGAAAAAAACAGCGCAGGCAGCAGAGGAGGCAGGGTATACCTGTTATGTTGACCCGGAATGCGAGTTTTTCCTGTTTCATATTGATGATAACGGAATGCCTACAACGGTTTCTCACGAAAAGGCCGGATATCTGGATGTAAGTCCGGTGGACTTGGGCGAAAATGCAAGACGTGACATGGTACTGACTCTTGAGGATATGGGATTTGAGGTGGAATCCTCTCATCATGAGACAGCACCCGCACAGCATGAGATTGCCCTTCATTACGGGGAAGCGCGTGAGATGGCAGACGAAGTTATAACCTTTAAGATGGCGGTAAGAACTGTAGCCAAACGTCATGGACTTCATGCGACATTTATGCCGAAGCCAAGACGGGAAGTAAACGGTTCAGCCATGCATATCCATTTTTCGCTGTTTAAAAATGGAAAAAATATTTTCGTGGATCCGGAGGATCCGACCAGATTAAGTGAAGAGGCATACTATTTTATCGGAGGTCTTCTGGCTCACAGCCGTGAGATGACTTTGATCACCAATCCGCTTGTAAATTCCTATAAACGTCTTGTACCTGGATTTGATGCGCCTACAGAGCTGACCTGGACGAGAAATAACCAGAATTCACTGGTAAGGATCCCGAGAGTCAATGGTGCTGATACCAGGATCGAGCTTCGAAGCCCGGATGCTGCATCCAATCCATACCTTGTTTTTGCGGTATGCCTGGCAGCGGGCCTGGATGGAATCCAGAAGAAGATCTATCCTACAAAAGCTTCTGACCGTTCTCTTTCCGAGTCGGATCAGAAGGAACAGGGTATCGAGAATTTACCGGAGAACCTGCGGGAAGCGATCACACTGTTTGAGGACAGCAGCTGGATGAAGGAAATCCTTGGAGAAGCTTTCTGCAAACAGTATGCGCAGGCAAAGAGAAAAGAGTGGTTGCGTTATTCCCAGGAGATTTCCGACTGGGAGATCGAGGAGTATCTGTATCGGATCTGATGAACGAGGCATAATGGGACGAAAGAGAGTGGCGGCTTATGAACACGAGTATCGTGATTGCATTACCGAAAATAGAAGATGCAAAAAAGATCCGCACAGTCCTTAACCGATATGGATTCACGGTGGCGGCAGTATGCAATTCAGGTGCCAATGCCCTTGCCAGTATCTCGGAGCTTGATGGCGGCGTTCTGCTTTGCGGTTATCATCTTCAGGATATGTACTACCGTGATCTTCTGGACTATATGCCGGATTATTTTGAAATGCTGCTTATGGCCTCCCGGGGAGTGATCAGTGAGGCGCCAACATCCATTTTATGCGTGGGAATGCCTCTGAAAGTCGGAGATCTGGTAAATACGGTAAGCATGATGCTTTCCCAGATCGAAAGGCGTTGGAAAAAAGATAAGAAAAAGCCGAAGCAGCGTTCATGGAAAGAACAGAATTATATTTCAAATGCAAAGATGCTTCTAATGGAAAGAAATCACCTGAGCGAGGATGACGCATACCGCTATATCCAGAAATGCAGTATGGATTCCGGGACCAATATGGTGGAGACGGCCCAGATGGTTCTGATGCTTTTATATGATTCTGTGTAAAAAAACAACAGGGCGGACAGAAATGATCTGCTCTGAATGCCTGATATCACACCGGATCGGGAAAAATTCCGCAGGGGATTTCCTGATTCGGTGAAACTACTTTGAATTGGAGGATGAGGGAATGGAATTTATGGATGGAATCTGTAAGACTAGAGAATGTGCCTGGGATGTGCTTCTTTCCGAGAGCATGAAAGACCAGGAAGCAACAGTGGAAGGTGCAATACACAGCATCCGTAATATGGGTGACGTGGCATTTGTGATACTTCGAAAAAAAGAAGGGCTTTTTCAGACCGTATATGAAAACGACAAGACAAATGTTTCCATTCATGATCTGAAGGAGGCAATGTGTGTGCGCCTCACAGGAACTCTTCATGAGGAAGAAAGAGCGCCTCACGGAAGAGAACTCCGCATCAGCCATGTGGAAATCCTTTCCTCACCTGCAGAGCCTCTTCCGCTGGCCATCGACAAATGGAAGCTGAACACTTCCCTGGAGGCAAAGCTGAATTATCGTCCTATCGCCCTGCGTAATGTGCAGGAGCGTGCAAAATTCAAGATTCAGGAGGCTCTGGTGCGGGCATTTCGTGATTACCTCTATGAGAAGGGGTTCACCGAGATCCACACACCGAAGATCGGAGCCAGAGGTGCAGAGGGTGGTGCAAACCTGTTCAAGCTGAGTTATTTCCATAAACCGGCAGTTCTGGCACAGAGCCCGCAGTTTTATAAACAGATGATGGTAGGTGTTTTTGATCGTGTATTTGAGACCGGCCCTGTATTCCGTGCAGAGAAGCATAACACAAAACGTCATCTGAATGAATATACAAGCCTTGATTTTGAGATGGGCTATATCAACGGATTTGAGGATATCATGGAGATGGAAACCGGATTTCTCCAGTATGCGGTAGAACTTCTTAAGAAAGACTATGCTCATGAGCTTTTCATTCTGAAGGTGGAGCTTCCGAAGGTGGACAAGATCCCGGCAGTACGTTTTGACAAGGCCAAAGAGCTGGTAGCTGAAAAATATAATCGTAAGATCCGCAACCCATATGATCTGGAGCCGGAGGAAGAAGCGCTGATCGGAAGATATTTCAAAGAAGAATATGATGCTGATTTTGTTTTTGTCACACATTATCCGTCTAAGAAGCGTCCGTTCTACGCAATGGATGATCCGTCAGATGAGAAATTTACATTAAGCTTTGACCTTCTGTTCAAGGGACTTGAGGTAACTACAGGCGGACAGCGTATCCATGATTATCAGATGCTGAAGGATAAGATCGCAGCCCGTGGTATGGATGAAGAGGGTATGGAGCAGTACCTGGATACCTTCAAGCATGGAATGCCGCCTCACGGAGGACTTGGAATCGGACTGGAACGTCTTACCATGCAGATCCTCGGAGAAGAAAACGTTCGTGAGACCTGTCTGTTCCCACGTGATATGAACAGACTTGAGCCGTAATAAGGAGAAAAAAGATGGCAAAGATAATCGATGATGAAACAATGGAAAATGTCTGCATCCTTGCAAAGCTTTCTCTGACAGAGGATGAAAAGGAAAAAGCAAAAGAGGACATGCAGAAGATGCTGGACTATGTAGACAAGCTGGATGAGCTTGATACTTCTTCCGTAGAGCCCATGTCCCATATTTTTGAGGACGAAAATGTATTCCGTGAGGATGTTGTGACAAACGGAGATAATCATGAGGCAATGCTTGCCAATGCACCGAAGCAGAAAGAAAACCAGTATCAGGTTCCGAAAACAATTGGATAAGACAGGAGACAGGACATGGATTTGGGAAAATTAACCGCATTACAGCTTGCGGAAAAGATCAAGCAGCATCAGATAAGCGTCCTGGACGGTGTGAAATACGTATTTGATCAGATCGAAGCAAAAGAGGACAAGGTCCACGCTTATCTTGATACTTACAAAAAAGAAGCCTATGCAAGAGCAAAAGAGGTACAGAAGGGCATTGAGGATGGAACCTATACAGGACCTCTTGCCGGTGTACCTATTGCAATTAAGGATAATATCTGCATTAAGGGAAAAACAACTACCTGTGCATCAAAGATCCTTGAGAATTTTGTGCCACAGTACAATGCCGAGGTTATTGACCGTCTGGAACAGGCAGGTCTTGTGATCATCGGAAAGACAAACATGGATGAGTTCGCCATGGGAAGTACCACAGAGACATCCGCTTACGGCGTCACCAGAAACCCGTGGGATCTGGAGCATGTTCCGGGCGGCTCCTCTGGCGGCTCCTGTGCGGCAGTGGCAGCAGGAGAGACTTACCTGGCACTGGGTTCTGATACCGGCGGTTCCATCCGTCAGCCAAGCTCCTACTGCGGTGTTACCGGAATCAAACCGACCTACGGAACAGTATCCCGTTACGGACTGGTTGCCTATGCATCCTCTCTGGATCAGATCGGACCGGTAGGAAAGGATGTTGCAGACTGTGCGGCACTCCTTGAGATCATTGCCGGACACGATGCCAAGGACAGCACCTCCATGAAGAGAGAGAATCTTGACTTCTCCGCTTCTATGACAGATAAGATCGTGGGAATGAAATTCGGCGTGCCGAAGGAATATCTCTCAGAGGGACTGAACCCGGAGGTAAAAGAGGCCTTTATGAATACGCTGAAGAGCCTTACCGAGATGGGCGCAGTGGTAGAATTTTTCTCCATGAAGACAACAGAATATATGATCCCTGCCTACTACATCATTGCCAGCGCAGAGGCAAGCTCCAATCTGGAGCGCTTTGACGGTGTGAAGTACGGCTTCCGTGCAAAAGAGTACGAGGGACTTCATGATATGTACAAGAAGACAAGGACTGAAGGTTTCGGCGAGGAAGTAAAGCGCCGTATCATGCTTGGCTCCTTTGTGTTAAGCTCCGGTTACTACGATGCTTACTATCTGAAAGCACTTCGCACAAAAGCCCTTATCAAAAAGGAATTTGACCAGGCCTTTTCCAAATATGACGTTCTTCTTGCTCCGGCATCACCGTTTACGGCGCCGAAGCTTGGAGAGAGCCTGAAAGACCCTCTTGCCATGTATCTTGGCGATATTTATACGGTAGCAGTAAACCTGTGCGGACTTCCCGGAATCGCCGTTCCATGCGGAAAAGACGCAGCAGGCCTTCCGATCGGAATCCAGATGATCGGTGACTGCTTCAAAGAAAACAACCTGTTCCGCGCAGCACACGCTTATGAGAAAAAACGTGGTGATTTCGGAACAGCAATGGAAGGGGGGGAAAAGGCATGAAACAGTATGAGACAGTCATAGGACTTGAGGTGCATGTGGAGCTTGCCACAAAAACAAAGATCTTCTGCGGATGCTCCACAGAATTCGGAGGCGCACCAAATACACATACCTGCCCGGTCTGCACCGGTATGCCGGGCTCTCTTCCGGTCCTCAACAAAAAAGTGGTAGAGTTTGCCATCAAGGCAGGTCTTGCGGCAAACTGTCATATCCATCAGTACTGTAAGTTTGACCGTAAGAACTATTTTTATCCGGATAACCCCCAGAACTACCAGATTTCTCAGCTGTATCTGCCGATCTGCTATGACGGAGCTGTTGAGATCGAGACTTCCGCAGGCAAAAAAACTGTACGTATCCATGAGATGCATATGGAGGAGGATGCCGGTAAGCTGATCCATGATGAGTGGGAAGACTGCTCCCTGGTTGACTACAACCGAAGCGGAGTACCGCTGATCGAGATCGTATCCGAGCCGGATATGAGAAGCTCCGAGGAGGTTATCGCATATCTGGAAAAGCTCCGCTGCACCATGCAGTATCTTGGAGTTTCTGACTGTAAGCTCCAGGAGGGCTCCATGCGTGCCGATGTCAACCTTTCTGTCCGTGAGGTGGGAAGTGAGACCTTCGGAACAAGAACAGAGATGAAGAACCTGAACTCCTTCAAGGCCATTGCGAGAGCGATCGAAGGAGAGAGAGAACGTCAGATCGAGCTTCTGGAAGAAGGAAGAGCCGTTGTACAGGAGACAAGAAGATGGGACGATAACAAAGAGTCTTCCCATGCTATGCGTTCCAAGGAGGATGCAAAGGATTACCGTTACTTCCCGGACCCGGATCTTCCGCCGATCCACATTTCCGATGCATGGATCGAAGAGTTGCGTACTTCCATTCCGGAGCTTCGTGAAGCCAAGATGGAGCGTTATCAGAAGGAGTATGAGCTTCCGGCTTATGATGCAGGGATCCTGACCGAATCCAGACATCTGGCAGGACTTTTTGAGGAAACAGCAGTTCTTCTCGGAAACCCGAAAAAGGTGGCAAACTGGTTTATGGTGGAGGTTCTCCGCCTGACAAAGGACAAGGGCTTTGATCCGGAAAGGGTAAGCTTTACCCCGAAGCATCTGGCAGACCTTCTTTCCATGGTGGAGAAAAAAGAGGTCAGCGCACAGAATGCCAAGAAAGTATTTGAAAAAGTGTTTGACGAGGATATTGATCCGGTTGTATATATAGAAGAGAATGGTCTTAAGATCGTAGAAGATACAGGCCTTCTCACCGAAACTGTGAAAAAGATCGTAGATGCAAACCCTGGACCGCTGGCAGAGCTTCTGGGCGGCAAGGATAAGGTTATGGGATTTTTCGTAGGACAGCTGATGAGAGAATTGAAAGGCAAGGCAAATCCTGACAGCGTCAGAAAAGCACTGGCAGAGGAAATTGAGAGAAGGAGATAAAATACTATGGTTACAGTAAATCAGAATTATTTAAAACTTCCGGGAAGCTATCTGTTTTCCAATATCGCAAAGAAGGTAAGCGCATATAAGGAGGCCAATCCGGAATTTAAGGATTCTGTGATCAGTCTTGGAATCGGTGATGTGACACAGCCCCTTGCACCGGCGATCATCGATGCCCTTCATAAATCCGTAGACGAGATGGCACACGCAGAAACCTTCCACGGATATGCTCCGGATCTCGGATATGAGTTCTTAAGAAGTGCCATTGCAAAAAATGATTATCAGTCCAGAGGCTGCGACATCAGCGCAGACGAGATCTTTGTTTCTGACGGAGCAAAAAGCGATTCCGGAAACATCCAGGAGATCTTCGGACTGGATAACAAGGTTGCAGTCTGCGACCCGGTTTATCCTGTATATGTAGATACCAACGTTATGGCCGGACGTACTGGTCTTTATAACAAAGAGCGTGAGAACTTTGACGGTGTGATCTACATGCCCTGCAAAGAGGAGAATGGTTTCCTTCCGGAGATACCGGCAGATGAAGTACCGGATCTGATCTATCTCTGCTTCCCGAACAATCCCACCGGCGGTGCGATCACAAAGGAAGCTCTTCAGGAGTGGGTCGACTACGCCAACAAAAACGGCTGCGTGATCATCTATGATGCAGCATATGAGGCATATATTTCCGAGGAGGATGTTCCACACAGCATTTATGAGTGCGAGGGTGCAAGAACCTGTGCCATCGAGCTTCGAAGTTTTTCCAAAAATGCTGGCTTTACAGGCGTTCGTCTTGGATTTACTGTTGTTCCGAAGGAACTGGTGCGTGATGGCGTGGAGCTTCACAGTCTCTGGGCAAGACGCCACGGAACCAAGTTTAATGGTGCTCCGTACATTGTACAGAGAGCAGGCGAGGCTGTTTACTCTCCGGAGGGAAAAGCACAGCTGAAGGAGCAGATCGCTTATTACATGCGTAATGCAAAGACGATCCTCGAGGGCCTTTCCGCAGTAGGATTTTCCGTGTCTGGTGGAAAAAATGCTCCATATATCTGGCTGAAAACACCGGATCAGATGACCTCCTGGGAGTTCTTTGATTATCTCCTTGAGAAAGCACACATCGTAGGAACACCAGGTTCAGGCTTTGGTGCACATGGTGAGGGATATTTCCGTCTGACAGCATTCGGAAGCTATGAGAATACACTGGAAGCAATCGAGAGAATTAAAAATCTGTAATATGAGTATAAATTGCGGAGCAGGTCTTTGGAAAAGAGCTGCTTCGTTTTTTAACCGGATCAAAGAAGTATCCTGCTTCAATTGCGAATGTCCACTTGCTCTGAATCAAAGAAGCTCCCGGCAGGGTTGCGAAAAGCAATAAACAGCGGGAAAAATTTGCCTGTAAGTTAATTTGCAAAAATAACAATAAGGATTGCGAAAATTTATCATATCATTTATAATTGTACAGGAAGTAAGGCACAGGCCGCAGAAAGCCTGTGTTCATAAAATTTCACAATTTACGCAATCACGAAAGGGGATTTTATCATGGGTATCAGAAGAGTAGAAAATATGTGCGGCGGTAAAGGCCATGTGATCATCAAAGACATTCTTGAGGGAGACGAGCTGAAGGGAAAATGCGGACTTTACGCACAGGTTACCATCGAAAAAGGATGTTCTCTGGGATACCATGAGCATCATGGCGAGACAGAAACCTACTATATCTTAAGCGGTGAAGGCGAGTACGACGATAACGGCGTGAAACGCCCAGTAAAGGCTGGCGACATCACCATCACACCAGATGGAAAAGGACACGGTCTTACCAATACAGGCGACACAGATCTTGTGTTCATGGCACTGATCATTTTTGACTGATCCATATAGAAAAAAAAAGAAGTGAGACAGAAGGGCGGCCTTTTTGAAGAGGCTGCTCTTTTTACGACTGAGGCGTAACCTGTGTCGGAGTATAAATTCTGGGATGAAAGATTCTCTGTCTCAGATTGTTATTAAACGAAATGTATTAATTGTATAAATAAAAAATATTTTTGGATTTTTTTAGAAAAAAACTGTTGACATACAAAAAGCACTTTGATATACTATCACTTGTCGCGAGGGAGAAGATAAAGAATCCCGAAGAAATGCGATATGCGGAAGTGTCGGAACTGGCAGACGAGCAAGACTAAGGATCTTGTGAGCATTGCGCTCGTGTGGGTTCAAGTCCCATCTTCCGCATTTTTATTTAGGAAACCTGCATCTGGAAACGGATGCAGGTTTTTTGCTGCCTAAAAATATCTGTAAAAAAGGAATCCGGATAGAATATATCATGTTTATATGATATGATAGCGAGTATGACACATTTTGCAATACCGGGCTGACCAGTGTGACCTTACATGAGGGACTGACGAAGATTGAAGATTGGGCGTTTCATGATTGCCTTAAGCTGAAAAAGATCCGTATTCCGAAATCAGTTACGAATATTGGTGAAATGGCATTAGGAATACGTTATAACAGTCAGCAAAACAAAGATATCCGCACTTAAGACCAGGGCCTTTACTGGAAAGCCACTGACCCGGGCACTCACCATAACCTACGGCGGTAAGAAGCTTGTAAATGGCAGGGATTACACCCTTACCTGGAAGAATAATAAAAATATCGGAACTGCATCCGTTACGATCAAAGGAAAAGGAAAATATAACGGTTCTGTTACAAAAAAATTCCGGATCACGGTTTAGAAAAATGCGGTCTATACAGTCAGCAGACTGAAATATAAGATATCCAATGCAGACACGTCCGGCAAGGGAACCGTAGTCTTTACCGGAGCTACGGACAAGGCAGCAAGAAAGGCCCTTACGATCCCGACGAAACTCCTCCGTGCAAAGGGTGCCGGACCAAAGATAATCGTGAGAAAATAACAGAAAAACCGAAAAAATAGAAAACTTTTGAAAAAAGGTGTTGACATACAAGATCCACTTTGCTATACTATCACTTGTCGCGAGGGAGAAAATAAAAAATCCCAAGGAAATGCGGTCATGCGGAAGTGTCGGAACTGGCAGACGAGCAAGACTAAGG
>UMLD01072748.1_pt1 | contig 40589 bp, 32 predicted proteins | sample 1966491 | NCBI WGS metagenome assembly UMLD01 (sample SAMEA4836191, study PRJEB28245) | human gut metagenome | biome: gut microbiome; material: fecal sample | place: Denmark | collected 2008
CTTTGACATGCGCTTTTCCAGCATTCCACAGAATTACTTTAATGCATTTATTAAATTCGCTCCATTTTATACAGCATTCTGCGTGCTGATATTCTATATATTCCATTTGTACAACAGCTTGTGGCGTTTTGCCAGTATCAGTGAACTAAACAGAATCTCTGCTGCTACAGTAATTACGACATTATTTCAGATTTTCGGCATTACATTTCTGTTTGGACAGATGCCGATGTCCTATTACATCATCGGATGTATCGTGCAGTTCTGTCTGGTGACAGCGGTGCGTTTCAGCTTCCGCTATGTATCACTGGAGAGAGTGCGCCGTACCCAGAATGAAAAAGCAATTCACAATGCAATGGTTATCGGTGCCGGTGCCGCCGGACAGATGATCCTACGAGAACTGAAAACATCTACAGAATCAACAGCAAGACCATGCTGTATCATAGATGACAACCCGAACAAATGGGGCAGAATCATGGAAGATGTCCCTGTCGTAGGCGGACGCGAGAACATTCTGGAAAATGTCGAGAAATACAATATCGATCAGATCCTTTTTGCGATTCCTTCTGCACATGCAAAAGAGAAGAGAGATATCCTGAATATCTGCAAAGAGACGCAATGCGAGCTGAGAAGTCTTCCCGGTACTTATCAGCTGGTAAATGGTGATGTATCGCTCAGCAAGATGAAACCGGTAGCGGTAGAAGACCTTCTTGGACGTGAACCGATCAAAGTAAATATGGATGAAATCTTTCAGTACCTGAAGGGCAAAACGATTCTTGTTACCGGTGGCGGCGGCTCTATCGGAAGTGAGCTGTGCCGGCAGATTGCATCCCACAACCCGAAGCAGCTCATCATTTTTGATATTTACGAAAATAATGCATACGACATTGAACAGGAACTGAAACGAAAATACAAAGACCTGAATCTGAAAGTTCTGATCGGTTCTGTACGTGACAGTCGTCGCATTAATATGGTGTTCGAGCAGTATCATCCGGATATCGTTTATCATGCAGCAGCCCACAAGCATGTACCGCTTATGGAAACAAGCCCGAATGAGTCAATCAAAAACAATGTCATTGGTACATACAAAACAGCATATGCTGCTATGAAATACGGCGCACAGCGCTTTGTACTGATCAGTACGGATAAAGCAGTTAATCCGACAAATATCATGGGTGCAAGCAAACGTCTCTGTGAGATGGTCGTACAGAGCATGGATGCCATCAGCAAAGCAGGCAGAATTGATCTGCTTCCGTTCTTACATGCCCACATGGATAAGGTAATTGATGGTCAGCTTGCAGGAGATCCGCTGGATCATATGGCAGCAGATGGTATGAGTTCGAAAGACAGCGTTATCAATATCGAAAGTATTCGAAATAAAGATCATAAAGGAACCCAGTATGTAGCAGTACGTTTCGGAAATGTACTGGGAAGCAACGGCTCCGTAATTCCGCTGTTCCGTAAACAGATCGAAGCAGGCGGTCCGGTGACCGTCACACATCCTGACATTGTTCGTTACTTTATGACGATTCCGGAGGCAGTCAGCCTCGTCCTTCAGGCAGGAACTTATGCCTGGGGCGGTGAAATCTTCGTACTGGATATGGGTGAAGCAGTCAAAATCGATACACTTGCCCGCAATCTGATCCGCCTTTCCGGATTTGAACCGGATGTAGACATTCAGCTTGAATACACAGGACTTCGTCCGGGCGAAAAACTTTACGAAGAAAAACTTATGGCAGAAGAGGGAATCAAAAAGACCGATAACGAGCTGATCCACATCGGCAAACCGATACCGTTTGATACAGAGGTATTTCTGAAACAACTGGAAAAACTGGCGAAAGCAAGTTATGAAAACAGTGACCATATCGTAGAGATGGTTGAGGAGATTGTGACAACATTCCATCCGGCAGGGGAACACCCTTGTTATGATAAAAGAGCTAACTAAGGCACAGGAGATTATTGATGTCAATTAATAAGAAAAAAATCGGAAAAATTATAGGAACTGCCGGGATACTGGCAGGTACGACTCTTGCAGGATTAAGTATCCTTGCAAAGTGCAAAAAAGGTGCTTCACAGTATGCTGACGAACCAAAACAAAAAAATCCACTTGAAGGGAAAAAAGTCAGATTTGTATATGACGAAAACGACCCTGAAAACGCGGATGGTGTCAGAGGACATCTGGAGGCAATCGGAGAATCTGATTACAAAGCCGGAGTTTATGAGAAATATATAAAAAGAGCAATGGATATGGTTCTTTCTTTTGGCGGCCTGGTTGTGTTATCACCAATCTATGCCGGAATAGCGCTTGCAATTGTCATTGATGATCCCGGTCCGGTACTTTTTACTCAGAAACGTATGGGACAGAATAAAAAATATTTTAAACTTCACAAATTCAGAAGTATGAAGATGTCTACACCGCACGATGTACCAACACATATGTTGGATAATCCGGAACAGTATATTACAAAAGTGGGGAAATTCCTTCGCGCACACAGTCTGGATGAACTCCCACAGATCTGGGATATTTTTATTGGCAACATGTCAGTGATTGGACCACGTCCTGGACTCTGGAATCAGGATATTCTGACTGCCGAGAGAGACAAATACAATGCCAATGACGTAAAACCTGGACTGACCGGATGGGCGCAAATCAACGGACGAGACGAACTTGAAATTCCGGTAAAAGCGAAATTGGATGGTGAATATGTCAAAAAAATGGGATTGCTGATGGACATCAAATGTTTCCTTGGCAGTGTTGGAGTATTTGCGCATGATGATTCCGTAGTCGAAGGCGGTACCGGAGAAATGGCAAAGCATTCAGAAGAACAGCAACATACAGCAAAAAAAAAGATCCTTGTAATATGTCAGTATTATAAGCCAGAACCGTTTAGAATCTCTGATATATGTGAGGAAATGGTTCAACGAGGTCATGAAGTACAGGTCGTTACAGGCTATCCTAATTATCCAGAAGGTATCCTTTACGACGGATATGGGAAGGGAAAACATATTGATGAGGTGATTAATGGAGTAAAAGTACATCGTTGTTTTACAATTCCACGAGAAACAGGAATTGCAAAAAGAATGATGAATTATTACAGTTATGCTATTTCTTCAATTAAATATGTGCTTTCTAATAAATGTATTGCATCTGATGGAAAAAAATTTGATGTTGTTTTTTGTAATCAATTAAGTCCGGTTATGATGGCACATGCTGCCATTGCTTACAAAAAGAAATATAAAGTACCGGTTATAATGTACTGTCTGGATTTATGGCCGGAGAGCTTAATTGCGGGTGGAATTAAAAGAGAATCGGCGATATATAAATATTATCATCATGTCAGTAAGACGATTTACAGACAGATGGACAAAATATTGATTACAAGCCGTATGTTTTCTAAGTACTTAAAAAATGAATTTGGAATTACTGCAGAAAATATAGAATATTTACCGCAGTATGCAGAGGGGATTTTTGAACAGATTCCACCGAAAACAGAGACAGGTGTATTTGATTTTATGTTTGCTGGAAATATTGGTGAGGTACAGTCTGTCGAAACAATATTAAAGGCAGCAGAGAAATTAAAAGAATACCCGGTCAAATTCCACATAGTAGGTGGCGGTACTGATTTAGAACGACTCAAAAAGATAAAAGAAGATAAAAAAATAGAAAATGTAATATTCTATGGAAGAAGACCACTGGAAGAAATGCCTGGTTTTTATGAAAAGGCAGATGCAATGCTGATTACACTTGCAGCAGATCCAGTGTTAAGTCTTACTCTTCCTGGAAAGGTTCAGTCCTATATGGCTGTTGGAAAACCAATTATTGGAGCTATTGATGGCGAGACAAAAGAAATTATTGAAGATGCACGATGTGGTTTTTGTGGAAAAGCGGATGATGCTGAAGAGTTGGCAGAGAATACCAAACGTTTTATTTTGAAAGAAACCGACAGGTCAAATATGGGGCAGAATGCTCGAAAATATTATGAGGAAAATTTTCAAGAGAAGCTTTTTATGGATAAATTGGAGAGCAGATTCTGAGAGAATAGGGTTGAATGCATGAAAGTTTTAATGATCAATGTAGTTTGTGGTATTCGTAGTACAGGAAGAATTTGTACAGACCTTGCGACTGAATTAGAAAAACAGGGACATGAAGTGAAAATTGCATATGGTAGAGAACAGGTACCGCAGCGGTTCCAAAAGTACGCTGTTAGAATTGGTTCTGATTTTGATGTGAAACTTCATGGCATAAAGGCGAGAGTGCTAGATGCAGCCGGATTTGGGAGCAAGAGAGCAACAGAAAAATTTATAAAATGGGTTAAAGAATATGATCCGGATGTAATACATCTGCATAATATTCACGGATATTATATCAATATTGAAGTCTTGTTTGAGTATTTGAAAAGTTGTGGGAAGAAAATCATTTGGACACTGCATGATTGCTGGTGTTTTACTGGACATTGTGTGTATTTTGATTATGTAGATTGTGACAAGTGGAAAACAGGCTGTTTTGATTGCCCTCAAAAAAAAGAATATCCGGCAAGAATTGGTCCAGATATGTCTAGGACAAATTATATGAAAAAGAAACGAATATTTACCGGGGTATCGAATATGACACTTGTAACACCTTCTCAATGGCTGACAGATTTACTCCAAGATTCCTATATGAATGAATATGATGTAAAAGTTATTCATAACGGAGTTGATACAGAAGTATTTAGACCTGTGGATAGCCGAATAAAAGAACGGTATTCCTGCGCAGACAAAAAAATAGTTCTTGGAGTTGCCGCTATATGGGACAAAAGAAAAGGATTGCCTTCGTTTATAGAATTGTCAAAGAAACTGGATGATATATACCGGATTATTTTGGTTGGACTTACTAAGGAACAGATAAAAAGTCTTCCATCAAATATGATAGCAATTGAGCATACGAATAGTGTAAAGGAATTAGTAGAATTGTATTCAGCAGCAGACATTTTTGTAAATCCGACATTGGAGGACAACTATCCAACAACGAACTTAGAAGCGATTGCTTGTGGTATTCCGGTTGTTACTTACGATACAGGGGGAAGTCCGGAGAGTGCAAAAATGTATGGAACACATGTACCGAAAAGAGATGTTCAAGCGTTGATGAGGGCAATAGAGGATTCTGAAATTTTTAAACCAATAAATGTGGATGTTAATTATCAAACTTCAGTACAAAAGTATATGAGGTTGTATGAGGGAAAGATATTGTGAAAAAAATTTTATATGTTACAAACTTACCGGCACCATATAAAATTACTTTCTTCAATCTGTTGAGCATGGAAGTTGAATTGACAGTTGTTTACGAAAGAGAAACGGCTTCTGATCGAGATGCTAAATGGAAGTCGGAAAGCAAACGGAATTATGAAGAAATATTTCTACATGGGAAAAATATAGGAATGGAAGCAAGTGCTTCGTTGGAAATCCTAAAAATTATTAAGAAAAATCAATATGATGCGATTTTAATGAATGGATATAGCTCGCCGACGGCTGTGCTGACAATTATTTATATGCGTATGCATAGAATTAAATACGCACTTGTATGTGATGGAATATTACCAGGAAAAGAATCAGCAACAAAATATTTGCTGAAAAAATTTATAATTAGTGGTGCAGATTTTGGGCTGAGTTCTGGAGAACTGACGAATCAGCAATTAATTAAGCACGGTGCTAAAAAGGAGAAAATATATTGGTATCCTTTCACATCAGTTTCCGAAGCAGATGTGATTACTGAGCTATATAACAAAGAGAAGTTTAAGAAGAAAATAGGTTGTCGTGCTGGTAAAATGATTCTTTATGTAGGACAGTTAATAGAAAGAAAAGGAATTGATATTTTGATGGAAGCTTATACAAAATGCAACATACCTGATACTCAACTTTATATAGTTGGGGGGGGGTATAAATAAAGTAACAGACAATATAGTATTTGTTGAATTTAAAACGAAAGAAGATTTAATTGATTATTATCGTGCTGCAGATTTGTTTGTACTCCCCACAAGAGAAGATATTTGGGGACTGGTTGTTAATGAAGCTATGGCTGCTGGTACACCGGTAATCACAACAACAAACTGTGGAGCCGGAATGGAAATATTAAAAAATGGAGATGGCGGTAGAATTGTTCCGCCAGAGGATACGGATTCCCTGGCGAGTGCTATGCAGGAAATGCTGAATGACGCTGAACTTGCAAGACAGACCGAATATGCAATAAAAAGTGCTCAGGTATACACGATAGAAAATATGGCAAAGCAGATTGCAGAAGTAATTCGTAACATCTGCTGATAATTTGAGTTGCTAATAATCTTCTTTCAATTATGGAGGATAGATTATGAACATAGCAATTTATACTAATATATTGACGCCTTACAGAAAATATTTCTATGATTTGTTTTATGAGTGTTGCTCAGAAAGTGGGCATGAATTTAATGTCTTGGTAATGGCTGAAACTGAAGATAATCGTACATGGAAATATGCTGACTTAAAATCCCCCTATACTACGCTACTTGATAGTCGAACAATTAGTAAAGGAGAAACATATATTCATATCAACAGTAATTTGATGGAAAAAATACGTTTATTGCAACCAGATATTGTAGTGGTAGCAGGAAGTTATCTTTGCCCAGGTGCCTGGAAAATTGCTAGAAATAAAAAAAAATATGGATATAAATGTTTATTTTGGAGTGAGTCTCACCTACATGAACAAAAAGGAAATAGCAATATAAAAAATGCTATTCGAGAAATTGTTCGAAAGAAATTTTATAAAAAATATGATGGTTTTTGGTATGCAGGAGAACTATCCAGAGAGTTTATTATGAAATATGCGACTAGGGATGCAAAATATTGCTTTGTACCTAATTTGATTGATGAGAGCGTTTATAAAAATTCCTATTATATGCCGAAGGCACAAAAACAAGATATTAGGCAATTACTGCAGATTGAAAACAATAAGAAAATTCTTTTTTGCCCAGCTAGATTAAGCCCAGTAAAAGGTATATTAGAATTTTTGGATATTCTTGAAAAATTGAATCAAAAGCAAAATGTTGTATTTCTTGTTGCTGGAGATGGGGAATTAAAGGGACATATTGAAAATAAAGCAAAGGAAAAAAAGTTAGATGTTAGACTGCTTGGAAATAAGAGCCAAGAAGAAATGGTAAGGTTATATGGCGTGGCAGATATTTTTGTACTTCCCTCTCTTTCAGATCCTAATCCATTGACCTGCATCGAAGCGCTTTGGGCTGGATTGCCTTTATTTATATCGGAACATTGTGGAAATTATCCGGAAGTTATTGATTCGGGGAATAACGGATTTGTGTTTAGCTATAAGAATATAGATGTAGCTTCTGAATTATTGGAAACATTGTTATCTCAAAGTGAGTTAATGAGAGAACAATCCGTATGCAAGGCAATAAATCAATATAATTCAAAAACTGTAACAAAGAGAATAATAGGAGAGTGCTTGTATCTGTGCGAGAAGTAAAAAGGATGCTTATTAATCTAGTAAGTATGTATAACAAACAATAAGGAAAATGTGATATGCGTACTATTGGTACTATTTAAAATAGGAGTTTAAGTAAAGGATGAAGAATAGAATACGAATATCTTTAATAATTGTTTGTGCTACGGTATTTGCAATTATTTATTGTAATAGCTTGGTATTAGAAGATGTATATATATATAATTTGTGGGCGGATATTTTTAGTTTGGCGATTGTGCTAATTATGTTGGTACAATACCGTGGGAAAGGATGCTTTGAACCAATTTATTTTATTACTGCAATATATGCCGTGATGTTTTTTGTGACTCCGATTTATGATATTTTAATTGGCGATTTTGACTGGTATGGATATTATCTGTTTGAATATGGAATTAAAACTACGTTCATGACATTAGCTGGTTATTTTGTTTTTTATGTATTGTATGTGAAATCATTCACATTTGGTCATAACTGGAATTATATCAAAAAAGAAAAACGAAAAGTTGTATCGCAAAAGTATACTGTACCTGTAATTATAATCATGTATGTAGTGTGTTTTGCTGCTAATGCATATTATTTATTGCATAGTGGGTATGGAAGTTTGTTGTATATTTTGTCATTGGGATTATTGGACAATTCCAGCAGTTCCTATACTACATATAGTAATATAGGCTTTATTTCGATGTTGTCATATTCTTTGCCTACGGTGGTTTTATTGTATTGGGAGTTTGGAAACAGCAGATTTTTGAAGTGGGTATTATTTGTTCCGATGCTAATGATGCAAGTTGCTCGTGGATTCCGTTTTTTTGTAATTCAGATTGTTATAACTTTTGTTTGTTATTATTTTATTCGAAAAAACAAAAAAGTGAAAATAGTTCATTTGGTTACTATTTTAGGCGCTATGATGATTTTTGTGCTACTGATGACTACTTTTAGAGTTGCCATTAGAAGTGGTATGGGAATAGATACAAGTATCATAAATGGAGATATGATAAAGGACTCTTTTGACTCTGCTTTTTGGGATAATCTAAGAATATATAAAAATGTTTATGGTATGGTTCCGGTAATACCATCTCAATATGATTATGTTTGGGGGAGGCAAATTGTTATTGGAACAATTGTGATGATGATTCCAAGAGCATTATGGCCAGGAAAAATATCTTCATATGGTGGTGAGGGACTTACAACTTTGATAGGACCTAATATTGCGTCAGGACAGGCTTATCCTGCATTGGGTGAATATTATTATGCGGCAGGTTTTTTTGGAATTCTGTTTTTTATGGGACTTTATGGTCACTGGGCTAAAGAACTGAAAAATAAGTATATGAATAATGTAAATTCTTTGGATTTAATTTATTTTTCAGTTTTGTTGGGGTGCAATCTTCAACTTATAATAAGGGGATATTTTCCAAGTAATTTTTGGTATTTAGTTTTTGCTATTCTTCCAATTTGGGTAGTACGAAAGCTTTTTGTAAAGGAGGTTGCGTCTGAGTGAAACTTACGGTTATACATTTTGTGCATACGTTATATGGAGGAGTTGCAAGTGTAGCAGCCAATATAATTAATTATATGCAAGAAAATGGAAATAAGTGCGTGATAGCATATAGTGTTTATGATCCGGCTATTGAAAGCATGATTGATATACCATGTGAAATGATAAAAGTTGATGCGATGAATTTTCCGGGAAGTTATATGATTTTTGGAATGGGAATTCACAAGGTATATAGACATTATTGTCAGAAACACAAGGACGAAAAAGTTATATGCCATGTTCATAATGTTCAAGCATTAGGAAGTTGTGCTAACTGGAGTGATATACCGTTGATTTGTACGTTACATTCGTTATGCGGAGATGAACAGAATGTGCGTTTGAAAATATCAAATATGTTATATACATTTGCCTTAAAACGTTTGATTAGATATAACAAAAAGATAACATCTGTAAGTAAAGCAATCGTTGATTATTATGCTAATAGCATAGATAAGCGGAAAATAGAAGTAATTTATAATGGGTGCTTTATTGACATAAACAAGCGAAGCAAACAGAAAAAATTTACTATTGGTCATGTCGGAAATTTGAGCATGGCAAAAGGATGGGATACCCTGTTTAATGCGTTTGTTCTGTTGCCTGATGATCAGAAGCAAAAGATGCGATTGATGGCAGCAGGAAAAGAAACAGAGATGTTTTCGTATGAGAAAATGGATCAATTAATTTCCCAAAATAATCTATGTGGGTTAGTGGAGTGTCTAGGGTATATTAGTTGTGCGAAGGATACTTTTATTCCACAGCTAGATATTTTGGTTTTGGCATCTCGTAATGAAGGATTAGGTTTAGTTCAGGTTGAAGCAATGGGATATGGAATTCCAGTATTAGGAAGAGCTGTAGGTGGAATAACAGAGATTTTAGAGAATGGATACAATGGTTTTGTCATTAAAGATGAATATGATTTAGCTCAAAAAATCAGTTTACTTGCTACCGATAGAGAACTTTATAAAAGATTAAGTGTAAATGCTAGAGCAACATATGAAAGTAGATTTACATTGGAGAAGATGTGTGATGCATATAAAAATTTGTACTATGAGATTCTCTGATATTTTAGATTAGTAATATTGAAAGATGTAGGCAGAAATACTATGGTTAGACATTTATAGTATCTAACATGTTAGAAAGTATTGTGAATCAATTTGGAGAAGAGGTTTTTGATAGATTGCCGGAATTAAGATATCAGGTGATATCAAAGTGGTTTTATATTATTTTTCAAAAAATCAACATAAGATTGCTGAAAATGTGTGATACAACAAAAGTCTAAGTAAATCTTTTGTCGGTGTAGTTGTTAAAATTTAGAACAGTTACTTGAAATTTAGAAATGTACAAAAATGTGGAAAAAGGAGTATTTAGATTGGTAAATCAAAGAAAAATAGGAATAATTCTATCATACGTATACACAGCAACCCATGTTGTAGTGAATTTAATCTATGTACCGTTGCTTCTTGGAACAATCAGACAAAGCGAATACGGATTATACCAGTTAGTGGGGTCTTTAATAGCTTATATAAGTATAATGGAATCGTTATTATCGGCAGGAGTAGTACGGTATTATTGCAAATACAAGAATGAGAACAATCAAGAAAAGATGGAAAATGTTCTTGCTATATCTCAAAGAATATACAGTGTTTTTGCACTAATTATATGTGTATGTGGCGTAGTATTAATTTTTGCATTCAAATCTTTATATTCTTCGTCATTAACTCCATTTGAGATGCAAGAGTCTATTATAATGTTGATTCTTCTTATTGTAAATATCATAATCAACATTATGAATTATGTATATGTTGCCGTTATAACTGCGAACGAAAAATTTATTTTTCTGAAAGTAATATCAATACTTTCAACCATTGTGCAACCAGCACTAGTTTTTCTTTTAATAAAAAAATATCCGTATGCAATTGTAATTGTGATAAGTGTTGTTCTTATAAATCTAATTGTTGCACTTGTGAGGAGAACATATGCAACAATAGTCTTGAATGCGACAATCCATTACCATGGTCAAGATAGTGAGTTTGTGAAAGGTCTTTTTCAATTGTCATCTGCAATATTATTTGCGCTTATAGCCGATCAGATATTTTGGAAGGCAGACCAACTTATTATAGGAAAAATACTAAATACAAGTGCTGTGGCGGTATACTCAGTTGGTTCTCAGATTTATATGAACTATACACCATTGGGGACTGCAATTTCTAGTGTATTTATGTCGAAATTATCAAAATTATATGATGTGGAAAAGGATATACAGTCAATTTCAGAATTGTTTATCAAAGTAGGAAGAATTGCGTTCTTATTTTTGGGACTTGTTTTGTGCGGTTTTATTTTGTTTGGACAGGAATTTATTTTACTTTGGGCGGGTGAAGGATACAAAGATGCATACTATGTAGCTGTAATTATTATGATTCCACTTACTGTTGATGCAATGCAAAATTTGGGATTAACCATCTTGCAGGTAATGAACAAGTACGCTTTTAGAGGTAAGGTGTATTTTGCGATTGCTATTATAAACATTATAACTACAGTCTTTTTAGTAAAAACCGTTGGAATAGTAGGTGCGGCAATATCAACAGCCATTTCAATGGCTATTGGAAATGGCGTGATAATGAATCTCTATTATAATAAATTGGGATTGAATATGCGTAAATTCTGGAAGGAAATCATAAAGTTTTTGCCAGCAGTAGTGATTGCAGTGGTTTGCGGTGTATTTCTAAAAAAAATTTGCTTTGCGAATGCTGCAGCTAGTCTGTTGTTTCATATTGTTTTTTTTGTTATCATTTATGTGTTTTCTATATTTGTCTTTGGTTTTCCAAGGAAAGAAAAGTCGTTGGTAATAAAAAAAATGATTAAACGTATAGTTAGATAAGGAAGTAGTATTTATATGGATAGAAAAGAAACTAACAAGATTATAGTAGCACATCCAGGACGACAACATTCTTTTCGATTAGCAACTGCTTTGAAAAAGAATGATATGCTATTGTATTATGTCACTACGATATACAATAAAAAATCGTCGCGATTGATGCAATTAGTGCAGCTATTTTTATCAAAGGATAATTTGAAAAGAGCTAATAATAGAAAAAACAGTTTTCTCAAAGATACAGATGTTATCCAGTATTGTGAATTTAGGGGAATGGTAGAGGCTCTACTTGTCAGAATTGATAAAAGTCATCGTGTATATAGATTTATGCAACGACATGATTCTGATAGATTTGGCATTAAAGTTGCAAAACTGGCTATAAAGGAAAATGCGGATGCAGTAGTTATGTATGACTCTAATGCAACAGCAGGTTTTCGCTACCTAAAAAAGAAAGCTCCAAATATTGTACGTATTTTGGACGTATCTATTGCACCAAGACCGTATATGAAAAAAATTTATCAAAAAGAAATTCAAAATTCAGGGAATAATGATCTCAAAAAAGAAAACGAGTATTTATGGCAGCCGAAGCATTTAGCTCGAATCCAAAGTGAAATTGATGATGCTGATTATTTCCTTGCGGCTTCACAATTTGTAAAAGAGGGGCTGATTCACTGCGGAGCGAAAGAGGAACAAATTAAATTAATCCCATATGGTGCGAATGTGATCAGTAACATCGAGAAGGAAAATGGCAAAGAAAATGCAAAATGTAAATTTTTATTTGTAGGACAGGTTAATTATAGAAAAGGTATTCCGTACTTGTTGGATGCAATCTCCGAAATGGGTGATACTGCGGAATTGACAGTAGTAGGTGCTTATAATCCGGATGATTGGTTTGTCAAGAAATATAAAGATGATGCAAATATTCATTTTACCGGTTTAGTTACCTTTGATAAAATGCAGAAAATTTATGAGCAGTCAGATGTTTTTATAATTCCATCATTTGCCGAAGGAATGGCTCAAGTTGGGATTGAAGCAATGGCTTGTGGACTGCCTATTATATGTACCTTTAATTCCGGTGTTTCTGACTTGGTGGAAGAGGGAAAATCCGGATTTATAATTCCATGTGGTGATAAAGAAGCCCTAAAAAGTAGAATGACGTGGTTTTTGGAAAACAAACTAAAGATTTATGAAATGGGCAGGTATGCACGAAACAAGGCAATCCGATATACATGGGAACATTATGAAGATAACGTTGTGGCTGCAATAAATCAAGTTTTGAATTTGTAACTTTATTGGAGGAAAAAAATGGAACTTTTGACGATTTATACAGAGGAAGAACTAGAAAAGATACAGACATTAGAAACAGATGCCTTAAAAATTATTATAAAGATCTGTGAAAAATTAGAGATTGAATATTTCCTTATTGGCGGAACTACATTAGGGGCAATCAGGCATGGCGGTTTCATACCCTGGGATGATGACATTGATATTGGTATGACTAGGAAGAATTATATTCGTTTTTTGGAAGAAGCACCTCAATATTTGCCTAATGGTTATTTTTTACAGACTCCATATAATGAAAAGAATAATCCGTATTATTATAGTAAACTTAGAATCGATGGAACTTCATTTACAGAGTATTGTAATCATAAAATAAAAATGCACCATGGTGTGTATGTGGATATATTCCCTTATGACGAGGTCCCTGATGATGAAAAGGATAATTTGAAACAGTTTGATAATGTTCAAAAGTTGATACGTCTATATTCTTTAAGACAGTCTCCAGACGTTAGTATGAAACCATCTACAGCTTCACAGTACTTAAAAGCTGCAATAAGAAGATTAGCACATTATATGGCATATTTAATTCCGCATGATTATTTATGTAAAAAGTTAGAAGAAGAGATTACAAGATATAATGGCACAGGGCAAAGTGCAATGGCATGTTTAAATTTTCCAAAACGAAAAACAGAATACATAAAAATAGTAGATTTGTATCCATTGAGAAAATGGAAATTTGGCGATGTGTATGCGTATATTCCGAATAATTATGATATCTATTTAAAGACACATTATGGTGATTATATGACATTGCCCAAGCCTGAAAATAGATTTGGACATAAACCATATAAGGTTAATTTGGAAAGAGTATAATTAGTTTAAAATAACATATTATAAGGAAGGGCATAGAGTATGAAAAGGGTTATTACTTACGGAACATTTGATTTATTACATTATGGTCATATTAATTTATTACGTCGTGCAAAAGCATTAGGAGATTATTTAATTGTAGTTGTTTCTTCTGATGAATTCAATTGGAATGAAAAAAGAAAAAAATGCTATTTTACATATGAACAGCGAAAAGCATTAGTTGAAGCGATTCGGTATGTAGATTTAGTGATTCCAGAAACATGCTGGGAACAGAAAAAGACGGATGTACACGAATACCATATTGACACATTTGTTATGGGAGATGATTGGAAGGGAAAATTTGATTTTTTAAAAGAAGAGGGTGTTGAAGTTGTGTATCTTTCAAGGACACCGGAGGTTAGTACAACTCAGATCAAAAATGATTTAAATGGGAAATTGGGGGAATAACACATAAATACTCAAGGTAGAAGAGGGATTGGTGAATTTGGGGTAATCATACTACTGGGAGTTACTAATGAAATAGTATGTTATGGTAGATACTTTGCAGGCAAAAAAGAAGTGCAAGGCTAATGGAATATATATTTGTATTTTAGCTAAAAAGAGTAAAAATTCACAGTAAATGTATTAAAGTGAGGGTTGGAATGATTTTTGGTATTTTATTTACAGTTATAATACTGGTTTTATGGGGAATATCGTGTCTATTATCTGAAAAAGATAAGAATATTTTCATGGACAGACAATGCACAGACATTATGAAGGGATTTGCAATTTTATGTATTGTCATGTGTCATATGATGGGAACCTTTGGCGGTGGCATTGTATATTTCACTCCGCTCGGAGGAATCGGTGTTTCTATATTTTTGATTTTATCAGCATATGGATTGAACGAATCCTGGAGACGGGGGGTATTACAGATGGTGTCGTAAAAGAATTATTGCAGTTGTGATCCCGTATGCAATGGTGCAGTGTGTTTTGTATTGGCCATTTCATGAGTTTGTATTTCGGGATTTTTTACTGGATATATTCTGTATAAAACCGTTATATGCGAATGGATGGTATTTATCATATCTGGTATTGTGGTATGTGATCTTTTATGCTGTAAAAAGATTGGAAGTTTTACGGGAACGGGAACTTACTGGATTTTTCTGTATTTCAATCGTGATGTTTTTCGCTTATACATATTGGCAGAATAGTCCGATTCGTGCAGAACAGTCATTTGCATTTATGTTTGGAATTTTCCTTTCCAAAATGAAAGACAGAAAGTTCATGAAGAAGATGGTTAGTGTCAGGATGATGGTATTTTGTTTGTGCGCAGGCGTTATGGCGTTGGCAGTTAAGCAGCTTCCGATAGTGCGTACTGCTCCACAGGTGATTTATAATCTGGTAGAAATGTTTATAAAGATTCCTTGTGGTTTTGGTGCAATGCAGCTTGCATGGAATTTGTCGAAGAAGCTGAACATGAAAGTGTTCGGGTGGATTGGAACGATTGCTTATGAGCTTTATCTTTTACATGGATATATACTAAGTCATGTAGAGGTCTCCTGGACAGGGTGGATGATATTTATTGTGGCTTCTTTTGGTGGTGCAGGGCTGATGTATAAAACGAAGAAGATTTATGAGCCGTATTTAAAGAAAAGGATTTGAGTTAAAGCAAGAATGCGTAATCTATTGCGGAACGAAATAAATCAAAATTATATGTAACTTATTAACAGTTCAATAAAACCAGTAAAATCAAGGCTTTTTGTTGAACATGCACTAAAAAGAATAGAGAGTAATTATCTCAAAAATATGGTAAGATAAACAGGGACTAGTTAATGAGCATTAACATTGAGGATTAGCAGGAAGATTAAGCGCGGAGGAATTATTTTTGGATTTATATCAGATATTCATCATTCATAATAGAAAGTGGTCGGTGCGAGAAGTTGTATGTTTTGGAATTCTATTATGTATAGTGACAATATGTTGTTTGATTTTATTTGAGCGAAAAAAGATTATATTGTCGCAGTTTATTAGTAGTGAGCTTTTGTTTTCTTATATCGTAATTGTATTAGAATCTACTGTTTTTGCAAGACAATCTACAGGAATTCATGAGTACGAATTGCAATTTTTTTGGTCTTGGAAAGAAGTTTTTTATGGAAATTTTGAGATGCTTACAGAAATTGTGCTTAACATACTTTTATTATTTCCAATGGGGCTTTTGTTACCAATAGTTTTTCAGGGTAAAATTAAGTGGTGGCAAGGCGCATTAATTGGCTGGGGGCTTTCAGCAATTATAGAGCTCTGTCAATTGATATTGTGCCGTGGATTATTTGAATGGGACGATATGATTCATAATTCAATGGGATGTATGTTTGGGTGTATATTGATGGAAAAATGGTTAAAGTCAAGGGAAGTCTGACATAAGAAAGCGATGATGGTAAATGGCAAGATATAATTTTTTCGAAAGAATGGAAAGAGAGATAAATTTTCAATTTGAGTATGAGAAAATTGAAGATATTGTATTAAATGAAACGAATGGATATCATACTCTTGAAGATGAAATAAGTGAGAATTTCAGAAGATGGAGATTCAGAAAAAATTTCGATTCTTTTTTAGAGTTAAGAGAGCATTTGGGCTTTAGAATCAAAGAAATTGTAAGAGGACATACTATAGTTTGGAAAGCAATGGGTGAAGTGAAGACTGTAGATGCGTTTATATTGTATTGTGAAATGATTACAAATATGATATTTGGTGTGATAGATCCCAGTTTACAGTTCTCTTATAGACAATGCATAAATGCTGTCTGGAGCTTAATTGACTATGATTTAGAGCAAATTAATCATTACATATATAGAACAGAAGACGGAATGTATTTGGTTGTACAGAAGGATGCAGCGGTAAGTGCTGTTGCGGATATTGTTGCACCGGAGCTAGCGGATGCTATTATAGAATATAATCATCATTTACTTAAAGGTGATTTGAAATCAAAAAAAATGATTTTGAAACAAATAGCAGATGCACTTGAACCGAGAAGATCTGAGTTGAAGACAGCTAATAAAACAATAGAAAATGATTTTTTCTATATGGTAAATACGATGAATGTACGACACAATAATTGCGATGTTTCTGACCCGAGTAAATATAATGCAAAATTTGCGGGTCTTACAGACAGAGAAAAAGAGGAATGGTATGATGAGATATATCAGGAAGGCTTAATAGCTTACTTGAGTTTAGAGCAGGTTGACAGAGAAAAAAAGATACTGGATTTCAAGACGAAATAGAAAAATAATAGGAAAATTACAGAGAGGTAGAAAGATGTCACTATTTGCAAACAAAACACTTATGATTACAGGAGGAACAGGCTCTTTCGGAAATGCGGTTTTAAACCGTTTTCTGAGAACGGATATCGGAGAGATTCGAATTTTCTCTCGTGATGAGAAGAAACAGGATGATATGCGTCATGAATTTCAGACAAAGATGCCGGAGGTTGCGGACAAGATTAAGTTTTACATAGGTGATGTGCGTAGTCTGGAATCTGTTAAGGGAGCAATGCATGGGGTGGATTATATTTTTCATGCAGCAGCATTAAAACAGGTTCCGTCCTGTGAATTTTTCCCTATGGAAGCAGTGCGTACTAATGTAATAGGAACAGATAATGTTTTGACAGCCGCTATTGAGGCAGGTGTAGAATCAGTAATATGTCTTTCTACAGACAAAGCTGCATATCCGATCAATGCAATGGGAATCACAAAAGCGATTGAAGAGAAGGTTGCAGTTGCGAAATCGAGAATGTCCGGCAAGACAAAGATCTGCTGTACACGTTATGGAAATGTAATGTGTAGCCGTGGATCTGTAATTCCGCTTTGGATCGATCAGATCAGAAATGGTAATCCGATCACACTGACAGAGCCGTCAATGACTCGTTTTATTATGTCACTGGAAGAAGCGGTTGATCTTGTGTTGTTTGCTTTTGAACATGGAGAAAATGGTGATCTTTTGATTCAGAAAGCTCCGGCTTGCACAATTCAGACACAGGCAGAGGCAGTGTGTGAGTTATTTGGGGGCAAAAAAGAGGAGATTAAAGTAATTGGAATTCGTCATGGTGAGAAGATGTATGAAACATTACTTACAAATGAGGAATGTGCTAAAGCAGTAGATATGGGGAACTTCTATCGCGTACCGGCAGATAATCGTGGGCTGAATTATGATAAGTATTTTAAAGAAGGCGACGAGAAGAGAAATACATTGACGGAGTTTAATTCTAATAATACCAGACGCCTGAATCTGGAAGAAACAAAAGAGAAGATTGCTTCGCTTGCATATATTCAAGAAGAATTGACGAAAATGTAGTAATATGAGTGAGGATAGAGAGATGGGAAAATATGAATCAGTTAAATGGAAGGAAAATGGTAAATTAAAACTTTTAATTATTGTTGGCACTAGACCGGAGATTATTCGTCTGGCAGCAGTGATCAATAAGACGCGTAAATATTTTGATGTAATTCTTGCGCATACAGGACAGAATTATGACTATAATCTTAACGGAGTGTTTTTTAAAGATCTGAAGCTGGATGATCCGGAAGTATATCTCAATGCAGTTGGAGAAGATCTGGGAGAGACCTGTGGAAATATTATTGCGCAGAGCTATAAGCTTATGGCTGAGATTAAGCCGGATGCAGTGCTGGTATTGGGTGATACTAACAGTTGTCTGTCTGTAATCGGTGCGAAGCGTCTTCACATTCCGATTTTCCATATGGAAGCAGGTAACCGTTGTAAGGATGAATGTCTCCCTGAGGAAACAAATCGTCGTATCGTAGATATTATTTCAGATGTCAATATGGCATATTCAGAGCATGCCCGCCGTTATCTGGCTGATTGTGGTCTGCCGAAAGAACGTACTTATGTAACAGGCTCTCCGATGGCAGAAGTCCTTCATAATAATCTGGCGGAGATCGAAGCATCGGATGTTCATAAAAGGCTTGGACTTGAGAAGGGAAAATATATTCTGTTGTCCGCACATCGTGAAGAAAATATTGATACAGAGAAGAATTTTCTTTCTTTGTTTAATGCGATTAACAAAATGGCAGAGAAGTATGACATGCCGATTCTGTACTCCTGTCATCCACGTAGCAAAAAGAGAATTGAAGCCACAGGTTTTAAACTGGATCCGCGAGTAATTCAGCATGAGCCACTGGGCTTCCATGATTATAACTGTTTGCAGATGAATGCATTTGCCGTTGTTTCTGATTCAGGTACACTTCCGGAGGAAAGTAGCTTTTTTACGTCAGTAGGACATCCATTCCCGGCTGTATGTATCCGTACTTCTACAGAACGACCGGAAGCTTTGGATAAGGCTTGCTTTATTTTGTCAGGAATTGATGAGAAAGGATTGCTGCAGTCTGTTGACACAGCCGTGGAGATGAATAAGGCTGGAGATTTTGGCATTCCGGTGCCGGATTACATTGAAGAGAATGTAAGCACGAAGGTTGTAAAGATCATCCAGAGCTATACAGGTGTGGTTAACAAGATGGTATGGCGTAAAGAGATATAATACAGGAGCAGATACGATGAATATACTGGTAACGGGAGCGAAGGGCATGGTTGGAACTGCCCTTGTAAATAATCTTAAAAACATAAGAGATAATAAAAACAGAACCAGACCGGGGATTTCTGTGAATGAGATTTTTGAATATGATCTTGACTCTACAAGGGAAGAACTGGATGACTTCTGTCAGAGAGCAGATTTTGTATTTAACCTTGCAGGTGTAAACCGTCCGGAGAAGACAGAGGATTTTATGAACGGAAATTTCGGTTTTGCATCAGAACTACTGGAAATATTGGAACGATATCAGAATAAAGCTACAGTTATGCTTTCTTCGTCTGTTCAGGCGACTCTGTCAGGCAGATTTGGCGATTCTGAATATGGACGTTCAAAAAAGGCAGGAGAGGAACTGTTTTTTCAGTATGGTCAGAAAAATGGTGTGAAAGTAGCTGTATACCGTTTTCCGAATCTGATGGGACATTCCAGACCAAAGTATAATTCAGCTGTATCGACATTCTGTTGGGCTGTGGCAAATGATGAAGAGTTTACAGTAAATGACCGGTCGACGGAACTGGAGCTTCTTTATATTGATGATCTGGTGGAAGGAATGTTTGATCTTCTGGAGGGGAAAGAGCAGCACTGTGAGTTTAATGGTGTGGAAACTGTGGCAGATGTGAACGGACGATACTGTTATGTGCCGTGTACACATAAAGTGACTCTGGGAGAAATCGTGGATCTTCTTCAGGAGTTTAAGGAACAGCCGACTACTTTGATGATGCCGAAGATGCCGGATGGATCTTTTGCGAAGAAATTATATTCTTTGTATTTGACGTATCTTCCGAAAGAAAAGTTTAAGTATGCGTTGAAGATGAATGCTGATGAGAGAGGTTCTTTTACGGAACTGGTACATACTGCAGACTGTGGACAGGTTTCTGTTAATATTAGTAGACCTGGAATTACCAAGGGACAGCACTGGCATAATTCTAAATGGGAACTTTTTATTGTAGTGGCAGGACATGGATTGATTCAGGAGAGAAATATCAACACCGGTGAAAAAGTCGAGTTCGAAGTATCCGGCGACAAGATTGAGGCTGTCCATATGATACCGGGCTGGACGCATAATATCATAAATCTGTCAGAAACAGAGAACCTTGTAACAGTGATGACCTGTAATGAAGTGTTTGACCCGAAGAAACCGGATACATTTTTTGAAATGGTGTGATAGCATAATTAAAAAACGAACAGTGGTATCTATAAAAACAAGACCCCAAAAATAAACGTTTTAAATGCCGGTTGGCGCAAAAATTGAATCAGTAAAGTACTCAAATTATGGAGAAATTCATTATGCATCACGATTTAGATATTCACCCAATTCCGGAGAAAGTTCTTTATATCAATGATCTTTCAATTGCAGATATTGCTTTTGGTTACGAGACGACAAAACAACATCAAAAGGCGCTCACTGGGAAAATTCATTCTGATGGAGGCATTTTAGCTGATGATAATGTCCGTATTTACGTACCACTGGATTTAAATGCCGACCAGATATTGAGCAGACTGCAACAGATTTATCGGGTTATGGGCAGTCCGAATGATATGAATGAAATGGAGTTTTCGTGCGAAGTAGGCAAGATTATCTCACAACTTGAAATATATGATCAGGTGTGGGTGGCGCGAGATCTAAAAAATGCGGTAAGAATTGAAGAATGTCTTCATAGCACCAAAGGAAACTGTCTGTCCGGTGATGCGGGTGCAATATAAGTTCTATGAGAAATCACAGAAATTTCGACAGATATATAATATAAAATATGATATAATGAAATTTATTAGATTGGAAATATGCGAAACGGAGTGAAATCATGATACAGAATTTTTCCTGCAAGAATTTTAGAAATATCACAGCGGAGAATTTATCGTTTGAAAAAATAAATATTCTTATAGGACCAAATAACTCAGGTAAGACTAATTTTATCAGAGCATTTACTTTTTTGGCTGAAATGCTTGATCGGGCTGATGAGGGAAATTTAAGATCAGCTTTTTTAAATGCAGTGTCCAGAAATGGCTGGGAGCATATGTTGAACAATAAAGCAACCGATGATAAAGAAATCAGATTTTCATGGAAGCTTGATTTAAATGGAGAGCCGGTTGAATATGTATTTGCCTGTACGGTTGGAAATAATATAGAGAATTGTAATATTGTTCTGGAAGAGCTTAACTCTGCTGCTAAAAATGAAAAATATTTGCAGGCGTTTAATTATTTTCGATGTCATGATAGAACTCTCGGAAAGGGTGTATTCTCAAGTGCTGTTGAAAAAGGCAAACGTAATACAAGATTAAGATTTAATCTTGATAGCAAAGAATCTCTTATTTGCCAGTTCAAAGATATTCTGTTAAATAATGCCAGAATTTATGGTAATACATTAGTAAGAGGACAAATCCAGGGGCTGTTATATCAGATTCAGGAGTATTTTTCTCAATACAGCGTTTATGCGACTTCTAAATTTAATACAGGAAAGATGAGAACCCCGGTCAGTGTGAAAAATCTTGACAGTATATTAAGTTATGATGGAGCAAATTTTACAAACGTGTTTAATCATTACAAATCCGCAGATATTATGTGGAAGTCCAGATTTGAATCTTTTATGAAAGAACTGATTCCAAATCTGCAGATGGTTGATACAGTTACAAATTATGATAATTTAGTTTTTAAATTGGTATATGGTGATGAGCAATATGATTTGTCAGATATTTCGGAAGGTACTTTAAAGGGACTGATCCTTAATATGCTGATCAATATGCCGATGGAAACGAAGAAATCAATGCTTGCGATTGATGAACCGGAGAATAATCTGCATCCTGCATGGCAGAAGGTAATAGGAAACTGGATTCAGACATCCGAAAACTATGAACAGTGTTTTATCAGTACACATTCACCGGACTTTCTGGATGTATTTACAGAGGAGTTTAAATATGAAAATGTTGCAGTATTTGTATTTGACAATAATGGCACAATTAAAAAGATTACATATGCCGATATTGCAGATGAATTAGGTGAATGGGAACTGGGAGACCTGTATAGAACGAATGATCCTGCTTTAGGAGGGTGGCCGTGGTAAACAATCGAATTGCCTGTTTTTTGACATGTGGATATACCGAGGCAGGTGCAATGCAGTTTTTCTTGCGCAAAGTTAATGATGAGTTTGAGTACAAGCAGTACCTGCCAAATAAGACAATTAAAAAGAAAGGTTTTCCTAAAAGTATTGATAAAGAGATAAGTGGATTGACTGGAGAAAATCTTCTGAAAAAGGTATATGAAATTCTTGATAAACATAAAGATGAAATAAATTGCTGTCGGGCGGTTCTGATTGAAGATGATTTAGACGGAAAATTTCACAATTGGACAGATGAAAAAATCGATTTGTATAAAAAGAAGATTGTGGACCGGGTTCGTGACATTCTGGAAAACAAGGAAATGAAGGTGTTTTTTCTATTTGCTTCACCTGAAGCAGAAGCCTGGTTTGTGGCAGACTGGGATAATGGATTTAAAGCCTTATATGAAAGTAATTCTATAAATGATCTGGAGTATTCGGAACGACAATTTTTTACACATCAATTAAAGCAGTACCTTGATCGCGAAGTCTTAAAGGAGTATGCGGATGATATTGAAATGTATGGCTATTTTGGGGATGAATATCTAAAACTAAGTGACCAGATTATTCGGGTTATTTTGGAGGATATTAAGAAGTACCTGCTTGAAAATAGTGCTAATCATACATATGCTGAAAAAATCTCAGCTTCCAGAAATTTGTACTATTCTAAGAAGTTACATGGTGATCGAATGATGAGAACGATTGTACCGGATATTTTGGGAGCACGTTGCCGACATTTTTTCAGACCGACATATTTGGAATTGAGTGATTTTACAATGGGAGAAAGTTAAGTGCAATGAAATAAGAAATGAGTTTTCGATGGACAGCTGCAGGTAGATTTTCTTTACGGAAAAAAGGTTTCATGGTATCATTATTTTATCAGTACTGATATCGTGGAATCTTTTTTTTGATTGTGAGGTATGTGTGATGGGTGCTAAGAAGAGACTTCCGGTGGGAATAGAATTTTTTGATGAATTAATCCGGGAAAATTTTTACTATATTGATAAAACGGGATTAATAGAGGAACTTCTTAATAATTGGGGAAAAGTGAATCTGTTTACCCGTCCGCGTCGTTTTGGAAAGTCTCTGAACATGAGTATGCTCAAGACTTTTTTTGAAAGAGGCTGTGATCCGTCAATATTCGAAGGATTGAAAATATCACACAATGTGAAACTTTGTGAGCAATATATGGGGCAGTTTCCGGTAATTTCAATCAGTATGAAAGGCGTAGATGGGCGAACATTTGAAGCGGCATGTACCGCATTGAAGGGAATCATTGGTACTGAAGCAATGCGTTTTCAGTTTCTGGAAGACAGCAAGATATTGTCACAGAAGGAAAAAGAGCTGTACAGGCAGATTATCAGAATAGACGAGAAGAATCTTGACGTTTATGCAATGTCGGAGGGGATTTTACAGCAGAGCCTTCTGAATCTGTCTGCATTATTGGCGAAACATTATGGCAGACAGGTGATTCTGCTGATTGACGAATATGATGTGCCGTTGGATAAAGCTTTTCAATACGGATACTATGATGAAATGGTATCACTTGTCCGTAATCTGTTTGGAAATGTATTAAAAACAAATCCTAATTTATATTTTGCTGTTCTGACGGGATGCCTCAGAGTTTCGAAAGAAAGTATATTTACCGGTTTGAATAACTTTAAAGTATTGACGATTACGGATGTCAGATTTGATGAATATTTTGGTTTTACGGATGCAGATGTACGGGGGATTCTGGAATACTATGGACTGATGCAGAAGTATGATGCTGTCAGATCCTGGTATGATGGATATCAGTTTGGAAAGGTAGACATATATTGTCCATGGGATGTGATTAGCTATTGTGACAAATTGTGTTCAGATCCAAATGCACAGCCGGAAGATTATTGGTCGAATACGAGTGGAAATGCGATTGTACGACGGTTTATTGATAAGGCGAATTTGCAGACGCGTAGTGAGATTGAACAGTTGATTGAAGGCAGGGAGATTATTAAGGAAATCCATCCGGAGCTGACATACAATGAACTGGATGCCAATATTGAAAATCTTTGGAGTGTCCTTTTTACAACCGGATACCTGACGCAGCGTGGTGAAATTGAAAACGGCAGATTTCATCTGGCTATTCCAAATCGGGAAATCAGGAATCTTTTTATCAGACAGATTCGTGAATGGTTTAAAGAATCAGTGGGGAATGATCGTCGGAAGCTGGACAATCTTTGTGAGGCTTTTCTGAAGAAAGATGCAGAGCTGATTGAAGAACTGCTGGGGGAATATTTGTGGAATACAATCAGTATTCGCGATACGGCTGTTTTTGAGTCAAAAAAAGAAAACTTTTATCATGGTATTTTACTTGGCCTTTTGGGGTATAGAAATGACTGGCTTATAAAATCCAATGCAGAATCAGGAAATGGGTATAGTGATATTCTGATCGAAGCACCGTCAAAGCGAATCGGAATTGTCATTGAAGTGAAATATGCAGAAAATGGTGACATGGATACTGCCTGCATAAAAGCAATAAAACAAATTGAAGAAAAACAATATACAGCCAGATTGCAGGAAGATGGTATGCGGACCATTATCAGATATGGAATTGCATGCTGCAAGAAAGAGTGCCGGGTAATGGTTGAGGGATAGAAGTTATAATATAAATGGTGACGTGAAGCTTTTTCAATTATTAGAAAAATGTTTCTGGAGGAGTAAGGATGCGGCAAAACGAAAGAAATGTTGGATTTAATGTAGATGCATATACGGCAAGACTGATAGGTAGGGAAAATGTGTCTAAATTAGAAGGTGCAGTGCTTGAAATAGTTAAAAATGCATATGATGCAGATGCAAAAGCGTTTTGTCTATATTATAGTGAAGCAGAGCACTGTGTGTATATTTTGGACAATGGAACGGGGATGGAAGAAGCTGTATTGCGAGAACATTGGATGACGATTGGGAATTCCTCAAAAAAGAAAAGCTTCAAAACAGAAGGAAACCGTATTCAGACCGGTGCAAAAGGAATTGGGCGATTTGCATTAGATCGAATAGCAGATAAATGTGAAATGCTTACTATTTCATTAAATGGAGGCCTGGAATGGATTGTTAATTGGGAAGATTTTAATGAGGTAAGAAATTTATCAGATGTAAAAGCAAAATTATATGACACAGATGTGAGTCTGTTAGAGTATGCTAATATTGATTCGTGGAAGAATCAAGCTGTAGCAAATATAATTCGAAAGTTGAACTGGAGTGGCACGGGAACTGTATTCCGTTTGTATGGTTTACATGATGAATGGGATGACAGAACAATAGACAAGATCAGAAATCATCTTCAAAATTTATTGCCACCGGATGTAGTAAAAGATTTTGAAATTTACTTTTTTGATGATGAGACAGAATGTGAAAAAGCGCAAATTATAAGTACTAATATAGATTCTTATGATTACAAAATTGAATTCAAAGTGCAGGGAGAAGAACTTCTGATTGAACTTTGTAGAAATGAATTTGATTTTGGAAAAGATGAAGAGTTAATATTGAGAGAAGCAAAGATTCCGAAAGAAGAATGGAAGTATTTTCATGGCGTCAAAAAGAAGTATACATATACTTTTGTAGAAGCCGGAGAAGAAAAAAATGTAATTGGAAATTATAACGGAATATTGTTTTTTAATAAGATTACAGCCATAAAAGCTGATACCGAAAAATTCTTTTATAAAGATATAAAAGGAAGAAAAAATCTGGCCAAAGAATTTGGCGGAATTAAGCTCTATAGAGATCATTTCAGAGTTCGTCCATATGGAGAATATGGTGACAATGATTTTGACTGGTTGGAATTAGCATCTCGACTGAGACGGTCACCAGCTGGTTTAGGTCATTCGACAGGGCAGTGGAGAGTATCTCCTGAACAGATGGTAGGAGTCATTGATATTTCAAGAGAGAATACAAATTTAGATGATGCTGCAAATAGAAATGGAATTCAGGAAGGGGCAGGATTTACTCAATTAAAAAATATAATACTATTTACAATTTCAGAGTTTGAGCAGGACAGACAATCTATTGGACGTAAACTGGCTGAGTATAAGAGAGAAAAAGATGCAACGCAAAAAGAGATAGAACGTATGCAGCAGCTTGCGGAGCAGCGCAGAAAGTGGGAAGCTGAGCAAAAGGCACGTGCACAAAAAGAAAATGAAAAACCGGATGAAAGTGATAAAAAGAAACAGGAAGCCCCAACTGCAAATCCGGAAGAAGTAGAAAAACTTTTAGAATCAATAAAAGAGAAACAGGAAGAAGAAGTAAAAGAATTACAGGATGAAATCAAGATGCTCCAAACTTTGGCTACTACAGGAATAGTCACCAATATGTTTATGCATGAAATTCGAACTTTGACGAATAATATTGGACAGGAGTTGGATGCTGCATTTGAGGCGTTAAAATATGATAAAGATATAGAAAGTGCATTTCAAAATATTCAGCAGGCAATTGGATTCAAAAAACATTTTGCATCATGGTTTGGAGTTACAATTGATTCAATTCGAAAAGATAAGAGAAAGCGTAGAATCTATGATATTTCAAATATGTTAGACGAATTTCTGAAGAATTGGGATTCAATTTTAGAAAAAAATGGAGCAAAATTGTTTGCAGATTGCGATAAGAATATAATTTTCAAATGTTTTGCCTTTGATATTGAAAATGTCATAAGCAATTTGATTTCTAATAGTTTATATTCTTTTGACAGAGAAAATGAAAATAGCTTAGAAAAAAAAGAAATATATATACGCATAAAAAAATGGGAAGAAGGTTTTATACTTTTTTATGAAGATACTGGATGGGGATTAAGTGAAAAGTATAAAAAGAGACCAGATCGTATTACAGAGGCTTTTGAAAGTGATAAGAGGATTACAGGGCAAGAAGACGAAGATGGAACTGGTATGGGGATGTGGATTGTAAAAAGAACGGCTTTAGAATATAATGGGGATATTGATTTGAGTGAAAATGTTTCGTTGGAGACAGGATTTAAAGTGGCAATAAGTTTTGGAGGTAAATATGTATAGAATAGGGTATATTGATGATCAACCGGTTCAATACAATAATTTCAGGAAGAAAATACAAAGAAGATTTCCGGATGTGGATTTGATTTTGCTTGATCAATGTACAACAAGAGAAGAATTTTTAAAGCGAATATATGAAGAAAAAGTTGATGTTTTATTGATCGATTACAAAATGGCAAGCTCATATGGATTTAATGGTTCGGCACTGATTAATTACATCAATGATCAGATACGTGATCTGGAGTGCTTTATTTTAACGGGTGTAGAACGCGATAAAGTGGAGGATGGGCTTGTAGCCGAGAGAAATCGTTATAGCAAAACTATATTTGACACGGAGGGAGATGATGAGAAAAAAGTACAAAAATTTAACGAATTTATAGAGATGCTAATTCAAAGTGCAAATGTATTTCGGATGCGGCGTAAACAGAAAAAAGAACAATATCAGGAATTGTTTGAAAAACGTAAACGGGAAAGTTTAACTGCGGAAGAAGAGGAAGAATACCTTCGCTTGTACAAAGTTCTGGCATCATATGGAATGATAGAAGAATTACCGGAGAATGTACTGACGGTAGATTTTGAAAAGAAATTAGATCATCTTTTGAAAATTGGGGACAGTATTCTGAAAAAGTATGAAAAAGAATAGGAGAAGATATATTGAGAGTACATGGGAGCAGAGTCATCCGACGAAGGGGTGGTGTCAGTGGCTTAAAGGATTATCATGATGCAAAAGATATGTTATCAGATGACTTTCATAATATTTGTGGATATTGTGGTAAGGATAGTCACATTATGCATGAAAGATTTCATATAGATCATTTTACACCAGTGAAGATTGCCCCTGAAAGAAAAGAAGATTATTATAATCTTGTGCTGGCCTGTCCAAAATGTAACTTGGTTAAATCAGGAAAATGGCCTACAGAAGATAAAAATATTATGCATGATGAAGAAAAAGGATTTATTGATCCGGCAACAGAAGAATATGATAAACACATTGAAAGGACAGAAGAAGGCTTCATTCAGGGGAAAACTGTACTTGGAAGGAATATGTGTAAGAACCTTAATTTTCATATTAGAAGAACGGATTTATATTGGAAAATACATATTCTTTATCAGATTCAGGAAAAACTGGAGCAATTATATGATGAGAAGAAATTAGAGGAAGAAGAGAAAAACTTTTATATAGAGAGCAATCGTTTACTGAAATGTTATATAAAAGAGGCTTTTGCAAAGGGTGAATAGATGAGCACGAATAAAGAAACTGGATCATATTATACACCATATGATCTGGTTGAGTTTATGGTTAAATATTTGAAAAGGCAGGGACAGGATTTTTCTAATGTTTTAGAGCCGTCGGCAGGAGATGGGAGATTTATTTCATGGTTATTGCCAGTGAGTGGCCATTTAAAAGCAATAGAATTGTTTGGAAATAAGGTAGCGGAAATTCGCGATAAGTATACTTTTCAGGAAAATTTGCAGGTAGAACAGAATGATTTTATAGAATATGCGATGAATTCTGAAGAAAAATATAGCCTGATTATAGGAAATCCACCATATATCAACATTAAACTTATGAAAAAGGAAGAATTGGAATTAGCTAAAGAAATGTGTGAGGAAGAAGGGCTGCGAACTTCGATTATGCAAAATATGTGGCTGGCATTTGTTGTAGGCGCAATGCGTTTATTAGAAATGGAAGGAAGCATTTTTTTTGTATTACCCATGGAATTTTTACAGGTTCAGTATGCCGAAAAATTGCGAGAACATCTGGAAAAAAAGTTTAATACAATACATATCATCTCATTTCGTAAACAAATTTTCTCAGAGATTGAGCAGGAAGTTTGCCTTGTATATTTAACCAATAGAGCAAGGAGTATTCCATATATTTTGTACGAGATTTATGAAGATGCAATTTCTGAAAAACCAGTATATATTAACAAAATTCAAAAGAGCAAGCCTCTGAAAAAATGGTCCAATGCAATTTTATCAGATGAAGAAATTAACCTGTTAAAGGATGTGTCAGAAGAATATGAGAAAGTAAATATGATAGGTGATACTGCGCCGGGGATTGTGACAGGTGGAAATAAATATTTTATTCTGACGCAGGAGCAGGTGCAGGAATATGAATGTCAGGAATACACCATTCCAATTTTGCAAAAAAGTTCTTTTGTAAATGAGAATACGGTTATTATAGATGAACATACGATGAATGGCCTGCAGCGTAGACAGAAACCAATGTACCTTTTAGATTTGGCTGATGTACAAGAAGTAGAGATGTCTGCTCGATTACTTGCATATTTGAATAAAATAAGAGAAGAAAAAACGGGCGATATCAGATTGATAGACCGATATAAATGTGCTAACAGAAGTCCATGGTATGGGGTACCAATTGTAAAAAAAGGAGGCGTGATTTTTTTTAAACGTTATCACGTTTTGCCACGTGTATACATTAACAGGGCTAACATACACACAACAGATGCGGGCTATCATATTAGATTAAAGGAGGGACTTGATAAAGACAGTGTTGTTTTTTGCTTTTACAATTCTTTGACATTGGCACAGTGTGAGTTTCAAGGAAGATATTATGGCGGAGGTGTTAGTGAACTAGTACCATCGGAATTTAAGGCACTGCCTATCCCATACAGTAAAATAGAAAGAGAAGATATAGAAAAACTTGATAGAATGTTCAGAGAAAAAAATCAGGTAGAGGAAATTGTAAGCTTTGTCAATTCAAAAACACTAATGCTGGATATGGAAGAAAACACAATTATTGATATAGAGAATATTCGGCGAAAATTAGTGAAACGAAGATTGTAAAACATGTACGCAACAGAGCATTATGACATCGGATGATGAAGATAGATTTTCTTTACGGAAAAAAGGTTTCATGGTATCATTATTTTATCAGTACTGATATCGTGGAATCTTTTTTTTGATTGTGAGGTATGTGTGATGGGAAGATTTGTAAATCCGGGAAATGAAGCGTTCCGGGTTGCCCTGAATTCAGAAATATATATTGATAAAACAGGGCTGATTGAATATACAAACAAGGTGATGAATACCACACAGGCATTTATCTGCAACAGTCGTCCGAGACGTTTTGGAAAGTCAATCACGGCGGATATGCTTACCGCATATTACAGTCGTGCATGTGATTCGGAAAAATTGTTTGAGGGGCTGGAAATCAGCAGGAAAAATGATTTTAAGAAATATTTGAATAAATACGATGTGATTCATCTGGATGTGCAGTGGTGTATGATGGATGCCGGTTCACCGGAAACTACAGTTGCATATATGAATGAACATCTGATTTCGGAATTGCAGAAAATCTATCCGGATATTGTGTTGGATAATGATGAGAAAGTATATGGAGTATTATCCAGAATTAATGCAGCAACGGGAAAGAAATTTGTGGTAATTATTGATGAATGGGATGTCCTGATCAGAGATGAAGCATTGAATCAGAAGGTGCAGGATGAGTATATAGGATTCCTCAGAGGTTTGTTTAAGGGCAGTGAGCCAACAAAGTATATTCAGCTTGCCTATCTGACAGGGATTCTCCCGATAAAAAAAATAGGAACACAGTCAGCACTTAACAATTTTTCTGAATTTACAATGTTAGATGCATCTGTGCTGGCTCCATATATAGGATTTACAGAAGCAGAAGTCAGGAATCTTTGCGCGAAATACAATGAGGACTATGCTAAGGTAAAACAGTGGTATGATGGCTATATGCTGGAAGAATATCAAATATATAATCCAAAGGCTGTCGTAAGTTTGATGCTTCGTGGAAAGTACAAAAGCTACTGGTCGGATACTGGTACTTACGAGGCGGTGGTACCGCTTATAAATATGGGTTTTGACGGATTGAAAACTGCTATAATTGAAATGATTTCCGGGACAGCCGTTGAAGTAGACGTAAGTTCATTTCAGAATGACACGATCAGCTTTGCAAATAGGGACGATGTACTGACATATTTGATTCATCTGGGATATTTGGGTTACGATGAAAAAAATCAGACTGCATTTATTCCGAATGAAGAAATTCGTCAGGAGCTTATGAAAGCAGTAAAACGTAAGAAATGGAATGAGTGGATGAGTTTTCAGCAGGAATCAGATGCATTGCTGGAAGCTACATTGAATCTGGAAGCAGATCAGGTTGCAAAGCAAATAGAAAAGATTCATACCGAATATGTGTCTATGATTCAATATAATGATGAAAATTCTCTTAGCAGTGTGCTCACAATCGGGTATTTAAGTGCGATGAAGTATTATTTTAAACCGATCAGGGAGTTACCGTCCGGAAGAGGATTCGCAGATTTCGTATTTATACCGAAACCCGAATATACTGGAGATTATCCTGCATTGGTAGTGGAATTGAAATGGAACAAAGATGCCCGGACTGCAATACAGCAGATAAAAGAGAAAAAATATCCGGATACAGTAAGACAGTACACCGGTAAGATGCTGCTTGTGGGAATCAACTACGATAAAAAAACAAAAGAACATAGCTGCATAATAGAAAAGGTGGATGTTGAATTTTAAAAGCGCTCAATTGAGCGCTTTTGCTTGCCATGAACCTTTTTTCTTGCTATAATTAAACACCGTAAAAGGCGACGATGCAGATTCATGTCTGTATCGTATTATAGAAAGGATGAATGCAAAGAATATGGTCGATATACATGCACATATTCTGCCGGGGCTGGATGATGGCGCTGAATCTGTGGAAGAAGCACTTCGGATGGCGTCGATTGCAGCAGAATCCGGAATATATCATATGGCGGCGACCAGTCACGGAAATTATTATCCCTATACGATAGAACAGTATAATGATGCATTTCACAGATTACAGGAAGCGATTACAGCACATAAGATTCCATTGAAATTGTATTCTGGAATGGAAATTTTTCTGGATGATGATGCTTTTTTGCACCTGGAGCGAGGAGAACTTCTTACATTAAATCATACAAATTATCTTCTGGTAGAGTTTGATTTTGGAGAAATGCCGTCAAATATGATCAGGCGTATCCAGAAGCTGCAGAAGATGGGATATCGTGTGGTTGTGGCACATCCGGAGCGATATATTGCTGTGCAGAAAGATCCCGATCTGGCACTCTTTTTGTATGAGCAGGATTGTACGCTTCAGGTTAATGGAGGAAGTCTGCTTGGGATGTTTGGACGCAGGTGTCGTCAGGCATCTGAGCGGCTGATGGGAGAAGGGATAGCGGGTGTGATCGCGACAGATGCGCATGATACAGAATACCGTTCTCCGGATATTCAGGAATTGGTGAACTATCTTACACAGAATTACGGTTTTTCAGTAATGAAGATGCTGTTATCGGAAAATCCGAGCAGAATCTTAAAAGGTTATGACATTCTCCGACAGGAGTATGAAGAGGGAAAAGAGGAGTAGAAATACATGAAGAAAGCAAGGCTTATTCTTGGAATCCTGTGTGTGATCTCAGCGGTTGGCTGTGGTTATTACGTACAGAAAAGCCGGGAAAATATAGACACAGAGGGACCGAAGCTGGAAGCAGCGTCAGACACTCTTGAAGTGAGTATCAATGCGACAGAGGATGAACTGACAAAGGATGTGGTTGCTGAGGACAAAAAAGACGGCAATGTTTCAGACAGTATCATCATTGAGAACATTACCAAAAAAGTCGGTGGTAATGAAAATCAATTTGAAATTACTTATGTCGGTTTTGATAAATCCAGTAATTCGGGAAGACTGAAACGAAATCTGGTATATACCGATTATACAAAAACACATTTTGCACTTTCACAGGAACTTCGTTTTCCGGAGAACCAGGCAGTTTCATTGCTGGATTACATTACGGCAGAAGATTGTATTGATGGTGATGTAAGCCCGTTTATTATTGTTGATGGAGAGGAAAATCTTCAGCAGGAACCGTCTGCCGGTATTTATGATTGCACGGTTTCTGTTACCAACAGTGTCGGAGATACTGTGCAGCTGCCGCTTCAGGTAGAAATTTACGAAGACAGCTATGAAGCGAGATCATTTCGCCCGTATGTTGTGCTAACAGATTATCTGATATATCATAAAAAAGGTGAAGATCTGGATCTTCGTAAACTGATCGATCATGTGGAAGATCAGGGGTATTGTAAAATCGATTATGGTGAAATGGTTTCTGTCAGAAACAATAAAGGTGAAACCGAAGAAGTGACTGAGCAGATTGCAAATGGTTCAAAGGAAAATTGGGTCAACATTTCACAGATCACGGTAAATTCAAATGTTGACATTAATCAGGAAGGGGTCTACACAGTAGTGTATTCTTATACCTCAGCAGATAATGGCTATCAGGGAGATACGCGACTGACAGTAGTAGTTGAATAATATGGGAGAGAATGTAATGAATCAGGAAATGAACCGGCCGTCACAGGCCAGTAGTATGCCGGTAGATCTGCCATATATATGCAGACACCTCTGGAAAAATATTTTTGTGATACTTATGAGTGCCTGCATTGTCGGGATTGCGGCATTTGTGGGACTGGATATGTATATGGGCAGTTCTTACACTGCATCGATGAATCTTTCAGTTATAGCAAGGGATAATTCGGGAACAAGACTCAATGACGGAAGTCTGAATACAGCAATTACCCGTAACCTGAATGTGCTGAACAGTGATATGCTGGCAGAACAGATCTGTAAAGATTCTCAGATAGAGCGCCTTCCGGGTACGATCAGTGCTTCTCAGGTGGCAGATACGAATATGATTACTTTGAATGCGACGGCATCTTCGGCAGAAGAGGCTCTTCGGCTGCTGAAATCTGCGCTTGAGAGTTATCCGACACTGACCGGATATTTTGAGTCCGGTTATATGTTCCGTAATCTGACCGCTTTATCAGCAGATAATATTCAGAAACAGGATGCGCGCCCGTTATATTATGCAGCACTGGCAGCACTGCTTGTACTCGCAGGTGGAGTTGGTCTGACTGTCTTTTTGTGTATGTCTACGGATAAAGTTTACAATCGCCAGCAGGCTGCAATGGTGCTGGATATTCCGGTATTAAATACGATACACTATTTCCGCAAAAAGAAAAATCAGAAAGCAATTTTGATTTCTGACAGTGCGACGACCGGTGATTATGAGGAAGAGCTTGACCGCCTTACAACGCGCGTAGAATCAGAGATGAATAAAAATGATCAGAAAGTGCTGATGGTTACTTCGATTCGTGAAAATGAAGGAAAATCTACGATTACTGTAAATCTGGCATTGAATCTTTCACGACGTGGAAAAAAAGTAATGCTGATTGACTGTGATATGCGTCGTCCTGCTGTTGCGAAGATTTTTGATGCAGAGGTAGAAGAAGGAACAGGTCTTTCGGATCTTCTGGCAGGAGACAGCACACTGAAAGATGTTATGCGCAGAGACAGCCGTTATAAATATCTCAGATGTGTTTTTCAGAATAAAGCAATCGCGGAACCGGATAAATTGCTGGAAGATGAGGCATTTAAGACGTTGCTTTGCAAAATTGCTTCCCGTATGGACTATGTGATTCTTGATACGCCTCCGCTTGGTATTGTCCGCGATGCGGAAATTATTTCGGCGGCAGCAGATTCTGTATTACTTGTAATCCGTCAGGATCTTGCACATGCATCGGAAATTAATGATGCGGTAGATGTACTGGATGAAACAGGTGTTACTGTGCTTGGCGGTGTCCTGAATATGGCTTTCGGTGACAAAAACAGTGTCAGCCGCAACAAACGGTACGGAAAATATTATTATGGTTATGGCGACAAAAGCAAATAAGATATTTTACAAACGGTAAGGCAGGAGAGAAAATATGCAGTCCGAAACACGTGAAATAACAAGAACATATAATGGGCAGGATCAGATAGATCTGATGGAAATGCTTGAGGATTATCTGCGTTGTCTGAAAAAATACTGGCTTCAGTTACTGTTGGTTCTTATTACGGTAGCGGCAGCGACCGTTACTTATATGAATTATACATATTCGCCGGTTTATTCTGCGAAGATCACTTATGCAGTCAAAAAGACAGGAGATACATCGGTAGATTCTTCTCTGACAAGGAGACTCAGCAGTTCGGTCGGAACAATTACAGATGCTCCGGAATTCAGAGATGAACTTTCTGCAAATATGGCGGATTCTGTTCCGGAAAAGTCATTCTGGTTCAGTTCGCAGTACACAGATGGAGCGAACTTATATACTATTTCTGTGAATTCAGGAAAATATAAGTATGTGGATGAACTTTTGGATGCATTCCAGAAAATATATCCTTCATGGGTGGATAAGTCCAATGGTTCGGTGGATCTGGAAATTGTTGATATTACCAATGCTTCAGCAACCCCGGTAAATGAATATTCTCTGATCGATTATCTGGTAAAAGGAATTCTGGCAGGACTGGTAATCGTGGTATGTCTGGCAACACTTTATGTACAGACACTTCATACTGTCCGCAAAGAGAAGGACATGCGGAAAGTTACATCAAGAAGCTGTGTTGCTGTGATTCCTGATGTAAAAATCAAAAAGCGCAGCAAGAGTACGAAATCCCAGCTGCTTATCAGCAACAAGAGAATTGACTGGGGTTATAAGCAGTCCCTTCTTTCTGTACAGTCCAGACTTGATATGCAGATGGAGAAAAACGGACAGAAAGTTCTTCTTGTCAGCAGTACGCTTCCGCAGGAAGGTAAAAGCCATATGTCTGTAAACCTTGCACTTGCAGCTCTGCAGAATGACAAAAAGACTGTGATCATTGATGGTGATATGAGAAATCCATCTGTCGGAAGAATGTTTGGCTTTGAGGGACAGTCTCTCGGGTTAAGTGATTATTTTGATGGAAAAGCCGATGTAGAAGAAATCATGATCAAAAGCGGAAATCTTTCGGTGATCAGCGCTGGTACAAGAAATGGTGGTATTTCAGGAATTATTTCCGACAGTAAAATGCAGGATCTGATGGAATACCTGCGCAGGAATTTTGATTTTATTGTTATTGATACACCACCGGCAGGATTGTTTTCTGATGCGGATATTCTGGCAAAATATGCAGATACAGTCTTATATGTGGTAAGATACGATCACGCTTCTGTGAAGGAAATTCAGGAAGGAATGTCTTCCTTTATTCAGAATAACAAGCTGTCTGGATATGTGATCAACCAGAGCCATGGATCTTTATCGTCTTATGGCAAGTATGGAAAATATGGATATTCAAAGTATGGCCACTATGGTCATTACGGCAAATACAAACGTTATATTAAGACAGCCGAAAAAGAAATGAATACAGAAGATTCTCTGTAAGAGGGGGAGATCGGTATGAAAAATAAATTAATAGTGACGTTTTTTCTCTTGATTTTATGTGCCGGATCAGTTACAACAGCACTGAAATCATTTGATAACGTGCAGAATAATATTGAAACTGCAAAAAAAATACAGACGGCACGTCTGGAGGCGGCGAAGGTTACACCGACACCGACGCCTGAACTTCAGGCAGAGCCGGAACTAAGCGCGACACCGACACCGGAACCGGTGGATCCGGCGATTCCGGTACTTACTTTAACGAGTGATACGATTGAGATTACGGCGGGAAGTTCTTTTTCTGTAATTTCACCTGTTGCAGATATTACGGATGATAAGGATGACAGAAGTTCTCTGTTTCGCAACATTCATGTAACAGGAGATTATAATCTGTATACACCTGGACAGTATACACTTCAGTATGTGGCGACGGACAGCGACGGACATACTTCACTGCCGGAGACACTGACATTGATCGTGAAATAGCGAGGAGAATGTATGCAGAATATAGGTAGAATGTTTAAAGGGGTTGGAGAATTATCTTCAACCCTGAATACGATTTCAGGTCTGACATTTGTCGTGGTGTTTATTTTATGCATAGCCGCACTTATTATGTCATGGCTTGTTGTTCCGGGGTTACATTGGAGAACCTCTTCTAAAAATAGATTCAGAAAGACCGCTGTATGGGTGGCAATCGTACTCTATGTGTTTGCGCTTCTGGGTATTATGTTTGTTATGAGAGACCCGGGGCAGGGGTATCAGCTCCGTCTGCTGCCTTTATATGGACTGAAAGATGCAGCATTGCTTAAAACAGAACTGCTTGGTGATCTGGGGAATTTTATTATATTTATTCCGCTGGGAATATTGTTTATGGCACAGTGCACGAGTGAGCAGCCTGTTGTGTGGACAATGATGTTCTCTTTTGGTTTTGGCCTTTTGACAGAACTGCTTCAGTATATCGCCAAAATGGGCATTTTTTCACCGGAAGAGATGATCTGTGCAGCATTAGGCGGAACACTGGGCGGTCTGCTGACTTATGCATGGCAGAAAACAAAAGGTCAAAAGAAACCGCTTGGTATTCTTTTACGTGTAGCGTTTAGCCTGTGCCTTGTGGTTGTTATTTTTGCGACGACAGTTTTCGGGACATATCATGTCCTCCGTGTCGGTGGCGAAAAAAACATGCAGGAGAATGTCAGCAATGCTGAACTGAAAATGCAGTCAGACGTAAAGAAGGCGGGAAGTTCTGACCTGATCTGGCGTGATGGAAAAGCCTACCGTTTCAATGATGAAATCATTACGGTTTTGTGTATGGGTATTGACCAGCAGACGGAAGACATTGAACAAAAAGAGGATGTTTCTGGAGAAAGCGGTCAGGCGGACAGTATTTTTCTGGCTGTATTGAACCCAATCCAAAAACAGTTAAGCGTACTTGCGATATCCCGAGATACAATGACTGAAATAGCCACATACGATGCGAAAGGAAATTATATCGGAGATTCTTTAAATCATCTTGGTCTGGAATATGCTTTTGGTGATGGTAAGGAAAAAAGCTGTCAGTATATGGTTGATGCAGTATCCAAATTGTTTTACGGAATTCCGATCAATGGATATGTCGCGTTTAATATGGAGACAATCTCGCAGTTGAATGATGCTGTCGGAGGTGTGACGGTAACTGTTCCGGAGGGTGAGAATATATCAGATAAGCTGAAATCCGGTGAGACAGTGACTCTGAACGGGGACGATGCGGTTTCTTTTGTAAGATATCGAGATACATCTGTAGAAGGCAGCAATAATCTGCGAATTGCGCGTCAGAAGCAGTATCTGATCAATTTCTTTTCCGGAGCTGTGAAGGCGGTGCAGAAAGATGTTTCGCTTCCGGGAAAACTTTATCAGGATTTTTCCTCAGAAATGGTTACCAGCATTGGTCTGGATGATGCGGTTTATCTGGTTACAGAAGCAACGGAAATGAGCTTTGGTGAGGACAGCCTGACTGTATTACAGGGAGAAACAAAGACCGGAGAAGTCTATGACGAAGTATATATCGACGAGGATGCATTATATGATCTGATTCTTAAAACATTCTATACGGAGGTTGAGATAGGATGAAAATAAGGACGATGATCACAGCGGGACTTTTGGTGCTTCTGCTTTGCATTGCGGGAGCAATGGCAGGAATATATCTTTTTCATTCGCAGGAGCAGCAGGAAAATCCGGATGTATATGCGTGGATTTCCATTCCGGGAACGGATATAGATGCACCGGTTCTGCAGCATTCGGAAGACAATTCCTTTTATGCAGCGCATGACGCGGAGGGAGAGGAAAATCCGGCAGGAGCACTTTATACGGAGAACTACAATCACACAAATTTCGATGATCCGCTTACGGTGATATATGGAAATGACAATCAGGATGGTTCTATGTTTGGAGGGCTGTATCAATATGCAGATGATGCATATATGAAAGAACATGCATGGATCTATATCACCTTTGACAATGCAGAGTATAAATATAAAGTTTTTGCTGCATATAAATCAGATTCCAGGCATATCATGGAACGGTTTAATTCAGGCAAAGAAGAAGCAAACCGCAAAGCTTACCTGGAAAGTATTATGGACAACAGGACAATGGGGGCTCAGATTGACGAAAATGCTCAGGTGACTGCAGATTCAAAGCTTCTTACATTGTCCACACATGATGATTCTGATCCGGAGGGCAGATTCCTTGTGCAGGCATATCTGGTTGAAAAAGAAGAAAAAAGCAATTGATGCATAAAAATAAATGTGCTATAATGTTTCCTATCGAGAAAAGATGAATATAATTATAATTTTATACATGGAGGTACAGGTATGAAAGCGAAAAAACTTATGACAACAGTTCTGGCAGCGTCAGCAGTTCTTGCAATGTCAGTGAATGCAATGGCAGCAGGCAGCATTACAAATGCGGTAGATACAAATAACGTTTCTGCCACACAGACGTCCAGAAAGATTGTAGGAGAGAAGGAAGTGCTTTCTACAGAAACAGTTGGTGTCAAACTTGAAAATGTTGAGGCAGATACTTTTGAGAAAGACTTGCAGAGGGAAGTAGATATCCTGAACGACTGCGATGCAGAGACTACTTTACAGGTTGCATTTGAAGGAGTTTATGGTGCTGATAAAGTGCCGGTGATCAATGTTTATGATAAGGATGTAAATATTGTTGAGGAAGCAATCCTGAAAGACTACAAATTCCTTTCACGTGTGATGAATCTGACAATCGATGGAGAGCCGACAGAGGAAGAACCAGTAGAAGTTACCTTTACAGTAAACAATCTTACAGACAAGATTGAGCCATTCATTCTCCATCATTGTGAAGAACACGGATGGGAGATCCTTGCGACAGAGGCTGTAGAAGGTTCTGACAATCAGATTACTGCATCTTTCCATTCAGCAGGCGGTCCGGTTGCAGTCGTATATCGTGAACTTCCGGAAGAAGATGGAGAGACAGATACAGACGTAGTAGCTCCGTAATAAATATGTATCACCAGAGGAAAGTCATCAGGCTTTCCTCTTTTTTTGTTCCATCCACATTTCAATATAT
>UMLD01041522.1_pt1 | contig 37107 bp, 35 predicted proteins | sample 1966491 | NCBI WGS metagenome assembly UMLD01 (sample SAMEA4836191, study PRJEB28245) | human gut metagenome | biome: gut microbiome; material: fecal sample | place: Denmark | collected 2008
CAAGCCGTTCATAGGTGGACAACCACCCGTGAACGGCTTGCTTCATCCCTATTGACCTTTGGCTTCGCCACGGCTGATCTGTTCTTCCGTAGCTACACGCAGATAAACCGCCACATTCAGTTCTTTCCCTCCGTATCTTCATAGATGTCTCTGAACTTCCAGAGGATTTCGATGTTATCAGCATCGTGGACATAGATAGCCTTGATAAAAGCGTGTGTCAGTTCAAAGGTAAGCGCGGTCTGATTACGGTACTGTTCACAGACCTGATTCACTCGCTCATCGGAACAGGAACACTCAGAGTCGAGTTCCTGCATTCGCTCATGCGCTTTTTGGATTGCCTCCGCATTCTCGGCCAGCTTCTCGTCAAAGGCCGTCTTCTGTTTGAGATATTCAGCTTTTGAAATGCTGCCGGAGGTGTATTTTTCATAAAGCCTCAGCTTTCCATTTTTGAACTGATCCGTCTGTGTCTGCAAGGCTTTTAGTTTTGCAGCGCAGTCCTTTATTGCGGTTTTGCGGATGTCTCCAACTTCTCTGTTCTGAACAGCCTGTTTTTCTGTAAAGACCAAGAAATCGCCAATAGCATTGTAAACAATATCTTCCAGACGGCTCTCGCTGTACTTTTCTCCAACACGGCATTCTGTATCCCTGTCATGGTTAGAGTGATGGCAAGTATAAAATACGCTCCCATCTTTTAGCTTGCGTCTTGTCATCGTGCGCTTGCAGTTGCCGCAGCAGACAAGACCACGCAGCGGATAATTGGATACCTTACGGGGTTCGTGATTGCCTCTGCGAATGACACGCTGAGCAAGCAGAAAGGTTTCCTTACTGATGATCGCTTCGTGTGTTCCCTCGACAATGATAGGTTCCTGCGGAACTGTTTTTCTGCTGCCAACGCCGCAGCTTTTCCGTCTGTGACTGACCAAAGCGCCGGTGTAGACCTGATTTTTCAGGACGCGCAGCACCATAGCCACATCCCAACTGATTTTCTTGCTCATGTAGTTGAATTTTTTCGTGTCTCCGTATTTGGATTGGAAATACTGTCCGGGCGTCGGGATGTCCTCGTCATTCAGCATTTGAGCAATCGCAGAGGTATTGCTTCCGGCCACAGCCGCCTCAAAGATACGCTGGACAATCTTAGCGGAGTCGGGATCGATTGCCAGAGCATTTCTCTTTGTCGGGTGCATTCTGTATCCGAAAGGAGCATAGCCGCCAACATACTTGCCCTGCTTCATCATCTGAACTTTGGCCGATGTCGTTTTGACGGAAAGATCTTTGCTATATGCGGCATAAATGATGCTACGCATCACAACCTCAAGACCTCCGGTTGTGCCTTTGTAATCCTCGCTGTCATATCCATCATTGACGGAAATGAACCGGACACCCATAAACGGGAAGGTGCATTCCAGATAGTTTCCGGTCTCGATATAATCACGAGAAAAGCGGGAAAAATCCTTGACGATGATCAGGTTGATCTCGCCGTGGCGCACCTTTTCCATCATTGCTGTGAACTGAGGGCGCTTAAAGTTCGTACCGGTATAGCCATCATCGGCAAACTCAAGCCGTGGATACTTGGACAGCACCGGATGATTGTCAAGATACCGGTTGATGAGCATACGCTGGTTTCCAATGCTGTCACTTTCTATCTTGGTGCCGTAGCCGGTATCTTCGTCAGCCATAGAGAGGCGTATGTAGATTCCAATGGTGTAGTCCCTGCTCATTTACATCGCCTCCTGAACTTCTTTGATACTCTGAATGGTCAGCGCATAGATGTCACCATATTTCATGACCAACTCCACCGCGCCGTCTTCATGGATTTTAACCAGCTCAACAGATTCATCTACCAACTCCTGCGAAAGCTGGGTTGCTATACTTACGGACTTCATCAGCGTGATCCACTTGTTGTCAACAGACATGGCCTCATTGAACTTGCTGCGGCGCTGAACTGCCTCGTCCAGACGGCGGGACAGATCGGCAAACTGCTCGTCATAGCTTTTCTTTGCAAAAGTGTATTCTTCTTCATCCAGAATGCCTTCTGCAAAGTCCTCATAGAGCCTCGTGCGTTTTTTGGATACACCGCTTAACTTGAGGTTCAGGCTTGTAATGAGGGCGTTCTGTTTGTCACGGATGTTTTTCTCGCCTTCGCTGCCTCTGAGCTTGTCCAGCAATTTGTCATAATCCAGAGCTGCCTTAACTTGAAGCTGGATTGCGGCAAGCACATCTCTTTCAAGCCTGTCCTGCCGGATGTAGTGAGCAGTACAGTGTTCATAGCGACGGCCAACATAGGTGCTGCATTCATAGAAGGCGTACCAACCGCCGTCCTTGCGTTTGTCTACTTTTTTTCGATGGAAATACATCCTCTTGCCGCAATCGGCACAGAAGATTTTGCCGTCAAAGAGGTTGATCAGCGTGGCTCTGATTTCCTCGGACTTTTGCATCTTTGTCTGCCTTGCTTCGGAGGCCGCATTCATGATGTCCTGCACCTTCTGGAAGTCCTCGCGGGAAATGATTGCCTCATGGGTGTTCGGAAATACAATCCACTCGTCCTTATCTTTGACATTGTGGGACTTGATCCCCTTGTAGATAGCAACCATAGACCGGCCAAGTACGGTATCGCCCACATAATGCGGGTTGGTCAGAATACCGTAGACAGTCGATTTGTGCCAACCCTTGCAGGAGCATCCGTCACCGGTTCTCGTGCCGTTCTGACGCTTTCTCAACTCGGTATTGGGCGCACCCAAACGGTCAAGCTCATCAAGGATCATTGGCATCGACCAGCCTTCGATTTTCCGCCGGAAGATAAGCCGCACATACGAAGCGGTCTCTTCGTCGATCACCATATTGGTATGTTCTTCATTCCACCGATAGCCATAGGGCAGGTTCCGCTTCTGGAATGTCCCTTGCTCCATCTGGGCTTTCAGCGCCGTGGAAACCTTTCGGGAAATGTCCTTCGAGTAGAGCGCATTGATCATATTTTGCAGCGGAATCATCAGGCTCTCGTTGGAGCCATCCGTGTCAAAATTGTCATAGTTCTCCTTGATGGCAATAAAACGGAGACCAATCTGAGGAAAAATTCGCTCAAGATAAGTCCCGGTTTCAATGTAATCACGGCCAAAACGACTGAGATCACGGACTACCAGACACTTTATCCTGCCGCTTTTGATGTCGGTCATCAGCCGGTTGAACTCCGGCCTGTCAAATACCGTACCGGTATGGCCGTTGTCTATGTAGGTATCCACAAGGCTCAGATACGGACGATCCGCAATGTAGGACTTGCATATCTCAATCTGGTTTGCAATGACATCCACATTTTCTGATTTGCCGCTGTTCTCAACGGAAAGACGGGCATAGATGGCTGTCGGGAAGATTTGAAGCGGAGCCGCTTCGACAACCGGCTCAACTGCCGGTGTGGTTTTTCTGCTTTTTCGTGCCATACGCTCATCCCTCCTTTATACGGCAATGGCAAGTTCATCAGAGTAACTGAGAACATATTCGAGTGTCTGCTGGTATTCGTCTTTATACTTGAAGACGATTTCGATGACATGGTTCTCGTAAATCAGAATACGGTCAACGAGAGACATCAGGACGCGACGGTTCAGCTCTTCGATGTTCTCATACTGCTTGAAGAGCGTCACCCAGTTCCGCTCGGTTGTGCCGGTAGTGACCGTCTGCTTCATTTCTTTTCTGACTCGCAGAAGAGCTTCCTGCTTGTCCTCAATGATTTTGGAATAGCTGTTGCGGAACTCAAAATATTCCGCTTTATCAATGATCCCATCCGAAAGGTCTTCGTACAGCCGGAGCTTGAGCTTCTGGTATCGCTCGATCTCTTCTTCCAGCTTTGTAATCTGTGCCTCATAATTAAATGCCTTCCGGCTCTGGGATGGTAAACGCTCAATCAGTTCAAGCGCTCTTTCAAGGTTGATTACAAGCTCAATCTGGTCATGAATGGCACGGAATACCTTCTCTTCAACCTCTTTTGCACTGATACTATGAGGGCTGCAGGTCCGGCTGTGCTTATTGGACGAGCAAACATAGTAGATGTACTTTTTGGTTTTGGATGGGACTGTTTTACGGATCATCGACTGCTGGCAGTCACCACAGAACAGAAAACCGGAAAACAGATGTGCCTCATCCTGATCGGGAGAACAGCGCATATCCCGTTTCATCATGGTTTTGACAGCCATAAAGTCCTCGTAGGAGACCAGTGCTTCATGGGCATTTTCAACCTTTACCCACTCAGCCTCATCCTTGCTCTGTACGACGCGGACTTTGTAGTTGGGTGTTCCGCGCTTGCCCTGTGCCAGAACGCCGATATAGACTTCATTGGTGAGGATACGCTGGACTGCTTTGTATGTCCATTTTGCGATGTCGCCGGTCTTAAAGACGGTATCGAACTTGACCCCCGCAGAATGCTTGTATTCCATTGGCGAGAGAACGCCCATCTGGTTCAGCCTGTCTGCGATACGGCCAATGGAAAGTCCGTCCTTATACATGGCGAAAATCATTTGCACATACTCACTGACGGCCTCATCCACAATAAGCTGGTTCTTATTCTCCGGGGATTTCTTGTATCCGTAGGGAGCGAACGCACCAACAAACTCACCGTTCTTTTGCTTGACCTCCAAACTGGATCGGATTTTCATGGAAATATCCTTGCAGTAGGAGTCGTTTATCAAATTCTTGAACGGAATAACAAAGGAGTCAGACTGCGGATCGCCGGTGAGACTGTCATAGGCATCGTTGACGGCAATAAATCGGATACCAAGCTGCGGGAAAATCTTCTCAAGGTAGCGGCCACCGTCAATGTAGTTTCTTGAAAAGCGGCTGAGATCCTTGACCACGATGCAATCAATCCCACCCTTGCGGATGGCATCTTCGAGTTTTTTGAAGCTGGGACGATTGAAGGAAACACCACTGTATCCATCGTCAACAAACGGCTCACAGACCATTTCCAGATCATCATGCCGTGATATAAAGTCCTCGCAGATGGCTCGCTGGCTTGCGATAGAGTTGCTTTCCACCTTGTCTCCGTCCTCACGGGACAACCGGCAGTAGATTGCCGTTCGATAAATCTTTTTGCGCATAAAAATAACCTCCGTTTTTCTGTTTGGTGTGATACATCAAATCAGAAAGACGAAGGCTTTTGCTTCTCATATGTAGAAAACACAACAAAGCCACATGACCTTCAAGGCAAGCGGCTCAGTCCATATTTTCTTTTTTGACCTGAGATGATTATACCATCAACCCAAACGCCTGTCCATGGGACCGGGTGAAAAGATTCAATTTGTTCATAATCAGAGACCCCGCAGATAATGTTCCAGACAATCTTCCATCGTGGTATCCGTGCTGGAAAAGCTGATTTTCACCACAGTCTTCCCATCCAGATAGCAGTAAGGGTTTTTGATCTGCTGGATAAAATCACGCAGCCGCTTTTCTCGCGGAGCCGCAGGGTCAAGCCGGACGCTGCTGCGCTGGATAAGCTTGTTCCTGTCAACGGTTTTGGGATTGACACTCTTCATTGCTTCGACGCTCATCATGATTTTTCCACCTCCTGATGCCGATAAGCTTTCAGAACAAAAGGATGTGGCAGAGCATCTTTACGGACACTCTGCCACATAGTTTTCATCCTGAAAACTTGTATGTTGAATGTTGCTAATAGGTTTGTTTTTTGTTCCGGCATATTTGCAGCTCGCGCCCCTGCCAGAAGAACTTTACAGTTCCGGGAATGCTGTGAACTACCAACGGCAAGTTGGTATCACGGGAATCTCACCCCTCCGAGGAACGCTCCGAGCTGCCCCCTGAAATCAAGGGACAGGAGTATCATTATACCCTGAATCCGCATCATCGCAATCAGCCGCACCACACGGTGTTCAGGCTCTCTGTTGATCGCTCGCCCCAATGATGGGGGTCATGGCGGCAGAAGCCAAGTTGCTACGCAGACCCGGAAAGATCCACAGCACTGAACTATTCACTTTTCAAGGTTCCGTGAAGGCTGTCTGATTGACCCCTTCACTTTACAACGGACATTTTTTTGCCGTTTTAGGGGGTTCCATCAAAAAAATTTTTGAATTTTTTTCTGATAGCATTCCGAGCTTCTTTGACGGTAGTGTAGTCAACTCCCATTCTCTTGGCACAAGAGCTAAGGGATTCACCGCTGATTACACAAGACCTGAATACTTCGGATTGCTTCTCGGTCAGTGTTAAAACAAAATTTTCAATAAGCATTCTCATCGTCAGCTCTTCGGTGAAACTATGGGGATCAGCTAACCACGCCGCAGACTTCACATCATCATCAGGCAGAGCGTCAAGAGAAAGAACGGTATTACCGCCTTCCACTTGTTCATCGTCCAAAGACTCGACGGCAAAGGATCGTCTCATTCGTTTCTCTTCTGCACGGAGCGCTTTCATAACCTCGCGGCCAACCTCCGTCACTTCACCGGTGGCCTTTACGCGCACCATGTACTTGCCTTCCTCCGTAGTCCAAAGGTCGTAGTCAAATTCTTTCGGGGTTTTTGGGATTTTCATAGCTTGTCCTTTCCGCTGGTGCGGAGCAGCGGAAGGACAAGACTAAAAAAGAGCCGCATGACGGTGAACTTGTAATCCCATACCGATAAATCAGGTGTTTCCATTTTGGAAACATCTGATCATGCGGCATTAGGAAGACTCACCAATCAGCGGCTCCACAGCACAGCTATCAAAATATTTATTTGTTAATCTCTACCTCAGTTTAAGGTGGAGTAATAACCGTCTCATACTCAGAACATCAAAGACTGTTTCGCGGCCACACAACTTGCATTTGGCCTGAACATGACCTCTGGTATCCTCGAATACTGCGATTGAATTGTGTCCGCAGTAAGGGCATTTAACCATCCTCATCTTTTGACTTGCGATGGCACGACGAGCCTTTTGAATTTTTGTCTGCATTTCGGCAGACGGTTCGGAGATGCGGATATTCTTGCTCATGCCCACACCTCCAAAGGATCATGATATTCAAGATACGGACGATCCTCAATGTATCCAAGCTGCCTCAAGCGGATGACGGCGGCAGCTTTGGATACACCAAGTGCATGACAGATGTGTGTAAGGCAGAGCCAATCATTATACGAAAACCTCCCTTCATAATTCGTGAGCGTTCTGCTCTGAGCAAAGTACCACATTGCAAGATCTATCTGATTTTGTGGCATAAGAATGGCAGCTCCCAATACATTAGCCTGCCACTCGTTCCAATCCTCACGGGTTTTCAAATCCTGTAAGGAATAGACTGTACTTGCAGCATAATTCTTCTTGTAGGAAAGCCTCATCTCATCAGATTCCATTTGGAACAGAATTTGATGGGCGCATTCATGGGCTAGGGTAAACCGGCGCTTTCCGCATAATGCTTGAACCTGTCCGGGTTTGATAAGACTGACATCAAGCAGCACTTGGTTTTGTTTGAGAGGAATGGTACGGGTTGCACCAATTTCCTCCACAACATATTCCGTATCGGCATAAGCTGTGAGACCGCAGATGCTTCCATCAACGGATAATTGTGCAAAGGATACCTCAAGCCCGAGATAATCTCTTGCAAACTGATCGATGGGTGTTGCCTGTATCAGCCGTTTGTGATTATTTTCTGTCCCAAAGAAAAATTCATTGAAATCCTTTATGGCAGCGGCAGCAATATCCTCAATCTGTGCGTGTGACAAAATCATCCATATCCCTCCTTTGCCTCGACGAACCATTTATTGCCTTCATGAAAAAGAAAAGACTCCTTTCCGCAGACAATAATCGTGTACCTGATTCCACCGCCTCCCACTTTCGCAGAAGCGGCGCGACACTTATACTTGAGCCGTTCAATAACGAACACTCGACCATCTCTCCACCGGATCGCCCGGGGATAAAGATTTCCTTCCTCATCAACATCCAGATTGACGGCGACATACGCCTTTCGACATGGTGCGCCTGGCATTTCCATCCCTCCATTCAATACAAACCTGAAACAGCACGAACAACTTTTCATGCATATATTGACACACATGATTTCGCGTGCTATGATGTGAACATGAACAATATTTCGTGTTATTGAGGCCAGTATAGCATGAACGCTTTTTCGTGTCAACGGAAACAGATGAAAAAGTGTTCGTGTCAGGCAAATTATTTTAGAAAGAGGTGCCTTATGGTTTTCAAAGAGAGATTAAAGGAGAAGCGTATGGAGGCCGGTTTGACACAGGTTCAGCTTGCAGAAAAAGCCGGAGTTACTGCGCGTACTATCCAAAATTACGAACTGGGAAACCGCAAGCCTTCTAACATGGAGGTCATTCAGAAAATTGCCGATGCATTGAACACCACAACCGAGTATCTGCTGGGAAGCAGCGGAACCTATGTTGTAGAGGCTCATGAAAAGGGCGGCTCTAAAGCAGCGCGGGACATTGAGCAGCTTGTGAGTGAAGTAACCGGCCTGTTCGCCGGTGGCGAGTTGAGCGAAGAGTCATTGGAAGGTGCAATGAAAGCTCTCAATGATGCCTACTGGATTGCAAAAGAGAAAAACAGAAAATTTACGCCCCAAAAGTACAGAACCACTGAATAAAGCCAAGTCCGCTATATTGGACGGCTGTTGTGTTACACTGATCCCTGATTGGAGGTGGGACAATGAGTGCTGAACATCTCACTCTTGTGGGCAACAGACTGATAAAACGCTGCGGCACAAGAGATCCGTTTGAGATAGCCGCAGATATTGGAGTTGAAGTCTTATTCTGCAAAGATTTTGGATCGCTGAAAGGAATGTACCGGGTCATAAAGCGGAACCGTTTTATCTTCATCAACAATGATCTTCCCGGATGGCTGCAACGGATTGTGTGCGCTCATGAGCTTGGCCATGATCAACTCCACCGACAATTCGCACAGGATAGTCCTATTCGAGAATTTATGCTTTACGATATGCGGTCTAAGCCGGAATACGAGGCTAATATTGTGGCGGCTGAAATTCTGTTGGATAATGATGAATTACTGGACTATATCTACTATTACCGTTACTCTGCTGAACAGATTGCACGAGCCATGCACACAGACATCAATCTTGTGGCTTTGAAGATTGCCCATCTGAATGAACTGGGTTATGATCTCAGACCGATTGAACACAGGAGTAATTTTTTGAAGTGACAGACTTGAGGGAGGAAAAACATGAAGTACAAATTGTTTCGCTCACTCGGAAGCATCGATAGAGATGTAAAAAAACATGAGCTGGTAGCCGTTGAGTACGGACGGGATATATATGAGGTGACAGATGCCCTGATCAAAGCGGCTTCGGAAGACCTTGCCGGAATACCGGGATATGAAAAATATGAGACTGCTGCATATGCCCCTGAACCGGTGAAGGAGTTCCGCAGGGTGAAACGCTATGCCTACGAGATGACAGGTATTGTTTATCCTACTCACGCAGATAAAAACATTCTGATCGAATACGGTATCATAGAGGAAGCGGAATGTGAGGGATAAGTCTATGGAGAACATCGTATTTGAGAAAAACTATGAACGGCCGCAGGAAGATAACAGTTATTGTACTGCGGTGTTCGATCAGGCAATGGAGGGCGGTTTTTTTCAGCGGTATTGCGATATGATGAGCAAGGTTCCCAAAATCATCGTACCGCAGGATAAGGAAAACTACGAATACCTGTTAAACCGCTGCGACCAGTATGCCCGACAGCACTTTGGAAGGATTTATGCCGTTGTAGACTACCAGCGATGGCATTCCGAGATCAATCTGTATCTCCCAATGTTGGAATTTGATGATAAAACGGATATGTCACTGCTCCGGGATATTGGCGAGAAAGCACACTATGTGAACATTTCCCATGAGCCGGATGGCGGTTTCTGCCTTCACATTATGATCAACTACTTTGAAGAGATCATGTCCGACATGGGAAAAGACTTCATTCAGTATGAGGCGATCGAGCAGGATGAGAAATTGTCTTCCATGTTCTATATGCCGGAACTTTCCCCGGAAGACAATGAAGTATGCCAGTATATCAAGGAACTGCTGGATCGTTTCGATGAGGAAACAGATGTGGACAGAACCACTGCATTCAAGGCTGTCCTTGACAAAATCGGAACACTGGATGATGAACATCAAAACCTTGAGCATATGGCGCGAATGTTGGAAGCTCTGCTTTATATGGTCTTGGAAGAACAAGAAGGAGAAGATTTATCATGAGTAGAAAATTGGTTGCCTATTTTTCTGCTACCGGCACAACTGCTAAGGTTGCAGAAACACTTGCCGATGCGGTTGGCGCAGATATTTACGAAATAGAGCCGGAGGTTCCCTATACTGAGGCTGACCTGAACTGGCGAGATGCAAACTCCCGCAGCTCTATTGAAATGAATGACCCGCTTTCTCGTCCGGCCATCGCAGGAAAGAGAGACAATATGGCCGATTATGACACAATTTATGTGGGCTTTCCGATTTGGTGGTATGTCGCTCCGACCATTATCAACACCTTCCTTGAGAGCTATGACATGACCGGAAAGACCATCATTCCGTTTGCCACTTCTGGCAGCAGCGGGATGGGAAAGACGAATGAGAAACTACTTCGGAGCTGCTTGGGCGCAAATCTTCTGGAAGGTAAAGTGTTCAAGGTTACGGCCAGCGAATCGGAACTGAATGCATGGGCTTCTAAACTTACACCCTGAGATAAGGAGAATTATATGAAAAACCTACCACCCGAATTAAAAGCGTATAAAGAAGAGTTTGACTTTCTTCATAAAAAAATAGGCGACTTGGAATGGGAACTTGCCACGATTTTTCTCGGTAGAAAAGCTGTTATTAGCAGTGAAAGAGAAGTAATAGAAGAACAACTCGAAAACTACCGAGCCAATATGTGTATCCTACTTACGAAGGTTCGAGATGAAGTTAGTAGAATAAATAGTTCAAAACGCAAATAACTTATGAAAGGGGCATACCGAAGCATGAAGCAAAGAACCTATATCGCAATCGACCTTAAAAGCTTCTACGCTTCGGTTGAGTGCCGGGAGCGTGGACTTGATCCAATGGATACTAACCTTGTCGTTGCGGATGAAAGCCGTACTGACAAAACCATCTGCCTCGCCGTCACACCCTCCCTCAAATCCTATGGCATATCCGGGCGCGGGAGGCTCTTTGAGGTCAGGCAGCGCATTAAAGAAGCGAATGCCGGAAGGCAGCACGACGCACCGGGATATAAGCTGGAAGGCGCATCACATTTTCAATCCGAACTGCAAACCAATCCCAAGCTTGCGATTGATTTTATCATCGCACCGCCGCGTATGGCCTACTACATGGAGTACAGTACGCGGATTTATGAAGTGTATCTCAAGTATGTTGCGCCGGAGGACATTGTTGTCTACTCCATTGACGAGGTTTTCATGGATGTGACAGACTATCTGAATACCTATAAGCTGACAGCCCACGATCTCGCCATGAAGATTATTTTGGATGTCATCGAGACCACTGGTATTACGGCAACAGCGGGGATCGGTACAAACCTTTTCCTCTGCAAAGTGGCAATGGATATTGTGGCAAAACACATTCGGGCAGATAAAAATGGAGTTCGCATTGCCGAGCTGGACGAGATGACCTATCGACAAACAATGTGGACACATCAGCCTCTCACGGACTTCTGGCGCGTGGGACGGGGCTATGCCAAAAAGCTTGAAGAGAATGGGATGTTCACGATGGGCGATGTGGCAAGATGCTCTGTCAAAAACGAAGATTTGCTCTACAAACTCTTTGGCAAAAATGCTGAGCTTCTGATAGATCATGCGTGGGGTTGGGAGCCGACAACTATCGAGGCAATCAAGGCATATAAGCCAAGTGCAAACAGTTTGGGTTCAGGACAAGTCCTTCACTGTCCATATGAAGCAGGAAAAGCTCGGCTTGTCTTGCGGGAGATGGCAGAGCTGCTGGCACTTGACTTGGTAGATAAGAAGCTCGTTACAGATCAGATTGTTGTTACAGTAGGATATGACATAGAAAATCTTTCCGACCCTTCCCGTAGACAACACTATCATGGCGCGATTGTAAAAGACAATTACGGGAGACAAATTCCGAAACACGCGCATGGAACGGAAAATCTCAGCGCCCACACCTCGTCAACCAAGCAGATCATGAAGGCCGCTTCCAATCTCTTTGACCGTATAGTAGATGCCAACCTTTTGATTCGCCGCCTTAATATCGTAGCGGCTCATGTTATCCCCGAGAGTGATGCCCAAAGACCGGGAGAAACTTTTGAGCAACTTGACCTTTTTACGGATTACGCGGCGCTTCAAGCAGAGCGTGAACGGAATCAAGCTGAACTGGAACGAGAACGCCGGATGCAGGAAACCATGCTGACGATAAAAAAGAAATTTGGAAAGAATGCAATCCTAAAGGGCATGAACTTGGAAGAAGGTGCAACAGCTAAGGATAGAAACGCGCAGATCGGAGGACACAAAGCATGAACGATCGGTACGATGACATTATCCATCTTCCTCATCATGTTTCAAAGACCAGACCACAGATGTCAATGATGGATCGTGCTGCACAGTTTTCTCCTTTTGCCGCTCTCACCGGGTATGATGCAGCCATCAAGGAAACTGGGCGTCTGACGGATGAGAAGATCGAACTTGGTGAGGAAACAAAAGCTGTTCTGGACAGAAAGCAGCGTTACCTTAGTGACATGATTTCCGTCCAACCGGAGATCACTGTCACCTATTTCCTGCCGGATGAAAGAAAATCAGGCGGTACCTACCTTTCTGTGACCGGAAAGCTAAAACGCATTGACGAATACGAACGAATGATGATCCTGACAGATGGGAAGAAAATTCCACTTGATGACATCATGGATATTGAGAGTAATCTATTCTGTGAACTTCTGTAAGTAAATATGGTGCTGGAAAAGATGCCTTCGGGCATCTTTTTTCTTTGCCACCCCCTAAAACGGCAAAAAAATGTCCGTTGTAAAGTGAAGGGGTATTTTACGGGGGATACCTCCGGGGAATACGAAACGAGAGAATAGCAAGCACAGCCGGTGTATATACACACGGCGATTTTCCGATTTTGGGAACCCTGCCCTAAATCAGAAATGGCTTGTTGGGAGCATCCCAAACCCTCTGCTTTACGAAAGGATGGTTGCCTATGGCAAACAGAAAAAGACCAATCCAGATTCTCTTCTGTGTCTCTGATGATGAGAAGAGAATCATCAAGGCGAAGATGGCACAGCTCGGCACAAAGAACATGGGAGCTTACCTTCGCAAGATGGCGATTGATGGGTACATCATCAAGGTGGATTATACGCAGCAGAAAAAACTCGCTGCCGCCGTCAGTCGTGCAGCAGCCAATATCAACCACATTTGCCGACGCATCAACTCGACAGGACACTTCTACGAGGATGATGTGGCCGAGCTGAAAGAAAGGCAGAAAGAGATATGGCAGTTACTAAAATCAAGCCAATCCGAGGAACTGTAAACAAAGCGATTGCCTACATCATCGATCCAAAGAAAACTGATGATGAACTACTGGTTTCCTCGTTCTCTTGTGCAGCCAGTGATGCTGCCGCAAAGGAATTTGAGTGGACACGAAATCTTGCCGCCCAACAGGGTGCGCAAATTCCAACTGTACTTGCAAGACACTTAATTCAGTCTTTCGATGTTGGTGAAGTCTCGCCGGAAGTGGCACATGAGATCGGCAAGCAGTTTGCCGACGAATGGCTAAAAGGCAAATATGAGTATGTGATCGCTACCCACATTGACAAGGGGCATTGCCATAATCACATTATCTTCAATGCCGTGAACTTCGTAGACTACCACAGCTACCGGAGCAACAAAAGGACATACCGGGAGCTGCGCCAACTTAGCGACGCTATCTGCAAAGAGCATGGGCTGTCTGTAATCCCTCCCTCACAAAACAAGGGCATGGACTACAAGGAATACACCGAGGCCAAGCGCGGAACGAGCTGGAAGCAGAAGCTCCGACAGACGATAGACCGTCTGGTCATTACGGCAAATGACTGGGATGAGTTTCTAAAGCTAATGCAGGAGGCCGGTTACGAAATCAAACCGGGCAAGTACATCTCCTTCCGAGCCGAGGGGCAGGAGCGGTTTACTCGTGCAAAAACCATCGGGGAAAATTATTCCGAAGAAAGGCTCAAAGAGCGCATCGCCGGACGCAATCCCCGCAAGCAGCAGATGCAAACAGAGCGAAAAGGAATTTCCCTCATCATTGACATCCAGAACAGCATCAAAGCTCAGGAAAGCAAGGGATATGAACATTGGGCAAAGATCAACAACCTCAAGCAAGCTGCTAAGACACTGAACTTCCTCACGGAACACGGTCTAACATCCTACGCGGAACTGGAAGCAAAGGTTGCGGACATTCAAAGTTCCTATGCAAGTACAGGAGAAGCGCTTAAACAGGTTGAGACAAGGCTTCGTGTGATCCAGCCTCTTATCAAAAACATCCGCAATTATCAGAAACTAAAGCCGGTCTATGATGCCTACCAGAAATCCAAAGACAGGTCACAGTTCCGCTCTCAGCATGAAGCAGAATTGGTGATCTTTGAGGCAGCGAGAAGTACACTTCTTGCTATTCAAGGCGACGGTAAATTGCCGAGCCTCAAATCTCTTCAAACTGAACAGGAACAGCTTTCACAGGAGCAGCAGCGGCTTTATGAAGAACGGACAAGTCTCAAAAAACAGGAAAAGCAAATTACAACTATCAAAGCAAATGTAGACAGCTACATTAGCCTGACAGCATCCAATGATCGTGAGAGTAGACGGAACAGCGAACTCGAATAAGAATGAAGAGCTTATGTGCTAATGATCGACACATAAGCTCTTTTTTGTACCTCTTTTTTTGCATCGGCTATGTCTGTGCCGCTAATCCATAGAAAATCGTGCGAATCCGTTGAAAAAGTCCGAAATTATTGACATTCTCTTGAAAAAGAGAGGTGTTTGTATTAGAATAAAAAAAGCATTCTATACGGAGGTAGAGATCATGAAAGCAAGCTATAAAAAACTCTGGAAGTTGCTTGTTGATAAAGAAATGAGCAAAGGTGATCTTCACAAGAAGAGTGGCTTGTCATCCAGTACCATGACGAAACTCAGAAAGGGCGAGGATGTCTCAATGGAGGCTCTTCGTAAGATTTGTGTTGCTCTGGATTGCAACATAGCAGACATCGTTGAGTTTGTTCCGGATAATGCGGAATCCTAAATATAAGTGCGGATAGAATTGATTAAGTTGAATGGAGCTTGAGCAATGGGAATTATCATAAAATCAAATATGTTGGCTGCCGAAAAAGACACATATCGTCTCCTTGTTTATTGCTCGGCACCATCAAATATCAGGGATAATGCAATATCTATTAACACAAAATTGGCAGAAAAATTGCTTCCATTGAAGCCGTCCAGACGGACAATTAGATTGGAAAAGTGCTTCAATGAAATTATAGATTCTATACCTGAAAAGTCAGTTATCAAGGACATTGATGTTTTATTCAACCCTGACTACAAGATTGATGTTTTTAAGATGCTGACAGTTTCATGTAAGAGAAAAAAGTTTGACCTAATTTGGTCAGGAAAACTGGAAGACAATTCTCTGGTTTACAGCGAGGAAGGTTTACCCGGCTATCACAAATATGAAATTGATTGCTATGACATTGTTTGTGTTGTGTAAGCAGGAGGAAATGAAATGAAATATTCAGAATTGATTAGTTTTAATCCGATAGAGGATGTCATTCAGCTCACCACGGCTGACGATGCTAATAAGGCGCGAGAGTATGTGAAGACTTATGTTATGTCCGACGCGATGGCAGATAGTCTCCAAGCTCCCGTTATAGACCAACTGCAAATGGACGAGGTGGTTGACAACAAAGGAGTCCTTGTTGTTGGTAACTATGGTACAGGTAAATCCCACTTGATGTCTGTCATCTCCGCTATTGCTAAAGATGCAGACAACTTGCAGTATCTCCAAAATAAAAAGTTTGCCAAGAGCATGGAACCGGTAGCCGGTAAGTTTGAAGTTCTGCGTATTGAGATCGGCGGCGTTACCATGTCTCTTCGTGAGATCCTTTTTGGATTTATTCAGGAAGACTTTGATGCTCGTGGAATTGATTACGATATTCCAGATTTTAATACCGTTAAAGATAATAAGAAACTCATCAAGGATATGATGATGGCGTTCAATGAGAAATATCCTGACAAGGGATATTTGATTGTTGTAGACGAGTTTCTTTCGTATTTGACATCTCGCGATGAACGTGCTATTGTTTTGGATTTGGAGTTCTTCCGCGCACTGGGAGAAATGTGTTCTAAGTCCAATCTTCGTGTCATCTTTGGTGTTCAGGAGAAGGTATTTGACAATCCTCGTTTTAGTTTCGTCTCTGATACCTTGATGCACGTAAAGGATCGCTTCACGCAAATTGTGATTACAAAAGAAGCAACCTCGTATGTTGTTTCTGAAAGAATACTGAAAAAGACCGCCGAACAAAAAGCTCTGATCAGAGCGCACTTGGAGAAGTTCTGCAATCTTTATACCGGAATGTCCTCAAAGCTGGATGAGTTCGTTGACCTCTATCCTATCCATCCGGCATATATTGACGTTTTCAACAAGATTTATCTGATTGAAAACCGGCACATTTTGAAAAACATATCCTTGACCATCAAGGATATTTTCAATACCGAAGTTCCTTCTGATGCACCGGGCGTAATCTCGTTTGACAACTACTGGTCTGCAATTAAGTCCAATGGATTGCTGCGTAGTGATGTGACTATCAGCCGTGTTGTAAATGCAAGCCAGCAGCTCGAAGGTATTATCAACACATCCTTCCCAAAACCGGCATACAAGCCTCTTGCTATAAAGATCATCTATGCTTTGAGTGTCCATAGACTGACTACTAACGGACTTGATGTTCAGTTCGGCTTGACCGCAGAAAACTTGAAGGACGATCTCTGCCTTCACCTTATGATGCCTGAGCAGGATGCGGATTTCTTGCTTGGCATTGTCAAGGCTACGCTACGTGACATTATGACCACTGTCTCCGGTCAGTTTATCATCTGCAACGAGGCAAATAATCAGTATTATATTGATGTTGATAAAGTCGTAGACTACGACGAAAAGATAAAGCAGAAAGCCTCCCTGATGGCTGATGGTGAACTTAACCGTTACTTCTATCAGGTGGTATATAGCTGCCTCGAATGGGATAAGAAGCAGTATGTTTCTGGCTTTAATATCTATGAGCATGATCTTAACTGGGACTCCCATAATATCTTCCGTGAGGGCTATCTGTTCATGGGATTACCCGGAGAAAGAAGCACTGCGCAGCCTGAGCGTGACTTCTACATTCACATCATGCCTCCCTATGAGAATGCAGGAAGCTCAAGGCAGGACCTTGAAGACGAAGTGTACTTCTACTTCAAGTCAAATAATGAGGCAAAAGAAACCATTTCCCTGTATGCTGCGTCTTGCAGCTTGGCTGATATAAGCGAAGGCAAAGACAAGGATGCTTATCTCGGAAAGGCAAATATTCTTCGCAAAAAGCTGGTGAAGTATCTTAGCGAAAACAAGAACACTTGCTTCGATGTGGTCTATAACAAAGAGCGCAAACAGTTGATAGAGATTTTGAAGGGACGCTATAACCGAGATCTCACCTTTAACGATACCATCGACCTCGCAGCATCTATTTGCTTGGACAATTACTTCAACAAGATTTATCCTGACTGCCCGGTAATGAAGACGAAAATCACACGCAAGAACATGGCTGATAACGCTCGTGCTGCCTTCGACCATTTTGCCGGAAGAAAGACACAGCAGTCCACGGCAATGTTGCAAAGCTTTGGCATTCTTGACGGCGACAAGATCCGTCCCGAAGGCTCTAAATATGCCTCCTACTACATTGACATGGTAAAGGCTCTGCCGCAGCAAGGCGTTTTGAACTTTTCTGATCTGTTTGAACAGCAAGGTTTATATTGGCAGATCGACAAGAAGTTCAAGGTGTGGCACGTTTTCACGCCGATCATCTTCTTGTCTATGGTCTATGCTGGTCATGCCGTAATCACTTTGAAGAATGGCGAAACCATTACAGCATCTACTCTGGATAAAGTGCCGAAGACAAATGTTTTGGATTTGTATGAGTTTAAGTATCTGTCCAAACCGGCGCAGATCTCCATGGCTGAACTCAAGAAAATGTTTGATGTTCTTGACATCAATCCCGCCCTCCTTGATAATCCGAATGACCGCGAGAAAGGCGTGGAGGCTCTTCTCAAAGCAGCGCAAGACCTCTGTAATATGTCTGTTTTGCTTGAAAGAAAGCTCTCTGATGGGTTTGAGCTTTGGGGTGAGCCGCTTGCAAACCAGCAGCAGCTCCAAATGATGAGAAATGCCTGCTCCGCAGTGAAGAATGAGTTTAGCAATTACTCTGCCCGGTTCAACACTCCCGCGAAACTGAATAACTTTAGCCTTACATCTGAGGAAGTCGATGAGTTAGCAAAGAAGATCGCCCTGATGAAGCTCATTCCCGAATACCTTACGTTTAAGAATGACTGTTCCGCTGTTGTGACATACATCTCCAATATTGAGTTTATCGAGCTCGGCGCCGTATTGAAATCTGAGATTGAAAATGCTAAAGCGGCGTTCCGTTCTATCCGCGATGATATTATGGACGGTCTCACCGGAGAATCCGCAGCTCAGAAGGCCTCTACGAAGCTTGAGAAGATTAAAGACAAATATATTGAAATCTACCTTGAGGAACACAAGAAAAAGCGTCTTGGAATCGATGATGCAAAGCGCAGAGGCAAGGTTCAGGAGTGTCTCGCTCTGAGCAATCTGAGAAAGCTGCGTACCATCGAAATCTTGTCCTCTGCCAAACTCAGCGAAATTGAGTCCGACCTTGCATCGTTGAAAGTTTGTTACGATCTCACTCCAACCGAGATGAAGACAAATCATATTTGTCCTCACTGCCATTTCAGCCTTGCTGATAAGGCAAGGAATGTATATGGTCAGCTCGATAACCTTGAGGATCGTATTGATGCTCTGCTGGCTGAATGGACAAAGCAGCTCATGGACACTATCACAGACCCGCTTGTTCAGGATCAAAAGAAATACCTGAATGCACAACAAGTGAAGGCTATTGATGATTTTGTTTCTTCTGGAACACTTCCTCAAAGAGTGGATGACTTCTTCGTAAAGAGCATTCAAGATCTACTCAAGAACTATGAGCCGGTAGTCATTGAAGTGGAAGATCTCGTTCAGAAGTTGGATGAACTGCCGCCGCTGGATGAAACGACATTCAAAGCAAAGTTGAACGACATTATTTCTGCCTATACCAAAGGTAAAGACTCCGCAACACTCCGCATTGTTGTTAAGAGAAGAGAAAGCGAGGAATAATCGATGGAAAAGCGCAAACTCACGAAAGAGGACATCGATAAAGTGCGGAATATAGAAGGATTCCCGAATGGCAACGACGAGGATATCATCCTTCGATCTGACGCACCGTATTATACTGCCTGCCCCAATCCCTTTATAGAAGAATTTATCAATGAGAATGGAACGCCGTATGATGAGGCGACGGATAACTATCATCGGGAGCCGTTTGCTGCGGACGTGAGTGAAGGTAAAAACGATCCAATTTACAATGCACATAGCTATCATACAAAAGTTCCATTTAAGGCAATAATGAGATATATTTTACACTACACTAATCCAGGGGATATTGTATTAGATGGTTTTTCTGGGACAGGAATGACAGGTGTTGCTGCTCAGATGTGTGGAAGCACAGAGTATACCTATGAATTGCTGGCGGATGATAAAAATGCCAAGTTCGGAACGCGCAAAGCGATAGTTTCCGACCTATCAACATTTGCAGCTTTTATATCTCACAATTACAATAGCAAGGTCAATATAAGTGATTATATAAAGAAAGCAAAAAAAGTGATTGAAAATGTTCAGACAAAGTATGGGTGGATGTTTGAAGTAAAACATCTTGATAACTCGGGTAGTCCATTATTGAGCTTTGATGGAAAGCCATTGATGGGAACAGTAAACTATTTTGTCTGGTCGGATGCGCATATTTGCCCGAACTGCTCAAAAGAATTTGTTTTTTGGGATGTAGCTGTTGATGCAGAGCACGGGAAAGTAATCAATCCGTTCAAGTGCCCTCACTGTGGAGCAGTTCTCAAAAAAAATGACTGTAAACATTCGTTTACAATGGAATATGACCCGTATCTTGATAGAACAGTTTCAACTGCAAAAAAAGTCCCAGTTCAGGTAAATTACACATATGAAGGCAAACGATATGAGCGTCGCCCCACACAAGACGATATTGAATTACTTGAACGCATTGCAAATACGCCAATAGATAACTTTGTGCCAGTTGATGAATTACCTGATGGATATAACACTGAACAGCCCAAAAAATCAAATGGAATTTATTATGTCCATCAGTTTTTTGATAAGGCTAATTTAGCCGTGATCTCTTATATTGCTGATCAAGTAAAAGACGATAATCTCCTGCTGTGCAGCCTACTCGATATCTTCCCTCGCGCATCCAAAATGCATAAAATCGCAATTAGTCGGTTAAATACAAATTTATCAAAGACCGCAGGAGTGTTGTCTGGAACGCTTTATATACCGACAAATAGCATTTCCTATTCTGCGATTTTTATGTTTGAGTCAAGAATAAATGATATCGCCCGTGCGATGGGACTGTTTGACGTACATAGTGATGTAATTGTATCAAATCAATCAACGACAGATTTGCGTAATATTCCTAATAACAGCATCGACTATATTTTCACCGATCCTCCTTTCGGAAGTAACCTTAATTATTCGGAACTGAATTACCTAACCGAATCTTGGCTCAAAGTAAAAACTAACAACATACCAGAAGCCATCATGAATCCAGTTCAAGGGAAAAAGCTTTTGGAGTATCAAGCGTTGATGTCAAAGTGCTTTAAAGAATACTTCCGTGTCTTAAAGCCTGCAAGGTGGATAACAATAGAGTTCCATAACAGTCAGAATGCTGTATGGAATGCCATACAAGAAGCCCTACTATCGTCTGGGTTTATCGTAGCAGATGTCAGAACATTGGATAAAAAACAGACGAGTTTAAAACAAGCAACCTCTACTTCTGTGGTTAAGCAAGACTTGGTAATTTCTGCATATAAACCTCAGATAAAATTCACTGAAAACTTCTCGCTCAATGCTGGAAAAGAAGAAACTGCATGGTCTTTTGTGAGGCAGCATCTTTCTAATCTTCCAGTTGTGGTAAATAACGGTGGGAAAATTGAGATTCTTGCTGAAAGGCAGGCTTTCTTGCTTTGGGATAGGATGGTTGCGTATCATATCATGCAAGGTTTTGCTATTCCTCTTGATGCTACTGAGTTTTACAAAGGATTAGATGATCGTTTCCTCAAACGAGACAATATGTACTTCTTGCCGGATCAGGTCAACGAGTATGATATGGCTCGTGCGACCAGTGACGTGGAAGACATACAGTTGTCCATGTTTGTTTCCAATGAAAAGACTGCAATCGGATGGCTGTATCAGCAACTTGATGCCAATAGTGGCGAAGGCCCTCAGACCTATTCTGAATTGATGCCCAAGTTCATGCAGGAGCTCAAGGCAGTGGACAAACGTGAAAAGATGCCGGAGCTGATGGAGATTCTCGAAGAGAACTTCTTGAAGGACGAAGATGGCAAATGGTACATTCCCGATCTGACCAAGAGCGGTGACATTGCCAAACTACGCGAAAAGAACTTGCTCAAAGAGTTCCAAGAATACCTTAACAGCAAGGGCAAGCTAAAAGTCTTCAGATCCGAAGCAATCCGCGCCGGTTTTGCGAAACTTTGGAAGGATAAGGATTATGCTGCCATCGTTGCGATGGCAAATCGTCTCCCCGAAGAAACAATTCAGGAAGACCAGAACTTGCTCATGTATTACGACATCAGCTTGAGCAGGGTGTGACCATGCCGAGGAGGATCTATGCGAATCAATAAGATACGAGTTCAAAACTATAAATTACTAAAAGATGTTTGCATCCCAGTAAATCAAGACCTGAATGTGTTTGTAGGTGAAAACGATGCTGGGAAAAGCACATTGCTGGAAGTCATCTCTATCATTGCATCTGGAAAGCTTAATGGATACGCATTCAACAAACAAATTAAAGACAATATGTTTAACATGGATGTGCGTAACGCTTATATTGCTTCCCTTTCTGGGACACCTATTGAACCGCCTGTAATTGTCATGGAAGCCTATTGTAGTGATAAGACTGCTCCTTACTCAGGGACAAATAACTCTCTGGGAGAAGATTGCGGCGGTATTAGAGTCCTTGTTGAACTTGATCCTCAGCATTCAGACCGCTACACAGAATTGCTGCAAAACGGGAAAATAAAGGATGTTCCTGTTGAGTTCTATCACGTTGATTTTCATTACTTTAACGGGGATCCTGTTTCCTACCGGACTTCACCATTAAAAGCGGTAGTCGTTGATACTACACGAAAAGATTACACTGGTATGGTTGACCGGTTTGTCTCAGAAAACATTACAGAGTATCTTTCTGATCAGGAGCAAGTAGAGTTGAGTGCGGCGTATCGCCGTGTACGAAGCGACTTTCGCACAAGCGATACCGTCGCAAGGCTTAACAAAAAAGTCAGCGAAAGTGATCGCCTAAAAGGACGTAACATTTCCATTGAACTACGGGAAAACGATCTTGATGAATGGAAAAGGCAAATGGCTATATCAGTTGATACCATACCATTTGAGCAGATCGGATTTGGCACGCAAAACACTATTAAAGTTGAGCTTGCTATTGAAAACAGCGCGGACGATGCGAACATCCTACTTTTTGAAGAGCCGGAAAATTGTTTGTCGCACACCAATATGGCTAAACTCATACACCGGGTATCTACGACTGCTGGACGTCAAGTATTTATTTCAACGCATAGCAGCTTTGTGGCAAACAAATTATGCCTAAATAATCTCTTGCTGGTCAAGAATGGCACTGTCACCCCGTTTAAGGATCTTAACCCGGAAACTATTTCTTATTTTTTGAAGTTGCCCGGGTATGATACTCTCCGACTGGTTCTTGCAGAGCGAGTTATTTTGGTTGAGGGACCAACTGATGATTTGCTTATCCAAAGGGCATTCAAGGACAGATTTGGATGCCTGCCTATTGAAAAAGGAACTGATGTAATATCGGTTGACTCATTAGCATTCAAGCGGTTTTGCGATATAGCCATGCTTATGAACAAGTCCGTTTACATCCTAACAGATAACGATGGAGACATCCAAAAGAATATAAATACCAAGTATGCTGATTATATAAAATCACCACTTGTAAAAATATTCTATGACTCAGATGAGAAATATAAAACGATTGAGCCAAGTGTGTTAGCTGCAAATTGCGATGAAAATGGACAACCTACCGAACGATTCAAACGTATTATCTCTTCAAATGGCTCGTTGTTAAAGAGAGATCGTGATAGCATATTGAGTTTTATGTCTGGTAATAAGGCAGAATGGGCAATGCGTGTCTTTGATTCTGATGAAGCAATTAAATACCCTGCCCATATAGAGGCTTTGATCAATGAATGTTGTTAGGCTTGCAGCGGCGGGATCGGGTAAGACATGGGGAATTTGCCATGATGCGCTTGAAATCGCACGAAAAAGTGATGGTAATCGTGTTCTCATGGTTACATATACCAATCGAGGACTGGACTCCATCAGAATAGAACTCAAGAAGCAGAACTATGGAGTTGTCCCGAACAGAATAGTAATTTTATCTTGGTATCAATTCCTTTTAAGGGAGTTGATACGTCCTTATCAAACATATATCGCAGGGATCAACGAAATCAATGGTTTTGATTACTCACTGCAACACAGTAGAAACTTTGCAAAGGCAGGAACAAAAGCACGGTATATAACAAAAGCTCATAATGTTCGGTCAGAAGAAGCGAGCAATCTTGCTTTACTCCTGGACGAAAAAAGCAAAGGTAAAGTGTTCAAGCGTCTTGAAAACGCATATTCTCACATTTTCATTGATGAGATTCAGGATATGGCGGGAAGAGATTTGAACATTTTGTGGGAGATATTATGCTCAAGTATTGTTACTGTTTGTGTTGGTGACAACAAACAAGCGACTTTTCAGACACATACAGCAAAAACAAATCGTGATATTTCTGGTGCTAATGTTTTTGACTTTTTTGCCATTGCTCAGGCAAAAGGAATTGCACAAATTGAAAAAAATCTTTGTAGTCGGAGATTCAATGCCGATATATGCAACTTCGCAAATAGAGTACATCCCAATAGCAATAATATGATGACAAGTATGAATGAAACGACAGGACATGATGGTGTCTTTATAATTGAACACAAGGATGCTCCCAGATATTATTCTTGCTATTACCCTCAAGAACTACGTTACGACAGGACAAAGAATACTTGTAGTGATTTTGCATTAAACTTTGGTGAATGTAAAGGGAGAACCTTTGACCGGTGTCTGATCTATGGTAATAAACCGCTCGTCGATTTTCTAAAGGGAAAACGGCTTTCATCTCCAGCAAAATACTATGTGGCAGTAACGCGAGCGCGATTTAGTAACGTGATAGTTGTAGACTCCTTGTTTGATGCTTCGGACTTTGAGGATTGCGAGATTCTTGTAGAGAACGGATCAATACCAGCGAAAAAGTTTATAGGGAGATAGTTTTGTATGCTTAATGTGGGTGACTTAGCTTTTGATATTACGACAGGTGCATCTGTCCAGATTTTAGAGCGGATTGAGGCGTGGGGATATGTTTCCTATCTCGTCTTTGATTCTGCAAAGGGATCAGTCTATAAAGTCACCGAAGAACAACTAAATACTGGCATCGGGACCAATACCTATGATGAAAACTATCTCCGGTATGTAACACTCCTTTCAAAGGTCAAAAATGAAACTGCTGGGGGATTACTGTCTTCTTTGGCAAGCGGTGTTATCCCGTTGCCTCATCAGCTCCACGTGCTGAATAGAGTCATGGCAAACAATACTATTCGATACATCCTCGCGGATGAAGTTGGTCTTGGAAAAACGATTGAAGCTGGCATGGTGATCAAAGAGTTAAAAGCTCGCGGTCTTGTAAAGCGTATTCTTGTTGTTTGCCCTACCGGACTCGTCACTCAATGGGCAGCAGAAATGCACGATAAGTTTCATGAGAAGTTCAATGTAATACTGCCATCCGATTATGACACCATTCGTCGTATAACGGACAACGAAGATGTCTATGGTCAATACGATCAGGTTATCTCTCCTATGGACTCCATCAAACCAATAGAGCGTCATGCCGGATGGACTGATGAGCGCGTTGAAAAGTACAACGAGGAACGCATATACTCCATTATCAATAGCGGCTGGGATTTGATCGTAATTGATGAGGCCCACAGAGTAGCAGGATCGACCGGCGAGGTTGCGCGATATAAGCTGGGTTATCTTCTTTCTCAGGCAAGCCCATACCTTCTCCTGCTCTCAGCAACGCCTCACAATGGCAAAACTGAGCCATTCTTGAGACTTGTGCGTCTTCTTGATGAAGATGCATTCCCTAATGCTAAATCGATTGTCAAGGAGCAAGTAGCCCCGTATTTGATCCGCACTGAAAAGCGTGAAGCGATTGACAATAATGGGAACAAACTGTTCAAGAACAGATTTACTCATCTTGTCGAAATGAATTGGGACGAGCGTCACACTATGCAGAAAAAGTTATATCAGCTCGTGACTTCTTATGTCTCAAAAACATACAACAAGGCACTAAGAAACCGGAAGAAGAATATGTGTCTTATCTTCCTGCTCATTATCATGCAGCGCATGGTTACGAGCAGCACTCCGGCTGTGCGTCAAAGCCTTGAACGGAGGCTCGATATTCTCAAGTCTCAGAACACCAAACTTGGTTCGCTGACAGAAGCGGATTTGGCAGCGCTTGACATTGAGGATGGTGTTGAGGAGGCTCTTGAGGCAATTTCTTTGGATTTAGAGGAAGAAATTGCAGAGCTTGAGAACATTATCTCTATTGCAAGGCAAGCAGAGTATCAGCATCCCGATGTAAAAATCGAGTATTTGCTGAATACTATTGATGAAATTGTTGGTGAAGATCATGGCCAGAAGATCATTATCTTCACAGAGTTCGTTGCCACTCAGCAGTATCTTGAGCGCATTTTGACGAACAACGGGTATATCGTTGCAACGCTAAACGGAAGCATGAGCATCGACGAGAGAAATATCGCTCTCAAAAACTTCCGCGATAAAGCAAACATTTTCATTTCTACGGATGCCGGTGGTGAAGGTTTGAACTTACAGTTCTCGAATATCGTCATCAACTACGACCTTCCGTGGAATCCCATGAAGATTGAACAGCGTTGTGGCAGAGCTGACCGTATAGGTCAGAAGCGGGATGTCCATATCTACAACTTTATCATCGTGGACACAGTAGAAAACAGAGTTCGTCAGGTCCTCGAAGAAAAACTCTCAGTTATTTTGACAGAAATGGGTGTAGATAAATACTCCGATGTGCTGGACAGCGAAATAGCGGAATGTGATTTTACGGATGTTTATATGCGTTCCATCAGTCACCCAAGCAAGATTAGCGAATCGCTCTATCCCGTAGAATCAGAGATGAAGCAGCAGCTTACAAACGCAAAGAAATACAAAGATGTTATTCGTGAAGAGAAAGACCTAACAGCTCTTGTCGGCAGCGAGTCTGACTTTGATGTCGAAGAAGCTTTGCGTATGATGCTTACATACTATGACCGTTGGCAAGGTGAACAGCTCAGTCTCTTTGATCGAATAGGAATAAATGACGAAAAGGTTACTACGCACCTGAATGTAGACATCATTCAGGATAGATTCTCTCCCATCTTGTCCGTTGGTATAAAAAACTTTCCGAATGAAGCAGGATATTTTATGCTTTGGGAGCTTTCCATTTCAGATAATGACGCAGATCGCCGTATTATACCTGTGTTTGTTAATAAAGCCTTTGTGCTTCGCCCTATGGCGGGAAAACGAATCATGGATGTATTCCTTGATCCCAACTCAAAATTGACAGTCACGAGCATTCCTAATATCCCAAGCGAAGACTATGCCCGGTTGGAAAAGATGGCAATGGAGTTTGCGTATGACACTTTTATAGGCTTAAAAGAAAAACATCTAAAGAGGAATCAAGAGAGCTACGACAAATATATGTATGCTCTTAAACTTAGAACCGAGGCTGCACAGCAAATTGGCATCGAGAATATAAGGAAATCCAGATTGGCTCGATTAGAACAAGAAAAGTTGTCTATCGAAACCACATTCAAAAAGGGAAAAACTGTATATCCCGATTTTCGTTTGGTTTTGCTCGCCGGATTGGAGGCATGACAATGTTTGAAAGCTACCTCTTTGAGCAGTCCGCAGCTCAATATACAAATAGAATAATGATACATGACTGCGATGGCTTTGAAGAGCGCATTCATTTAGGACAACTATATGAAGCGAAAGGCTTTCAGGTATTGCCGTATGTCGATGACCTTCATTTCCGTGTTGAACAATATGGGAAACTTGAAATGTCCGAAGAAAAGATCGCTGTTATTGTTCACCCGGGGCAATACATTCCCTATGATATAAGGCAAAGATTTACCCACTACACTCTTTCCTACGCTTCATTGTTTCCCCGGCTAAATGCAGCAGCACTCAAAAATAACAAGTCACTAAACCTTGATCTTTTGGCAATGGCATATAGGGAATGCTTTACTGATCTCACCGTCAGCCAACTCACCGAGCAATTCATAAAGCGAAATGTCTATGCGAAGAGAAACATTGAGAAGTACATTCAACTCTCCACAGATGAGCTGAACAATAAATGTACTTGTGCGCAGAACTATATGGATTGGTCATTGATTGCAGAGAAAAAAGCAGAAATTGATGTGATGGCTACGGCGTATGATGTCCAGATAGACTCTACTCAATTCAATGTGCCATTCTTAACATTTATCGAGAAAAGCTTCGGAAAGCTATCTGCATCAAATAGTCGGACTTCTCCGGTCATTGTAAGCAGAGCAATGGAATATATGCATGACCATAGCGATAAGTTTGTTGTTATTGTTATGGATGGAATGTCAGAGTTTGACTGGCATATACTCAAAAGCTCGTTCGAGGGAATAAGGTATTCAAAGACTAACATCTTTGCAATGATCCCGACTACTACCTCCATCTCAAGGCAATGCCTACTGTCAAACAAATATCCAAGTCAACTCTTGGAACCATGGAAGCAGAGCAAAGAAAAGCAAGAGTTTTGCTCGTGTGCTACTGAAATGGGGTACAGCGATGAGCAAATTGGATATGAACGCGGATTTGATGCAGAGTTCGGTCCTTTTGTAAGATGTGCTGCCGTAATCATTAACGATATTGATGATATGGTACACGGGCAACAGCAAGGCAGGATAGGTATGTTTAATGACATCTCCGTCCTTGCTAAACAAGGAGAACTCATAAAGATTACGAAGAGAATGTTAAAAGCCGGTTTTGATGTATATATCACAGCTGATCACGGTAATACCCCTTGTGTGGGCATGGGAAAACTGATGAAGACTGGCGTAGAAGTTGAAACCAAGAGCCGCAGAATGCTTGTACTCAAAGATTTTGCTGATAAGGAAGCGATACTTTCAAAGTATTCGCTAATTGAATATCCAAAATATTATTTGAGTAAAGAATACGATTACCTCATTTGTGGCATTGGAAGCTCTTTCGATTCTAAAGGAGAAAAAGTTATGTCTCATGGAGGCATTTCAATAGACGAGGTAATTGTTCCATTCATTCAAATAAAGGCGGTTGACAATAATGGCTAAAGCAGTAGGACTATCAAGAAAAATAACGCTAAAGTGGTTAAATAAAGCACACGAATTTTTTTCGGAAGGTTTAACGGAAGAGGAGTTCAAGACACAAATAAACGATTATCTTTCTTTTGAGATTGACAGTCCAACAGTTTTGAGAAAAACAAGAGAGATTTTGATGCACGTTTGGTTTTACGAGGATAATTACCATCTCACCTTGATCCGGAGAGATGCTGACGATCTTCTAAAGAGGTTTCCTGAGTACGACATAGCAATCCATTGGTGTATGCTTCTTTCTGTTTACCCTGTTTTTGCGGACATCTGTAAACTTATTGGACGTATTTCAGATTTTACAGACATCGTTACACTTAGTCAGTTAAAGCAAAAATTATATGACGAATGGGGAGAACGCTCTACGCTCTACCATTCAACAGATAAGATCATCGCTACGATGAAAGAACTTGATGCAATCTCATCGGAAAAACCGGGAAAATACACCATCAAGAAACATACCATTGCTCGCTCGGAAGTTGCTCTCTTTATGGCAATGATAGCTATGAAGGTAGATGGCAATAGCTACTATTCGTTTAGCGAGCTTCATGATTTTGAGCTTCTCTTCCCATTTGAGTACAAAACAAGCAAAGAAGAGTTGATGACAAATGAGCGCTTTACTGTTAGTACATTTGGTGGAGAAGTATCTGTTTCACTAAGTGTTAGTGAATAATAAGATGAGCCGAGCCAGCTTTGGCTCGGCATATCTTTTGGAGGATAGATAGAGATGGACTGGGACCAATATTACGAAAAGTTCTACGACTGGGCTACGAGTACACAGATCAGCCGGATGTCATCCCTGACTTCTTATGGTGCATCCTCTGAGGTTGCCGAGGTTGCTCAGGAATACATGGACGAAAAGGCTGCATCCCGTCTCATCAAAAAAGCAGTGGCGTATGGAGTCCAGTTTACGCCGGATGAGATTTATGATCTCTCCGGTTGCTGCAACACAGAAGCTATGAATGCACTTCTTGATTCCTCGAAATGCAGATTCAAAAAGGAGCAGTTAGAAGACCTTTATGGCGCAGTCGATGATGAAGTCCTTGAAAGAGTAGCTGCGAGAAACAAAATACACCTCTTTGAAGATGACGAGGACGAAGAAATTGAAAACGAGATTGTCGAGAAAGAGTTCTTCGATGAGCCGGTTGCTTCTGCCCCTAAAATTGGCTTCTTTACAAAGCTTTTCGCGGGAATCGGAATTGCTGGCGCACTTTCATCCCCACATTCGTCTCATCCGGGACATTGTACCGGCGATTGTGCGAACTGTCCTCCCCATTATGGCTACCGCTATGGACGGTGGTATTATGGTCATGGTCATGTGCATGGCTGTGAGTTCGGCGGTAACAAAGGCGATGGAAGCCTTTAATGGTGCAATATATATTTGGCTATAAGAAAAAGCCTCAAAAGCAACCTTGAAAGGAGCGTTTGAGACTTTTTTACTCATTCAACAGACATCGTTTTTGGATTGATAATTGTAACTGGCTTACCTTGCCTTTGAGCATACTGAACTGTCTTGCCCGTACCGCTGGGTCTACCGTCCCATACAGCAATTATGAAGTCTGCCTGATCTACCATATAACGATTTCTCTTGTGCATACAGTCAGCGGTATAGTGATGTTGGATCAATGTCTCCTTGTCACACTTAGAGGCAATATCAAAATAGCGGTCTCTCTGTTCCTCAGTCCACTTCTCTGCCTGGCTTTCGCAAGGAATTGCAATTTCAAGAATAATGCCTTTGTATCTTGATTTCAAGCCAAGCACAATTTCCGCTGCGTACATATCAATACCGAGTGCCATTCCGCTGATAAAATGGGTAACTCCTTCATGTTCGATGAGTCTGATGATCTCAGCACGGAGCGTTTGTTTAAGGGTGATACAGCGTTCATCTGTTTCGTTAAAGCCAAACGGAAGGCTTTGTGGTCTATGACCGGTAAAAGCACATTTCTTCAATTTCATCTTATTCTCCATCTATGTATTAGCGTGTGTTTCTAATTCGCTTATACATAGTATAGCACATAAATATGAAGAATTGTGTCGATTTATGTCAGTAAAAAACGAACCACACAATAAATTGCGTAGTTCGTTGAAAGAAGTCATTTTCTGTTGTTCTTTTCCTGCTCAATCATCAATTCTACCATCTGAATAATCCGTTTCTGGGCGTCAGGAGGCAAGGTCTCAAGTTCCTGAGAGAGTTCATTTGCCTTATACTTCGTGGAATGGTCAACCACATCACAGAAGATTGCATCAGCAGGAACCTCAAGTGCATTGAGCAGTGTGATCAACTTTTCGCAGCGTGGGAAAGATGCTCCGCGCTCAAGGGTAGAAATGTAGTTCGCTGTAAAGCCGGTCTTTTCGGCAAATTGTTCTTGCGTCAATCCAAGACGCTCACGGCATTGCTTTATTCGCTTGCCTATTCTTATATCAATCATGACACATACCATGTTCCTTTCCGTGTCTTTTATGATAAGTATATGGATTAGCGACACAGTTATACAGAAACGCTAATACATTGACTGTGGATTAGCGTTATATTTACGGGAAATATTTACGAAAAAGACACAAAAAAAGAAAGCCTCAGCCGACACCCATAGGGGCATCGGCTGAGGCTTCTCATGTAATAATTGATTAAATGTCGATTATCGCTTTTTGCAGCGGTTCTGAACGGCGCTTATACATGGGGTAGGAAATCATATTGGCACTAACTGTCTCGTGGCTCTCAGCGAATAAAAAGGCCGATTTTCAACCTTTATCCTGACAGTTAATTGCTGATCCTGTGACAGTCTCAGAGCGTTTGGAGATGTACCCCGGACAGGTAATTACCTCGGCGTGAAAACTCTGCTTACAGTCATGGATACAGCGTCGGCAAAGCTCAGCATATTTGCGTCTTCCATCGCCATCAAGGAAAAATGCCCACTCATCCTTCCACTTCTGACTTCTGCTCATAACTCACGATCCTTTTTCGGTTCTTTGTGAGGTGTCGGCTTGTCCTTCTGCGGTTCGGATTTCGCAGCCTTGAGTCTGTCCATAATAGAGGACTTGCTGCTGCGCTCAGCACTCTTGTCTTCCTTGGAACCGTTGTTGATGATCCCATCAATCATCCCATAGTCATCCTCGGTAGACATCTCCGCAGACTTGAGGTAGTTTTCGTGTTCCAGTGCGGCCTTCCATTCCGCCTTCTCAACACCGAACAAGCCGCCCTTTTGTGCGTGATCCTTGATTTCACTGGCATCCTGTACCCGACTTTCCGTATTGTCACCGTACAGCCGGAAGACGGTGCAGCTTTTCATAACCTCAGCGGCAGCTTCTTCACGCATAGGAAGCATCCCGCCCCACGCGTAGCCGTATGCCTTCATGTCATCCACTGTAACGGATTCATCCGGCATCCTGTCAACCGGCATAACCTCCTGATGAAGTTGCTCCATCGTTTGTTCGTCAAATCCATCATAGACCTGATCCAGAACCAGTTTCCCGCGCTCATCTACAATGATGCACGCTGCATCATCTCCAAAAGTATCATGTTCCATGAGATAGAAGGCCGCACCGTCTACCTCACGATGATCAATGGTATGCCATGTCCCGATATGCCCGGAGACCGCAAGGCCGGTGGTATCCATATTCACTTCAAAAACCTTCTGCTCCCGGCCAGCCTGTTCTTTCTGCTCTTCGGAAATCATGGGAATGGCAATGATCCTGTCACCAAGCTTTGCAAACTGCTCCGGCTGCTTAAAAAGGTTGGCATACTTGATAGCAAGCTCGCCGTCCAGAGAGCCGAAGCTGTCATCGGTCAAACCGACAATCGCAAATGTCCCGGCAACAATATCATAGATCTCCCCGCTTTCATCACGCAGGGCGCGGTTGAGCGGGAGACCTTGGAGCTTACCCTCATCATTGCAGATAATTGCCACCGGGTCATCATAGGGGTAGATGGCCTGAATATCGCCGCCCACCAGCCCTTGCAGGGCTTCAAGACCGGAGTCGATGTCTCTGAACTCAGCCTGTTTTCCCGGCTCCACAACCACCGCAAGCAGCTTTTCGTCCTTTTCCAACGCTTCGCCGCTTCCGGTGATCCGATATTCGTCCGGGATGTCATCCAGAGAACCGTCAAAATACCGGTTCCAGCTATCACCGGTGCTGCGGATATATCCCGCGTCGGTGAAACGGCCATCCTCATCCATCCGAATATCCCGTCCAAAGCGCTCATAGTCGATGTAATTTGCCAAGGGGCCGAGATCCTTTTCCTCGTAGATACCGGCCTCATGGACATAGTAGTAGCCCAAATCAGACTCATCATGGACATCAGGAATGATGTCATAGCAATCCAAATTGTAGGTGAGATTGATGAGGTCATCAATGTCGCTGACCTCATCACATCCGGCCTCCATAATTGCCGCGAACTTCTCCTGATCCCACTTGTCCATCTCATCAATCCGGGCGGCAAGATAGTTGAGTTTGTCGATGTTTTCATATTCCCCGAGCATATCATAGACACCGGAAACAGGACACTCGTAATCGGTAATGAACCATTCCTCATAGGGCTGGCCGAACTCGTCCTTCGAGCCGATCCCGATCCGCTCAAAGACCTTCTGCATCTCTTCCGCAGAAATGGGAAATTTCACCCATTCACCAACCAGTTCTCCTTCGTTGTACTTGCCGAGGTTGGTGACAAAGGCTTCAAAGTTTCCATCCAGAACAGGCATAGACATCCTCCTTTCAATCCATCAGAGTATCCGGCGCAATATAAAGCGCCGAAAACTCTTCGTCCGACATTTTTTCGAGCCGCTTGACCATGCGACACAGCATCTCCGACATTTCTGCATCCATAGCGCTCAACGGGGTGTTTTCCATATCACGGATGAGCGCATGACGGCTGGATGTGTCAAAGTAGCTCATGAAGTTGATCTCTTCTACGGTAAATAACGGCATATTTATAACTCCCTTTCCTTTCCCTTGGCCTTGACGGGGCTGCGTGTCTGCGCAGCCGCCTCTTTCCGAACGGTTTTCAGTTTATCCCGGACAGAAGAACGGCTGGCCTCTTTGCGCTGCTTGCGCGATGCTTCATAGATGGCAAGCCCTGCATCCTCCACACAGCTTCGGACAAAATCCAACGATTCACTGTATGGCATCGGATGATCCCGCTGCTCGATATTTGCCAGCTCCACACGGCCAGCCTGAAAATCCACCTTGTCCACCCGGCTCAGGATACCGTCAATGTGAAGTTCTGCTCCAACGGGGATAAAATCAGCGGCTTTCAAGTCCTTGAAGACTTCTCCATCCTTTATCAGCAGCACATCATGACCCGCTTTCCAAAGCTTCTTGGAGGCGGCTACCCACAATTCCTGTTTGAAGCCCGTTACAGGCAGCGGGGGTTGTCCACGGATTTTTTTGTCCAACAGTTTCGTACTGAGCAACGGAGCTGCTTTCTTGGCGTCATCGCCATAAAGCTCAAAATAATCATGCTGCGCAAAGCAGACGAGCGCATCCGGGTGATCCTGTTTAATAGCCTCATATCTGCGATAATCCGCAACTGGCAGAGAAGGAAGCTTTTCCTCGCTTGCAGCTTCGGGCAAGCGCTCACGGCGATGCTTTTGCTGTTTCAGAAGGTCTGCAAGTGCTTCCTTATCCACGGGAATTACATGGAGAGAAGCAATCTTTCCATGCTCCTGTACCAGCACCTCCGCTTGTCGGAGACTTTTGTGGAACGGAACTTCTTGCTCAAATCCATCTGCAAAGGCCATACGGGTCATTGCCGGAGAGATGGAATCCTGTGCCACCTTGTTCGCCAGATCACGGAAATTGACCTCATACACATCTCCCATAACCTTTTTGCCTTTTACGGACTTGGGGACAATAATTCGGGCGGTGATGGCTTCGCCGGACTGCTCCGCGTAAAACCGCAGGGTGGTGTGTTCGCGGGTATCCCGCACAAAGGCTTGACTTTCCCGGAGGCACTGTGTACCACACTCCCGGCAAAACCAGATGAGCGTCCTGTCTTCGGGTAGTTCTGATTTTGCGGCCCGCATAATCAACCGCTGGTCAAGGTCAAAGTCTTCTTTGTAGTGCTTGACATGGGTATCAACGAGTTTGGAAAGCTCTTCATAAATGTCCACATCCGTCTTCTTTCTCAAATCCATCACTCCAATCCCATCTCATGCTTTTTGAATTTCGTCGGTGTGGACTGTTCCGGTTTTGACCTTGCAGCAACCTTGAGCTGGTCACGGATGGAGGGCTTTTCACGGCGGGTATCCTGAGCCTTTTCCTGACGGATATATTCCAGCTTCGGCAGCAGCTCCCGATAGCAGCCCTGTGTCTTACGGGAGGAAAAACGCCGATGGATTGCGAACAGCGGTTCACCGTTCTGAGTCACCTGATTGCCTTCAATTCTGACCTTGTGCTGCATCATGGTGCGGAACGACTGATCCGATGACTTATAAGTCGCCAGCATCCCGTCATTGGCATGGGCAATCCGTGCTTTCAGAGTATCCATGACGGCTTCCTTGATTTGCTTTTCCTCGGGCGTGAGCTTGTGCTTGGCCGCAGCGGATTGCATCGGCTTCTCTGTAACAATGGGAGACTGTACCTCTTCAACCTTGACCGTAAACGAGGTAATCTCGTCCCGTTCCCATGCGACAACCTCCGGGTCTCTGGATTCCTCAGAAGCAAGCGCATTCTGTTCACGCACATCCATCTGACGCTGAAATTCTGTGATAAACAGATTTGTCAGGCCGGGATTTGCCTGATCGACAACAAAGTAAGCCGCATTTTCTGGACATACTTCCGTACCGGATGCCCACGCCTTGTGTTTCTCGGAGATCCTGCCATCATGGGCTTTCTGCTGGACGGTGTTGGCAAGCACATACTGAACCCGTTCCGGGGAGAACTGCTCCAAAACACTTGTGACCGCAGCTTCGGCAGCAAGGCGGTTATCTGCGTAGTGGTTGCTGATTGCATATTCAATGGCCTCTTTACAGGCCACATTTGCATCATAGGAAGCATGGTAAATATCCAGCTCATCCGCTTCAAGAGCGTAGCTTGCAGTCTGACGGTAGACGGGAATCCCTTCATCTCTTGGAGGATACTCTGCCTCGCACTCGACCTCTGCTTCCTTCTCGGCAAGTAATACCTTGAGCTTTTCATCAATGCCTTCGATCATTTCAGCCGCCGATTTGCGGATGGTTTCCAGAGAACCTTTCAGCTCCTTGGTTTCCTTATCGGAAGACCAACCGGCAATGTATCCGAAGGAATAATCAGAGGTTTCGATGCCATACCGTTGACAGACCGTGTAGGCAACGCTCTCTGCCTCAACCTCCTTCGTGTGGCGGTCTTTTTTCTGTGCTTGGATTTCGGAGAAGTCTTCTGTGACCTCAAGCCTCCACTCAAACCGGTTTTCATCCACATACCGCCAGTCATCTGCTTCCGCAGCAGCCAATGCGTCAGCTTCACTTTCAAAACCTGTCCGGTAGTCATGCGTGGTGCCGCCTTCACTGACCATAACCAGCTTCCACTTCGGCTCAGGTTCCGGCTGATCGAGGGCATGGAGCTTCGCGTGTGCGATTTCATGGATGGCCGTCTTTACGGTCTGGATCTCGCTCATACCCTCCTGAATGGCAATACGCCGGTCTTCCAGATGGTAATATCCCTTTGCACCACCAGAAATGTCCTCAAACCCAATCGGGACGGGGGAAATCTGACGGAGGGCTTCAAAGAATGCCGTATAATTCTCTACGGTTCCTTTCAGCTCGTCCACAACGATGTCGGGAAGCTCCTTACCCTCAGTCTGGGAAACATCAAAAACGCTGACCACCTTGAAAGCAGGACGCATGACTTCGACCATCTCTGTGACAGGCTTACCGTCCGCATCCAGCACCGGTTTCTGCGTCTTGGGATCGATTTTTTCCATCTCCATCTGCGTCTTATAGGGGGCAGGAGCAAGAATCCGAATGCCTCTTTCTCCCTTCATCACATGACGGTCAAAATTCCGCTGCCATGCGGTATACCCGGCAACCAAAGTGGCTTCCGGTTTCTGCATGGCGATGAGCAGAGTGTTGTTGAAGGAATAATTATAGAACTTGGACATTGTGCGAAGATATTCCTTGAATCGTTCCGATTCAAACAACTCTTTGATGCCCTGTTCCAGCTTGTCTGTAATCTCACGGACTTGCTGCGCATTTTTGTTTTCAGCCAATCAATGCACCTCCTTTTTGGATGAAGAAAGCCCCGCCTGATCTGGCCGCAAAAGGCGAGCC
>UMLD01052410.1_pt1 | contig 36460 bp, 33 predicted proteins | sample 1966491 | NCBI WGS metagenome assembly UMLD01 (sample SAMEA4836191, study PRJEB28245) | human gut metagenome | biome: gut microbiome; material: fecal sample | place: Denmark | collected 2008
GGTAGAGACCGCAAGCCAGTTCGGAATCGGTGCAGACCGTGCAGTCAACTATCAGTGCGACAGCGAAGGAACTGCGTTGAATTATGAAGTGGTCAGCGAAGCAATCAGCTCTGTCCGGTGCAGTGCCCCGTTGAACGCAGACTGGAAAAAACGTATAGACGAGGATTATAAAAAACGTGGAGGAAAATAGAAATATGCAGGCGTATACCTACGTTTCAAAAGGAAAATTCGAATTAAGAGAGAAGCCAAAACCGACCCTGATGCAGGAGCGGGATGCTATTGTCAAAGTGACACTCGCCAGCATTTGCTCCAGCGATCTGCATATCAAGCATGGCAGCGTTCCGCGGGCAGTACCCGGGATCACGGTTGGCCATGAGATGGTGGGGATTGTGGAAGAGGTTGGAAAGGCAGTTACCAGGGTAAAACCGGGAGATCGGGTGACAGTAAACGTGGAGACCTTCTGCGGTGAATGCTTTTTCTGCAAGAAAGGGTATGTGAATAACTGTACAGATGAAAATGGCGGTTGGGCGCTGGGTTGCCGGATCGATGGCGGCCAGGCGGAATATGTGCGTGTGCCCTTTGCAGATCAGGGACTGAATAAGATTCCGGATGGCGTTACGGATCGACAGGCATTGCTGGTGGGCGATGTTCTGGCTACCGGTTACTGGGCAGCGCGTATTTCAGAGATCTCAGAGCAGGACACGGTGCTGATCATCGGAGCCGGCCCCACCGGTATCTGTACCCTGCTTTCGGTAATGCTGAAAAAACCAAGACGGATTATTGTGTGTGAAAAGGATAAAAATCGTCTGCAGTTTATCCGACAGCATTATCCGGAGATTTTGTTGGTTTCTCCGGAGAAGTGTGAAGCGTTTGTACGGGCAAACAGCGATCATGGGGGAGCTGACGTTGTGCTGGAGGTTGCGGGGGCGGAAGCTACCTTCCGTCTGGCCTGGGAATGCGCGAGACCCAATGGTCTGGTGACGGTGGTTGCTCTTTATGATCAGGCACAGATCCTGCCGCTTCCGGATATGTATGGAAAAAATCTTACCTTTAAAACCGGAGGAGTGGATGGCTGTGACTGTGAAGAAACATTACGGTTGATTGCAGAGGGAAAACTGAACACAGAGCCGCTTATCACCCATACCTATCCCTTAGAAAGGATAGAGGAAGCCTATGAACTCTTTGAAGGTAAGCGGGACGGTGTAATTAAGGTAGCAGTAGAATGCTAAAAGAAGATATAGATAATTCCAATCATTAATGTACTATATATGGTATGATAATGATTGGAATTTTGTTATAACAGGGGGATTTCCAACCATTAGTATATACGATTCATGAAAAATCAGGTAAAATTATGTATAGGTAATTAAGGGACCGGTTTTATGCAGGTCTGTTGATGTTCGAGATAAAAATCCTGGATATCCGGTATGACAGGGAAGGGGGCGGGAGTCTATGAAAAATTTAAAAAAACTGACGATTCTTCATTCGAATGATATGCATGGGGATTTTTTAGCGGAGCAGATCGATGAAAATCTGGTGGGAGGGGTGTCCTTCCTCTCCGGTTATGTGAATCAGGTACGGAAGCAGGAGAAAAATGTGATCTATGCGATTGCGGGAGATATGTTCCGCGGTTCTGTCATTGACTCCGAGTATAAAGGCGTGTCAACCATCGGCATTATGAACCTGCTGGGTCCGGATGTGGCGACAATTGGAAATCATGAGGTAGATTACGGGCTGTCTCATCTTCTGTTTCTGGAAAAATGTGCAAATTTCCCTATTATTAACGCCAATTTCCATATCCGGGCAAACTGGAGGCGGCTGTTCCAGCCCTTTTACATTGCGGAAATGGACGGTATGAAGATCCTTTTCATAGGAATTATTACAGAGGACGTGTTGGCACAGACAAAGGCGGAAGAGTTGATAGGTTCCTTTGTGGACATCGGGGAGGCGGCCCAGGAGGTTGGAAATATCTGTAATGCGTACAATGCGATTGATATTGATTTTACAGTGCTTCTGACGCATATCGGATTTGAAAAAGATAAAAAACTGGCGGCTCTGCTGGATCCGGCCTGGGGTGTGGACGTGATCATCGGCGGTCATTCGCACACCCTTCTTACAGAACCGGCTCTGGTAAATGGAATCTATATTGTGCAGGCAGGAACCGGTACAGACCAGATCGGGCGTTTTGATATTATGGTGGACACGGATCTCAATGCAATCGATACCTTTACCTGGCAGCTTATCCCGATCAACAATACAACCTGTCAGAAAGATGAAGAAATGGAAGAGTTCATCAATCATTACCGACGGGAGACGGATAAAAAGTATGATCGTATTGTGACCAGATTTACGAAATGTCTGACACATCCGGTAAGAAATCAGGAAACGGCGCTGGGAAATCTGATTGCGGATATTCTGCGGGACAGTCTGGGGATCGATCTGGCGCTGATGGGATCCGGAGCGATCCGGAATTATGAACTGGGGCCGGTGGTCCATTATCAGGATCTGGTGGAATGTCTTCCTTATGATGAAGCGATGTATATGGTTCAGGTAAATGGAGCACAGCTGGAGCGGATGCTGCGTTATATTCTGCGTGAAGAGGCGTTTGAGGGAGAGCATACGGAGTTTTATCAGTTTTCCCATGGGCTGCATATCGTCTGGTCACGCAGCCGGCAGGAGTTTGAAGCGCTGACGCTGGAGGGAAAGGCACTGAATGAGCAGAAGCTATATTCCATTGCCCTGTCGAAATATCATTATATGAATATGCAGGATTTTCTGACGCTGTCCCTGGAGGAGGCGAAGGCCAATGCGCTTCCCCGCGTGCTGGCTACCTCCTGCCGGGATATCATAGAAGAATATATGATGGTGAATCCGCACCTTTCCCGGGAGGTGGAAGGCAGGCTGGTAGTGAAATTATAGAAGAAAGGAGCAGTTGATTTTGCAGGAGGAAAACCATTGTTGTGCAAATAAATGTACAGCAGTGGTTTTTTGTGAAAGTTGACAAATTTTTCACGGATAGGGTATACGTTTTTGGAAAAAAGATGTATAATAAAGATAAACTTTCTGTTTACGGAAAAAGAAAATGTGAAATGTGGGGGAATTTCTATGAAAAAAGGGAGGAACATTATCGGGCGTCTGGGGTATGGTCTGCTTGGCCTGATGGCTGTTATGGGCTTAGCCGGGTGCGGGAAGGAAACGGCCAGGGAACCGGTTACCGTTACTATATGGCATGTCTATGGAGGACAGGCAGAGTCACCGCTCAATGATATGATAGCGGAATTTAATGAGACGGTGGGAAAGGAAGAAAATATCCAGGTACAGGTGGGAAGTGTCACCAATACCAATACGATCCATGAGAACGTGCTGTCCTCAGCATTTGGGGATCCGGGGGCAGAGGATCTGCCGGATATGTTTGTTTCCTATCCGAAGACAGTACTGGCATTGCCTGATGAGACGGTTCTGGTGAATTATCAGGATTATTTTTCTGAGGAAGAATTAAGCTGCTTTATTCCGACCTTTCTTACAGAGGGGCAGATTGACGGCAGACAGCTGATTCTTCCCGTTGCGAAGTCCACAGAAATTATGTTTGTAAATGAAACAGCATTTAACCGATATGCTAAAGTCAGTGGAGCTTCTCTTTCTGACCTGGAAACCTGGGAGGGAGTCTTCCGTATAGCCGAGGATTACACCAGGTGGACGGATGAGCAGACGCCGGATATTCCGGAGGATGGGAAACCATTTTTTGTTCATGATTATCATTTTAACTATTTTCAGGTGGGTGTAGAGTCCCTGGGAGAGCATTTCTTTACGAAGAATGGAACAGAGCTTGTCTTTGGGCCGGTTTTTGAACGGGTGTGGGCACCTTATGCCAAAGCGGCAGAGGAGGGTGGTATCTGGCTTCAGAGCGGTTATGCTACAGAACCGCTGCGAACCGGGGATTCTATCGTGTCCGTAGCCTCTTCTGCCAGCGTCCTGTATTACTCCGATACGGTGACCTATGCGGACAATACCACAGAGAAGGTGAATATGATTTCGATGCCCTGCCCGGTTTTTGAAAATGGGGAAAAGCTGGTGATGCAGCGGGGTGCTGGAATCTGCACGGTAAAGTCTACTCCGGAGCGGGAAAAAGCCTGTATCACATTTTTAAAATGGCTGACAGATCCGGAGCGGAATGTGGAATTTGTGACACAGCTGGGATATATGCCGGTAAAACAGGAATCCTTTGAAAAATATCTCCCGGCAGCAATCGACCGGCTCCGGGATCCCATGTATCAGTCTCTGTACCAGGCATTTTTACAGACGCAGGAGCAATATATTTTCTATACGGCGCCACAGTATGATACCTATCTGGATCTGGAAACCAGATTTGAAGATCTGGTTCGTCAGAAGCTCCAGATTGCGCGCCGTTCCTTCCTGGAAAGTCCGGAGCAGTCTCCGGAGGAGCTGGCAGAGACAACGCTGGAGAGCTTCAGGAAGGATTATCAGCAATGAAGGTAAGAAAGGCGGTGACGCAATGAGTCGCTTGTTTCATAAGATCAGCTATTCGCTGCGTCACTGGAATGAAGTTGGCGTATCCATGCAGCGAAAGCTGACGCTGTACGTGGCCTGTATGGTATTGTTTGTATTTGCGGCAGGCGTAGTTGTGATTCAGAAAGCAGGGATTATGCCGGGATCGGAGCGTGATCTGGGAGAAGCACTGACGGTACAGCATCAGAATACTGTTTCAGCAATGACGAAGCAGATGGATCTTCTGACGGCAAGAAGTATCAGCCTTTCAGAAGAAATCACGCGGACCATGGAGCAGGTGCTGATTGAGAGTGGAAAATCATTTTCCGATCTCAATGACGATTCCGAGCTGATTCTGGATCTGGAGAATTCTCTGTATGGATCGCTGGAGACGGTTTTGCGTTCCAATGCATGCAGTGGCGCATTTTTTGTGCTGGATGCCACTGTAAATACAAAGGCAGAATGTGCAGATACCTCTCGCATGGGAGTCTACCTGCGTTTTTCGGATCTGAAGGCCGTCGGAACGGCAAACCAGCATATGGTGTATTTCCGCGGGGCGGCTGATCTGGCCAGAAAAAAACAGATTCAGATGCATAATCGCTGGGATCTGGAGTTTGACACATCGCTGATTCCCTGTTATGATACGCTTCTGCATTTTAACCGCAGCCGTCTGGCAGAGGGAGCCGTCTGGACAGAGCGGTTCCGGCTGCGGGATACCTGGGAGGATGTAACGCTTCTGTGCGTGCCGGTTCTGGATCAGAACGGAGAGCCCTGCGGGATCTGCGGTGTGGAGCTGAGCCAGCTTTATTTTGTCCTGTCTTATCCGGCGTCAGAAAGCCGGTTCGGAAATATGGTTACTCTTCTGGTTTCCGGAGAGGGAAGAAAGTACGATTTGTCCAAGGCTATGATTGGAAACGCAGCAGGGACGTATCTGAAATCCTCCGGGCTGATAGAAATCCGGAGCGGGAAATATTATGAGACAGCCTCGACTGGCTCTACCCGCTATTTTGGATTGGCTACTCCGTTGGAGGCCCGCCTTTCCAGTGGTCAGACGCCTATGATTTTAACTCTGCTGCCCGAGGACAGCTATCACCAGGCATCCCTTCGAAACCGTCAGCTCTGGTATGCGGGCGCGGTCCTGTTTCTGATTCTGATTCTCCTCCTGGCAGGAGGAGTGTCCGGTCATTTTTCGGCCCCAATTGTGCGAAGTCTGAAAGCCATGCAGCTGGAGACGCCGGGAGGGGACGGTCAGAGTGCCGGTATCCGGTCGGGAATTTCGGAAATTGATGCGCTGGTATCTTTCCTGCAAAGCAGAAGTCAGGAGCTGAAAACCAGTGATCTTCCGCCGGAGATTGAAAACATGCTGCAGGAGTTTAAGGAGCGGGTGACAAGGCTGACACCTGCGGAACTACATATTTTTCAGATGTTTATCGAGGGCTGCGATGTCCAGACAGCAGCAGAACGGAGCTTTGTCAGTGTGGCAACGGTGCGAAAGCATAATACCAGTATCAATCGGAAACTGGAGGTATCTAACCGGGAGGAGCTGATGGTTTATGTTGATCTCTTCCGGCGGTGCGGACGGCTGGAGGAATTGAAAGACAGATAAGAAGAAAAAGGAGAATCCGGATTACCGGGTTCTCTTTTTTTAGGACAGGATATCTATATATGGTATAAAAAATGCTTAAAGCACAATATATTGTATTCCAACCGTTGGAAAGTTATAGAAATAGTCTGATATTCCAACCGTTCCCATATATTTTTTCTGTAAAAACTGATATGCTGATTTCAGATAAGAAACAACAAAACCAAAAATACAGATGCGAAAGGAAAGGAGATTTGTTTATGGGACTGATTAAAGCTGGTATGGGTGCATTAGGTGGAACATTTGCGGATCAATGGAAAGAGTTTTTCTATTGTGAAGCACTGGGAAAAGACGTTCTGGTAACGAAGGGCCAGAAGCGTATCACGGGCCGGTCTTCCAATACGAAGGGAAATGACAACATCATTTCCAATGGAAGCGGTATCGCGGTAGCAGACGGACAGTGCATGCTGATCGTGGAACAGGGAAAAGTCGTAGAGGTTTGTGCGGAGCCCGGTGAGTTTACATATGATACCTCTTCGGAGCCAAGTATCTTTGCCGGAAATCTGGGAGAGAGCATCCGTGAAACCTTTAAGGTGGTTGGAAAACGATTTACCTACGGCGGTGACACAGGAAAGGATCAGCGTGTTTACTATATTAACACGAAGGAGATGGGAGAAATTCTTTATGGAACCGCAACTCCGATTCCATTCCGCGTGGTTGTAAATGAGGAACTGGGATATAAGTTGTCCGTGGATCTCCGCTGCAATGGTAACTTTACATACCGTATCAGCGATCCGCTTCTGTTTTATACCAATGTCTGCGGCAACGTGGAAAGCGATTATGAAAGCGCGGAAATCGCGCCCCGCTTAAAGGGTGAACTGATGACGGCTCTGCAGCCGGCTCTGGCGACCCTTTCGGCGCAGAAGATTCAGTATTATGAGATTCCTGCTCATACATTGGAGCTCTCCGATGCCTTGAACGATGTTCTTTCTAAAACATGGAAAGAAAAACGCGGTATCGAAGTGTTTTCTTTCAACATTAATTCCTTAAGTATTCCGGAGGATCAGCGCCTGAAGCTGACGGAGTGGGAAGAAAATGCTATGACGACCAATCCCAATACGGCGGCAGCCCGTCTGGTAGGCGGACAGATCGACGCTATGAAGGCGGCGGCAAACAATAACGCTGGAGCCATGACCGGATTTATGGGAATGGGAATGGCTATGAATGCAGGTGGAATGGGTGGCATGAACGCACAGAATCTGTTCGCAATGGGTCAGCAGCAGAATCAGGCGGCACAGCAGCAGGCAGCGGCACAGCAGCAGGCAGCGGCACAGCAGCAACAGGCAGCCCAAAGCGCTCCACAGCCCGGGGAAAACAGCTGGAAGTGCCAGTGTGGAGCAATCGCGACCGGAAAGTTCTGTCCGGAGTGCGGCGCGAAAAAGCCGGAGCCGAAGATGGAGGCAGCGGGAAGCTGGAAGTGCTCCTGTGGAGCAACTGTGACCGGAAAGTTCTGTCCGGAGTGTGGCGCGAAAAAGCCGGAAGACAGCGATGGCTGGATCTGCTCCTGTGGAACTGTGAACAAAGGAAAATTCTGTCAGAACTGTGGCGCGAAGAAGCCGGCAGGAGCACTCTTGTACCGATGTGACAAATGTGGCTGGCAGCCGGAGGATCCGACGCATCCGCCAAAATTCTGTCCGGAGTGCGGCGACCCGTTTGATGATGGAGATGTTACGAACTAAACCATTACATCATTTTTAAAATAACGATGTAATGAAAAGATAACAGGAAGGGAGGTTTCTATATGGGATTCTTTGATAAAAAGTATTGTGATGTGTGTGGAGAAAAGATAGGGCTTCTTGGAAACCGTAAGCTGGAGGACGGAAATCTCTGTAAGGAATGCGCGTCTAAGCTTTCCCCGTTTTTCTCTGATAGAAAATCTTCTACGGTTGAGGAGATTAAGCAGCAGCTGGCCTACCGGGAGGAAAACCGGCAGCAGCTGGCAGGCTTTCGGGCGACCCGCATAATCGGCGATCGGATGAAGGTTATGGTAGATGAACTGGGAAACCGCTTTATTGTCACTTCTTCTAACGATATTCTGAAGGCGAATCCGGATATCATTTCTATTTCCGATGTGATCTCCTGTAACCTGGATTTGAAGATGGAAGATACGGAATTGAAGCAGGAAGATGCACAGGGTAAGGAGGTCAGCTACAACCCTCCCAGATACTGCTATTCCTACAATTTCTTTATCGAGATTTCTGTAAGAAATCCTTGGTTTAGCCAGATTCGTTTTCGCCTGAATTCCAGTGATATCGAGATTGTGGATGAATTTACCGGTGCCGGAATGGGAAGGATGATGGGCAGCCGCCGCCAGAGCATGGTGCATCCGGAGTACAATATGGAATACCGCAAATATCAGCAGATGGCAGATGAAATCGTGGCAGTATTGTCAGGGCAGCCGACGGCGAGAGGAATGGCGGCTTCTGTGATAAACCAGATGGCAGATGGTCAGGGATTGGTAGGTGCAGTGGTATCCGGTCTGGGCGCAGGCATGGCAGGAACCGGCATGATGCAGAATGAGCACATGATGCAGAATGGAACTATGATGCAGAATGGAAACATGATGCAGAACGGAAACATGATGCAGAATGGAAACATGATGCAGAATGGGAACATGATGCAGAACGGGAACATGATGCAGAACGGGAACATGATGCAGAACGGAACTATGATGCAGAACGGAAACATGGCACAGAACGGCAGTTGGGTTTGCTCCTGCGGCATGACAAACACCGGAAAGTTCTGCCAGAATTGTGGAGCACCAAGGGACGGCAGAGACAGAATTCGCTAGAGCGTGTTTGAAAAAGGCTTTTCGTAAGCTGTGAGTCCCATTTTGTGGGAGAATTTGTCCGTATGAGGTGGTTGAAGCAGGTTACGGCAACCAAATGGGGTCAAATATATTGCAAAGTGGGGCTTGCAGATTGCGGAAATGGAAAAATTTTATCAGTAAAGGAGGCGTGGAGAATGAGAAAAAGAAAACTTATGACAGTGATGCTGGCGGCAGTGCTGGCGCTTAGCCTGGCGGCTTGCGGCGGAGAAAAGAAACCTGTAGACACAACCGACACCACAGATACCTCACAGACTGATACTTCGCAGACTGATAGCTCGCAGGCCGACAGCTCGCAGATCGACAGCTCACAGACCGATACTTCGCAGACAGAAAAGGAGCAGCCAGAAGCGGAGTCTGCAGAGGCTGAAACGAAGATTCCGGAGAATGCCACAGAAATTTTGCTGACAAATCCGAAAATTCAGGCGCAGGCAAAGTTCTATTTCCCAAAGGAAGCGAAGGAATGGGAAACAAAGTGTCTGAGCAAAAGGGATCCGGTCAATGTACCTCAGAGATATGTGTATCAGTCAGAAAATGCAGATGGCGTTTCGTTACGGGCGGATATCCGGCTGACAGCCACATTAACGGCGACGCTGGCCGCGATGCTGGAGAATGAGGAGGCGGAGAAGATACAGGTTCAGAATTACCCGGCAATTTTGGAAACCACGAATACCTCCTGGCAATACACCATTGATCTGGGGCCGTTTACAGAGGGACTGAATCTGTATATAAATGCTAGCTTTGAAGGCGGAAATGAGGAGTTTGCCAATATAAAGGAACTGGCGGATGTCCGGGATATGTTTTTGGAAACCCTCACAGTAACCACGGATTACGAAGGCAAAGAGGATCGCAGCGGGCGCAAATATCAGGGCGTTGGTTTGTGTTCCCTTCCGGATACTATGGAATATCATGGAGAGAACGTTGAAGTTATGCAGGTTCTCGATGAATATCATATATACAGTCTGAAGACAGAGGTATATGATTCGGATCCGATCCCGACAAGAGTGACAGCAATGATCAGCGGTACGATCAAAAATGACGCGCTGGAAATGGAAGGATATCAGGAATACACCATTGCCGGATATTCCGGAATCATGAAACAGACCGAGTTCTATGGATACGTGAGTAGTTTTCTGCGTCTTAAGATAAATGAGGGTACCAATTATGATGTGTATGCGATCACGTATGTGAACGATGATGAGCTGACGGATCCTGTGGCGCTGGCAGCGGCTGTGAAGGAGATGAAGGACGATCCGGATACCTATTACCAGAAATCATTGGAGCTACTGGAAGCTATGCTGACCGCGGCGGAATTCAGAGAGCCGGTTGAAGCGTGGTTTGAATAAATCCAGGCAAAGAAAAGGGGGATTGGAGCATGAAACAGCACAAACGTTGGTTATATCTGCTCCTGGCCGGAGGGATACTCCTTGAAGTTTCAGCCTGTACGCAGAAGGAGCCTGCGGCTCCTTCTGCGCCGGATCATATCATTCTGGAAGATTATGAAATCCGTTACAAGGGCTTTACCGTGATGCAGGATATCAACGAGAACCCGGCGCTGGTCATAAACCTGGATTTTACAAATAATGGGAAAGAGGCAACTTCTTATCTCTGGGCAGTATCAGAAAAAGCATTCCAGGACGGGATTGGTCTGGAGGTGGCAACGGTATTTTCTGATCCGGATTCCTATGATACGGTTACGAAAGCACAGCTGACGGAGATCGTACCGGGAAAAACGATTGAGGTGAAATCGGCCTATGTTCTGCCGGACAGTGATACTGAAACCGTAGAAGTGGAGTTTTCCCAGAATCCGGGAAAGAAAAAGGGCAAACTGAGCATTGATTTAACGGAAGCCTGGTAAGGAAGGAGAACAGGAGTATGGCTAATATTCAGGAATATAAATGTCCATGCTGCGGCGGAGCCATTGCTTTTGACAGTACAATTCAGAAGATGAAGTGTCCTTACTGTGACACAGAATTTGAGATGGAAGCACTGCAGGGGTATGATGAAGTCTTAAAGCAGCAGGAGCAGGGTGACGATATGACGTGGGATACCACGGCAGGAGGAGAATGGCAGGACGAAGAGGCAGGCGGACTGCGTACATACCAGTGTAAATCCTGTGGAGGAGAGATCGTGGGAGACGAAAGCATGGCGGCATCTTCCTGTCCGTATTGCGGAAATCCGATTGTACTGATGGGACAATTTGCCGGGGCGCTTCGTCCGGATTATGTGATTCCGTTTAAGCTGGATAAAAAGGCGGCGAAGGCAGGGCTGATGAAGCATCTGAACGGAAAACGCCTGCTTCCGAAGATCTTTAAGGATCAGAACCATATTGACGAAATCAAAGGCGTATACGTGCCCTTCTGGCTGTTTGATGCAAGCGCGGACGCCATGATCAGCTATCAGGCGACAAAACAGAGAACCTGGAGTGACAGCAGTTATGACTATACAGAGACACAGTATTTCATGCTGAACCGGTGTGGAAGCATTGGATTTGAGCGGGTTCCGGTGGACGGCTCAACTAAGATGGAGGATGAACTGATGGAATCCATTGAACCCTTTGATTTTGATGAGGCAGTTCCTTTCCAGACCGCATATCTTGCCGGCTATATGGCGGATAAATACGATGTGTCCGCAGAGGAAAGCATCGAACGTGCCAATACCCGTATAAAAAAATCAACGGAGGATCATTTCCGATCTACGGTAAAAGGATATGACGATGTAAGTGTGGGTCAGAGCAGTGTGCAGCTTCATGGCGGAAGCATCAAATACGTGCTGTATCCGGTGTGGCTCTTAAATACTACATGGAATGGAAAGCAGTACCGGTTTGCTATGAACGGACAAAACGGAAAATTTGTCGGAGACCTTCCGGTGGATCAGGGAGCGGCAAGACGCTGGATGATCCTTACAACAGCGGCGGTCGCAGCAGGAGCCTATGGCATAAGCTGGCTGTTATGGCTGGCAGGTATTTTATAGAAAGGGGAGCAGGACAGATGAAAAGGATGCTGAAACAACTTACGGGTATGATGGCTGCCGTACTTCTGGCTGTATCGTATTTCCCCATGGAGGCAATGGCTGCCGGAGGATTTTCCAGGGAATATGAACGATTGATGGATATGGCAGATCTGCTGACCGAAGAGGAAGAGGCGGAATTGATTGCCACGCTGGATGAAATCAGTGAACGGCAGAATCTGGAGATTGTAGTGGTTACGGCGGAGAATCTGGAAGGCTACAGCGATGGACAGGAGTATACCGATGATCTGTATGAATACTGTGATTTTGGATATGGGGACGCGAGAGACGGAATCATGCTGCTTCTGGATATGGACGGCAGGGACTGGTACATTTCCACCCAGGGCTATGGAATCACAGCCTTTACAGATGCGGCCATTACTTATCTGGGTAATGAAATGAAGGAGGATCTTTCCGCCGGAAACTATGCTGCTGCGTTTCGGATTTATGCGGCAGACTGTGATCAGATGATTACACAGGCCAGGGATGGCAATCCGTTTTCCAAGAAGGATCTGCCCCATAAGCCTCTGTCACCGCTGGTACTGCCGATCTGTCTTGTAATCGGTCTGGTGGCAGCGTTTATTACCGTGAATTCCATGAAGGCGAAGCTGAAAACGGTACACAGTCAGAAGGCAGCGGCAGACTATGTGAAAAAAGGAAGTATGCAGCTTGCATCCCAGCAGGATCTCTTCTTATACAACAAGATTGATCGGGTGAAAAAAGAGGAGAAGAGCAGCTCCGGAGACAGCACGACCCACAAATCTTCTTCCGGCACTACCCATGGCGGAGGCCGGGGAAAGTTTTAAGTTCAGAATCCGGAGGTCAAGGAGGAATGACAAATGGGGAAAAAAGGAAACCTTGGAAAAATGAAAGGGATGCTTCTGATGGCACTCCTGCTGTTCTGTGCATTCCTTACCGGCTGCAGTCTTCTGGACATCAAGGACGGCGGGCTGGGTATGACCAATCCGGATTATGTGGAGCCGGAGAAGGACGAAATCGATGAAGAAAATTCGGAAAAGGCGCAGTATGAAAAGGATCCGTATGAAAAGTATCGGTTTGAAAAGAATCAGCATGAAAAGAATCCGGATGAAGAGGCGCAGTCTGAAGAGGATCAGGCAGCTTCCTGGCTGTCAGAGTCTGGAGGACAGGCACTGGCAGAGGAGCAGGAAAGCCTCAGAGATTACGGGGCAGTTTTAGGTGCCGCGTTTCTGGGCTATACGGCAGATTACAGCTTTCCGGGAAAACAGAAACAGAGAGAAGAGACGTATCCGTATCTGGAGGGAATTCCGGCAGAGCGGATTATAGAATACGAGGGAGACGAGTGGTATGTGATTCTTCCGGAAGCTGCGGACTGGAGTATCTCTGTGGAAGCCTGCAATTGGAATGAGGATTTCACCGATATCAGCGTAGGGGAGCTGCTTTGGGAAGGCACAGACGGACTTCCTGTAATTTTACGGTGTAATCTTGGCGATTTACATTCCAATGTACGAATCACAGCCAGAAAAGGAAGCCGGGAAGTCTTCTGGTATCCCTGTTATCTTGCTTTTGCGGGCGAAATCGAACCGACAGAGGAAGTCATGCAGCTTGTATCAGGCTCCTACATGCCAGAGGAGGGATATCTCTATGGAATGGAAGGAAGCTGGTATTGTGATTCTGCTGAAACAGACGCAGGCGAACCCTATTTTTACAGCGTTACCTTCCTGACAGGTGAGGATGGTTTCCCGTTGGATATGTGGTATTATGGAGGTTTTTTGAATGAAGGGGTGGAGGAAATCTGCTTTTTCTGGGATGGCTCTTATGCATATGGGGATCCGCTTGGGGAGTCGCTGGAATTCTGGCTGAATACGCCGGATGGAATCCGAAGCGGTACGATTTGGCTGAATCTGGAAGGAGATTATCTGAGTATTCAGGAAATGGAAGGAGATGCATTTTTCCCATTTACAGGCGGGTCGGTGGAAACATTCTATCTGCGTCCTGAAGCAGAGCCCGGGGAGAATGGTGATTTTTCCGGTAACGAGATGGATTTACTGCTTGCGCAAGCAGAGGTTCAGGAAAAATTGAACCAGGGTATGGCAATCCGGGACGTGGACGGTATGGACACCGTACAGGGAGAGGCCTGTGTACTCTTTGCACTCGGGACAGAGCATCCGGATCAGTTTGTAGCGGAATATTATTATGCGGTATCCTCTTCCGGCGCGGTTTACCGAATGGATGATCTGACCGGAGAATGGGAACCGATTTAACCGTAACAGAGGAGGATAGGGTATGGAGCAGGAAAAAATTATGACAATTCACTGTGCCAGCTGCGGAGCACCGGCCCAGTACGATATTGTGAAACAGAATTACCACTGTCCGAACTGTGGAGAAGATACAGGAACAGAGATTCCGTTAAAAAAGCTCCGGGAGTTTCGAAGTCTTACGAAAACATTGCTGGAGCAGGAGCTCCCGGACAGTCAGACGATCGCCTGCGAGTGTCCAAACTGTGGGGCACGGGTGATTGTGAAGGAACACGAGGTAACAGAAACCTGTATTTTCTGTCAGTCTAAGATTCTGCGCTCGAATGTGCAGATGCGAGAAGGCTTTCCGGAAATGGTGATTCCCTTTCGGTTGAACCGGAAGCAGGCGGAACAGCAGCTGGACGAATGGGTGGAGAAGCATTCCGATAAGAAGGAATCGGAGATCCTGAAGGAAAACAGGAAAAAATTAAAGGGAATTTATCTGCCGTATGAGCTTATACGCGGTCCGATCCGTTTCAATGTGGCAAGGGATAATTCCGACAGGCGGTATACCTGTGGAGGATTTCTGGAGCATGTGGCGGTCAACGTAACGGAACGCGGCAATAACCTGCTGCTGAATGGAATGGAGCCATTTCTGTGGGAGGAGCTGGAACCGTTTCAGTTTGGATATATTGCCGGTCATGCGGCAGAGGTCCCGACTGCGGACGGCGAGGAGCTGAGGCGGCGTGTATTTGAAGAGGTGGCGGAGGAGTATCGCCCAACCGTGGAGCGCACGATGCAGACAACCGGCTTATCCTTATCTCCGGCTACAGATGCGCTTCTTCGGATGCCCGCATTCCTGCCGGTTTATTTCCTGGATTGCGGAGACGTCCAGGCAGCGGTAAATGGGCAGACAGGAAAGGTATCTGTGCTGGCTGCAAAGGAAACCAGGACGTATCCCTGGGTGATGGAACCACTTCTTGGGACGCTGGCGGTGATGTTCTTTATCTTCTTTGTTTTCCGTAATTATGGCGGAGTGCCCATGGATCCGAAGGAGCTGTTTGAGCTGGTGGGCATGGCCGGACTGTTGGCGGCGCTGATTCTCTTTACGATATTCAGTAAAGGAAGAGAGGCCAGAGTCCGGAGAAAAATTTATAAGAGTATCAGTGAGGAAGAAAAGAAAAATCCGGGGGAGACGATGGAACCGGTCTTTTTTGAACAGATCCAGGGTCAGGAGATTCCGGTACGGCTGGGCTTTTATTCCGGCGGGCGTATGGTGAAGATTGCGCTGATTCTGCTGCTTACCAATCTGTCGCCCAGTATACTGGCATGGCTCTTCACGGCGGTTTCGTGTATCGGAACCGGAGACTTGGCGTTGCTTGGGCAGCTGGATTATAGCTACAATGTGGTCTGGCTGTGTCTGTCCCTGCCGGTTTCCGTGGCCGGGTTTGTTGTATTCGGCCGAATCGAGATTTATGATTCACCGGTTATCTTCCGGATTCTGGAAAATGGAGGACGAAAACGGATCCGGGTGAAAAAGGAGAACAAAAAGACGCTGCACATGCGTTGGAGGACAGTCCGCAATACGATAGGAAACTGGGCGTTCCCCTTTTTGATTGTATTGCCGCTGTATGCCATGACAGTTTATATGATTATGAATCCTTATCCCTAAGAGGAAGGAGCAGACAGGAAAGGGGGAACGGAGATGAAAAAGAACTCAAAAACAGGCGCAGTGATACTGATAGCGCTCGGTTTGCTTTGCGCTGTCTCTACAGTGAAATCGTGTGGTACAAAGCGTGCGGCCATTCAAGAAAAAGTGGATGATGTGGTATATGTGGGACAGGGCAGCTATGATCCGGCAAATGACGGAAAGGTTGTGATTGTCTGCGGAGAACTGAAGGTTTTGGAACAGGCCTATGATGACGAACTGGGACTTACGATCGATGCTCCCCGCGCCATGCGAAGCGCAAAAAAAATGAAGCTGAAAAAGTGGAATCTCCCGGCAACAGAGGAAAATATGGAATGGAATTCCGATCTGGGCGTGGGCGGGATGGAAATCTTCCAGGGTAAAGCAGATGTGGGAGCTTATCATCTGTCCGAGGAGTTTATCGACAATCTTATGCTGGGAAAAGAGTACGAATTTGATGAGGAGATGCTATCGGAGGCAGGACTTGCGATTCTCACAGACCGGAAATACCGCGGAGAGAAGTTCATCGGAACCCAGCGAATGGGCCGGGGCGTCTTCGAGGAAGGCGATCGGCGTTATCAGTATTCCGTTCCCCAGCAGAGCGATGGGGATATGGTGACGGTAATCGGCATTCAGGAGCAGGATACCCTGACCTATGTAAAGGGGGCTACCCCCAATATGCTGAGCGGAGAACTGGATCAGAAAACCGCGCTCAAAAAAAGCGGAATGTCTTCTGGCGGAGTCAGCATTTTCCGGCTCCTTCTAACGATTTTACTTCTGGTAGCCGGGGGTGGAATGCTGTTCAGGAAACAGGAACAAAAGAAAGATAGAAATAGTTTATGAAAAAAGGAAAGACAGGCTGGATATTGCTTGTGGTATTTACTGCGTGGGCGGCGCTGATCACAGGCTGCGGAAAATGGCCCGGAAATAAGCCGGAGAAAGAGCCAAAAGAGACGACAACGCCGCTTCCAAAGATTCAGGAACTGACGTATTATATGCACGGAACGATGATGGAACCGATCTGGAGCGTAAGCCTGATCCGGCAGGGGGAAGAAGCGCTGGTACGGGTGGAGCCCTGGGATAAAGAAGAGGAGGAGTTCTACGATTATCCGGCGGAGGCAGAGCTCCTTGAGAAAGCCCGTGCGATTTTGGAGACCTATGACGTGGCGTCCTGGGCCGGCTTCCGCGGAAGGGATCCCAATGTCTTAGATGGATATTCCATGAGGTTCCAGGTGAAATTTACAGACGGAAGCAAGATAGAAGCATTCGGTGAAAATCAGTTTCCTAAAAATTGCCGCGATGTTTTCTCTGAACTAAATGATCTGACGGCCGAAGCGAGGAATAAATTTACGGAAGAGGAAAACGGTTAATGCAGTGCTTTTGAGGGACAAACTTTCGTGCATTCATAGCAGAGAATACACTCTGTTCCGTTTTTCCGCTTGTGGGTTTCCTTATTAACCTCCACGTTCATGGGGCAGACCTGTAGACACTTCCCGCAATGGACACACTTATCCTCATCACAGTGGACGCGCAGAAGAGAAAAATAGCTCATGGGTTTGAGAAAAACCGTAATGGGGCACAGATATTTGCAGAACGCCCGATTATCTTGAAACAGGAAGGCAAACACAATACCGACAAGGTAATAAAGCGCATTCCCGGCAAGAAAAAGCCAGAACATCATTTGTTCCAAATGTGCCACCTGCATCAGAAAGAGCCCGGATACCAACGCCAGAGACAGAAGAAACATCACATAGCGAAGGATGCCCAGCTTTTCTTTTCGTGGCTTCTGCGGCTGATTGTAGGGCAGAAAGTCCAGCACCATAGCTGTCCAGCAGGCGTAGCCGCACCAGCCACGCCCAAAAAGCAGCGGTCCGAAAATCTTTGCAACCGCGTAGTGGATAGTTGCTGCTTCGAAAACGCCGAGAAACAGGTAGTACCAGAACCCTTCGATCTGCATATTTTCACGGGAAATCACGCCAAGGTACAGCAACATATAGCTGCCCACCGCCAACTGGACGAAATGCCGGGCATACCGTTTTCCGGCGGTAAATAGTGCTGTTCCAAGCCCAAGGCAGGCTCCGATGTAGCTGAAATTCAGCAGATAGAAAAAATTGTCCTTTGTGAGCCACAGCGTAACTGCCACTGCTTCAAACAGCAGAAACAGCAGCATAGATGGCACGTATTTGTGAAGTCTGTTTGGGATTTTCGTCATCTCTTTGATCCTCTGCTTTCTTATTTTTTCTCAATGCACGGACTGCCAGGCCGGTGCAAGAGCGTGTCTGGTATCTTAGCATAAGTATAGCAGAGAAATAAAAAAATAGTAATCAGATTCTTGTAAAACATCTGCAAAAAAAGTGAAACGATTACAGGCGCAGACGGTTATGACCGCCTGCGCCTGTAGTCGTTTGGAGTCATGCCAAACTGTTTTTAAAAGCTGTCTGGAAATGGCCTGGACTGGAAAAGTTTGATGTATTCCTATGCATAGGGTATAATGTCTTTAGGGAAAAAGATATGATTACGAAAACAAAATATTCCGCAAACATGATAGAGAAAGCAGGTATGTTATGAAAAGAAAAATTATGATTGCGGCAGTGGCAGCTGCTGTGATTTTTGCTGTGATTGCGATTCTTTCCGTTTTGGCGCAGACACCGGCATTAATCTGAAAAATCGAAATGATCTGCTGTGAAATTTCCAGCGGATCATGGAAGGATGGGAAAACTGGCGTTTCGCAAATGATTTTGCCTGTTTTCATATAAAAAATACTTTGAATATCAAGAAATCTATGCTACACTGATACTGCATGACAAAATAAAAGAAAGTGGGGATTGTAGTATGAGTGGTCTGTTTCGGGCTCTTCATCGGACAAAAGTGTTTCGAAATCTGACGGAGCAGGAGTTTGCATGGGTTTTATATGATGTGGGAAATTCGGCATTTATTATGCTTGCCTGTTCGCTGATTCCGATCTGGTTTAAGAGTCTGGCAATCGGTACAGGGCCGGGAAAAATCAGTTCGGATCAGGCGACGGCGTATTATTCGATTGCCATTTCCATTGTTACGGTGGTGGTGGCACTGATCGGTCCTGTCTGCGGTGTGCTGGCGGATCGTAAGGATAAGAAAAAGATCTTTTTTACCACAACGGCAGGTCTTGGCATCACAGGATGTGTGCTGAATGGCGTTGCAACGAGCTGGGTGCTGTTTCTGGTCATTTATATTGTGACAAGAGTCTGCTATAATGCATCGCTGACGATTTACGATTCCATGCTGAATGATGTGACAACGGAGGAACGTATGGATGAGGTATCCTCCTATGGCTATGCGTGGGGATACCTGGGATCCTGCATTCCGTTTCTTGTAGCACTGATTGCTTACGTTCTGGGGCCGGATATGGTCGGGGTGCTGCCGGATTTTGTCTCTAAGATGATTGGCTTTGGCGTGACGGCTCTCTGGTGGCTGGTGGTGACGCTGCCGTTGCTGAAGGAGTATCGGCAGAAGAATTACGTGGAAATGAGAACGGTTACCGTCGGTCAGACATTTGGAAAAATATTCAGAACCCTGAAAAAAATCGCAGTTTCGGACCGGAAAGTATTTTTCTTTCTGATTGGATTCTTTCTCTATATTGATGGGGTCGGAACTATCATTGATAACTGCATCAACATCGGAACCGATCTGAACCTGAATACGGTCGGACAGGTTGTTTTCCTGCTTGCCACGCAGGTTGTCGCTTTTGGAGGATCTCTGTTTTTTGCAAAACTGTCGCGGAAAAAAGATACGGTATCCCTGATTCTGATCTGCATCGCAGGCTATTTTGTCATCTGCCTCTATGCGCTGACACTGCGGACGCTGGTGCACTTTGCGATTCTGGCATTTGGAGTGGGATGCTTTCAGGGATCAATTCAGTCGTTGTCGCGGTCGTATTATTCCAAGATTATTCCGGCGGAGAATTCGGGAGAATATTTTGGCATCTACGATATTTTTGCCAAGGGCGCTTCCTTCCTTGGATCTGTAGTCATTGCAGTTGTAAAGCTGGCGGGAGGAACGATCAACGTAGCGGTTGCATGTCTGGCGGTTTTCTTTGCACTTGGATTTGTTTTTCTGAAAATTGCAGACCATCAGCCGATGGCGGGTGAAAAATAAAAGATACACAGCATAAAAAAATCTCAAAACCAGGAGAACAAGAGCAACTGGTTTTGAGATTTTTTGCTTTCGACTCCGGGGTTTCACATGGAACAGACCAAGAAACTGGCATTAGGCATTCTCGCCCATGTGGATGCGGGAAAAACGACGCTGGCAGAGGGAATTTTATATCAGACAGGCCAGATCCGGAAAGCCGGAAGAGTCGATCACAAGGATGCGTTTCTGGACAACGAGGAGCTGCACATTGGTACCAGACCCCATTACACTTCTATCTGCAGACCCCGATTGCACAGATTCATGATTACAGCATGGCGCAGTTTGAGCATTGGACGAAAGAAACATTCTCTGCCAATTTTCGCAAAATGCTGACGCTGGAACAATACCGCGATCCAAAACTTGCGCAGCTTCATCATGATTATCTGGCGGGCGGACCATTGAAATATATGGCGGTGATTTTTCGTAAGCTGGCGGATTCTGATCTGTGAGAAGAACCCGGAAGCTTTTGAAAAATTTGAAGCCGCATTCCCCAAAAAGGAAAAGCTGAAACTGCTGGGGCAGCTGTTCTGATTCGAGCGATAAAGTTTGGCAGCAGAACGATGCTGAGGGGTAAGCAGGTGTGTGATAAAAGGAGAACAGGACAATGGGGGAATCCCGTGTCCTGTTTTTTTGCCCCTGAAAAGTGGAAATTTCCTATCCCCTCTGCATACAATACAGGTAGAGTATCTTTTCAAACCCGTTCAGAAAGGATGATCATTATGACGAAAGGCATTGTAAAAATAAAGAAAAACCGTGCATTTGTAGAACAGCAGAACGGCGAGGTGGAAGTGGCTTCCGGGCAGTATGTGTATCTGAAAGTGGAAAATTGCTGGATTCCGGTGGTGGTGCGGTATTCGGCGCGGAGGAAGAAGTGGTATTTTAAGTATCTCGAGGAAATCCCGGTCTGCGGGCAGAAGGTGCTGCTGAAGGCGTAGCCGGTAAAGGGCGTTTCACGTATGTTTAACATGTGTTTAATATTTCTATGATGTTCTGTTTATCTTTCCCAAGTATGATAGAGACAGAAAAACAGACGAAAAGGAGAAAGCGATGAAAAAAGGAACGGTTCGAAGACGCATTTTTGTATCCGACACAGCGATGGTTCTGGCGACGCTGTTTCTTTTCCTGCTGGTGAATCTGCTTGTGCTAAAGATCTACTCGGAGGCGATCGAGAAAGCATTTCTGGATTCCGCAGAGCAGATTGTGAATGCGCAGGAGCTGGAAGAACTGTTAAAACAGCGGATCCTGTACCAGAATAAATTTTTACTGCTGACTGCGGCAGACGGCATCGCCTGTGTTCTGATTCTGATCGGGGTCAGCCGCTTTTTTACAAGAAATCTGACTTCACACATCATGGAGCCGCTGGATACCTTGGCAGAGGGCGCAAAACGGATTCAGAACAATGATCTGCAGCAGGAAATTACCTATACCGGTGATGAGGAATTCGAGCAGGTCTGCGAAGTGTTTAATGAAATGCAGCGCCATTTGTATGAGGAGCAGGAGAAAAATCACAAATACGAAACGGCGCGCACGGACATGATTGCCGGCATTTCCCACGATCTGCGCACGCCGCTGACTGCTATCCGCGGAACGATCAAGGGTCTTCTGGACGGAGTGGCATCATCGCCGGAGATGCGGGAAAAATTCTTACAGACAGCATACCGCTGGACGGGAGAGATGGAAGTTCTGTTGAAACAGCTTTTCGATTTTTCAACACTGGAAACCGGAAATCTGCCGATCTCTTTGCAGAATGTCGATCTGGCATTGTTTCTGAAAAATTATACAGTGGCCAAAAGTTTAGAAAAGAACCTCCTGTTTCTTTAACGTGGAACGATACAATATCCACAGAAAGAGAAACAGGAGGTTTTGATTATGATAAAAGAAGGTTTTCACGGATTCTGTATGGCACTTGCCGACAGCGTGCCCGGCGCCTCGGGCGGAACGGTGGCGGTTCTGGTTTTATCGTCTTTGTTTGAGCAAAAGATTTATACCGTAAGTTCCGTCTTCGTCGGCCTGATCGCCGGTTCAATTCCGCTGATCTGGCGCGAAGAGCGGGAGAGTTTCCGGGAGAAAAAAGGAATCCCGTTTCTGATCATCGGCATCGCGCTCGTCGCAGGAATTACATGGCTGAACGGACAGGGCTGCAGTACATCGATGGATCTTGGTCGGTTTTCGATCGGCCTTGGCATCAAACTTTTCCTGATCGGAATGATTGCTATTTCCGCCATGTTCCTTCCGGGAATTTCCGGTTCCACACTGCTCCTGATTTTTTGAGCGTACATGCCGGTGATTTCCGCAGTGAAAGGCTTTTTAAAACTGAACTTTTCTTATTTTCCAGCGATTGTCTTTTTCGGATACGGCGTTCTTGTGGGAGCCGCAATGGTAGTAAAGGGAAAACGCCCCTGCGAGATCAACACAGCGGTTCAGCTTCTGGTCACAAGACCACATGATTTTTCATTTCCGTCCGGCCATACAGCTGCTTCGTTCGCGGCAGTCGGAACGCTGTATTTTGCAGGGGAAAAGAAGCTGTGGAAACCGGCACTTGTGCTGGCGGTGCTGATTGCATTTTCCAGACTGTATCTATATGTACATTATCCGTCGGATATCATCGGCGGAATCGTAGTCGGTCTGATGGCAGGATATGCCGGAAAACGGATCGCGGACTGGATGGAACAGAAATGGATGAGGCGGCAGCCAAGGGACAGAACCGAGGAAATGGCGAACAGATTCATCTTCAGATGCGCTTTTAACAGTGCCTCGATGCTGTACTTGAAGAGCTGTAAAAAGAAGTTTGGGATCATAAAAAGCAGGTACAGCTTTGCAAACGCATAGCCGCTGCTGGCAGGATCCATGGAGTACATCGCCATTAGGGCGCAGGAGAAAAGGACATCGATGATGGTAAGGACAATGCACACGCCGAGTCCCTCTTTGATCAGGAAAGAATAGCCTTCTTTCACGCGGCCCATTTCTTTTGCGCCGATGTTCTGCGAGGCAAACGTCTCAAATCCGACACTGGTTGCCACGATTGGGAGGAGCAGGAGGTTGAAAATGGTAGTTGCCACGGTATATCCGTTGATGTACTCAATACCGGCGCGGTTTACGATGACCTGAAGCGCCATCGTTCCGATCGAGAGCACGGAGCTCTGGACAATCGTTGGAATGGCGAGGGTCAGATATTCTTTCAGAGATGCAGGAGAACAGAAGATAAATTTGCAAAGCTGTGCGGAGTGACGCCGCGGACACTGAAATACTATGAAACACGCGGCCTCATCCGCCCGGCACTGGTTGGGGAAAATGGATATCGGTACTACAGCCTTTCGCAGATAGATGAGATTTCGGCGATCCTTTTATTCCGCGATTACGGTTTTTCCCTCGAGGAAATCAAAACCATCATGGAACAGGACGACCTCGCCGGAATCGAGCAGCGGATGGGGATGATGCTTTCTATTATAAAAGAGCAGAAGAGAAAGCTCGAGCAGCAGGCAAAAAACATCCGCTACACCTGCACTCAGGTTGCCGAAGCGCGGAAACATCTCGGTGAACCATTTCTGCAGAACCGCGAACCCCAGCGCATTGCCTTCGAGCCGGTCGCCCTCATGAAAGATCAGTCCTTCGTCATCAACTACCTAACCGACGGACTGCGGAACGGAACAGCTTTTGGCAGCCCGGATCTAACCGTAAAAGGCCGCTACCAGACCGAACCCTCGGGCCCGGAAATTCTTTCCGGAAAAGGAATGTGCCTCTACGAAATGGGCTTTCCACAGCACGAAACCGTAGAAAAAGTATTCACCGCCGCCAGGGCTGCCGGTCTGTCACCGGAGAGCGTTTACTGCGAAATGGTACTGTAAAACGTCGTGTCGGAGAAATGTTTGTTTCAGTATTTTACGGCGGAGAGATCACAGATATAAAAACTTACAAAATCGTAATTTCTGTGCAGATGACGGAATGATATGGTATAATGACATCAGTAAGCGGTGTTGAAGATTACCTAAGTATGGGAGGAAAAGAATATGGACAATATAATCTGGTTTATCACGACAATTCCCTGCAGCGCCTTGATTACAGGATTCGGCATCTACGCATGGAACCGAAAGAAACCCATGTGGTTCTGGTCTGGCTCAAGCGTGAAAGAAAATGAGATTTCGGATATCCGGGCGTATAATCATGCCAATGGAGTGATGTGGATCGTGTATTCGCTGGTTCTGTGGGCGGCTTCCCTTGCAGGCTTCTGGAACGGAACAGCTGCGCTGACGTTGATCATATTTGCCATGGTGGTGGGATTACCGGCGCTTATGATGGTATATCAGAGGATTTATAAAAAATATAGAGTATGAAGAAAAGTACAAAAGACAGTATCACGGAAATTACGCTTACACTGTCGGTGATTGGAGTGCTTGCCTGTTAATTGCATCGGATCATGAGCCAATTTGTGCGGAATATAGATGTAAGAAAAGCAGGTGGAATGGAAATATATACTGCATTGTTTCGGAAGGGCTATGAGGAAAAAATAATTTGGTCTTTATGGGAAATCTGGATTATAAATACCATGCGGATATAAACGATGATTACGTTATCCCAGATGTAATGGTTGCATGTGACAGAAAACACTTAAAAGGCGGATCTTATTCCGGTGTACCAAAGTTTATAGTAGAAACGCTCAGTCCTGCCATGGCGCTGCGAGATAAGACGGTGAAAAAAGAAATCTATCAGAATGCCGGAGTGGCAGAATACTGGATTATATCGTCAAGAGAGCGGGCAGTGGAAATTTATTATCTGGAAGATGGGAAATATGAGTTGAAATATAGTTATATTCTGCAGGATGATGCAGAAGAGGCACATTATAATGCAGATACTAAGATTGTGTTAAAAGAATTTCCGCATATCAGCATGATTTTGGCGGAGATTTTTGAAAATGTAGATTGAGAGGATTATAGAATCAATAGGAAATGGGCTGCCGCACGTTAGGGCGACAGCCCATAGATACTATATGGGATTAATCATTCCACGTCTCATCATAATAATCCTCCGCATCCTCATAACTATCAAAGTCATCTTCGTTATCGTAATAGAAATCCTCAGGATCGTCATAGTCGTAGACGTTATAAAAATCATCCCGTTTCGGACCGGATGTTGGAGCAGGTGTCTGCCCTTTGCTGGAAACTACGGAGTCATGTCTGCTAAGCCCTTGCGATCCGCCGCTGGTGCTGCTGTTACTGGTTTTGGCCGGCGGGGAATAGACAACCGTGTCATCTTCCAGCAGAACATAATCCTTCAGTTCTCTGTCAAACTGGTATGTCAGAGTGTGATTGCTTGTGTCTGTTATCGAAAAAGAATCTTTATGGAAACCATGTGATCTGCGGCAGCTTTATCTTTCTGAGTCAGAAATTCATTATGCAGCTCCTGGATTCTGCGCTGTTCGGCAGCTTCCTGTTTTTCACGCTCCGATCGATACGAAGATCCCGCAGGCAGAGCGCAGATCAGCGTCAGACCGAAAACAAGAAGAAAAGAATAAAGATATGGATGACCGGGATGATTTTCATGATTCATAGGAAGCCTGGCTTTCTGAATGTAAAATTTGTAGATAAGGATTTTCTGTGTCTAAAATTCAGTATAGCAAACGGAATTTTTCGCGTCAATGGAAAGGATTGGTTTCTCGATTTCCAAATTCATCATTTACGCCGTCCCCAAAGTCTGCTAAGATAAAGAAAACTTGTTATCAAACGAGAAAACAGGAGTGATTTACATTGAAAAAGATTTTATTTATCGCAACCGGCGGCACAATCGCTTCGAAGAAGACGGAAAATGGTCTGACTCCGCAGATTACGCCGGAGGAGTTATTGTCTTATATTCCGGAGGTGGAAGGCCTCTGTGAGATTACGGCAGTGAATCCGTTTAATCTGGACAGCTCGAATGTGGTTCCGGAGAACTGGAGCACGCTGGTGAAAGTGGTGAAGGAGCATTACGAGGATTACGACGGTTTCGTCATCGCGCACGGAACTGATACGATGGCGTACACCGCGGCGGCGCTTTCCTATATGATTCAGAATTCGGAAAAGCCGATCGTCATCACCGGAGCACAGCGGCCGATCAATTTGGATATCACGGATGCAAAGACAAACCTGTCCGACAGCTTTTATTACGCCTGTGATGATGCATCCCAGGGTGTGCAGATTGTGTTCGACGGAAAAGTCATCGCGGGAACGCGCGCGAAGAAGGTGCGGACGAAGAGCTACAATGCCTTTTCCAGCATCGATTTCCCGTACCTTGCGGTAATACAGGACCGCCGGATTCTGCGGTATCTGCCGATGCTGCCGTATGAAAAGCCGGTTCGTTTTTATGAAAACTTAGGCGATAACGTTTTTCTCTTGAAACTGATCCCGGGAATCAGCCCGGTATTGCTTCCGGCGATTTTTGAGCACTACGATGCGATCATTGTGGAGAGCTTCGGTGTCGGCGGTATTCCGGCGAGCATCAAGGAGCCGTTTTACGAGCTCTGCCAGAAGTACCCGGAAAAACTCATCATCATGTGTACCCAGGTTTCTCACGAGGGAAGCGATATGACCGTCTATGAAGTCGGCCATGAGATGAAAACCCTGTGCAACATTCTCGAGTCATACGATATGACCCCGGAGGCAGTCGCAACTAAAACCATGTGGCTTCTCGGCAACCGTCCGGATGATCATGAGAGCCGGGAAAAAGCATTCTATAAACCGATCAACTACGATACGGTCTGGAAATAAGAAAAAGAAAGACGCAAAGAGGCTGTCACGGTCCGCAGGAAAGAAATGTTTCTGCTGGCTGTGAACGCCTCTTTTTCTTTTTGAGGAAAAAGAAATTTTCCACAAAATTTTCAGACAGTACGGACGCAAAATTGGTTTTTATTGGAAGAATTGTGCAAATTTCATAGAAAAATCAGAAGCGGGTTGACATCTTTTGAACATTTTAGTAGAATTGAGTTCATGATGCAGTGCGGAAAACGGCGGATTTTGGATGACGAATCCAACCGCTGGTTACAGTTACAATATATGTGTGAACGATAACGATTTCGGAGGTGCATGCATGAAACGGTTAAGGTTTACAGCAGATATGACAAAAGAACAGAAGCGAAACACCGTTGAGGCGGCGCTGCTTCTTGGTTTCCAGGCAGAGACGGCAGTGTTTCCTGTTGCAGCCGCGGATGGAGAAATCCCGGTACCGGAAACAAAAGAAGAATTCCGGAAGCTGTGGAAGAAAACAGCAGATGCAGCCCCGGAGGGGTATGAGGCGGCTTCGGACCACATCGGGCCGGTTTACGACCTGGATTTCCGGGAAAAAACAGGATTGGAAAAAATGTTCCAAAAAGGTCCGTTTTTAAAAGATCAGAATCACGATTTCCTCCCGGATGCACTCGATGTAAAACTGGTGCTTCCAGAGGACGCAAGCGATGCTATGTTTCTTGCAGCGTGTGATCTGGCATACCGTTTCGGGATGGAGACGACAGGATACGAAGGAACCATTCTTGCCGGGGCGGGTTACAAGGGAAATCAGATTATTTTTGAAAAAGCAGATCAGACAGAACTGGTCCTTGGAGAGACAGACTGTGACGGCGTAAAAGTGTATCTGCACGGAGACGGCGAAGCACTGACCGCATTCACCGCCCGCCTCTGCAATACATTTCCAAAGATCTGCGGTGAGAGAAGCTGGAAAGATCTCCTGATGGACATGGTGGATGATTTTATCCTACGCGGAGAGGACGGCCAGCTTGCCGAACTGAAAGCTTTACAGGAAAAAGAAAGCGGCGCCTATGCGGTTTACGGATCGCCGCGCTGGAGCGAAGAGCAGAAAAAAGAGGCCGGAGATGCAGAAGTTTACAATTACAAATCCGGTCAGAAAATGTACGAGAAAGTATATGAATTCCCGTGGGAGGTCGAAGTATTTGAAGAACTTCTGGAAACGGAAGTCTATCCGAAACTCAAAGAGGGAAGCACCGTAAAAATCACCGGAGCAGTCAGCGAGACCGAGAGCGTGCGCCGGAAGATGTGCGAAGCGATCGATGCAAAAATCCGCGAAGCAGGCGCTGTGCCGGAACAGACAACGATTTACTGTGCCTACAAACAGGGCTATTCCTGGCTGGCAGAAGAGATGCTTCCGCGTCTGAAAGAGGCCGGAGCCGATACGGTTACCGTTTATTTCAAACCGTTTCTCCCAGAAGGCCAGACGGAATGGAATGATGAAAACGGAGCCATTCCGTCTTACCACAACCTGAGTGCCGAGACGCCGGACAAATGGTACGACCTACCGATCCGTTATCTGCAGGAGCTGTACCCGATCGAGGATCTTCTGGTAAAAGAGCTCGGTATCGAGAGAAAAAATGTCGTATTCAAAGCCTATGAGGGAGAAGATGACATCACATATCTCTGCCAGGGAAGCAAAGAAAACAGCGTCTGCTGTGAGGATGCGTACAAGGCCGCGTGGTCGGAGCGTCCGTATATGAATGAATACCCGCAGATGGGAAAAGTTCACCCGTCGACCGGTTATATAAAAGCAGAAGTAAATGGCAAGACCATTCTTGACAAAAAAGTCCGCACCGATCTGGAAGAAATCTGGGATGTCTACCAGAGCGAAGTCCTTCCGGACTGCCGCCGCTATATCGAGGAAAAAACGGGCGGAACCGTTGCGGAGGAGATGCAGCCGTTCTTCCACGAACTGAGAATGGACATTACGGTAAGCGAGCCGGACGAGCCGACCGGTTCCCGTGAGGATCTGATCTCATCGCTTGATGCACTCCATGAGGACATGTATTTTGTGGGCGGTGATTATTTTAAAAATTACGGCATTCAGAAAGCCGGCGTGATGCTGGATGCACCGGGCCTGATTCTGCCGGTGATCCATCAGAAAGAGGGCCGTCCGGTCTTTCGCGTTACGCTGACAGAGCCGTTAAAAGATGCGGCATGCATCACAAAAGACGGAGAGACCGCTGCCGCAGAGAGAAAACGAAGTGAAGTCGAAACCTGGATTTCCGCAGTTTCGTGGGAAAACGGAGAGCTGAATTTCCATATCACAGTGAAAGGCGCAGCAGAGGCTACCGTAAAAGCATACGCAGCGCTGTGGTCGAAAGGTGTTCTTGAAAAATGCAGCTGTGTTCCTGCGGAAACAGCGCTTGTCTTTGAAACAGAAAGCGGCGCATCGTACGCGGCACAGACCCCGGAGCGGGAAGAAAGGCCAAAGGCGAAACAGATCGAGAACATCAACCTGCATGAGCACGAACTGATCGGATACGATACGTATCGGGAGATCATTGAGGAGCTGAAAGAAGTTCCGGGTATCGAGGTCTTCCGGATTGCCGTTTCCTATACAGGCCGCGAGCTCTATGCAGTCTGGCTGAAACCGGAGTACGAGGGATATCTGTCGCTGACAAAGCGTCTGGCGAGAGTGCCGAGCGAGGTGATCAATGCAAGACACCATGCAAACGAGGTTGCCTCAACGAATGCATCGTTTATGCTGCTGAAGAAACTTTTAACAGAAGATGTTTACAAAGAGCTGCCGGATAAGCTGAATCTGATCCTGATCCCGATGGAAAACGTGGACGGTGCAGCGATTCACTACGAACTGCAGAAGGAGCATCCGACGTGGAAATTCCATGTGGCGCGGTTCAATTCTCTTGGAAAAGAGTTTTACCGTCATTATTTCCAGCAGGATACGATTCACAGCGAAGCGATGGGCATCAGCCGGATTTACGAGAAATATGCACCGGATATGATGGTGGATAACCACGGTGTGCCAAGCCACGAATGGGAGCAGCAGTTTTCTGGTTATACCTCCCCGTCCTACAAAGGTTTCTGGCTTCCGAGATCGCTCTTATATGGTTATTTCTGGTATGTAATGAATCCGGAATACAAAGGAAACTATGATGTGAATAAGGTCATGGAGGATGTGATCGCAGACAAGATTGCAGCGTATCCGGAGATGAAAGCACTGAACCAGGAGTGGAGTGCACAGTTTGAAAAATATGCCCATGCGTGGATGCCGAAACTGTTTCCGGCCAATTATTATAAAGAAATGATCAATTACTGGATTCCGTATGAATCGAATCCGGCGCATGGATATTCGTCGATCCGCTATCCGTGGATTACAACCGTCGCTTATACGAGCGAGGTTGCGGATGAAACGGCACAGGGAGAATACCTGAACCTGTGTGCGCGGGCTCATGTGGCGCACGATGAAGTGACAATACAGATGCTCATGGAGGCGCGGAACGTTATGGACTGCCGCTTTACCGAGCAGGATGGAACGATTTTGACCAGCTACATACGAAAGAGACCGATGATTGTCTCTAGGTAACTGGAAGAAATACAGGATACAGGGGTGTGAAAGCACGAGCGTGCGGAGCAGTCTGTATCCAAAAAAACTACATTTTATTTAAGGAGGAGTTTAGGTATGGAACTCATCAAATTACTTGGCGTGTTAATCGTTATCGTCGGATTCGCGCTGAAACTGGATTCAATCCTCATCATTTTCCTGGCGCTGATTACGACAGGGATCGTTGGCGGCCTTGGCGTCGGCGGTCTTCTTGAGACCATCGGAACCAACTTCGTAGCGAACCGAAGCATGGCGATCTTCATGATGATCCTGCTCGTTACTGGTACGCTTGAAAGAAACGGTCTTCGTGAAGCAGCAGCAAACCTGATTAAGAAAGTTAAGAGTGCAACAGCCGGCAAGCTGATCGCTGTATACGGCGTATTAAATGGCCTGTTCGGTGCATTCAACGTAGGATTCGGCGGTGTTGCCGGATTCGTCCGTCCGGTTCTTCTTCCGATGGCAGAAGGTGCGATCAAGAACAAAGAAGGTACCGTAAACGAAGAGCACTTAGAAGAAGTCAAAGGACTTGCAGCAGCAATGCAGAACTTCACCTGGTTCTTCTTCCAGGTTCTGTTTGTCGGCGGTGCCGGTGGAATTCTGGTACAGACGACACTTGCCGGTCTTGGCTATGAAGTAAGCCTGATTGACCTTGCGGCAGTTGAAATTCCGGTTGCATTATTCTCACTGGTTGTTTCCTGTGCCTATATCATTGTAAAAGACAATCGGATTTCGAAAAAATACTATGAAAAATCAGCCGGCAAAAAGGCACAGAAATAGGAGGAACACTAGATGAGCGCATTAAAAGTTATACAGGTTCCAGCCGCATTTAATACGGCCGGATTAAATATTGTATGGATTCTCGTTGGCCTGATTGCAATCTACGCGGGCATTAAAAACCTTCTGGATGAAGAAAATCCGTCCAGAATCGGAACAGCCATTTTCTGGTGTTCGTTCGGTATTGTTACAGCACTTGGCACCTGGCTTCCGGCCAAGGTTTCCGGTGTCCTTGTTATTATTATGTGTCTGCCGCCGATCTTCAAGAAAGTAAAGGTTGGAAAAACAAACGCACCGGAAAAAGCACACACCGAAGCACAGTTTAAGAAGATTGGAATGAAGATTTTCGTTCCGGCATTCTGTGTTGCTGTATTTTCCCTTGCTTTTTCACTGTTCTCCAATATGAGCTCCATGATCGCGATTACACTTGGTGTTCTCGTAGCCATTATTTTCCTGGTTGCATATGACTCGAAAGAGAACAAACCGCAGGTTTTCCTGAAAGATTCCGAGCGTTTCCTTTCCCTTACAGGACCGCTCAGTATGCTGCCGCAGCTGCTTGGCTGCCTGGGCGGTGTCTTTACTGCAGCCGGTGTTGGTGAGGTTATTGCACAGATCGTAGAGAAAGTTGTTCCGAAAGGAAATGTTAATATTGGTATCATCGTTTATGCCGTTGGTATGGTACTGTTCACCATGATCATGGGTAATGCATTTGCAGCCATCACCGTTATGACGGTTGGTATCGGTGCTCCGTTCGTACTGGCATACGGTGCAAATCCGGTAGTCATCGGTATGATCGCACTGACCTGCGGTTACTGCGGAACCTTAATGACTCCGATGGCAGCAAACTTCAATATCGTACCGGTTGCAATCCTGAATATGAAGGACCGCTGGGGTGTAATCAAAAATCAGGTGCTGGTTGGATTAATTATGCTTGTATTCCAGATCTGTTATATGATAGTATTAAAGTAAATCGTCAGGACAGACTAACTAAGGTCATCGTATTTTCCGAAAGGGAAGGGCGGTGGCCTTAACGTCCGTAAAATGGTCGACTAGATATGACAGGAGAAGGAAGAGAAACAAATGACACCGAACATGGAACGGGGGGCCCGGATCATCATCCACGAATGGGTAAGAGTAAAAGCGTGGGATAAAGTACTGATTGTGACATCAAAGGAGCATCAGGCGGAGGCGAAAGCGCTGGAAATGCAGGCGCGGAAAAAAGCGCGGTCCGTCAACACACTGATTGTTGAAAATAAAGGACGCCATGTGGGCATCTTTTTCGACGATAACGAGGCGGTCTTTGATCCCTACACTGCGATCATTGCAGCGACCGAGTATTCGCTTGTGACAACAAAAGCAGCGAAGCGTGCGATTCAGAAGCACAAAAAGTTTCTGTCGCTTCCGCTTTCGACGAACGACGGAAGAAGTCTTCTGGAGTTCGATTTCCTTTTGATGGACACGAAAAAGAGCCGCATGATGGCAAAGCTGTTTATGAAGTATCTCCGTTCATCCGGCAAAGTGCATGTGACGACACCGGCAGGAACGGATATGATGTTCTACAAAGAGAACCGCAATCCGGGATTTTTCAACGGCGTATTAAGAGACGGAAAAGGCTATTCGTCCTCAAGTATTGAGGTCTATGTGCCGATCGAGGAGACAAAGACAGAGGGCATTATGGTGCTCGACGGATCGCTGGGATACATCGGACGAGCCGATGAGCCGACGAGAATCATCTTCAAGGGCGGCAGAATCGTCGATATCGAGGAGACACCGACAGGCATCCGCTTAAAGAAGTACATGGAGGAATATTTCGATCCACGGATTTATATCGCAGGAGAGCTTGGCATCGGACTGAATTCGTGCTCGAACTGCCTCGGCAACTGCTACATTGAGGATGAATCCGCGTATGGAACCTTCCACGTAGGGCTTGGACGCAATATCGCGCTCGGCGGCGTGCAGAATGCGAAAGGCCACTTCGACCTGGTCTGCCGGGAACCCGATATTTTTACCGATAACCGTCAGATTATGGACCGGGGAAAGATTATTGCACCCGAGCCTGTGTTATACTAAAGGACAGAACCAGGAGACAAAAATTAAGAGACAAAAGGAGAAAAGACGATGAAAGTTTTATTAACAGGATTTGACCCATTTGGAGGAGAGAGCGTGAACCCGGCATTCGAGGCTATCAAACTTCTGCCGGATACCATCGCCGGAGCAGAGATCGTAAAAGTTGAGATCCCGACCGAGTTTACCAGAAGTATTTCCTGTGTGGAAGCAGCCATCAAAGAGCACAATCCGGATGTTGTCATCGATGTCGGACAGGCAGGCGGACGCGCATGCGTAACCGTAGAGAAAGTCGGCATCAACCTTGCAGACGCAAGAATCCCGGACAACGCCGGAGAGCAGCCGTCCGATGAACCGCTGCAGGCAGACGGCCCGACCGCATACTTTGCAACGATTCCGGTCAAAGCAATGGTTCAGAACGTCCGCGAACACGGCCTTCCGTGCCACGTATCCTTCACCGCAGGCACCTACGTATGCAACTGCGTCATGTACAATGTGCTTCACCTGTGCGCAACGAAATATCCGAACATCCGCGCAGGTTTCATCCACGTACCGTTCGCATGCGAGCAGGTAGTCGGAAAAGCAAGCACCATGGCAAGCATGCCGCTGGAAACGATTGCAAAATCTCTGGAATACTGCATCGAGGCAGTCGTAACCAACAAAGAAGAAGTAAAAGAAGCAATGGGAACTACCCACTAAAACAGACTTTCAGACCGTCGTACCGGAATTTTGGTGCGGCGGTCTGCTTTTTTTGCTATTTTCTCTTTTGCAAACCATATCTTTTGTGATACAATAAGATTCGTCAGAATTTTTATGCGAAAGGAACGAAAGAAAGAAAATGGAACAGGGTAAAATTTTTAAATTTCATAATGACCTTGATACAGACCAGATCATCGCATCCCAGTATCTGCTTCTGCCGAATCTGGATGAGATGAAAGGTCATGCGTTTGAATCGTTAGATCCGGACTTTGCAAAAAAAGTAAAACCGGGAGATTTTGTCGTAGGAGGAGAAAACTTCGGCTGCGGTTCTTCAAGAGAGCAGGCACCAGGCGTCTTAAAAGCACTCGGCGTGCAGGCCGTCATCGCAAAATCCTTCGCCAGAATCTTTTTCCGCAATGCCATCAACATCGGTCTGCCGGCGATTGTCTGTAAAGACCTGCCGGATGCCGTAGAAGACGGGGACACCATGGTCCTCCATATGTCCGAGGGAACCGCAGAGGTGAACGGCAAAACGTACACCTGCACCAAACTGCCGGAATATATGCAGAATATACTGAATCAGGGAGGCTTGATTGCCTCTTTGAACCGCGAGGAGGAGTAAGAACCATGGGAATGACAATTGCAGAGAAAATTATCGCCGCTGCAGCCGGCGTTCCGGAAGTAAAGCCGGGAGATATCCACACCGTAACACTGGATCGTCTGATGAGCAACGACGGAACCACCCATCTGACGGTTGATATGTACCGCAACAAATTAAACCACCCGCACATTGCGGATCCGAAAAAGCTCGTTTTCATCGTTGACCACAACGTGCCGTCCGACAGCCCGAAAACAGCAGCATCCCAGAAAAAGATGCGTGATTTTGCAAGAGAGAACAACATTGACTTCTGGGAAGGAAAAGGTGTATGCCATCAGGTGATGATCGAGAACTATGTCCGCCCGGGCGAGCTGATCTTTGGCGCTGACAGCCATACCTGTTCTTACGGAGCACTCGGCGCATTCGGAACCGGTGTCGGCTGTACCGATTTCCTGTACGGCATGGTAACGGGAACTTCCTGGGTACTCGTACCGGAAAGCGTAAAATTCAATCTTGTAGGAAAACTGCCGGAGGGCGTTTATGCGAGAGACCTGATCCTCACCATCATCGGCGAGGTCGGCGCAAACGGATGCAACTACCAGGTGATGGAGTTTACCGGTGAGGGTGCAAAGACTTTAAGCATCAGCGACCGTATGGCACTTTGCAACATGGCAGTTGAGGCCGGCGCCAAGACCGGTATCTTTGAGGCAGATGAGAAAGCTATCGAGTACCTGAAGGAGCACGGAAGAGAGCCAAAAGAAATCTTCCACAGCGATCCGGACGCAAAATACGTCAGAGAGTACACCTTTGACCTTTCCAAAGTCCGTCCGGTTGTTGCAAAACCGGATTTCGTAGACCGCGTTGTTCCGGCAGAAGAGACCTGCGGAACGCCGATCAATGAAGCATTCCTTGGATCCTGCAACAACGGAAGAATCGAAGATCTCCGCGTCGGCGCAGAGATCATCCGCGGAAAGAAAGTTGCAGAGGGCGTCCGTTTCCTCGTTGTTCCGGCAAGCCAGACGATCTACCGCCAGGCATTAAAAGAAGGCATCATCGACACCTTCATGGAGGCCGGAGCCATCGTCATGAACCCGAACTGCAGCGTCTGCTGGGGAAGCTGCCAGGGTGTCATCGGCGAGAACGAAGTGCTGATCAGCACTGGAACCCGTAACTTCAAGGGACGTGCCGGTCATCCAAGCTCCAAAGTATACCTGGGATCCGCTGCTACGGTAACCGCATCCGCGATTGCCGGAAAGATTGCGACGGCAGATCAGATCTGACCATTTTCTTTGAGGGATACATAATATTTTTGGGAGAATAAACATATGGAAGCATTTACAGGAAAAGTATGGGTGCTTGGAGACGATATTGATACCGATATCATTATCCCGACCGAGTATCTTGCTTTAAAGACAATTGACGATATGAAACAGTACGGCTTTTCCCCGCTCCGCCCGGAACTGGCCGGACAGATTGAAAAGGGCGACATCATCGTGGCAGGAAAGAACTTCGGCTGCGGCTCCTCGAGAGAGCAGGCACCGGAGATCATCAAGGCGCTCGGCATTTCCTGCGTTATCGCGAAATCCTTTGCTCGGATCTTTTTCCGCAACTCCATCAATAACGGCCTTCTTCTGATCGAGCAGCCGGATCTGCACGACGATATCAAAGAGGGCGACACCATCACCGTCAAGATGAATGAGCATGTCGATTACAACGGAAAAACATACCCGATCGCAGCTCTGCCGGAGAACCTGATGGATATCATTCAGGCAGGCGGCCTGGTAAAGGCAATGCGCAAGCGCAACGGACTGGACTAAGAGCGGGACTAATTGTTAAGTAACCAAAAACATAGAAATATGCATTCAAATATAGATAAGAGTGGACACATGAAGTCTCTTATCTATAGCTTAACAATAGGTCTCAAGCCTAAGTG
>UMLD01007811.1_pt1 | contig 36107 bp, 28 predicted proteins | sample 1966491 | NCBI WGS metagenome assembly UMLD01 (sample SAMEA4836191, study PRJEB28245) | human gut metagenome | biome: gut microbiome; material: fecal sample | place: Denmark | collected 2008
GCCGGCCCACGACCCCAACGATTACGCTATGGGCCAGGCCCACGACCTGCCGCAGATCAACATCTTTGACGAGCACGCGGTGGTCGTCGAGGGCTACGGCGAGTTCACCGGCATGAATCGCGACGAGTGCCGCGAGGCCGTCATCAAGTGGTTCGAGGAGCACGACCTGCTCGATCACGTCGAGGACCTCGATCACTCCGTCATGCACTGCTACCGCTGCGACGCCGCGCTGGAGCCGTGGCTTTCCGAGCAGTGGTTTGTGGCCGTCGACAAGCTCAAGGGGCCGGCGCTCGACGCCGTCAACTCCGGCAAGGTGACCTTCCACCCCGCGCGCTGGACGCAGACCTATACCACCTGGATGGAAAACCTCAAGGACTGGTGCATCAGCCGCCAGCTTTGGTGGGGCCACCGCATCCCCGTGTTCTACTGCGAGGACTGCGGCTGGGAGGACGCCCTTACCGAGGACACCGACGTGTGCCCCAAGTGCGGCGGCCATCACGTGCATCAGGACGAGAACGTGCTGGACACCTGGTTCAGCTCGCAGCTGTGGACCTTCGCCACGCAGGGCTGGCCGCAAAAGCCGGAGCTGCTCGAGGGACATCACCCCACGACGGCGCTCGTCACCGCGCGTGACATCATCGCGCTGTGGGTCGCCCGCATGGTCATGAGCTCGCTGTACTTCCTGGACGAGGTGCCGTTTAAGGACGTCGTCATCTATCCGACGATTCTGGCCAAGGATGGCAGCCGCATGTCCAAGTCCAAGGGCAACGGCGTAGACCCCATGGACCTCATCGGTATGTACGGCGCCGACGCCATGCGCTTCAACCTGCTGACGCTGTGCACCAACAACCAGGACGTCAAGTTCGACGCGAACATCGACAAGAAGACCAAGAAGCTCATCGACAGCCCGCGCACCGAGCAGGCCAAGTCGTTTGTGACCAAGATCTGGAACGCCAGCCGCTTCCTGCTTATGAACATGGAGGGTTACACGCCCGGCGAGCCCGTCGTGGAGACGCCGGCCGACGCTTGGATGTTCAGCCGCCTGGCCAAGGCCGTCAAAATGGTCACCGAGGGCATCGAGAACTACACCTTTGGCGATATGGCCCGCGGCGTGCAGCAGTTCTTCTGGAACGAGGTCTGCGACTGGTACGTCGAGGTCACCAAGGCCCGCCTGAAGGGCGAGGGTCGTCTGCAAGCGCAGCGCAACCTGATCTTTGTGCTCGATACCTCCATTCGCCTGATGCACCCGCTCATGCCGTTTGTCACCGAGGAGATCTGGGACAACATGCCGGCAAGCGTGCTCGACCTGGACGCCGAGGGCAACGTGGATCGCGCCGAGGCGCTCATGATCGCCAAGTGGCCCGAGCCCGCCGACTACGCCAAGTATGTCGACGAGCCCGCCGAGCGCGCGTTTGAGCTGTGCCGTACCGTCGTGTCTGCCGCTCGCGCCACCCGTTCGCGTTATCGCTTGAGCCCCAAGGCCGAGCTCGACGTGGTTGTGCGTGCCGGTGCCGAGGACATCGAGAAGCTCGAGAGCCTGCGCTCCACGATTGAGCCGCTGGCGAACACCGCCTCGCTGGTCATGGGTACCGACGTCGAGAAGCCGGCTGCGAGCATTGCCGTGGTCGATAGCGGCGTCGAGGTCTTTGTGGTGCTCGAAGGCAAGGTTGATCTTTCGGCCGAGAAGGCGCGTTTGGAGAAGGAGATCGCCACGGCTCAGAAGGAGCTCGCCGGCTGTGAGAAGACGCTTGCCAACGAGGGCTTTGTGGCCAAGGCCGCGCCTGCGGTGGTCCAGAAGAAGAGGGACCGTGCAGCTGAGCTCAAGGAGATCCTGGCGGCGCTGACTGCTCAGGTTGCTGACTTCTCGTAAGCGTTACTGGGGGACGCGGTTTGGGGCATTGCTCGCTACTGCGGACAGTCCTGCTCGCACGAAGGCCACATTAAGTGGCCTTCGGCTCGTGCGGAACTTGTATCGAGCAAAGCCCCAAACCGCTCCCATGGCGGTTACGGAGGCGTCCGCTGCCTGGTGGGGCCACTTGGTTGTGGCCTTGAGGTCGCTGCAAAGCGGTATTTGGCTGATATTTTGTATGGGAGGGACTCGTTGTTGATTCGGGCCTCTTTTTATGTTGAGGGGACTTTGGGTTATGGCTAAGCGTTCTGGGTCGTATGTCGTTCCTTTCTCGTTTGAGTTGCTTTCGTTTGGTGAGGCTGTTGGGCTTGCTGCTGATACGGGGCGGATTTCTGGGGATGCTGGGCCTCTGCTTGAGACGGTTGTCGATATGCTCGATGAGCTGGGGCGTCCGGACGAGTATTTCGATTGCATTCAGGTTGCCGGTACCAATGGCAAGACTTCGACCACGCGTTTTTCGGCTGCCATTCTTCGTGGTGAGGGACTCAAGACCGCGCTGTATACGTCGCCGCAGCTGGTGCGCTATCCCGAGCGCATGGAGGTTGATGGGTGCGTTGTGAGCGATGAGGCGTTTGCCCGCGGTGTTTCTGCTGCTGTTGAGGCGGGCCGTCGCGTGAATGCCCGTCGTGTGGCGGCGGGGGAGCGTGCCTATTCCATCACACCGTTTGACCTGTTGACGGCTGCCGCGCTTGTGGTGTTTGCCGAGGCTCGCGTGGATGTCGCCGTGCTCGAGGTCGGCATGGGCGGCCGTTGGGACGCCACGAGCGCGACCGATCCCGTTGCCGTTGCCATCACGGGCATCGGGCTCGACCACACGCGTATTCTGGGCGATACGCTCGAGGCGATTGCGGGGGAGAAGGCTGCGGTTATTAAGCCTGGGCGCCTGGTTGTTTTGGGCGAGGGTACGCATGAGCCGAGTGTTCAGCGCGTGATGGATGCGCGCTGTCGCGAGTGCGGCGTCGTGCCGCTCGTGGTGAACCATGCCACGACCAAGGCGCCGGCGCATGTGGGCGATACGGTGGAGTTTAGCTGCACCACGCCGCGCGCCATCTATACGTCGAGCATGGTTAAGCCGGCGTATCAGCCGCAGAATGCCGCGTGCGCGATCATGCTGTGCGAGGGGTATCTGGGCCGCGAGCTCGACCACGAGGCGCTCGATGCTTCGCTTATGGGCTGCCCCACGCCGGGTCGCTTTGATGTGCTGGGAACCGACCCGCTCAAGCTGATCGACGCCTGTCATAACCCTCAGAGCTGCGAGAACTTTGTGAGCGCGCTGGACGAGATCGATCCGTTCGTGGAGAACCGCCCCACGCTGCTGTGTGCCGCGCTGGCAGACAAGGACGTGGCGGGCATCGTCGACGTGCTGATTCCGGCCTTCCCGCGCGTGGTCGTGACCCAGACCGATTCCGATCGCGCCCTGCCGGCAGAGGAGCTCGCCGGCCTCGTTGATGCCGATAAGCTCACGGGCGTATACCCCAGCGTTTCCGAGGCCCTTGCAGCTTTCAAGGCCGCGGGCGAGCCCTTCGTAGCAGCCGGCACCATCACCCTAGCCGGCGAAGTAGCCGGCCTGCTCCGCTAACCCATCCCCTCATCAGTTGCGGTGAAATACGGACTGTTTTACAAGCCAGAAGCCTCAAACAGTCCGTATATCACCGCAACTCAAAAGCAGCCAATTTGGGACGGGGCTTTTTTAGCTGCCCTGTGCCCCGAGTTGACTCGCTTGCCACGAAATGGGCCTATTTACTACGTTTGACCGGCAACCCTCGACCATACCGAGAATTGCGAAGTCAAAACTGCAGGTAGAGGGCCTGCCATTTTTCAAAAAAGACCCGCATGGTCGACCCATGCGGGTTAAACGTAGTAGATAGCTCGTTTTCGTGGCGCGGCGTAATCGCAATGTGACAAAGGGGCTGTCCCTTTGTCACATTGGCTAGTCTAGGCGGACTGGATCGTGGGGGTAGGCGTTGAGAATCTCGACGCCGGTCTCGGTAACCAGGGCCAAGTCCTCGATGCGGACGCCGGTGCGGCCGGGGAGGTAGATGCCCGGCTCGATGGAGAACGTCATGCCCGGCTCCACGACCTGCTCGTTGACGAGTGAAACGTCGCCCGGCTCGTGGTCTTGCAGGCCGATCGAGTGTCCCAGGCGATGCGTAAAGTACTGCCCATAGCCCGCATCCTCAATCACGTCGCGTGCGGCGCGGTCCAGGTCACACATGCGCACGCCCGGTGCGATGAGCGCCTCGGCGGCCTCGTTGGCACGGCGCACGATGTCGTAGATGCGCGTCGTCTCCTCGTCCGGCTCGCCCCAAAAGAACGTGCGCGTCATATCCGAGCAGTAGTTGCAGCGTCGCCCGCCAATGTCGAACAGCACCACGTCGCCGCGCTTGAGCACGGTTTCGTCGGGTTCGTGGTGCGGGTCGCCGGCATTGGCGCCAAAACTTACGATGGGCGGAAAGCTAAAGCCCTCGCAGCCGTGCTTGCGATACAGTCCGAGCATCTGGTCGGCAATTTCGCGCTCCGTCACGCCTTCGTGGACGAGCTTGATGGCGTCGGCCGTCACGGCGTCGTTGGCGGCTGAGGACACGCGCATGAGCTCCTGCTCCGCGGCATCCTTGTGGGTGCGTGCGGCGGTGACGGCAAAGTCGCCCAGGAAAAACTCGCTGGCGGCGTGGCGCTCCATGAGCGGCATCAAAAAGCCGGAGCGCATGACGGTGTCGATGCCGAGTGGTTTGGTCGGATTGACCTCGCGAGCAATGGCGTCTGCCACGACGTCGGTATCGGTGTGATAGGCCACGCGGGCATTGTCATACTTGGGCAGCTGATGCAGGGCGTTGACCAAGATCACGGGCTCGCAATCGCGCGCGAGCAGCACGCCACAAAAACGCTCGAACATATCGGCATAAAAGCCGGTCAGATAGTAGATTGACCACGGGTCGTTTACGAGCAGCTGTGCGCCGGGGTGCTGAGCCTCGAGCGCATCGAGCACGCGCGCCACACGCTGGTCATCGACATGTGCCATACATCGTCCTTTCGCTAGGTTGCCACCATGGTATCCCCAATGCCAAGGTAGTCAATTTGGGACGGGGCTATTTTAGCTGCGTAAAACTTGCGGAATGATTTTTCTGGGACGGGGATTAATTAATCATTGGGTGCAGAATGATTATTTAATCCCCGTCCCAGAAAAATCATTTGAGCGAGCTGACAGGTAAAAGTAATTAATATGGCCCCGTCCCAAATGGGCTGGTTTCAAAAGTATGGCGGATTACGGGGCTGGACCTGTGTTGCTTGACCATGGGAAAAATCGCGAAATTAAAACCGCAGGTAGACGGCTTATCAAAAATCGAAAATTGCCGGTATGGATGGGGGTCTGCTATTCAGCCCCGTAATCCGGCACAGTTTTGAAATGGCACTAAAGTAGGCACAGGCTAAATACCGATTCCAAGGATAGTTGCGGTGGAATAGTCCCTGGATTCCGGGGTATTGGCGGAAATCAGGAACTATTTCACCGCAATTGAGGAGGGGCGGGGTGGATGGCGGGGTAGCTAAAAGAGCCCCGTCCTAAATTAGCTGCCTAGGCCGGGTCGATGTCCATGCTGGCGATTAGGTTGATGTTGGTGTTGAGGAGGTTCTCCAGCACGACGTCGCCCATGCGGATGGGGGCTTTGACCACTAGTCCGCGGATGAGGGCCATGGCTTGGGCGTGGAGTTCTAGCGGGATGGCTTCGGCCGTGCGCACGGGCAGCAGCGCCTCATCGCCGCCGGATACGGCCACGGTGGTGGTGAGTACGCGCATGGGGCAGGTGAGCTCCTGATGTGCGAATTTATCGCCGCGCGGGCAGTTGTTGCCGGTTACGGAGCGCACTTCCGCCACGGTGCCATTGGCGTCGCGCTCCACCTTTACGGTCAGGAGGCATTCGGATGGGCAGGTCGTGCAGTTGAACTGCAGCGTTTCGATCGCGTTATCGCTCATAGTCTATGCCTTCTCGACGGGCTCGACGGACAGGACAATTTCGCTAGCAACAAGGTCGAGTGCGCGCTGAATCACCTTTGCTGGCAGCGGGAAGCTTTCCATTACGCTCGGCTTAAACGCGCGGACCTTGTCGGCGAACAGTTCCTCGCCGTCGGCCAAGACCCTCACGCGGGCGGCGTCGACGGGTCGGCGCACGCGGAAGTTGAGCTTGGTGAGCGCCACAGCCGCAATGCGCCCCGGCAGCGCGTATCCCGCAATGCCGGCAGGGGAGACGGTGAGCTCGCAGTCCGGAACGGCGCCTGCGCCGGTCCCCAGCGCGTACGCCGCTGCAGCTGCGCCAGCCCTCTCGGACTCGCTCGTCACGTTATCGGCCAGGTCGTGCACGTGCAGCACGTTGCCGCAGGCAAAGATGCCCGGCACGCCCGTCTGCAGGCTCTGGTCCACCACGGCGCCGCGCGTGCGTGGGTCAAGCTCAACGCCCGCGCCCACCGAAAGCTCGTTTTCGGGAATCAGGCCCACCGAAAGCAGCAGCGTGTCGCACGGAACAACGCGCTCGGTCGCCGGAATGGGCGCCAGGTGCTCGTTAACCTGGCTCACCTCGATGGCCTCCACGCGGTCGTGGCCGATCACGCGTGTGACGGTGGTGGACAGGTGCAGCGGAATGCCAAAGTCGTCCAGGCAGTTCTTGACGTTGCGGCGCAGACCGTTGGCGTACGGCATGAGCTCGTACACGCCCTCGACCGAAATCCCCTCGAGCGTGCAGCGACGTGCCATGATCAGCCCGATATCGCCTGAACCCAAAATGACGGCGCGCGAGCCGGGCTTGAGGTTTTCGATATTGATGTATCGCTGCGCCAGGCCGGCCGTAAACACGCCGGCGGGACGACTGCCGGGGATCTTGATTTCGCTGCGCGTGCGCTCGCGGCACCCCATGGCAAGGACAACCGCGCGTCCGGTGAGCCGCAGCATGCCGGCAGGGCTCATGAGCGTGACGGTATGGACCGCGGTGTCTTCCGTAGGCTTGCCTGAATCAATCCCAATCACCATGCTGTCCAAGAACAGCGCAATGTCGGTTGCGTGCACCTGGTCGATAAAGCGCTGCGCGTACTCGGGACCGGTGAGCTCCTGCTTAAAGTGAGACAGGCCAAAGCCGGGGTGGATGCACTGGCGGAGGATGCCGCCCAGGTGCTGCTCGCGCTCCACGATGGCCACGCGTGCGCCTGCCTTATGCGCGGCCAGCGCGGCCGCCATGCCGGCAGGTCCGCCGCCGATAACGACCACGTCGAAGGTTTGCGTTTGTACGGCTTCCACGACGCCGCAATCAATCGCACTCGATTTGAATCCGCCATCCTAGCGCACCCCCTTCAAAGGGCCCTCTACCAGCCAGGAGCCGGCGTCCTCCAGTAATACCTCGCCGGGATCGCAGCCCAACTCGCGGGCAAGGATCGCAACCACGCGGCTCTGGCAAAAGCCGCTTTGGCACCGACCCATGCCGGCACGACAGCGGCGCTTGACGCCCTCGACCGAAACCGCGCCCGGCTGGCGTCGGATCGCGGCAACAATCTCGGCCTCGGGCACCGTCTCGCAGCGGCAGACAATCTGTCCCCACGCGGGGTCGGACTCGATCAGCTCCTCCTTGCGCGCAAGCGGTGTGCGGTCAAAGTCGTCCGGCGCACGGCGGACGGGATCCCAATCGGCTCGCTCGTGCAAAGCAACGCCCGCCTCACGCATCACAAGCTCCATACGCTCGGCAATGGCAGGCGCGCTCGCCACGCCCGGCGACTGAATGCCCGCTGCCTGAAACAGTCCAGGCACCACGGCCGACTGTCCAATAAAGAAGTCGTTCGTTCCCTGAATGACCGGACGCCCGCCGGCAAATGCGCGCACCACGCGGCGCGTATCCAGATCGGGCACCAGCTTGCGCGCGCCGGTCAGCAGCGCATTCACATCGCTCGCATAGGTCTGCGTGTCGCCCGGCTCGCGCACGGCGGCCGTGGCGGTAATCACGGTGTTGCCGTGCACGGTGCCCGTCACGATAACGCCCTTCGACACCGGCGTCGGCACGGGGTAGAGCGGCATGAGCGCGTGCGGCTCCTTGTCCAGCACCACGATGTTGCCCTGACGCCAGACCATCTGGAACTCCTCGGCGCCCGCCATATGCGAGATGTCGGCGGCGCCGTTGCCCGCGGCGTTGATCAGGTAGCGGCAGCGCACGTTGTCAGCGGGGGTCGCCAGCGTAAAGCGCGCGGCTCCGTCATCCGAGCCGGCAACTTCTATGGCCTCCACTGGCGCAGACCGCATAAACGTCACGCCGTTGGCCACGGCGTTCTCCAGCGCGGCGATGGCAACCTCAAACGGGTCGACAAACCCAGTCGAGGGGCACCACAACGCGCACGTTGCATTGGCACTGGCGCGCGGCTCTAATTCGTGGATGCGGTCGGGTCCGACGATCGACAGCTCGGGCACGCCGTTGGCATGGCCATTGCTTCGCAGCTGCTCCAGATGCGCGCGGTCCTCGTCGTTAAAGCCCAACACCATCGACCCGGTACGGCAAAACAAAAAGCCCAGCTCCTGCGCCCACGTACCGTACAGCTCGCAGCCACGGGCGTTGACCTGCGCCTTTACCGTGCCCGGCGCCGGATCGTAGCCGGCGTGCACCAGGCCGCCGTTGGCCTTCGACGCGCCCAGCGCAATATCGTTAGCCGCCTCGACCACGCAAATGGACAGTTCAAATCGCGCGAGCTGCCGCGCGATGGAGCATCCGGTGATGCCCGCGCCGACAATCGCGATATCAAACGTTTCTGTCACAGTGCCTCCCAGACGAGTTGACAGGCTGTCAATAAGACTATCCTACGGTCTGCACACCCCCAGCGCGGCGGCAATGCGGCGAACAGCCCCGCAACTCCCGCCAACGGCAGGCGAGAGGAGACCCGGCAACGTCGATAACCTCGTCTGCCGACAACTACGGCAACAGTTTGTCTCAATCTGTAACATCTGGGACTGTTTTTGCCGAGTTACTGTTACAGATTGAGATATTCGGTGCGGACGGCTTTCTTTGTCTCAATCTGTAACAGTTAGCTGATGATTTGGGTTCCAGATGTTACAGATCGAGACGTTAGTCTGGCGGCGCACCCGTTTGTCTCGATCTATAACATCTAGACCCGAATTCCGCTCCTAACTGTTACAGATTGAGATGTTTGTGTCCGCACCAGCCCCGTATCCAGCCGTGGTCCCATATAAACAAACCCCGTGGTAAACTTGACCGGACTGTTAATATTCCGAAAGGTACCCGTAATGTCCAAGTACATCTCCGAGCTTATGTCGCCGCAGCTTATGGGCGTCGTCTATGCCTTCGTTGGCTTTATCATCGCCCTGTATGTGCTGTCGGTCGTCTATGTGTTCATCGACGCTCGCCGCCGCGGCGCCAGCGCCTACGTGGCATGGGGCATCATCGCCCTCATCCCGTTTGTAGGCCTCATCGCCTACCTGGTCCTGCGCCCGCACTCCTACGCGTCCGATCGCGAGGAGCAGGAGCTGGACATGGCCCTGCGCGAGCGCCAGCTTGCCCAGTACGGCACCTGCCCGCAGTGCGGCGCGCCCATCGAGAAGGACTTCGTCGTCTGCCCGGTGTGCGACACCCAGGTTCGTAACGTGTGCCCCAGCTGCCATCGCCCGCTCGATGCGCACTGGAAGGTCTGCCCCTACTGCCGAACTCGCATCCAGTAACGCATCCATCGCCGGGCCGGCCGCAAGCCACGGGCACCGCGCACTACGCGCTAGCCGCATGCGCGCCCCGCAGCCCCGCCCCCACACGATGAAGCATGCGTAGAAAATCGCCCGCCGTGCCATTAAGGTGCGGCGGGCGCTTGTATACCAAGGCAACCTGCCTATAATGATGCAAGTCAAAACGCACGTATTTGCATCCGAGAGGAGAAAACATACCCATGAAGGCACTCTACAATGACGGTTCGGTGGCCGAGCTCCCGCAGGACGAGGTCACGCACGTCATCCGCCATTCCGCCGCGCACATCATGGCGCAGGCCATCAAGCGCCTGTACCCCCAGGCCGACTTTGCCTACGGCCCCGCGACCGACAACGGTTTTTACTACGACGTCGACCTGCCCGAGGGCGTCAAGATCAGCGAGGACGACTTCCCCGCGATCGAGGCCGAGATGAAGAAGATCGTCAAGGAGAACCTCAAGTTCTCCGTGTACGAGAAGCCCCGTGCCGAGGCCATCGCCCTTATGGAGGAGCGCGGCGAGAAGTACAAGGTCGAGCACATCGGCGACCTGGACGACGACGCCCGTATCACCTTCTACCAGCAGGGCGACTACATCGACATGTGCGTCGGCCCTCACATCTGCTACACCAAGGCCCTCAAGGCCTTTAAGCTCACCGGCGTCTCGGGCGCCTACTGGAAGGGCGATAAGGACAACAAGATGCTCACCCGCATCAACGGCGTTGCCTTTGCCACCAAGGAAGAGCTCGACGAGCACATGCACATGCTGGAGGAGGCCAAGAAGCGCGACCACCGCAAGATCGGCCGCGAGATGGACCTCTTTATGATGCGCGACGAGGCCCCTGGCTTCCCGTTCTTCCTGCCCAACGGCATGATCCTTAAGAACACGCTGCTGGACTACTGGCGCGAGATCCACCACAAGGCCGGCTACGTGGAGATCTCCACGCCGCTCATCATGAACAAGCAGCTGTGGAAGACCTCGGGCCACTGGGACCACTACAAGGACAACATGTACTCTACCGTTATTGACGATGAAGAGTACTGCATTAAGCCCATGAACTGCCCGGGCGGCGTGCTGGTGTACGCCTCCAAGCCGCACTCTTACCGCGAGCTGCCCATCCGCGCCGGCGAGATTGGCCTGGTGCACCGCCACGAGCTGCGCGGCGCCCTGCACGGTCTGTTCCGCGTGCGCTGCTTTAACCAGGACGACGCCCACCTGTTTGTGCGTCCCGACCAGCTGACCGACGAGATCGTGGGCGTGGTCAACCTCATCGACTCCGTGTACCAGAAGTTTGGCTTTAAGTACCACGTTGAGCTTTCCACCCGCCCCGAGGACTCCATGGGTTCTGACGAGGATTGGGCGCGCGCCGAGGAGGGCCTGCGCACCGCTCTGGAGCAGCTGCACATGGATTACGAGGTCAACGAGGGTGACGGCGCCTTCTACGGCCCCAAGATCGACTTCCACCTGGAGGACTCGCTCGGCCGTACCTGGCAGTGCGGTACCGTTCAGCTCGACTTCCAGATGCCGCTCAACTTTGACCTGGAGTACGTGGACGCCGACGGCACCAAGAAGCGCCCCATCATGCTGCACCGCGTATGCTTTGGCTCCATCGAGCGCTTCATCGGTATTCTGATTGAGCACTTTGCGGGCAAGTTCCCCACCTGGCTGGCTCCCGTACAGGTCAAGGCGCTTCCGGTTTCCGAGAAGAGCCGCGACTACGCCCACGAGGTGTGCGCCAAGCTGGAGGAGGCCGGCATTCGCGTGGTCTGCGACGACCGCGACGAGAAGATTGGCTACAAGATCCGCGAGGCCCGCAGCATCGACCGCGTGCCCTACATGCTCATCCTGGGCGAGAAGGAGGTCGAGGCCGGCAACATTTCCGTCCGCGATCGCTCCAACGAGACCGTTCAGATGAGCGTTGACGAGTTTGTTGCGAAGGTGCTCGAGGAAATCAAGACCCGCGCCTAAGGCAAACTTTACAACAATTAACAAAGGCGACCGTCCACAAAGGGCGGTCGCCTTTTTCTTACCGAAATAAGAAAAGCCGCAGGTTGAGCGGCTTTTTTTTGTTGCACAAAAAGGTACAGGTTTTTATAGAGGGGTATGGAGATGTACCTACTAGCAGTACATTTTGTGTAATCTGGGCAAACGCTGTATTGTTGCTCGTATAATGTCATCAATCGAAAGATACAAAAACCTGTACTTTTGCGACTGCGCCTAGCTGCGAGCGAGAAGCCTGTTCTAAACGCCCCTGCATTTGCGTGCATCGCAAAGCCAAAAGAGGGGGCGAGAACATGGAACAGACGGCGCGGCGCCAAGAGCAGCTGCCGGGCGCATTTAACGGCGCCACCACCAACAGCCAGCACGGCCGCGTCCGCTGGTATCTGGTCCACACCCCCAATGGAAAAGAGCGCGAGACCTGCGAAAAGGTCCGTTGCATTATCCCGCACGAGTTGATGCAGGACGCTTTTGTGATGCAAAAGGAGTTCTGGTTTAAGCGGGACGGCGCCTGGTCGCTCCAAACCAAACCCATGTACAAGGAATATTTCTTCGTCGCCACGCACGATGCCGCCGCGCTCGATAGGGCTTTGGCCCAGTTGAGCTTTGGTTGTCGCATCGCCGGCAGTAGGGAGCGGGCGTATATGCCCATGCCCGACGATGCGCAGGACTGGTACCGCAGCGTGCTGGACGACGACGGCGTGGTACGCAACAGCGTTGCGCGCATAGAAGGCGGCGTATTGCACATAGAACAGGGTCCCTTGGTGGGGCAAGAGGCCCGTGTAAAAAAGATCGACCGTCATAAGCGCTGGTGCCTGGTGGACGTGGGCGAAGGCGACTCCGCTTTTAGGGAGCTGCTTCCGCTTGACGTTCCCAGCAAAACGTAAAGGGAGACGTTGCACCAGCTATTTCGTTCGCATTTTTGAATTTACCGATTGGGGGATTCCTGGGGAACGGGGACGTAAGTTTGACTATGGCTGCTAAAGAAGTAACAGAGAGCTGTGTATCCGTGGGGGACACACTGGCTATTAAACAGATTAAGCCGAGCGGTACGCTTGGTTACCGCTTTATTAAGAGGCTGTTTGATCTGGTGTTCAGTCTTTTGATGAGTGTTCTGCTGTTTATTCCTCTTGCTGTGCTGTGTGCGCTGATTAGTCTTGAATCTCCCGGCAGTCCTATGTATACGCAAGAGCGCGTTGGCAAGGGTGGAAAGATAATCAGGATTTTCAAGCTTCGTAGCATGGTCGTCGATGCTGGCAACGTGCAGAAGTATCTGAGCCCTGAGCAGCTGCATCAGTGGGAAGTCGAGCGCAAGGTCGACGATGACCCTCGTATTACCAAGATTGGTCAGTTCATTCGTAAATGCTCTATCGACGAGATGCCTCAGTTCCTGAATGTGCTTAACGGCGATCTTTCCGTTATTGGACCGCGTCCCATTACAAGGGATGAGCTTGAACAACATTTTTCGGATGAAGAGAAGGCCGAGCTGCTCTCTGTTCAACCTGGCATTACGGGTCTTTGGCAGGCAACCGACCGCAACGCGGCAACTTTTGAGAGTGGATTACGTCAAAAGATTGAGCTTCGTTACGTGCAGAACCGTTGCTTCAGAATGGATTGGAAATGTTTTACTGGCACCTTTGGTGCTATGTTCGGTAAGAAGAGGACGGGGCGATAGATGGGTACTTCTGACGCCGTGATCTCTTATAGCGTGCTAATGAGCATTTATAAAAAAGAAAACCCTTCGTTCCTGCGTCAAGCGCTTGAAAGCATGCTTGCCCAGACAGTGCCTCCGAGCGAGATCGTAATGGTTAAGGACGGTCCCTTGACCACTGATCTTGAGTTGGTGCTTTCCGAATATAATTCGCAGTGGCCCGATTTGTTCAAATTCGTCTCATACAGTGAGAACCAGGGACTAGGATATGCTCTTCATAAGGGTATGCTCGCCTGTTCTTATGAAATCGTTGCGCGTATGGACACCGATGATGTGGCGCGTTCTGACCGTATGGAGAAGCAGCTTGCCGCTATTGAAAGTGGGCTCGATATGGTCGGGAGCGATGTCGTCGAGTTTATTGACTCCCCTGGGACGCCAGTCGCTTCAACGAATTTACCCAAGGGGCTGGATAATATTCTCGCTTGTTCCAAGCGTCGAAATCCTTTCCGCCACCCACCTATGACGTTTAAAAAATCAAAGGTGTTGGAGGCCGGGAACTACAGCTCGGAGTATCCTTTTTTTGAAGATTGGGATCTTTTCAATAGGATGTTAGCTATTGGCTGTCGCGCAGATAACTTGCCCGAACCGCTTGTGGCGATGCGCGTGAGCTCCGATTTCTATGCTCGCAGGGGCGGCCCTTCGTATCTGCTGCATATCTGGAAATTCAAGTTTGCTCAATTGCGTTCTGGCTGGTTTAGCCCTGTTGATTTTGTTGCCTCGTTTGTTCCACATGCCGTTGTTTGCGTCATGCCTAACGGACTTCGTTCATTTGTTTATAAAAAATTGCTCAGAAAGTAGGTCTGTGCATGTCTCGAAAAGTCGGAGTTATAACACTCCATAACTCGCCGAACTATGGCTCCTGCCTACAGCCCTATGCAATTCAGGTTGTTTTGACTCGTGTGGGTCCGGTCCACTCATCGCTCGACCTGTCCAAGCTCAAGGCCGCTGGCTTCCGCATGCCGGACTGGGAGGAAGAGCTGGGGGAGTACATGGATGCCTTGGTTTTGGGAGGTTCTTTCTAAAGATATGATCTCTACGGCATTAAAAGCTGAGACACCTCTGGTTAGTATCGTCGTCCCCATCTACAACGTGGGGTCGTTCGTGCTTCCCTGCATAAGGTCGCTGCTCTGTCAGACGTATCGGAATATTGAGATTCTTATCGTGGATGACGGTTGTACCGATGATACGGTTGACTTGATTGAAAGCGTCGTCGGGGACGATTCGCGCGTCGAGATCCTCCACAAGGAGAACGGCGGGCTCTCGTCCGCCAGAAATTATGGCACTCGGCTTTGTCGCGGAGACTACTTGATGTATGTCGACGGAGACGATCTCATAGATCCGCGGGCCGTTGAGTTCATGCTCCAGGCGGCTTTGAGATACCATGTGTCGTTTGTCGCGGGGTCCTTTGCCAAGATGCCTCCTCTCGAGAGTTATGAAATGCGGAGTGAGCCTTTGTTCACGTTGGAGAGCGGCTGGGAGCATCTGAGGCGCCTTCTTCTGCTCGAAGGGGAGAGCGGGTCTGCCTGGGGCAAGTTGTTTTCCCGTTCTTTGATGCCCGACCTTGTGTTCCCCGAGGGTCAGCTTTTCGAGGATATGGGCGTGACTTCCGCGATTTGCTCCCGTGTAGAGACCGTCGCTGTCACTGACGCCCCTTTCTATGCGTACGTGACGAGGCCCGGTTCCATCACAACGCTTAAGAAGCAAGGCCCTAAGCATGTGAGGGATATGGATGCTGCCATTGAGGCCGTGCGGCGGGTTGCCGAGGGAAATTTTGATGGCGAGTTCGAGTGCTTCCGAGCGTATTGCATTCTGCGCGTTGCCATGCGGGTTGATCTCGATAGCTTTGCCGACAGGGCGGAGGGGCAGGCGTATTTGAGGCTTGCCCGCGACCTTGCGATGCGCGCCTCAAGGAACACTCTAGCTTCGCGCACCTGGAGACTGAGGTGCGCGCTTTTTGCGCTTTCCCCGAAGATGCATAACGCTTTCTATGCCCTTTATGCCGCGATTTCTGGCAAAGCAATCGGATAATCCCTATGAACAAAGGTTTTTAATGTGAGATTCTCGATAATCATTCCCGTTTATAACGTAGAGGAATATCTCGGACAATGCTTGGACAGCATTGCACATCAGGATTATTCCGACTACGAGGTCGTCATCGTCGACGACGGCTCGACCGACGGCAGCGCGAGTATCTATGAGCGCTTCGCCGCGGAGGCGGATGTTCCCGTCCGCATAGTCAAACAGGAGAACAAGGGGTTGCTGCTTGCTCGCCGTGCCGGGATCAAAGCCGCCAACGGTGATTATTATTGGCACGTCGACGGCGACGACGGTCTGGCGCCCAATGCAATGTGTGCGGTTTCCGGGATCATTGACGAACTGGATCCCGACGTCGTGTTGATCTGCCCTAGCGAATCTCCGACGTTCGGCTCTGTGCTCCCTGGGGGACTGCCCGGTGAACAGCGTTTCTATACCGGAGAAAGCCTTAACGATGTACGCTCTGCGTTCCTCGATGGATATATTCCTAATATGGTCACTAAAATCGCTCGAAGGTCTTGCGTCGATGCCGATTCAGATTACTCGCCTTATGGGAAGATGCAGCTTGGGGAAGATCAGCTGCAAAGCCTTTACATTCTCGATAATATGAAGAGCGCCGCATGCGTTCGCGAGCCCTTGTATTATTATCGTCCCAACGCAAGCAGCATTACTGCCAATTATCGCGAAGGCCAGATTGCCCAGTACGCCATGGTCAAGGAAGCCGTCCATCGACAGGCCGTCGCGTGGGATTCGAAATGGCCGGGGAATGGATTTGCTGAGACCGCTCTTGTCGGTTATCTGTCTAACGGTTTCTACGACATGCGCAAGAATGCTGATGGCAAGTGGTTTAAAAAGCAGTTCCAGGAGTTCAGGGATACATCGCTGTACGCGGAGGCCATCGGTCGATGCGGGGATTTGAGGCTTGAGCAGCGGATCTTCTTCACTTTGTTGGAAAAGAAAATGGATTATCTTGCGTATGTGTGCCTGGTTGCCTGCCGCGCTGCTACTCCGCTGGCGAGGAGCTTGGCTCGATGAAGATCTTAACTATCAGTTCGGGAGGCATGCCGCAGAGGACCCTATCGATGGCGGGTAGGGGGAACGCGCTCGGCATGGTGTTCTTCCTTGGCGTATGCGCTATTGTTTCGCCCCTCCTCGCCGTTTTCCTCTCCCTTCTTGTCTTTACCGGGGCCCCTACAAAGAAGATGGCGGTTGCCTGCGCCCTTGGGGTTGGGTTTTCTGCTGCGCTTGTCGCCCATGGTATCGTTTACAACCACCCTGTCGATATGACCCGATGGATGGTTGAATGCGGCTACTACGATGGCAGGAACATTCTCTCGATCGGAACCAGCCTGAACGAGGATCACAACGGCCTGCTCGTCTGGAACTTTCTGTGTTGGGTAACCGGGAATATCGGCGACCTCCGACTCCTCCAGTCGCTCGCCGCGTTTTTCGGTTACGGTCTCATCGCTTGGCTGATGATGGACAGGTGTGCCGAGGAGACGACAGATGCATGGGCTTTCCTCCCGCTCATGGTATTCATCTTTTTTGCCGTCCCGGCGCAGCCCCTGATCGGTAACGTTCGCTCGGCTCTCGGCTGCGTGATTTGTGCGGTCGCGATATGTAAGAGGCGGTCTTACGGGTTCAGGGATTCTCTGCCGTCGCTCGTCCTGATCATCGTCGCATGCCTCATCCACAATTCTATGCTGCTCGTCTTGGTTTTGTTCCTAGTTCAGCCGATTCTCGAGCGTAACCCTGTCAGGAATTCGATTATCTGCGTTGTCGCGGTCGTCACCATGATTTCCGTGGCTTCCGTACTTCTCGCGTCCCATTTGTTTGACGGGGTGCCTGTCATTACGAGCGTTCTGAAGAAGGCGAGTTTCTATACCATCGGCACGGAGTGGGATCAAGAGCAGGCGGACAACCTTCTCAGCAATCTGAGCCATGTGTTTTCGTTGCTGCTTCTCGGGGTCCTGCTGCTTAGGATCTACGCCACGAGACAGCATGATGGACGAACGGCGCTCGTTCTTGTTTTGACGATGTGCGTCATCGCGATGGAACTCACCCTCGTTAACGTCGGCAACCGCTTGAAGTTCATTCCGATCTTGATTGGCTCGACATATCTGCTTAACAACAAGGGAAGGGGCCATGCGGTTGATTCGCGATGGCCGATTCTTGCCGATGCCGTTTTGATGTTGCTCGCTATTGCCGTCTGGTTGATCTCCATGGCAAGCTTCATCCCTTCATTCAACTATGTCGAGGTCATGAAGAGCGCCGTTTTCTATCCGCTTCTCCTTTTCTAGAGGTTAAATCCATGTATCAAACTGTCACGGCGCCTCTAATCACGTTTGTTGTCCCCGCCTATAACGCCGTTTCTACCCTAGAGGCAGCCGTTCGCTCGCTTTCTGAGCAGACGTCCGACGATTGGGAGGCCATCATCGTCGATGACGGATCTGTTGACGGTACGGGTGAGATGGCCGATGCGCTCGCGCGGGGCGATGATCGCATTAAGGTTCTTCACCAGGGGAACGCCGGGGTCTCCGCTGCGCGCAATGCTGCTATCGCGGCCGCCAGTGGGGAATATCTCGCCTTCTTGGACGTCGATGACACCGTCGTTCCCAACTTCGTGGAGAAGGCGGGGTCCCTGCTGGGACGCAGGCCTGTCCGCCCCGATGTCGTCGCGCTTGCGTACCGTGCTCTTCCCCGAGGCACGGTCTTCGGGTACGGGCGGTTCCTCGGGAACGCATCGGAGTTCCTCGAGCTATCGCTCGGGAACAGATACGCCACTTTCCCCTGCTGGCTCTTCCTCGTTTCTACTCGGCTCATCGCGGCGAGTGGGGTCCGGTTCACGGTCGGGAGGCGGACCGGCGAGGACCAGGAGTTCATCCTGAAGCTGCTCTGCTGCGCCTCTATTTGCGAATCTGTCGAAGACAGCGATGTCTACTATCTCTACCGCATGCCTTCCGGGGGCTCGGCCATGGGCCTTAACCTGGAGGGGCAGTTCGATTACCCCCGGGCTATGCGAGACGTTCTCTGCTTCGCCGCCAAGCCTGACGCAGGGATGTCTCCCGATGGCTTGGAGGCAGTCGATCGACTGCTTACTGACAGGTTTGTAGGGGCCTGCGCCTACGCTGCGGAGACTGCGTTCTCCAACGGCGCTTCCGATTCTGATGTCCTTTCCTGGTTGACAGATAGCCTGGAAGGATTTGATTGCCACGGGGCTCTTGAGAACGGCTGTTGCAGGAGCGAGAACCGGCGGTTTCTTCGCCTCTGGCTCGGCTGCAGCGGCATGATTCCGCTGTATATCCGCTTCGGTTTGTACATCCGGTCTATCGGCAGAACCATTAAGTACTGGATTTCACGCCGAGGCACTCGTTAGTTATCTTTGATTGGAGTTTCATTGAACGACAGGCAGATATATATTCTCAGCATTTTTGACCCCACCAACTACGGGAACAGGCTGCAGGCCTGCGCCCTCGAGGCCGCCGTCGCCTCTCTTACCGGCAAAGAGGTTCTTTCGGTCGATTGCCGCCGCCCGGTGAGTAAGCGCGGGGTCTTTAAGATCATGGCGGACCTCAACAGAGTCCGAATCGAGTCGAAGAAGGCGCCCGCCGAGAGGAGGCGGCGTTTCCGAGTTTTTCAGGATGAGTACTGTGCGCCTGTCGTTGAGATTGCCGAGAGGGACGTTCGTAGCATCACTGGTCCCGTCGTGATCGGCTCCGATCAATGCTGGAACCCCGGGTGGGGATTGGGTGCGAGTAAGTTTGGCGCCCAGTGCGCCGTGGGCGTCGACAAGAAAATGGCCTATGCCGCTAGTTTCGGCATCGGCATGTCGGACATGCCTGAGGAGTGGGGTCGGCGCTACTCCGAATGGCTTGGCGGAATCAAGGACATCGGTGTTCGGGAGTTCGCGGGTGCTCAGATTGTCCGCGAGCTTACTGGGCGGGACGTCAAGGTCGTTCTTGACCCTACGATGCTCCAAACTGTCAAGTGGTGGTCCGAGATAGAGGAGCGCCCGATTATTCCGGGCATCGACCTGGAGGGGCCTTTCTGCCTTAAGTATGTCTTGGGAGACGATACAGCTTCGGCAAAGATCGCGGAGCGATGTGGCCGCGACGGCCTGGGGCTGGTGGACTTGACGGATATCCATTTGCCGGTCGGCCCCGCGGAGTTCGTGTGGCTTATTCACCACTCTGCTCTCGTTTGCACTGACAGCTTCCACGCTACAGTTTTCAGTCTCCTTTTCCACCGGCCTTTTGTGATTTACGAACGGCAGGGAAATGCTGGGAATATGTCCAGCAGGTTCGATACCCTCCACGCCTTGTTTGGGATTAACTCCAACCGCGCCGGTAAGGATTGCTTCCGCGAGCGCTGCGTCGATGAGTTCGATTGGACCGGCTTCGAGCGAGAGCTTGAGGAGAAGAGGAATGATTCCGTCGCATGGCTTCGCGCTGCCCTTGCCAGCTTATAGGGTGGTTATGTCCAGTGAAATCTGAAACTCTATCTTCGGGAGATACTGTCCATGGTTAGTCAACGCAAGGCCGGGGCGATTCTCGGGTACGCGAACATCATCGTTAAGAATCTCGTCAACCTCGTCTATACCCCGATGCTCCTCGCTTTCGTGGGTCAGGCGGACTACGGCGTTTACCAGACTGCGAATTCCTTCGTCTTCTCCCTAACGCTTCTGACGTTTGGTTTCTCCGAGGCGTATATCCGTTTCTATACGCAGAAGAAGGCTAAGGGGACGGAGGAAGACGTCCGATCACTCAATGGCATGTACCTTGCGCTATATGCGATGATCAGCTCCATTGCACTGGTGTTGGGACTGCTCTTTGCTGCGAACGTTGGGCTATTCTTTTCTGGTAGCTTTACGTTCGACCAAGTCGGGCTTGCGGGCGAGCTCATGGCTATCATGGCGGTGAACGTGGCGGCGGTGCTGTTCTCGACTGTGTTCGACGCATACATCATGGCCCACGAACAGTTCAAGTTTCAGCAAAGCCGTCAGATGTTCACCACGTTAGCGACACCGGGTATCGCTTTTGTCTTGCTCAACTTTGGTATGGGCGCGGTCGGTGTAGCGCTGGCTCAGCTCGCAGTCACCTTGACTCTGCTCGCCCTCAACATGCATTATGCTGTGTCGAAGCTCGGTATGCAATTCAGTCTCAGGAGGTTTGACGGAGCCCTGTTCCACGCGGTCGCAGCTTTCTCGGCCTGGATATTCGCCAACCAGGTTTGCGATTTAGTTAACCAGAGCGTGCCCAATATGATGCTCGGCGCGCTCACGAACGCAGTCACTGTATCTGTTTTCGCTGTGGCGCTGCAAATCCGTCAAATCTTTTACTCGCTCTCGACAACAATGTCGAGCGTATTTGTGCCCAAGATCAATAGGATCGTCGCTGAATCGGATGACAACGGAGTGCTAACTCGGCTCATGACGCGCGTAGGGCGCTACCAGATGTTCCTCTTCTGCTGGGTGTACTGTGGGTTCGTCCTGCTTGGACGATTCTTCATTACCAAGTGGGCGGGTGAGGGCTTCCTTGATACTTACTATCTCATCTGTGCGATGACGCTGCCCGTGGGCGTGCCGCTTTGCCAGAACACGGGAATCGAGATCCAGCGCGCTAAAAACAGGCATAGGGCGCGTTCAGTGGTTTACCTCTGTATGGCTTGTCTCAATGTTCTTTTTACATGGTTTGCCTCGCCCGTTCTCGGATACTGGGCGCCCGCTATCGCTTACATCGCGAGCATCGCCTTGGGTAACGGTCTCTTTATGAACTGGTACTATCAGGCGCGTATCGGACTGGACATGGCTTATTTCTGGAAGAAGAACCTGCCTGTGGTCTTGGCTTCCGCGGTGGTCTTGGCCGCATGCATGGGGCTGGCTCTGCTGTTGCCCGTGACTAGCTGGCTGCTTTTCCTGGCTTGGGGCGTCGTCTACACCGTGCTTTTCGCTGCCGCAATGTGGCTCTTCGTTCTCGATTCAAGCGAGAAGTCGTCGATCGCGGCTAAGTTGCCCTTCCTGCGTTAGGAGGTTTTTTATGCTTAAGTCCCTTCCGATGATCACGTTGCTGGGAGATGCGTGCTGTGGTTGCGGCGCCTGCGCCGCGAGGTGCCCGAAATCCTGCATCGGGATGATTGCCGACGGCTGTGGCTTCCCCACGCCAATGGTCAATTTAGATGTCTGCATCGGCTGCGGGGGTTGCGATTCGGTGTGTCCCGCAATGGGGGAGCGCTCCAAGGATGGCGCGCAGTCCGTTCTCTGGGCGAAGTCGAGGGACAGGGGAGAGAGACTTGCCTCCTCTTCGGGTGGGGTCTTCGGGCTGCTCGCCCTTGACGTTCTTGCGGATGGCGGCGTCGTGTGCGGCGCCGCTTGGGATGAGGGCTGCAGACATGTGCGGCACGTGCTCGTTGAAGACGGGTCAGATCTCGATTCCGTCATGCGTTCCAAGTATGTGCAGAGCTCGGTCGGCCGCAAGGCCTACGAGGGCGTGCGGGAGGCTCTGCGCGGTGGCAGGCGAGTGCTCTTCTCCGGCACCGCGTGCCAAGTTGCGGGCATGAGGTCCTACCTTGGGAAGCTCGCCGACTCACACGGTTTCCTCTCGGTGGATGTCATTTGCCACGGCGTCCCCTCGCCGCTCCTCTGGGAGAAGTGGGCAGCATATAAGGAGGTCGGTGTGGGCGCGGCGCTGCGCGCGGTGAACATGCGGAGTAAGGCAACCGGATGGCTGTCTTTCTCCGCATCATACGCGTATGCGCATGATGCGGAGAAAGATGTCGCGAGGGCTTCGTCCGCGGCGGCCGACAGCTGCATCTTCGGGGATGACTGGTACATGAAAGCGTTCCTTGCTAACGCTAGCTTAAGACCCTCGTGCTTTGCTTGTCGTGTCAAGCGCTCGTGCGGCTCAGACGTCACGTTGGGGGACTTCTGGGGGATCCAGTCGTCGCACCCTGAGGTCGACTACGAGGGCGGGGTTTCCGCGGTGCTGTGCAACACCTCAAAGGGCCTTGCTGCAATTGAGAGGCTTAAGTCTGGGATTGAGTGGGGCGAGTCTTCCCTCGAGAAGGTGTTGCCTGGCAATCCTAGCCTGGTTAGGCCCGTTGTGCCTTATGAGAGACGCGGCGAGTTCATGGCCGACCTCGAGTGTGGGAGAGGAATCGATGAGATGATGGCTGTGTATGGCTTTGAACCCTCCCTCGCCCAGCGCGTACGTGGCAAGCTCGGGGGAGTCAAACGAAGGTTAAAGAAATTGCTGGGGAAGGCTTAATGAACGGTGACAAAAATATGTCTGTTGGTGATGGAACTGTCATGGTTGAGGACAAAATCGTGTTTACTGGATGCAAGCATGCATATCTCGTCATGGCTCATAAGGATGACGAGACCCTCCGTACGCTTCTGAGGACCCTTGATGACCCCCGGAACGATATCTTCATCCACATGGACGCTAAGAATACCGGATGGGATGAAAACAGAGCGCTGGCTTCCATTGATAAGGCGGGAATCTTTTTCGTTCCCCGTATTAGCGTCACATGGGGAGGCTACTTGCAAATCGCCTGTGAGCTTGGCCTGCTCAACGCTGCTGTTGACAAGGGGCGTTACACCTACTACCACCTTTTGAGCGGGCAAGACCTTCCCATCAAGAGCCAGGATCGGATCCATTCTTTCTTCGATTCCTGCGGGGGCAAGGAGTTTGTTCGTTTCGAAAACCACAATAGGGACTATGGGAGTAGGATCGGCGGCCATGTAATCTGGAACGCCTTCGGGAAGAGCAAGACCCAAAAAATTTTTTTGAGAAAGGTGAACGGTCTTTTGGCGAGGCTTCTGCAACTCTATAGGAAGCCTGCTGAAGGCCTTAAGCTGATGAAAGGCGACAACTGGTTCTCTATAACTGATGAGCTCGCTCGATACGTCGTAGAGAACGCTTCTCTGGTACGGTCAGTTTTCTGGGATTCTATGTGCGGTGACGAATTGTTTCTGCAGACCTTTGCTTGGAATACAGGTAAGCGGTTCGATTTCTATCGAATGCCCGGGGAGGACAATACGGACGGCATCATGCGCATGATTGATTGGGGCGAGGACGAGTCCCCGCGAGTGTTGTCTATGGATGATCTAGATTCGATTAAGGACTCAAAGATGATGTTCGCCAGAAAGTTCGACTTCGAGATCGATTCCGATATCGTTCGAGCGGTTGAACAGCTCGTCTGCTAATCCTTCGTGTCTTCTCCGCGCCGGTCCGACAATGGGTTTCTGCCAGTTGCTGCCAGCCTCCAGCTTTGCGCTGCCGAGCCGTTCGACTCGTACAGCTGGACGTTCGTGCCGTTCGAGGTCGATCCCCACTTTGCGTCGAGGACCAGGCCGGGGCCGCCCGCGGACGCGATCGTGTAAGCGCCGTCGCCGCGCTGCGTGATCAGCCACCTCTGCGCTGCGCTGCCATTTCTGGCGTATTGCTGGACGTTGGCGCCGCTCGAGAAGTCGGCGCAATCCACGTCGAGCGCTAGCCCCGACGCCGCGCACATGATCTCGTAGGCGCCCGCGCACTCGTCGTAGGAGATCATGAACCGCTGGGCCCCCGAGCCGTTGGCCTCCCATAGCTGGGCGTTGGCGCCGTTGGACCTCGAGGCTCCTGAGATATCGAGCATCGCCGTGCCCAGCCCTCTGTTGCAGATCATGTATTCGCCGTCGGGGACGCTCTGCACTGGCTTTACTTGAGCGGCTTGATATTTGGCAGTGCAGTCGTACTTTACTGTCAATGTGCTGTTCGGCAGAGTAGCGACATTGGAGGTTGCGGTCAGCTCAACCTTGGCGCCTTGGACTTTCCACCTCCTCTGATTCATCGCATACGCAACAATCCCGTTCTGAATCCCCGAGATGCTGGGCGGTAACAACTGGTTGTCGGCGTCAATGGAAAAGCTCTCTTCCCTGGCGTCTAGGTGCTGCTGAATGCGGTCGGCATACTTCTCGACCCATTCATCTGCCTTGCCGTTTCGCACAAAGTAATTGTTGGACAGGTCGGTTGAGCGGTAGGCGTAGTCGTCCTTTTGGTAGTTTGCCGTGTGGTCGGAGTGGGCGATCGCCATGAGCTCGTCGGTCAGGCCAAAGTACAGATGGCGTTGGTCCAGGTCTCCGTACCAGTTGTCGCTGGTGTCGTCCCAGGTTAGGTCCATCTGGCACCATTTGCCGTCGATCTTTACGGCGTTCCAGGTGTGGCCGTTGCCGGTGATGCGGGCGTTGGCGATGCCCGCGGCGTCAAGGAGCCTGGAGTAGATGCGCTGGTAGCTCTCGCAGGTGCCCTGGTGGCGCGTGAGGCCGCTTTCGGCCGAGCACCAGTTGAGGTTGTGGTCGTACTCCAGCTGGTTGAGCGTCCAGTCGTGGAGCCACAGCGCCATGTCGTATTCCGAGCAGTTTGTCTGTTGCCTGCACTGGGTCACGGCGTTGTTGACGATGTGTGTGACGCTTGGGCGGGCGGCGTCGTTTACGGTCACCTCCGCCGTGGCGCGCAGGTAGTAGATCCCCTTGTCGTTTTGGGGGTCGTTTCTGTCGTTGTCCATAAAGTAGAAGTAGATGCGGTACGTGCCCGACGCCGTGAAGTCGAAGGTAAAGTCGTGGCCCGCGGTGCCCAGGCTGTAGTAGCTGGCCCATGCCGGGCGCGACGGGTCGCAGACGCTTTCCTGGCTGCCGCCGTCCCAATACGTGGGCACGTCTATGCGCGCCTTGGCCTGGGACGTGCCGTTGGCCTGGGTTACGTGGAAGGTCGTCGCGGTGCCCGCGGGGGCGTCGTTCCACGAGACGGTGAAGGTGACGCCGTTTTGGCTTGCGGTGGCGGAGTGGGCGTAGTCGGTTTGTGGCGTGGCGGGGATTGCGGCGGGCGTGGGGTTGGCTTGGGCTCGGATGGATGGGGTGGGGGTGGCGGTTGTGGCAGTGGTGCCTGGGGTGGCGGTGGTGCCTGTTGCGGCAGCGGTGCTGTCGGCGCTTTCCGTGTTGACTGCGCTGGTGCCGGTGGATGTTGCGGCGCCGTCCTCTACGGTATCTGCTGTCGCATTTGTGTCGGTGCCGTCTTCGGCCTTGCCTGTGTCGCTGCTCGTGGTGTCGGCTTGCGCCTGCTGCTCGGCTGTCTCCTGAGGCTGCATGGCTTCCGCGATGGCTGCCATGGGCATCGTCGCGCCGACTATGGACGAGCACGCGATCGCGCAGAGCAGGTAGTAAAGGGGTCGTTTCATAGCGGAGCCTCTCGGTGAGCAGCCAATAGGGTCCGAAGGCAGCTCCAGGCCAGCACTCCGCACATATTTTGTTAGGGTTTATTTTATGGGAACAAGACTGCGGATAGGGGGTCCTGTTCATAAAATTGGGGCACGGATTTTGTTCCGCACCCCTCAAATCAAATGCTGTGCCGTATTGTTGGCAATCGGCAGTTATTCAGGATGGTTACTACGCCTCCGTCGGCTCCACGCCCAACTCGTTGCGGACGAGCTCGAAGGCGGCGGCGATGGCCTTGTCCATGTCATAGTACTTGTAGCCGCCCAGGCGACCGGCGAAGATCACGTCGCCCTCCTGCGCCGCCAGCTCCTCGTACTGCTTGTAGAGGGCCTCGTTCTTGGCGTCGTTGATGGGGTAGTAGGGCTCGTCGCCGGGCTTCCAGTCCGCCGGGTACTCGCGCGTGATGACGGTCTTGTCCTGCGTGCCGAACTCGAAGTGCTTGTGCTCGATGACGCGCGTGTAGGGGACCTCGCGCTCGGTGTAGTTGACCACGGCCACGCCCTGGTGGTCGGTCTCGTCGAGCGTCTCGGTCTCGAAGCGCAGGCTGCGGTACTCGAGCGTGCCCAGCTTGAAGTCGTAGAACGCGTCGATGGGGCCGCAGTAGACCGTCCTGGCGGCGATGTCGGGCTCGGCGGCGGCCAGCTCCTTGGGCAGATGGGGACTGGAGGTGGGTTATGGGTTGGATGGTGGTGTTGGCCACAGGTTATCCTCGGTTATTCTGCAGAGTAAAATTATTTTGTAATAACCGAGTAAATTTGGCCTTGGCGCGCGTGATTGTCTAGTTTTGTTTGGAGGAAGTTTCATCTTGCATCGCTCTATGTTTATTTCTGCTGGAGAGTTTGGTCAGCCCCTTGATAGCTCAGTTATTGCGAGGATGTTTAATTGCATTCAAGGTGACTTGGATGGTTTTATTGCTGCATTGGAAAAGGCGGAATTTGAATGTAGGCTGCCAGCTCTAAGTTCTCTTTGGGCTGATGTCCGCCATGAAAATGCTCAAGAAATATTGCATAATCAGCTTCGTGTTGATGGTATGTACTTACAGTTTCCTGAATACGTTAGTCTACCTAAGGGGGCGACTGTTTTTCGCGCGCGAAGTGTCTCTTCTTCTCTCGATTATGGAGCTCAGTTTATTGACCAGGGTCAACTGTGGGAGCCACCGAATAATTGCGTGACCAATTTTGGGAGATTAAACAAACCCGGTGAGAGCTATTTATATGTCAATTGCGGTGACCCAGTCACTACGCTTGACGAAGCCAGGGTGAACGTTGGTGACCAATTTGCTTTGATTGCGTATGAGGTCGCTAGACCTATTAAAGCTATTGGTATTGGTATTTATATTCCTTCCGAAGTGCGTAGGCTGTTTGGGCAAAGCCCGGCTGCATTCGGACAATACTGCCTGCTGCATGATTATTTGCATCAAGAGTTTTCTCGCCCCTTTGAAGTTCTCGGTGAGACTACCTATCAATTGAGCAATGCAATTGTTGATGAGTTTTATTCATACGAACCCTGTGTTGCTTATAGTCCTGTGGGCGGTGGCAGAGGGCTTAATTTAAGAATGACTCCGGATGTCGCACATGGAAATTTGGCAATTCGAGGGGTATATTTTGGAAGGCGCTCCGCCAACGCACTTAAATCAATGATTGTCGACTTTGGGCGCTGGCGTTATTCCAGTAAAGCTGGACGTTACCTGTGTCTTGAACATTCCAAAAACCCTGTTTGTCTTAATCATCTGTTTTTTGAAGATGAGCTTGTCTGTCCAGGAACTGAGTGTGAATCGGAGTTGTACTCGTTTTGCGGCTATCGTCCCAACAGGCATGGCCATGAACTATTAGCTTTACGATAGGGGGGGGCACAGCGCGATTTGAATAGGCCAGGTATTTTGAAATTATAACTGGCTGTTGTCGCTAGCGAGGTCATTGCTGCATCTGCTCCAGGGTGATCGCACAAAGGTAACTGTTGCTTTAGCGCACGGGGTTTCTTCTTGAGCTTACAATTCGGTTGAGGTTTTACGTGCATTTAGTTAGCGGGCCAGTGTATCAGGGGATCCTGATGGGTCACACCCTAGGAGCCATGGAGGCCTCGAATGGATTGCCCTGTTCGCCAGGCAGACCATGGTAGTAGTTGGCAGCATAGATGTAGAAATGCCCGTTTATTAGGTCGTCGATGTATGCCTCTCTGGTTTCGAACTTGAGTGGACATGCGATACTGCCGTTTTGACGCTAGACGTCCTTTCATGGGCGGTGTTGCTTCGGGCCGATTCATACATCCGGGATTCAAGGGGGGATTACTTTGGCAGATTTATTTCATGTTTTGCCGCTTCAATCGGTGAGCGACGAAGCCCAGGAAGCGCTTTCAAAGATTGAATATCTCGAGGGCGATTCTGCAACCAAAGTGAAAGAGTATGACGGTGTTGTGCGGTCACTTTGGGAGGTTAACCAACTGTATGAACAGTTTCGATGGAACTACGGTGAACTGCGGCGCCTGGTTCCGTGCGATCGGTTTGACTTTTTGCCCGACGGTTTTACCAGCGGTGGTTTTGGCAAAAGGACTGTTGTTAACGCCGCCTTTGGTAATTATGTATCCGCAGCCCGTGGTTTTGTCGATAGAATGCAAGCGGTCATGCGGGATTATGACCGAGGTTCTGTAAAAGAACTATATAAAAACTATTGGAAGTTGCCTTCTACTTGGTATGACCGAGGTGGCCTCTATGTTTTTATGTATGAGATACGAAATCCCGTTCAGCATGGTCAAACCGTTGTTTCGCTTGTTAGGGAAAACGGTTTGATTAGGGTCCGATTTGATTTTGACCAAATTGCCGATATGCGCGACTACAATACCTCGCCAAAGCTGCGCGCTTTTTTAAACAAGTCAATTTCGATAATGAAAGAACGTGATTCGTCCGGCTGCCCGTACCTTTGCTTCAGGTATACAAACATGAAGTACCAGGAGCTTGTACTTGAATTATTCTGCCATTTTCTGGATTGTGCTGAGCCTAGAATACGTGCCGCTCGCAGAGATATGAAGAAATTGCTATCGCAGCACGGCAAAGCTGTCGGCAAGTTAGGCGGCTTTTCCTATGTTGCATATCGTGACGGTGATATAACCCATGTTTTTAATGAGGTTGACGTTGATCCAGTTAAGGAATTGAAAGATATACGCCGAAAGGCGCAGAAGCATCTAAAGGATGTTCAAAATGCAGTTACGGCTGAGCGTAGATCAATTCGTTAGGGAAGATCACACTCATTTTTCGAAGTTTTTCTTTTTTAGTCGGCCGAGATATCGATCGAGTTCGTACAAGGCGTCAATGTAGACTTGGACTGAGTTGCGGATATCGCACATGTCCAGGCAACATCTTTCAAAATGTAGCTTGCCTTTTTCTGTTTGAGTACGGCGGCAGGTCATTAGTGCAATTTCGTTGTCCTCGACACTGTCGGTTTCTTCGAATCCTTTTGGTGTGATGCGATAGATTACTCTGCCCGGATATGAGTCGAGAAGGCTTTTCCGTCGCATATCAATACAAATTCGTCCTTCTGGACCAAAGCCGTATTCTTCATGCCTCGTCGAATTTAGGGGGTGTGCAATTACGATTGAGCGAACCGCTTCAAGATAATTACGCGCCTCTGTGAGTTCATTTTGTCTCGAGAACTCGAATTTGGTTCTAATTACTTCTTTCAAACAGGTGTAATTAATCTGCCAGTATGCATCTTTAATCCAGGTGGCGAGTGCTACTAGAAATACGGTGTCCTTAATGTTGGGAGAAAATCCGTCTTTGATGGCAGCATTGAAGTCTTGAATGCTGTAGTTAGCCTTAAGAATAAGATCAGACATTAATTCGTAGTGATCTAGGTCTTTCCAAGGCCACTTCTTCCAAATGCCGCCTTTGCCTTCGCCCAGACCGTCCGTGGACTTTAGAGGTTCGATTGATTGCATGTTGTTCCCGTCTACTTGAGTTCCGCTCGGGCTCCTCATCGTTGTACGTTGTTAATTTTCATATTGACTCGACGGCAAAGCGAGGGGTTGGGTCACATTTTCGTTTTGCTGTAATTTCGTTGTGAGTGCCCACGTCTGCCTCCTTTTGCTTCATCGATTTAGCGCGTTACTATTAAGGTCCGAGCCTATGTATGAGATTGGAGATCTGATGACCGACGCTAATAGAAAGCCGTGGCTTACGGCGTCAGAGCAGATTGATCATCTCAAATCGAGGGGTGTCCATTTCTCGCTGATGAGCGAAGACGATGCCAGAGCTTACCTGGAGAAGAACAACAACTATTTCCGCCTGCGTGCTTATCGACTTGGGTTTCCTAAAGTTGAAGAAGGAGCCCGTAAGGGAGAGTATGCAAATCTAGACTTTAAGATGTTAGTCGACTTGTCGATCGTCGACATGCTCCTTCGTTATGAAATGTTGCCTCTTACACTCGATGTAGAGCACTTTGCAAAGGTAAAACTCCTAAAGCGTATCGAGATGGAGGGGGAGGACGGCTATGCGGTCGTCTCGGATTATATTTCTTCCTACGATGGTGTGAAACACGATGGGACGCCGTGTAATTCTCTAAAGGATGAGATTCTTAGATGCAAGAACAGTCCTTACACTGGCGGATTGATTGCTAGGTACGCTGATTTCGAATTCCCCGTGTGGGCTTTTATCGAAGTCGTCTCCTTCGGCTCGTTTCTATACTTCTATAAGTTTTGCGCCCAAAGGTTCAATGACCGCGAGATGCTTAACGAGTTTTATATATTCCAGGCTGTCAAGTCGTTAAGAAATGCATGTGCGCACAATAACTGTGTCTTGAATGATCTGAGCGCCGGCGACCCCATCCATGAGCCTAGAAATGCCGTCATGCGGGAGCTCTCGAATATTTCTCGCATCGGTTCTGGACAGCGCAAGAACAAGATGAGCAATGATCGGATACAGCAAATCGTTACTACGTTATATGCGCACAAGGAGCTGGCCTCGAAGGGAGTCTCTGAACACCGTGCGAGGAGCCTGGCATTATTCGTTGAGAGAATGAATGAGCATATTGATTACTATCGTGGTAATCCTCAAGTGCTAACGGGATTTGAATTCCTTACGAAGGTAATTGATGCGTGGTTTCCCGTTGACGTAAATTAAACGTTGAATCTGTGGCGGCGGCTAATGCAACATATTGTGGCAGCATTTGGTGTATTCTGTCGATGCAACGAAAAACAGTAGCTTTTTGTAGTAGCTGTTTTGTAAGGGGGTTCCTTCCGAAAGGAGGGCATCCCCTATTTTTATGGCGCCGTGATCGGCAGCCTTCACTCATGGGCAGCCTGTAGACCAACATATGTCTTTGACTAAAATAAACCCAATTGCGGTGGAGGCCTTCGGGCGACACCTGAAGAGGGTTGATGCGTCGGCCCTCTATTTTGTTTGGATGTAAGATTCGGCCTGTCAAAACTTACATCTCAATTGAGAAAAGATGAAAGTGCGTGTGATTTTCTGCTCGCATGTAACTTTATTGATGTTCATTTACCTGGCTCTAATCCGCAAAGGATTCTTTGCTGAGGATTGACCGCGACTGTTCATATCCTTAGAGTGTGAATTGTGATGAGGCCTTGCGACGGTACGTCCGGCTTGGTCCGCGGGAACCGCCGAAAGGCGGTTTTCGCGTTTAAGTGGCTGTTTTCCGAGGGGCATTTGTCACGTTCTTGCTTTGGGACAGTGGGTTTTCATCGCTGTTTTCGGAAGTGCGGGGAAAAATCGGAAACCTCCGAGCGCACCCCGATTTTCGGCAACAAAACCGCAGGTCGCGGAAGGCTAAAACAGGGGGTCTGGTCTGTCGATCTCGGTTTTTCACCGCACTTCCGGAAACGCCCGACGGAAGTATGCGGCATATTTTGAAACCCTCGAGCACATCGTCCTTTTCATGAAAAGAACCTGCAGGTAGGAGCGTTGCCACTATCCAGTGTGGTTGACGTGTCTAGAATTTGCCGCACACTTTCGGATTTTGCATAAGCTCGACTGGTTTGTTTATCGATTGGGACAGATGAATCTTGTCTGGACCTCGTTATATGTATTTAAATGGATGAACTTAACCTGTAAGTTAAGTTCATCTAGAAATGGGAGGTGTCCTTTGGCAGAAGGATATGAACTTGTCGAATATAGAGACCTCAAGGGTCGACCGTTTTGGGAATTGACGGCTTCTCCCGATAACTCTCAATTCCAGAAAATGTTGTCAGACCATAAGCGGAAATTAACCGCTCAAACAATGATCGGCCAGAATAGCACGTCAGCTTCTGGAATCTGAGCGCTGACTTTTATACTTGGTTTTCGAAACGGAGAATACAATGATTAAAGTAGATCTATCTGATTTTTATGCCGAAACAGAAAGTATCGAAACGCGCGCTTATGAACATGCACTAGATATTGAGTTTATTGTTCATCGCGAAATGAAACGTTTGGGATTGAGCAAAAGTGAGCTGGCAAATCGTATGGGCATAAGCCTTCAGTCGCTTTCTAAGCTCTTGAATTCTCAACCTAATATGACTCTAAAGACGATTGCAAAGTTCGAACTTGCTCTGGGCATTAAGATCGTTCCGCAGGTTATCGTCAGCTATTCCAAAGAACTGCCGTTTCTTCCATCCAACTATTCCGTGCGAGAGCAATGTACATCGCCTGGCATTATTCCCACAGAGCTGTCAGCAGATTGCGATGTGCCTTTTCAGGGCGAATAGCAGCCTTTCAATGAGCCTGAGTCGGACGAGTTGCCACTCCCACATCCTCTAAAAAAGTTTTTAAAACAGCCTTAAAGGCGCTCCAACTCGCGTTGACAGCGTAAAATACGCATGTTTGACTATGACAAAAGTGGATTTTAGGGGAGGGGTGCGCCATGGAAGTGCTGGTTGTTGGCAACACCGCATATGTTGACGATGACTTTTGTGCCAAGGCGTTCCCCGGGGACCATGTCCAGGTTGTCGCCGCGCAGGACACGTGTCGCGACGAGTCGTCGCCCCATGCCTCGTGGAAAGAGCTTCTGCAGCACTTGGATCAGGCCTACGAGTTCGACCGCGTGGTCTACCTGTCTAATTACCTTACCCCGCATATCGATAGCGTGGGCGATATCGAGCTGCTGCGTTCGGTCTTTCGCGCGTGCATGGGTCGCCGGATCCAGCTGTTGTATATAGCAGGTCCCGCAGGTGCCGAGGGTGCCGCCGATGCCGCGGGGCGAACGGGCAAGGGCATTATCGCGCACGCAGCCAACGACCTGTGCCGCTACTACGCTGCTCGCGAGGGCGTTCAGACCAAGATCCTGCGCGTGCCCTTCCTGTACACTGCCTCCGCCGCGCTGGAAGATCCGTTTTTGGTGCCGTTGTTCGATGCGTGCTCAACTGGATCGGTCGCTCTGCAGGGCGCGCAGGATGCGGCGTTTCCCCTGCTGTGTGCCGAGGAGCTTGCGGTGCTGGTACGCCGTATCTTCGACAGCTGGGATGGTAACTTTGAGACGCTCGACGTTGCCGATGCCTTCCATCACACGGCGGGTGAAGTGGGCGAGGCCCTTCAGGCGCTGTTCCCAGGGCTCTCAGTTGCCTATGGTGATTCTGCCGGCTACGCCCTGCCCGCCAGCGACGTCGCTCGCGTGCGCTATGGCTGGTTTCAGCGCTACGACTTGCTGCGCGATCTTTCGACCATTCAAACGCGTTGGGATGCCGGCCGCGCAAAGAAGGCCAACCCCTTGCGCGCCGCCATCGACCGCATCCAAATGCGCACGCTGCCTATTAAATGCCTGGAGACGGGCGTTGCCTGGGTCCTGTTCGAGGTGCTGGAGCACCTGTTCTCCCAATCGGCCCAGCTCAACGTGCTCGATTATCGCCTGCTCTATGTGGTGCTGATCGGCACGCTGTATGGCTTGGACTTTGGCTTGGTCGCGGCACTGCTGGCTTCGATTGGCCTGGCGGCGAGCTACTTTACTCAGTACGGCTATACCTTCCAGGGTCTGTTCTACGAGCCGTCCAACTGGATGCCGTTTATTGCGTACTTTGTTGTGGGTGCCGTGTGCGGCTATGTGCAGCTGCGCAACAGCGAAGCCATTAGGGCGGAGCGCGATCAAAACGAGCTCGTGCGCAACCGTAATACGTTTCTTACGCAGCTCTACCACGACGCTATCGAGGACAAGCGCGCGTACAGGCGCCAGATCGTGGGTCGCCACGACAGCTTTGGCAAGATCTTTGCCGTGACGCAGGAGCTCGACGTGCTCAACCCACGCGACATCTATCGCAAGTGCTGCGAGCTTCTGGGCGAGATCCTCGAGAACGATTCGGTTGCGATCTACCATGTTTCTGGCGGGGCATTTGCACGCCTGGTGGCAGCAAGTCCCGCGATTGCCGAAGATGCCGCACGCTCGCTCACGCTTGAGCAGCTTGCGCCCCTTTTGGGCGGCGGGGGCCGTTCGAAGCTGTGGGTGAATCGCGAGTTGACGCCGGGGCTGCCCATGTTTGGATACTCGATCGAGCGCGACGGGGCACCCGCCGTGTTGATCTCTGTGCGTCGCGCGGCTCAGAATCAAATGACGCTCTATTACCAAAACCTGTTCCGCATCTTGTGCGGCTTGGTCGAAAGCGCGCTGGGGCGCGCCTTTGACTATGAGGCGGTGGCGCAGGATAAGCGCTGCGTTGACGGCACTTGCGTGCTCAAGCAGGCGGCCTTTGGCCAAGAGCTCGCGGCGGAGCAGGCGTTGGCAGATAGCAAGATGGGGAGCTTTTTGCTCCTGCGCGTGGTGCCGGGCATGGAGCCTGTCGGCGAGCTGGTGGGCGCGATTGGTTCGGCTATCCGCGAGAACGATGCGGCGGGCTTGGTCGACGGCGACGTGCTCTACCTGCTCATGCGTCAGGCAAAGGCGTGCGATCTGCCCATTATCCGCGAGCGCCTGAGCGCAAAGCAGATTGCGGTGGAGCCCGTCGACGGCGAGGACATCGTGGCGCTGTTGCAGCACATCTCTTGCACCGGTGACGGTGAGGGGGGTGCCGCTTGATCTCGCTTGTCGTTGCTGCCGTCTTGCTGCTGATTCATGCGCTGGTTTGCCTGGTGCTGTGGACGCTCATGAAGCTGGGCCTGCTGCCGGTGCGCGGGCACATGCTGCCTGTGATAGTGCTGGTGCCGCTATGGGGCCCGTTGCTGGTGGTTCTGCTATCGGTCCGCAGCGCGGTGTTTGGCGAGGGACTGAAAGAGTCTGCGCTGGAGTCGCTTCGCTTCAACGACGACCTGCATCGCAGTATGTCGGTACCGAGTGGCGAGGACGATGCAGGCGTAGTGCCGCTCGAGGAGGCGCTCATCGTCAATGACCCGGCATACCGGCGCCGCCTAATGCTCTCCATGCTCACCGAGGAGCCCGACGCGTACCTGGCGCAGCTGCAGGCGGCTAAGCTTAACGACGACGTAGAGGTGGCGCACTATGCCGCGACGGCGGTGGCGCAGATCTCCAAGGAGTCCGACCTTAAGCTTCAGCAGCTGGAGCGTGCCTTTAAGACGGACCCGAATGCGCAAAACCTCAACGAATACTGCGATTTTCTTGGTGAATATTTGGGCTCTGGTTTGGCTGAGGGGCGCGTGGCTCAGATTCAGCGCCAACAGTACGCGCGCCTGCTTGCGCGTCGCTGCGAGCGCGAAGACACTTTTGAGCTGCGCATTCGATACGCGACGGCGCTGGCCGATGTCGGACAGATCGACGAGGCGCAGGCCGTGATCGACCAGCTGGTGCTCGACGTGCCCGAGGAGCAGGAGGTTTGGATGCTTTGCCTGCGCCTGGCCGTGATGCGCCGCGATGGTGACGAGGTCCACCGTGTGATCGATGCGATTGACAAGCAACATGTGTATTTGAGCGCCGACAACCGCGAAAAGTTGGCGTTTTGGCGCGACGGGGAGGAGGCCAGATGAGCGTGGCGCAACATATCCGCGACCGTGCAGGGCGCTTTCGTTGGATGGGACTCCTCGTGGTGTGGGCGGTCTTTATTGCCATGGCCGCCGTGCTGCTGGTGGAGCGTGCCGGCGTGCAGTACAGCGCTGGACAGCACAAGCTGGGCATGCTCGCCGCCAACGACGCGGTGCCGGCCTCCTTGGCAATCTTTGGCCAAAAGCCCACGTGCCTGGTCATTACCGATTCCGATCAAGCTGGCGCCGAGGACGTAAAGGAACAGTTCGACCAGATCCTGCTCGACATGAAGATCGCCCATCGCGATGTTGATATTGCCACCGACGGTGCGGATGCGATTCCCTCGCTCACGTCGTTTGATCGCGTGATTGTGCTTATGCCCTCGCTTGACGGACTGGGTACGCATCTGACCGATCTGATGAGTTGGGTGAGTGCTGGCGGTTCGCTTATGCTCGCCATGCCGCCGGATAACTCGAGCTATCTGCAAGTGATTGCCTCCAAGCTTGGCATTGAATCGGCCGGATATGACTATGTAAAAGCCGAAAGCATTGTGCCGAGTGAGGACTTTATGCGAGGCTTCGGTAGTTTGTGTGACAAGGGGCTAGCCTAGGC